>Ga0222419_100396_pt1 | contig 47258 bp, 37 predicted proteins | sample 1B20Ametagenome_FD_182474 | JGI IMG/M metagenome (GOLD analysis project Ga0222419, IMG submission 182474) | Enriched microbial communities from leaf-cutter ant dump, University of Wisconsin, Madison, United States - 1B20A (version 2) | ecosystem: Environmental > Terrestrial > Nest > Insects nest...
GGTCGGTGCCAGATCTTAAAGAGGCCCTGCAGCTATCAGCTGCAGGGCCTTCTTGTTTTTAGGACGGATCAGGTCCCATCCCCATCTGCATCCAACAAAGACAAAACCATTATTTATACCTCCTGGTAACCTGAAAGATGTTATAATATCTTTTAATTTCTGGGGTAAGATGTGATTTATATCACTAGTTTCTTAAAGCGCAGATCACTACAATAATCTGCCTCTAAAGAATCTTATGTGCAATATTTTTGGTATATTTGGGTTCATATTTAAAATGATTATAGATAGATGAGTTTTTTCGCAGAAAGAAGACGGGAAGTGATGCTGCATATTGAGGGTTATATGCTGGAGACTATGCATACCTACTTAAAACCGATTGATACGAATTGGCAGCCATCCGATTTTTTACCTGATTCTACAAGCGAAGCATTTTATCAGGATATTAAATTGCTGCGTGAAAATGCTAAAGATCTGTCTTATGATCTGGTTGCCGTGCTGATCGGGGATACGATAACTGAAGAAGCCCTGCCTACTTATGAGTCCTGGCTTACCATGGTAGAAGGTGTATCCAGGGATGAAGACGGAGGATGGATGAAATGGACCCGGCATTGGACAGCAGAGGAAAACCGGCACGGTGATCTGTTGAACAAGTACCTTTATCTTTCCGGTCGTGTCGATATGCGTCAAATGGAAATATCAACCCAGTATCTGATTGCTGACGGATTTGATATAGGCACGGGCCATGATCCTTACAGGAATTTTATCTATACCAGTTTCCAGGAACTTGCAACAAACATTTCACACAGAAGGGTAGCTTCTCTTGCCAAGAAATCGGGAGATACTTTGCTTTCTAAAATGTGTGGGGTGATTGCTTCTGATGAGGCGCGTCATGCAAAGGCATATAAGGATTTTATCACAAAGGTGTTTGAAGTGGATGCAAATGAGGCCATGATCGCTTTTGAAGATATGATGAGGAAAAAAATTGTGATGCCCGCGCATTTCCTGCGTGAGATGGGAATGAAGATTGGACAGACTTTTGGACATTTTACAGATGCCGCACAGCGTTTAGGTGTTTATACTGCTATCGACTATGTGGAGATTATGCAGCAGTTGATTGAAGAGTGGAGAATCGAAGGGATGCGGGATCTGAATGAAGCGGGTGAAAAGGCACGTGATTATATTGTTGCTCTTCCTGCACGCTTGCTGCGTGTAGCAGAGCGAATGAAGAACCCGTCAATAGAATATAAGTTTAGCTGGATCAACGCTTAGCATTAATACCTGATATTGCGGTTTGCGCTCTACATATTCCTTCTGTATTGTCCGCCTACCTGGTATAATGCATTTGAAATTTGCCCCAATGAACAGATCTTTACTGTTTCCATAAGTTCATCGAATATATTTCTTCCTTCTATTGCTGTGTGCTGCAGTTTTTTTAGTGCTGATTCAGCATAATCTTTATTTCTCTGTTGGAAATTCTTTAACGCATTGATCTGAAGTTCTTTATCTTCTTCAGTAGCACGAGTGACTTCAGACGGACTCCTTGTAGGAGATCCCTTTTTGTTCAGGAAGGTATTCACACCAACTATAGGATAAGCTCCTGTATGTTTTAGCTTTTCGTAATAAAGGCTTTCTTCTTGTATCTTACCCCTTTGGTACATGGTCTCCATAGCGCCTAAAACCCCGCCCCGATTATTGATCCTATTAAATTCTTCAAGAACAGCTTCTTCCACCAGATCTGTAAGTTCTTCTATGATAAAAGATCCCTGAAGTGGATTTTCATTTTTTGTTAATCCAAATTCGCGGTTTATGATCAGCTGTATTGCCATTGCGCGTCGCACAGATTCTTCTGTTGGGGTAGTAATTGCTTCATCATAAGCATTGGTATGCAGGGAGTTGCAGTTGTCATATATTGCAGATAAGGCTTGTAGCGTGGTTCGTATATCGTTGAAGTTTATTTCCTGGGCGTGTAAGGATCTTCCTGAGGTCTGGATGTGATATTTTAATTTCTGTGAGCGTTCACCGCCTTGGTATTTATGTTTGATGGCTTTTGCCCAGATGCGTCTGGCTACGCGGCCCAGAACTGAGTATTCAGGATCTATCCCATTAGAAAAGAAGAAAGAAGGATTATGGGCGAAGTCATCAATGTGCATGCCCCTGCTTATATAATATTCTATATAAGTAAATCCATTGCTTAAGGTAAATGCAAGCTGCGAGATCGGGTTGGCACCGGCTTCTGCAATATGGTATCCGGATATGGATACTGAATAGAAATTGCGCACGTTTTGCCTGATAAAGTGATTTTGTATGTCTCCCATCATTCTTAGCGCAAATTCTGTGGAAAAAATGCAGGTGTTCTGGGCCTGGTCTTCCTTAAGTATGTCTGCTTGCACGGTACCTCGGACCTTGCTGATGGCAGATGCTTTTATCTGACCATAGATTTCAGGAGGTAGCACCTGGTCTCCGCTGACACCCAGTAGCATCAGTCCCAATCCATCATTGCCCTTTGGGAGCGGGTCATTGTAGACTGGTCTTTTGTATCCCCGGTTGGCATAAATACTTTTGATTTTTTCTTCCGTTTCTTTTTGAAGACCGTTGGCGGTTATATATTTCTCACATTGCTGGTCAATTGCAACATTCATAAAAAATGCAAGCAGTACGGGTGCCGGCCCGTTAATAGTCATTGATACAGAAGTAGAAGATGCACAAAGATCGAAGCCGGAATAGAGTTTTTTGGCATCATCAATGGTGGCAACGCTCACGCCTGAATTGCCTATCTTGCCATAGATATCGGGCCTGGTATGCGGGTCTTCTCCATACAAGGTTACTGAATCAAATGCTGTGGAGAGCCGCTGAGCTTGCTGACCGATGGATACATAATGAAATCTTTTGTTGGTTCTTTCCGGACTACCTTCTCCGGCAAACATTCGGATTGGGTCTTCATCTTCTCTTTTCAAATGAAAGACACCGGCAGTATATGGAAATTCACCAGGTACATTTTCCGTAAGCAGCCATTTTAGAATATCACCCCAGTCCCTGTAATGTGGCAAGGAGATCTTAGGTATTTTTAATTTGGCAAGGGATTCATGATAAAGTGATTGACTGATCTCTTTACCGTCCCGGATTTTCGTTGTAAAATGTGCCTGACTGTATTTCTTCTTCGTTTCGGGCCAGTTACTGAGCATTTCTTTACATGTGCTGTCCAATTGGTCCTCTAATAATGCATAGCGTGCGCGTAATGAATTCCTTATTTGACCGGTATCCTGATCCATATCGTTAATCACGCCATGAAGCTGATATAGTTTACTTGCAATTTTACTTTGCCGGTTTGCCCATTGATGGTAGGCTTGACAGGCTTCTGATATTTCTGCAAGATAACGTACCCGGTCTGGCGGGATAATAAATATTTCTTCAGATTTTCTGTCAGGCCTGATGTCCTGCGATAAATATTGGGCCCCTGTTTTCGCGCTGATCTTCAGCATGAGTTCTGAAAATAGCCTGTCCATCCCGGGATCATTAAATTTCGATGCAATTGTACTGAAAACAGGAAGTGTTTCATCTTTGGTGTCAAATAAATTGTGGTTGCGCTTATATTGCTTTCGTACATCTCTTAAGGCATCAGCAGAACCGTGTTTGTCAGATTTATTGATGACAATGAAATCTGCGAAATCCAGCATATCAATTTTCTCCAGTTGTGTAGCGGCGCCGAATTCAGGGGTCATTACATAAAGGGATATATCGCAATGTTCAATAATTTCAGTATCAGACTGGCCGATTCCTGAAGTTTCTACGATAATGAGATCATATCCTGCCGCCTTACAGATATCAATACTTTCCTGCACATTTTCTGAGAGTGCCAGATTAGCTTGCCTGGTGGCAAGTGAGCGCATAAAGATCCTGGGATCGTTAATGGCGTTCATCCGGATCCTGTCTCCGAGCAGGGCACCTCCCGTCTTACGTTTTGAAGGATCTATTGAAATAATGGCCAGTGTCTTGTCATTTGTAGCGGTCAGAAAACGCCGGACAAGCTCGTCGATCAGCGAAGATTTACCCGCACCACCTGTTCCTGTTATGCCAATGACTAGTATATCCGTGCGGGTATGTGCTTTGAGTGGCGCGATCAGGTGCTCTGTAGTTTCAGGATCGTGCGCTGCCATGGTAATGGCCGATGCAATTGCTTTAATGTTGCGCTTTAGGATGGCATTAAAATTTTCTCGCGCCACCGGTAAAGGAAAATCGGTTAATTGCAGCATTTCATTGATCATCCCCTGCAGGCCCATCCTGCGGCCGTCATCGGGTGAATAAATCCGGGAAATGCCGTAATCCTGTAAGGCTGAGATTTCAGCAGGAAGGATGACACCGCCCCCGCCCCCGAATAGTTTAATATGGCTGGCTCCGCGTTCATTAAGCAGATCGTATATGTATTTGAAATACTCCATGTGCCCACCCTGGTAGGAGGTTACCGCGATTCCCTGTACGTCTTCCTGGATAGCACAGTTAACTACCTCTTCAGCAGATCGGTTATGGCCCAGATGTATGACTTCTGCGCCGGAAGACTGCAAAATGCGCCGCATGATATTAATTGTCACATCATGGCCATCAAACAATGCAGCGGCAGTTACAAAGCGTATTTTATTTGTGGGTTGATAGACCTCAATTTGTTGCATAACCAGTTATTGTTTATGGTTCGTATAGTAAAGTTAATTAAAACCAGACCTGTATGTTTAAATTGAAAGATGAAATCCTGAGCAACCCTAAATACAAAAGGCCGTTGTGGTTTATATTCCATAACGGCCTTTACTGGTAAAATTACCAGAGACTATTGATGCGTGAGCTCAGTGATAGGCTCACCCACACATCCGCTTGGCATCTGGATATGCAGCATTGCAGCCAGGGTTGCCGCGATATCCGTCATATAATGCGTCTTGTTGGTCTTTCCATGTTTAACGTTCCAGCCCATAAATACACAAGGAATATGTGAGTCATAAGGATACCAGGCTCCATGTGTTGTGCCGGTGTTTCCGCCGCCAAAATATCCTGATTTCGTTATATAATAAATATCTCCGCTCCTGCGGGCATTATAGCCATAAGTGACCGCGCCTTTAATAGCGGGGGGCAAAGTGGCTTCACTTAACACAGAAAGGTCAACTGCATCGGCCACACCATCCTGTTGCTTTAATGTTTCAATGGCAAATGCCTTGATCGCATTGAAATCTGCTTTTGCATCTTTGATGGCCTGGTGGTCAAAATAGAATTGACTATTGGTGGAAGCAATGATCGCTTTATTGATGTTATATTGTCTGGCGATCGTTTCGTTTAAGCTTTTGACTACTTTTGAATCGCTGAATAGTCCGCCCGGAAGTTTATTTTCCTTCATGAAGCCCGGAACATGTGCTACGCCGTGATCGGCTGAAATAAAAAAGAGGTAATTGCCTTTGCCGATCTTTTCATCGAGATAATTGAAGAAGCTTTCGAGATCTTTATCCAGCCTGAGATAAGTATCTTCTGCTTCTATGGAATTCGGACCATATTGGTGGCCTACGTAGTCCGTCGCTGAACAGCTTATCGCCAGAAAATCAGTGTAAGAGCTTTGGCCCATTTTTTCGGCTTTAATGGCTTCCTTGGCCAGGTCAAGTGTCATGGTATTGCCAAAGGGAAGACTCTTGATCATATCAAAATCCTTGTCAATGTAAGACTTCAGCTGATGTGGAAATGCAGGCGCCTGATCACCCTTTGATTTACCTTCATAAGGTTTGTTATCTTCAGTACTTTGCGTATACGTTTCAATCGGATACAGGGTATTCCAGTTCTGGCTGAAATATTTATTGGCCTGTTTCTGTTTGTTAAAGTTATCTACCCATGTCGGAAGTTTGTCCATATAATGGGTGCTGGTGATCCAGTCTCCTGTTGCTCCGTCAAACCAGTAAGCTGCATTTGCGGTATGACCGGCAGGCAGGATGGAACCCCTGTCTTTAAGTGAGATCCCGATTACCTTGCTTTTAAAATTGGTCGCCAGGCGAAGTTCATCGGTAATGGTAGTGACCAGCATGTTTTTCGGTGACATCAGCCCTGCCTTTGTATTGCTGCCTACGGTCTTTACCGCAGTATCTTCTGTGCAATAAACGTTTCTTTTCAGCTGGGGATCATACCAGTCATTGCCAATAATGCCATTGATCGCAGGTACAGAGCCCGTATAAATACTGGCATGACCACAGGCCGTGTAAGTCGGGGTATAGGGTATAAAGGTGTTTTCAGCTGAGAAGCCCTGGTTAATGAGGCGCTTAAATCCACCGTTCGAATATCTGCCATAGTAACGGTAGAGGTAATCCCAGCGCATCTGGTCTACAACAAGGCCAACCACCAGCTTTGGCCTGTCAAGCTGGGCAGAAGACTGGATACCTGCATTACTTTTAACGGACTTATTCTGGGCAACGGAAGCACTGCATATCAAACTGAATACAGCAAAAAACAAGTATATTTTTTTCATTCTTTTGGGTTAAGATTTTTAAAGGTACTTATTCAAAAATAAGCTAATATGACGGTTATGTAAATATTTTATAGCACTTCGGCCACTACAAAAGTACTTCCGCCAATGAATATCAGGTCATTTTCAGTTGCATTGTCCTTCGCTGCGTTCAGTGCAGCTTTAATATTTGGATAAGACCGGCCCTTAAGTCCATATTGGGCAGCTTCCAGGACAAGCATTTCAACGGGTAGCGCCCTTTCCAGGTCTGGCTGACTGAAATAATAAACAGCATCTCGCGGCAATAGTGCAAGTACGCCGCCGATGTCCTTATCCTTTACCATTCCAAATACGATATGAAGGGTTTTATATGCCGTATTGTGAATGTTTTGCACCACTTCCCGGATACCCGCAACGTTATGTCCGGTATCACAAATGACCAGAGGTGCTGTACCAAGCGTTTGCCACCTTCCCTGCAGGCCGGTAATCTTTTTAACATGAGCAAGCGCGGCAGTGACCGCTGCATCATCAAGCACATAATCCATCTCCCGCATCATCAGGACAGCCTGCAGCACGGTAAGCACATTCCGGAGCTGATAGCCGCCGTTCAGATCAAGAATTAAATCTTTTAAGAGCGTGGAGCCAGCTGCATTTTCAATGAAAAGCTTCAGGGCATCCGGCAAATGCTCAAAACGGGCCACCCTTAACTCCTGATCCGCAAAAACAAGCCTGCTCCCTGTCTGCGAAGCTTTTTCCATAAAGACCTTTGCCGTTTCCTGGTTGGTTTCCCCTATTACCACCGGAACACCAGGCTTGATGATGCCTGCTTTTTCATGTGCAATCTCTGCAAGCGTATTGCCGAGCAAATTGGTATGGTCAAAACTGATGTTGGTGATGACCGAGAGGAGCGGGGTGATGATATTGGTTGAATCCAGACGTCCGCCCAGACCTACTTCAATGATGGCGATGTCTACTTTTTCTTTCGCAAAAAATGCATAGGCCATTGCCACGGTGACTTCAAAAAAAGAAGGAGCGATCTCCTGAATGACTGCCTGCTGGCTGGCTGTAAAGTCAACCGCAAAATCCTTAGGGACCAGCGATCCGTTGACCCTGATGCGTTCCCTGAAATCCTTTAAATGCGGCGAGGTATAGAGTCCTGTTTTATAACCAGCCTGCTGAAAAACTGCAGCAAGCATGTGGGAGACAGAGCCTTTACCATTAGTGCCCGCCACGTGGACAGACTTGAACTGATGCTGGGGGTTGCCCAGTCTTTCACACATCAGGATCGTATTGTGCAGGTCTTTTTTAAATGCTGAAGCACCCACGCGCGTAAACATAGGCAGCTTGCTATACAGAAATTGCAGGGTTTGCTCGTAATTCATGAGACAGAATTGTTTCGCAAAAATAGGGGATACAGCTGGTTATTTCACCTTAAAATTGAAAACAACAATACCGATCTGTACATCAGGCCCATTTTCAGATGGGGATAAAGTCGCACCCATTACCGCGTTTTTACATTTTTGCCAAAGTTCCCTGTCGTTCAGCGTTGTCCCTTTGACACCGGGGGTAGCGTCAATAACTACACCCGCCCTGTTGACCTTAATCCTGACCGCTATTTTTCCGGTTTTCTGGCCATCATCCTGTGGTGTCACCAAGTTGGTAAATTTACGGAGGGGAATAGGTGTCTCACCAAAACCAGAACCACCCTCACCATAGTTATTGGACAAGGGATCACCATCTTTATCACCCTGGTTGCCAGGAGTAGCGCCGGTACCATCACCGCCGCCGGTACCTTTGTTGGCCTTGCCTTTATATAATGCGTTCTGGTTGATCACGGGCTTGGCAGGTTTGGTCTCTGTTACCGCTGCAGGTGTGGTATTGTTCTTGGTAGCCTTGGTATTTACTGCAACAGCCTCTTCTGTATTCTGCGTTACGATCTCCTTATCACTGTTATCAGACACAGGCGTTTCCGGTTTGGGTTCCGTCGGCACGACCTTATCGGGCGCCTTATTGTTGGCATTCGGATCTGCCGATGGTTCCTCAATACTGGTATAATCCGTACCCATTCCCTCTACAGAAGTACCATAATTGACAACGATACCGCCCATGCCAGCCTCAGGCTCAAAGCCTCCGATCACGATAAAGAAGCTCAGCGCAAGCAGGCCTGCCATGATCGCGGTGGATATCGCAAATGCTTTAGGGTAATTATTTTCTTCTCTAGGATAGGTCATCATTTCTTAGGTTCAACAGCCAGCACCACCTTCAGTTTCAATTTATTAGCGATATCAAATACCTGCATGGTATTTTCAATGGAAACACCGCGGGCCACATAAAGTACGATCGTAAGGTCAGGCGCAGCCTTCTGGTAAACCTCTATGGCAGATTGCATGTTTTCCAGTGTAGTAGGCTGCTTGTCTACAAAATACTTCAGTTTATCATCTATAGAAACAGTAACGGTTTTTTGAGCAGAAGATTGCTGCCCGGATTCTGAGCGCGGCAACAGCAGCTTGACCACCTCTGGATTCACTACCGCAGACGCCAGTAGGAAAAACAAAAGCAGGAAGAACATGATGTCGTTCAGCGCGGAGGTATGCACCTCTACAGTTCCTTTATTTCTTTTGCGTAGGTTCATTATTTTCCGGGCTCTTCTAATAGGTCAATAAACTCGATCGCATCGGTTTCCATCCTCAGGATAATGCGCTCCACCATCATGTTCAGGATATGATACAACACATAAGCGATAATACCAATGATCAGCCCAGTTGCAGAGGTGATCATTTTTGTGTATAGCCCCCCAGAAATGGTTCCGATCTCTATGGAGCCCTTAATGGAAACATCATGGAAGATGGTGATCACCCCGATAATGGTACCCACAAAACCCAGCATTGGCGCAATACCTGCGATGATACCCAATATGCCGATATTCTTCTCCAGCTTAGAAACCTCCAGCTTGCCATTGTTCTCGATCGCAGCCTCAATGTCCTTAATGGGGCGGCCAATACGCTTTAAACCTTTTTCAAGCATACGCGCCAGCGGAGAATTGTTGTTCCTGCAAAGCGCGATGGCATTTTCCAGTCTGCCATCATGGATGTATTGCTTGATCTGGAGCATCAGGTTGGACTCCGTTTTGGACGCCTTTCTGATGGTCAGGTATCTCTCAACAAAAATCACGAGCCCCAGAAAGGCCAGGACCGCCAGTGGGATCATCACCCAGCCCCCTTTAAACAGCAGGTCGATGAAATGAAGTTCCGGAGTGGCAGTAGTTAAGGGCTGCGTTAAGTTGTTTGCGGTATCAGCAATCTGTTTGGCGGTATCCGTAGCACCTTGTAGTAATGCAATCATATTTTATTTTCTTTTTTTTGTGTGTTTGTTCTGGTAAATGTATAATTCCGGGTTTTTCAGTTTCTCAACAAGTTCTTTACGGCCGGCGCGGGCACTTACTTCATCATAGAACGTCGCAATACTGATCTTTATTCTCCGTTTTCCCGGCATTGTCGGGATCACCTTTGCCTCAATTCCCCTGGCTTTCATGTCCGCGATCACCTGAGTAACCTCTTTTTGAGTGATTACAGAAGCACCGATCACCTCCCAGGTGGTCGCAGTATCTGCATGAAGCGGGGCCGCAGCCACAGCCAGGCTGTCCTTTCCTGCGGAATCAGCACCCAGTGTATCCCTGGTCTGCGCGGGAAGGCTGTCGCCGGCAGCGAGTGAATCTGTCCCTGTTGCCGGTGCCTTCAGTTCAGGAACTGCAGCCCGGTCTTCCCGGTTCAACCCGAACAGTTCAGGCTTTATGAAATAAGCCGCAGCGGCGGCAGCAACTAAGATTACTATTCCAATGATCACGCTGGCATAAACAGGCCAGCCGGTTTTTTCCCCGGTCGTTTCAGTTAAATGAAAGTATTCATGATCTGCTTCCGGTTCATGGACCTCATTCAATACCTCTATATCATTGCGCTGTTCATTCTCCGCATTGATCTGTTCATCATCGGACGCATGTCCGGAGATTTCCGGGACCGGCAGAGATGTTGTTTCCGTTGCCTCACTTTCGGCTGCCTCAGCAATACCAGTTCCCGCATCAGGCAGACCAGGGCTTTCAAGAGCCTCTTCAGCAGGGGGCCGTACCAGATCTTTCAAGACAGGAAAGCCATAAAAGTCAAAGCCAAAGCCAGGTTCAGCAGGAGGGATGTAATTTACCTTACCATCCAGCTTCACCAGCTTTCCCAGTTCTCCGAGATCGGCCATACCGGTCTCATCCAGTTGTTTCAGGAGTTCTTCCGCAAACTGATCGGCATAATAAGTCGCCGAATCAACAGAAATATTCTTTTTTTGACTGATGATCCCGGCCAAAGCAGTGTTCTCCCTGATATCCGTAGTAAACTCGAGCAGGTGAACCGGCGGCAGGAAAGAATGGGTCTCTGTATCATACCGTCCCGGAGACTTCCTTTTGGAAATTGTCCCAACGCCATTTATTCCCACTTCTTTACGGGTTTTAAGCAGCTCGGTAAGGTTTGATAAGATATCCATTCTGGTAAAAATAAATTTTAATTCCGTATCAACCAATTATTAATTGAAAAGCTGGTCAGAACGAATAGCTGATCCCCCCGAACATGTTTACGCCAATCACCTGATAGTAAAGATATTTGCTGTACGATGAGTTCAGCAGGTTGTTGACCCTTGCAAAAGCAGAAAACTGTTTGTTGATCTTATAAGAAGCACCCGCACCCAGATCCACAAAACCCCCTACGGTCACCATACGTTCATTCTGGCGGTCTGGAAGATAATACGGGCTGGCAGGAGCTGCAAGGTAAACTTTGGCCTTACTTTCTTCCTGTATCGCAACAGAAGCTTCCAGGGAGATCTCCTTAGTGATGTGGTACAGCAGGTCCGAGCTGATCCGCATCTGAGGCTTGAACCAGCTTTGGGTCTCGGCGGCAGGTTTATAATCTTCAATATTCAATTTTCCGGTCCATTTAAGCGCGTCGCTTACCTGTACAGACAGCTCACCCTCCAATCCGGTCAGCTTCATGGTTCCGAAATCATAGATCACATCAAATTTGTTAAAGGCAATGAAGTTGTTGACAAACAAAGGCATGTCCTCAATTCTTTTGTGGTAAACTTTAGCCTTATAACCAAATCCCGGGCCCCCGGTACCCTTAATACCGCCGCTAATGCTCAATTTTTCCACACTGTTCCTGATCTCGATATTGCTGTTCAGCCAGGGATTCTCATCGGTGTATTGTTTTAAAGAATTGCGGTTTACATCACCCTTCACCTCACCAAATATCTGAAGATAATCAGGGATCAAAGTGAAATCAGCAGTAACGACCGGAAAAATCCTTGTTGAAGAGAAATCCCCAAATTCCTGCACAAAATTGACGCCTGCATTGATCTTGACCCCACTGGCCTGCAACCTGATGTAGGGGTTCAGTTTGAATATATTATTGCCGACACTCACAGCAGAATCTTTAGTGCTGCCAAATTCCGCGGAAGCGGCCAGCCCGAGATTAAAACTGCTGATCCGCTTGTTCATGTAACCGTTCAATACAATAGAATTTTCCTTAGCATTGAACTTGTCGCTCCAGATATAACCGTTCGCCTTTGCCGCATAGCTGAAAGCATCAGGATCTTCGGTATATTTATTTACCACCTCACCTTCAGCCTCAAAAAAGTTCAGGGTCTGTTTTTCCGGATTCGGGTTTAAAGCAGGATTGGCCTCATCTATACCATAGAAATAAAGACCGTTTCTTTGAAAATTGACACGTCCGCTCAAGGTGGCAGTTTCCCCGATGCTCCTGCCAAAGACACTTAGCCTTTGCTGGCTGGACTGTTGCTTGTTCAGCTTTCCCGATTGGCTGAAATGCTGGAGATAAGCCCCGGCCTGCATCGCCTCGTCCTTTCCCGTATTGACATAAGCCTCACCCAATATCGTTTTTGCAGAACCAAAACCACCCTTGACATAATTGTTCAGCAATTCCTCGGGCCGCTCAGGAACCACTTCCTGCGCCTGCAACTTATTGATGTCGGAATTCATTTCCAGCTTGCGGTCGGTGAGACTGTAATTGAACTTAGCCTTATAGGTCTGCACGTCATTGAGATCGGGACTTCTTCTCAGCTTTGCAGCCTCTGCGAGCACCGGTTTATAAGGCCTTACTACTTCAATTTCTTCTGTTACTGCTTTTTCATCGGTCTTAGTGGGCTTGGTATCCTGTGCCTTCAGGCTCAGCGCACCACCGGTGAAACACAAAAAGGTAGTATATATAATTTTATGAAATCTCATGCTGCTTGGTCTTATTTAATTTTCTCTAATTTCTCTTTAGCGGTAGGTATAATATCGTCTTTGCCTTCATAATTGTCGATAAGGCTCAGCAAAGTGCTTCTGGCCTGCAGCTTATCCTTCAGAGCTACATAATTGTCTGCCAGCAATATAAATGACTTGGCCACCCAATAATCATGCGAAGGCATATTGTTGATCAGGTCAAAGCAGGTCTTGGTAGAAGTCTTGTACTCTTTCCGGGCATATTGCAGCGCAGCAATATTGTATTTAGCTTCAGCGGCGGCAACTGTTTTGGTCTTGCTGACGACGGTGTTAAACGCTTTGGTAGCCTGTACCGTATCCGCTTTCAGCAGATAAGCCTTGCCCACATACAGGTCAGAAGCATTCTTTTCCTCTTCAGAAGATTTTTCAGACTCCTTGATCAGTTTCGCATATTTAAGCATGTCATCCGGCATGTTCAGGGCGTCGTAAGCCTTGATCAGGTTATTGATGGCATAGCTGTAATGCGATTTATAATCAGCCGTGGTCTCCAGACGCTTTAAGTAAACAATGGCCTCGTTGTATTTCTTCTGGCTCAGGAACAGCTCAGAAATACTTACCAGCGAACGCTCGGTATAGTCACTGGTCCAGTCATTGAGGATATACTCGTAATCCGGAACAGCCTCCAGCGGCCTGCCCAGTTTTACCAGCGACTCGGCCCTGATGAATTTGGCCTCTTTATCGTGGATCGCTTTAGGGAATTTATCAAAATAAGCATTGACCGATTCAAAAGCACCCTGGAAGTCCCCTTTCAGGTAACGGTTGCTGGCCCCCTCAAAAACAATGTTGTCCTGTTCAGCCACCGTATAATTACCGATAGGAGTGGTATTGGCATAACCGATAAAGCCTTCAGAGTCACCTTTGTCCATATAAATGTTTTTAATCGATTCCAAAGCCTGTTTGGCTTCTTCCGTACTTGCATAATCGACAATTACTTTTTTGAAAGTCTCCAATGCCTCATCGTTCTTATCCTGGTTATACTGCACCAGGCCAATGGTCACCAGGGCACGGGGCACATAACTACTTCTTGGATATTTCTCGATCAGGCCGGTAAGATCTGCCCTTGATTTCTCAAAATCACCCTTATTGAAATAAGTATAGGCCGTCTCAAAACCCGCATCATCTGCATAGTTCGAATTGGGATACTGCACCAAAAGATCCTGCATGGTCGCTATCTTGGCATCGTTCTGGTTTTCCAGTCCCTGGATCATTCCACGCTGGAACAAAGCATAATCCTCACCGGTCGCCCTGCTCGCAATGATCTTATTGTAGTTCTCCATTGCATTGCCATAACTCTTATTCACGAAATAAGAATCGGCCAGCCTCAGGATCGCATCATTGACGGTCTTCTGGTCCTTATCATTGCCGGCAAGGAATTTCTCAAAATAATTGGCTGCCTTCGCATAGCGCTCATCTTCAAAAGCCGCATAAGCAAGCGCATAATTGGCAAAATTGTACACCTTTGTCTTTTGTGCGCCCGGCAGGGTCAGGAACTTTTCAAAATGAGAAACCGCCTCACCAAACTTCCTGAGCTCATAAGCTGCCTCCGCCTTCCAGTAAGTGCTCAGGGCCAGGATCTCCTCATCCTGAGGAAACTTTTCTGACCGGAGGAACATGGACAGCGCATTAGGAAATGCCCTTTCATTGTAAAACTCCAGCCCTCTGAAATAAGTCGCCTTCTGATAAGCCTCCTTGGCTGCAGCAGACTTATTCTGAAGCGGTTCAAGAATGTCCACTGCCACCTGATAGTTTTTACTGGTCAGCAGGATCTCACCCAGTAAAGTCTTTGCCTCGTTAATCCTCCGCGATTGCGGGAACTGCTTTAAGAAGCCCTGGATCGACTCCAGCGCCTGTGCAGTAAAATCAAGCTCATAGCTCAGGCGGGTATAATTGAGCCAGGCCTCTTCCTGGATCACCTTATCAAAATCCACCCTTGAGGCCCTGAAGAAAGCACTTCTGGCCTTTTCCTTATTCTTCAGCTCAATGAAAGCACGGCCCAGTGTGTACATCCCGTTCTGCAAATAGATGTCATCCGTATCCAGTTTTTCCAGGATGGTCACTGCTTCTGCATATTTTTTCTGGTAGAAGAGGGAATACCCATACTGATAGATATAAAGGTTGTTCTTTTTTGCGGATTTGTCCTTGGCGTAGAACTCCTTAAAATACTTTTCGGCATTGATGAAATCAGACTTCGCAAAATAAGACGCAGCAATGATGCTCAGCATTTCCGACTCATACTGTTGTTTCGAATTGCGGATGATGGGAATGGCATAATCGATCACGTCGTCATAACGCTCGTCCAGGTAATACATCGAAGTGATGTAATACGGATAGCTCGCCTCATAAGTAGGGGAGCCCTTTAGCTTTTCAAAATTGGCCAGCGCAGTCTTATATTCCTTATTCAGGTAGTTGATATAAGCAAAATAATAAGTGGCGCTTTCCTGGAACGGAGATTTATCCTTCTTGACCGCTTCAAACAGAGGCTCGGCCTTTTCAATATCATTCTTCATGAAATAAGCATAACCCTGCTTGAACTGGTATTCCAGCCGCTGCTTGGCCGAGAACAGGGTAGGATCAGCTTTACCAAACCACTCCAGTGCCTTGTCATAGTTCTTTTGCGCAAAATAGGACTTGCCCACATGGAAATAAGCCAGCTTGGTGTTGGAATTCAGCGGGTAATCCCTGATGAAACTTAGAAAGAGGTTCTCAGCATCATCATTGCCCAGTTCCAGAGCACAGACAGCCGCATAAAACTTCGCGTTTTCTTTTAGCAGCGACAGCTCGGCATTGCTCTCCTGCTGGGCACCCGGTTTTTGCCTGACCTGCTCTACCAATTTGAACTGCTGGGCAGCAGCGACAAATTTTTCATTATCCAGCAGTTCCAATCCGGTCCTGTAATTTTTATTGAGGTTAACTAGAATACTTGATTGTGCAAATGTGGACGTGACGCCCCCTGCCAGTAACAGCGGAATAAAAAGGTATTTTTTGTGCATTTGTTTCAAATATGGTTGGTACTAAGATAAATATAGTAATGGGTCTTATTTTTACAAGAAATTAACATCTGTTGATAACACTGGTTTAACGAAAAGAAAGGTGAAATGGTATAAACCGATCCAGGCCGCCGTCAGTCTCTTTGGGATGCAAGCAAATACAGTACCGCCATTCTGACGGCCACGCCATTCTCCACCTGGTCCAGGATAATAGACTGTTTACTGTCAGCAACGTCACTGGTGATCTCCACACCCCGGTTGATCGGTCCCGGGTGCATCACCACAATCTCTTTATCCAGACTGTTCAGGATCTGCTTGTTCAGGCCGTACATCATGGCATATTCCCTCAGTGAAGGAAAATATTTGATGTCCTGGCGTTCCAGCTGGATACGGAGCATATTGGCCACATCGCACCAGTTCAGCGCTTTGACCAGGTCATGCTCAACTTTAACACCAAGGGCCGCAATGTGTTTGGGAATCAGGGTAGTAGGACCGCAGACCATGACCTCGGCACCCAGCTTCTGAAGACAAAGGATATTGGAAATGGCTACCCTGGAATGCAGGATATCCCCGACAATGACAATTTTTTTTCCGGCGACACTGCCCAGTTTTTCCCGGATGGAAAAGGCATCCAGCAGGGCCTGGGTAGGATGTTCGTGCGCACCGTCCCCTGCATTGACGATCTGGGCCTTGATATGCCTGCTCAGAAACTGGCCGGCACCGGCATAAGGATGCCGCATCACGACCATGTCCACCTTCATGGCCAGGATGTTATTTACCGTATCGATCAGTGTTTCGCCCTTGCTTACAGAAGAGGAAGAAGCCGCAAAATTGACCACATCGGCAGAAAGACGCTTTTCAGCCAGCTCAAAAGAAAGCTTCGTACGCGTTGAATTCTCGAAGAAAATATTGGCAATGGTGATGTCCCTCAGTGAAGGCACCCTTTTGATGGGCCGGTTAATGACATCTTTAAAATTATCGGCAGTTTCAAAAATCAATTCAATATCATCTCTGTTTATGTCTTTAATACCCAGAAGATGCCTGGTTGATAATTTCTCTGCTGCCATAGTTATTTATTGCTTTCTGATAATAAGATCACTTTGTCCTCGCCCTCGGTCTCCTTCCAGCTCACCCTCACCAGTTGGGAATTGATGCTGTCCACCTGGTGCCCGATATAATTGGGCTCAATAGGCAGCTGCCTCGAAAACCTTCTGTCTATCAATACCATTAATTCCACTTTAGCAGGCCTTCCGTAAGCAAGTAAGGCATCCATGGCCGCTCTGATCGTACGTCCGGTCCAAAGCACATCATCGATCAGGATCACGTTCCTGTCCTCGATAATGAAATCGATCTGGTTGCTGCTGGCAGATACAATGCTGTCCTTTCTTCTGAAATCATCCCTGAAGAAAGTAATATCCAGATTTCCCTTTTTGATGTTGTCCTTTTTCAGGATCGCTGAAAGCTCCTGCTGCACCCTGTTGGCAAAATAAGGGCCCCTTGGCTGAATGCCGATCAGCACCGTATTTGAAAAATCGTGGTGATTCTCAATTAACTGGTGACAAAGTCGCTTAATTGTGATCTGGAATTTTGGCCCGTCTAGCAGTGTTCTTTTTTGCATTGACTAAATGATTGCACAAATATAGGCAAAAAGTTGTAACCCCAAACCCCGGCCCCATAATTTGAAAATATTAACGAACAAAAAGAGGGTGTCCGTTTGAACACCCTCAGATCTATGCTTAAAAGATCCTTAGACCTGGTTCAGAAAAGTCCAGGTTTAAGATAAAAAACTATTTTTTAGCTTTGTTCTCTTCGCCTTCCATTTGTTGTTTCAGTTGTGCAAGCACACCCAAATCACCCAAAGTAGACTTTTCAACAGCATCTTTTACTTTTTTCACTGCATTGCTGGAAGCTTTTGCTTCTTTCTTTTTGTTGTTCCTTTCTTCAGCAACAGCTTCAGCCCTGGCTTCTTCCCAGATGCGTGCGTGAGATACCACAATGCGTTTTGCATCTTTGTTGAACTCAATGATCTTAAAGTCATTGGTTTCTTCAGCCTTGATGGTACCACCATCTTCCTTAGCCATGTGCTTGGTCGGAACGAAACCTTCCACGCCGTAAGGCAAAGCGATCACAGCACCTTTGTCGGTTACTTTTACAACCGTTCCCTGATGGATGGAATCCACGGTAAAGATGGTTTCAAAAGTATCCCATGGATTTTCTTCCAGCTGCTTGTGGCCCAGGCTCAGTTTGCGGTTGTCAACATCCAGTTCAAGTACCACTACATCCAGTGTATCACCAACTTTGGTAAATTCATTAGGATGGTTTACTTTTTTAGACCATGAAAGGTCAGAGATGTGGATCAATCCGTCAATACCTTCCTCGATCTCCACAAACACACCGAAGTTGGTCATGTTCTTCACCACAGCAGTATGCTTGCTTCCGATAGGGTATTTGGCAGCGACATTTTGCCAAGGATCCTGAGTAAGCTGTTTGATGCCCAGGCTCATTTTACGCTCGTCCCTGTCCAGGGTCAGTACTTCAGCCTCGATCTCATCACCCACCTTCAGGAATTCCTGAGGGCTGCGCAGGTTTTGTGACCATGACATTTCTGAAACGTGGATCAGGCCTTCAACACCAGGGATGATCTCCAGGAATGCACCATAGTCAGCAACGGTAACAATTTTACCTTTTACTTTAGAGCCTACAGTCAGGTTAGTATCCAGTGATTCCCAAGGATGTGGGGTCAGTTGCTTCAAGCCCAGCGCAATACGTTTTTTCTCGTCATCAAAGTCAAGAACAACCACATTGATCTTCTCATCCAGGCTAAGCACTTCTTTCGGATGCTCTATGCGGCCCCATGAAATATCTGTAATGTGCAATAATCCGTCTACGCCGCCGAGATCGATGAATACACCGAAGTCAGTGATGTTTTTAACAGTACCTTCAAGTACCTGGCCTTTTTCAAGTTTAGATACGATCTCCACTTTCTGGCTTTCCAGGTCATCCTCGATAAGGATTTTATGGGAAACGACTACGTTCTTAAATTCATGGTTGATCTTAACAACTTTGAATTCCATGGTTTTACCCACGTATACATCATAGTCGCGGATAGGTTTGATGTCAATTTGAGAACCGGGAAGGAAAGCCTCAACACCCATAATGTCCACAATAAGACCACCTTTGGTACGGCTTTTAACAAATCCGTTGATGATCCTGTCGTTGTCAAGGGCTTCATTGATGGTTTCCCATGACCGCTGGGTCTTGGCCCGCTTCCGGGATAAGATCAGCTGTCCGTTAGCGTCCTCAGGAGCTTCAACAAAAACGTCTACCTTGTCACCTACTTTCAGGTCCGGAGTATCACGGAACTCAGAAGCAGACACCAGTCCGTCTGATTTAAATCCTACGTTGAGTACCACATCTTTGTTGTTGATAGAAACAACTGTACCGGTAATGATCTCGCCCTGGGTGATCTGGTTGAAAGTATCAGAATACATGTCTTCAAACTTTTTACGGTCTTCGTCACTGTAATTTCCGAAAGCTTTGTCATCTGCATCCCAGTCAAAATCCTGGTCCGGAGTTGACAATGATGATTTGATCTGTTCGATCGACACTGAATCAGCTTCTGATTCAATGGTTTCTTTCTCAGCAAGACGGGCATCTGCGCCTTGCAATTCGGCTGTTTTAGCCTCTAGTTCTTTTTCTGCTACTTGTTTTTTAGCCATTAAAATTAAATCTCCTTTTTCCCGTTAGGGACGGCAAAGATAAAAATTAATATTTTTAAAGAAAAGAATTATTTGATAAATCTTGTTGATTTTTAACGGTTTGGGCCTGCATATCAGGATGTTTGTACAAAAGCCCGGGATGGCATCCCTTGCTCCTCCGGTTCCAGAACCGTCGAAAGACCGTTGGACCACCGTTGCAAGACCCTTGCAAGACCCATTGGGTCTTAAAACGGTGTTCTGAGGGTGGTCCAGGCGTTGTATAAGCGGGGGAGAAATAGCGGCAATAGAAGGGAGATCGGGTGTGGCAGATGACGCAGATAAAGTCAGGCTTTCTTTTTCTTCTTATGCCTGCCCCGCCAGATCAGGAAGCCTGTAACTGGCAGGCTGGCGGCCACCAGGCTCGCACAAAAGGCCATGATCTTGCCCGGAATGCCGGCTACCGCGCCAATATGAATATCATAATTTGCACGCATCATCTTGTCTGCAAAGCTGGTCTTTGCAAACTTGCCGTACATGTGCTTGACTTCAAGTTCTTTCAGCGTGTACTGGTCGTACCAAAGATAATCCGCTTTCCAATAGGTTTTGGTGTCAGGGTTGAGGGCTACTTCAATTGCGCCTTTGGGGCCGTCGGGTACGTGTACCTCAATACTACCCAAATAATCAGGATTATCCCTTAAGGTTCTGGCCCACAAAATATCCATCGCAGGTTTTCTGCCGGCGGCAGCGCTGACCAATGTACTGTCCGAAGAACTTTCTTCAAATTCCACCATCTGTGTTCCACCTGATGTGATCCAGTAGGCAGATTTTGCAAACCACTGAAAACCCATGACCAGGCCAGAAAAGGCAATGAAGATCAGTATCCAGGTCATATAAAAACCAAATACATTGTGCAGGTCATAATTGACCCGTTTCCATTTGGCATTCCATTTTATGGTGAAGCGTTTTTTGCTGGCTGCCGCATTCTTAGGCCACCATAGTATCAGGCCGGAGCAAAGCAGCACGCCAAACATCAGGGTTGCAGTTGCCAGGACCGGTTGTCCGACTGCAGGAGGGAGCCAGAGGTAGTAATGCCCGTTCACCACGATCCTGAAAAAGTCATCATCCATGTTCTTGACTTTCAGAACTGCGCCGCTATAAGGGTCCAGGAATACGATCCAGTAATATTCAGGTTCCTCTGCATAATAAACTACCGACGCTGCCTTACCCTTTTCATACCCGACACTATGGGCCTTTTTTCCTGGCAAATGCTTGTCTGCTATGGCCTTCAGTTTTGATGGTTCAATATAGGCCTCATTCCGGGCGCTTACAAAACGATAGGATTGCGTTACATTTTCTATTTCTGTTTCAAAAGCAAGCATGCAGCCTGTTACCCCAAGAAAGCAGACAAAAAGGCCGGATACAAGCCCAAGCCAAAGGTGTATCCGGCCAATCCAGTATTTAAATCTCAATTGTTTCTTGATCACAGTACGGTGGTCTGGGGACTAGCGGTCCTTGATGTGGTTTATTTGGATTAATTCTAGTTTGGTGCAAAATAACACATCTAAATCCAAATAATCAAAACACATCGGGATTATTTATCCCGGCCCTGGCCGGAATCTATTTCCAGCCGCCGCCCAGTGCCTTATATAAATTCACGACGGACTGGAGTTTTTGCAGCCGGTCATTGATGCTGTTCAGCTGTGCTGCCAGAAGACTTTGTTCCGAGGTCAGTACATCGGTATAGTTGGTCGCAGAACTGTAGCGCAGGAGTTCCTTGGTATAGTCTACTGCCTTGGTCAGGGAGGCGATCTGTTTTGCGCGGGTGGCTTCTTTTTCAGTAGCGGTCTGGTAGGCATACAATGCATTTGACACTTCCTGTCCGCCGGTCAGCAAGGATTGCTGGAAACTGTAAAATGCCTGTTGTTGCTGTGCCTGTGCTGTCTTGAGCCGGGCTTTGTTCTGGCCTTTGTTAAAAATAGGCTGCGTAAGCCCGCCGATCAGGTTATAAAAGATGGAATTGTCAAAGAAATTCTTGACATCCAGTGTGGACAAACCTCCGTTGGCGGTCAGTGTAAGGGCAGGGTAGAAGGCAGCCCTGGCAGCATTGGTATTTTCAAATGCGGACCGGAAAGCAAATTCTGCCGCCTGTACATCAGGCCGGTTTTGCAGCAACTGTGCCGAGACTCCCGTTTGCAGGTTGTCGTACGGCAGCTGTGCATCCAGGCTCGATCTTTCTATACTTCCGGGCCCTTTGCCCAATAATATGCTCAAGGCATTCTCTGTTTCCCTGATGTTACGTTTCAGGTCGGGAATGCTGACTTGCGCAGCATATAAATTGGCCTCACTTTGTACTACCGCTGCACCATTCACTACCGCGCCTTCCTTCAGCGATTTCATGGCCTCGACATCGCTCTGCCTGATCCTGACAGTTTGCTCGGTAATGGCCAGTTGTTTGTCCAGCGACAGCAGGTTGTAATAGGTATTGGCAATGTTTGCGATCAGTTGTGTCTGTACTGCCCGTTTTGCGGCATCTGTTTGCAGTAAAGTGGCATAGGCTGAGCGTTTTGCGCTGCTTAGCCTGCCCCAGATGTCTGCTTCCCAGCTGGTGCTGAGCTGGGCCCTGTAGGTCTGGGTTTCTGTATTGATGTTGATGCCTGAGGGGAAATTCAATGCGGCTACAGATTGCTTGGCATCGGTAACGGAAAGATCGGCGCTAAGACTGGGCAGCAGCGCGCCTTTGCTCTGGATCAAGGTGGCTTCTGCAATTTTGATCCTTTCTATGGCTTGTTTCAGGTCCAGGTTTTCATTGAGTCCCTGCTGGATCAGGTTCTGTAAGGTCTGGTCTGCAAACAGGGTCTTCCATGGCAGATCGGCTATGGTAGTAGTATCTGTTGTTGTATTGTCCCGGTACAGTCCGTTACTGTTCAATGCCGGGCGTTCGTATTTTTTGGTCACACAGGCCGTCAGCATCAGTAAACCGAAACCAAGGAGGTATAACTTTTTATAATTAGCGTTCATGTTCTTCAAAAATTAATGTTCACGGTTGTCTACTTCCGGGAATTCAAGTGCAGCCTGTTCGCCGTCGATCCCTTCATCAAAAGGAGATTTGCTGCTCACCCTTTCTTGCAGGGTCTGGAAAATGATAAACAGGGCAGGGATCACGAATACGCCAAATAGCGTACCGATGAGCATTCCTCCCACAGCACCCGTACCAATGGATTTGTTACCTGCCGCACCTACACCTGCCGATAGCATCAGCGGCAGCAGCCCCAGGATAAATGCAAATGAGGTCATCAGAATGGGGCGGAGACGGGCAGTTGCACCATCTATCGCGGCACGTGCGATGCTCATTCCTTTTCTGCGGCGGTCTACCGCGTATTCCACGATCAGGATGGCATTTTTGGCCAGCAGGCCGACCAGCATGATCAGGGTGATCTGGGTGTAGATGTTGTTGTCGATCTTAAAGATCTTGTCAAAGATGAATACTCCGGCAAGACCGACCGGCAAGGAGATCAGTACTGCCAGGGGCAGTATGTAACTTTCATATTGGGCGCAAAGCAGGAAGTAGACAAACACCACGCAAAGCAGGAATATAAAAATGGTCTGGCTTCCGCTGGCGACCTCTTCGCGGGAAAGCCCGGAAAACTCATATCCATATCCCGCAGGAAGGTGCTTAGCGGCTTCTTCCTGTACGGCATTCAGGGCATCTCCTGAGCTGTAGCCTGGATTTGGACTTCCGGTTACCGCGATAGAGGTGAACAGGTTGAAGCGGGAAATGGCCTGCGGGCCATATACTTTCTTCAGTGTGATGAATCCGCTGATCGGAGCCATTTCACCATTTGCGCTTCTCACATATATACTGTTCAGGGTTTGTTCATTGGCCCTGTATATGGCGTCTGCCTGGTACATGACACGGTACTGCTTTCCAAATTTGTTGAAGTTGGAGGCGTATACACCACCATAATATCCTTGCAGTACACCCAGCACGTCGCTTACACTAAGACCCGCCTGCTTGGTCTTGGCTACATCTACATCGATCTGGTATTGGGGGAAATTGGGATTGAATGAGGTAGAGGCATACTGGATCTCCGGCCTTTTACTCAGTGCGGCCAGAAATTCGTTACCTATGGTGTTGAATTTATTGATGTCGCCGCCTGTTTTATCCTGTAGCTGGAATTCAAAACCACCGCTGGTACCAAAACCCTGTATGGTAGGAGGGGCAAAGAAAATGATCTTGGCGCCTTTGATATTGGCGGTTCTTGCAAATAGTTCTCCGATAATGGCTTTTACATCACGTTCCCGTTCCTTCCAGGGGATCAGCCGGGAGATCACCATGCCATAAGAGCTGCCCGAGCCGCTGATCATACTGCGGCCTACCACCCTTATTGAATTCTTTACTTCAGGAACGGTATGTACAATGCTGTCGATCTGGGCAATCACCTCATTGGTGCGCTCCTGCGAGGTGGAGGGTGGCAGGGAAATATCTGACATGATCGTACCGAGGTCTTCATTGGGCACAAAACCCTTTGGTGTGGTGTTCATGGTCCAGACCAGGATTACTGCAAACAGCGCGATCCCGCCTACTGCTACCCACTTTCTGCGTGCAAGAAAGCTCACGGAGCGCTTATAACGGTTGGTCACCAGGTCAAAAGAAGTGTTGAATGCAACATAAAAACGTTGCAGCAGGTTTTTCTTTTTGCCATGATCATCGGCGTGTGGCTTCAGGAACAGCGCACACAGCGCCGGGCTCAGGGTCAGTGCGTTGATCGCCGAAAGGATGATCGAGATGGCCAGCGTCAGGCCAAACTGTTTATAAAACACACCAGAGGAGCCTTTGATGAAACTCACGGGAATGAATACCGCCGCCATGACCAGTGTGATGGAAATGATGGCCCCGGTAATGTCTTCCATGGCATCTATGGTCGCTTTTTTTGCCGATTTGTATCCATGGTCCAGCTTGGCATGGACCGCTTCCACCACCACAATGGCGTCGTCTACCACGATACCGATCGCGAGTACAAGCGCGAAAAGCGTGAGCAGGTTGATGGTAAAGCCAAAAAGACTGAGAAAAAAGAAAGTACCGATGATCGCTACCGGCACACTGATGGCAGGGATCAGCGTAGAGCGAAAGTCCTGAAGGAAGATGAATACCACAATGAACACCAGGATAAAAGCTTCGACCAGGGTATGGATCACTTTTTCAATAGAGGCGTCCAGGAAGTCATTGACGTTGACCAGCGGTGCATAATGTACGCCTTTCGGAAAGCTCTCGGCGGCAATGTCAAGCACCTTGATCGAGCCTTCGATGACCTCTTTTGCATTGGATCCAGCAGTTTGGTTGATCGCGATACCCAGTGCGGGTTTTCCGTCAAAACGGACTGAACTGGCATAGCTCTGCGCACCAAGCTCAATCCGGGCAATATCTTTCAATCTCAGTACCTGGCCATTTTCGGCGGTCCTTACTACGATGTTGCTGAATTCGGTTTCATTCTTCAGTCTTCCGGAGTATTTAAGGGTATATTGAAAAGACTGGTTTCCCTGCTCTCCAAACTGGCCGGGTGCCGCCTCGATGTTTTGTTCGGCAAGGGCAAGGCTGATGTCATTGGGAACCAGTCCGTAAGTGGCCATGATCTCCGGCTTTAACCAGATCCGCATGGTGTAGTCCATCAGACCAAATGCACTGGCATCCCCGACTCCGTTGATCCTTTTGATCTGGGGGATCAGGTTAATGTTGGCATAGTTCTGCAGGAATTTCTGGTCATAGGAATCATTGTCGCTATAGATCCCAAAGATCAGTACGTTACTCGCCTGTCTTTTGGCGGTAACCACACCTGCCCGTGTTACTTCAGCCGGCAGCAGGCTGGTTGCCCTTGACACCCTGTTCTGGACGTTGACGGCGGCGAGGTCCGGATTGGTACCTAGTTTGAAATTGATGGTTATGGTAGCCGTTCCGTCATTGCTCGCAGTGGAAGTCATATAGGTCATGTCTTCCACGCCGTTGATCTGCTCTTCGAGCGGCACGACCACACTGTTCATGACCACATCGGCGTTGGCACCCTGATAAGATGCGGAGACCTGTACAGTCGGGGGCGCAATTTCGGGGTATTGTGAGATCGGAAGGGTCACCAGGCCCAGGATACCGAGGATCACGATTATAATTGATATGACTGTCGAAAGGACAGGTTTCTCTATAAATCTCTTGAACATAAATTAGTTTTTAAGCTCTGCGTAAACAGAATCCGCACTCTTTTCTTCAGGTTTGATCTGGGCGCCATCTTTCAATGACTGAAACCCTTCCAGTACAATTTTGTCTCCTGCTTTCAGGCCTTTGGTCACCACGTAAAAATTACCTTTTGTAATTTCCATGATCTCTATCTCTGTGTTTTTAACATTGCCTTTGCCGTCCACTACATAGACAAATTTTTTGCCCTGCAGGTCGGTGGTAGATTTCTGGGGAACCAGGATCGCATTTTCAAGCGGCTGCGGAATGCGTACGGAGGCACTCGCACCGCTCCTGAGCAGCATTGAGGGATTGGTAAAGGTAGCCCTCAGGCTTGCTGAACCGGTACTGGTATTGATGAGCCCGTTGATGGATTCTATCCTGCCGTTTGAAGCATACGTAGTTCCATCTGACAATACCAGCGATACCGCTGGTATATTTTTGATCTGGGCGGCGAGGTTGGCTCCTTTATAGGTTTTGGAAAAATCCAGTAATTGCTTCTCATTCATGGAGAAATAAGCGTATACCCTGGATATGTTGGATACTGTTGTTAACGGCTGGGCACCTGTAGGGCTCACCAGGCTTCCTGTTTTAAAAGGAATGCTTCCGATCACGCCGTCTACCGGGCTGGTGATGCGGGTATATCCAAGATTTACTTTGGCATTGACCAGTTCTGCATTGGCTTGTGCCAGGGCGGCTTTCCTGCTCTGCAGGGTCAGCTGTGCGGCATCCAGGTCGTATTTGCTGATGATGTCTTTTTCTACCAATGGCTTGGTTTTGTTGACCTGCAGCTGTGCGGTGTTCACCTCAGCTTCCGCACTGCTGATGGCAGCGTTTGCTGTTCTGACCATTTGTTCATATTGCGGGGCATTGATGCTGAACAGCAATTGTCCTTTCTTTACGGTCGCACCTTCATCCACATATATTTTTTCAATGAACCCATCTACTTTCGGACGGATGTCCACATTTTGAATGCCTTCAAGTGTGGCGGGATAATCTGTTTCAAGAGCGGTGGATTGTGCAGTGACAGTTAGTACAGGATAGGCCTGTACCTGATCAGCGCCGGCAGTACCTTTTGGCTGATCGCTGTTTCCGCAAGAGCTTATGATCAATAAGGCAGGTAATAATAAGTAAGCAGCGTAGCGTGTTTTTTTCATTGGATTTTGTATTTTATATGGGGTTAAGCCATCCGAACGGCGAAATTATTGATACTTATAATCAGATAAAACATTAAATTGTAATGTTTCAATCTACAATACATTTGTAACTAAACATTTGCAGAAAATAAGTCAGGTGATTAAGTATTTTAGAGAGAGATAATGCGATACAGGGCAGAAAGTTATTAAACAGGCATGTGGCGGTGTACGAATCTCAAGGCAAATTCAAGCTGTTCCGACGGGTTCAGGTTGGTGTTGTCCAGGACGATCGCGTCTTCAGCCCTGGTCAGCGGGCTTTCTTCCCTGGTCGTGTCTGCATAATCCCTGTGGGCGAGGTTTTCAAATACTTCTTCCAGCGTAGTGCGGGTATCTCCCTTGCCCCTGAGTTCTCTGAACCTGCGTTCGGCCCTGATCTTTGGATCTGCGGTCATGAAGAACTTGACCTGTGCGTCCTCAAAAACGGTGGTGCCGATGTCACGTCCGTCCATTACAATGTTTTTTGATCTTCCCATACGCTGCTGCTGCCTGACCATCTCGCGGCGTACTTCTTTATCAGCAGAAACCTCGCTTACATGTTCGGAGACATGCATCTGGCGGATCTCTTCCGAAACTTCTTCTCCATTGAGCGTAATGTGGGATTCGTAATCCCGCGAATGGAAATTCAACTCGATCCGCTGCAGTGCGTTCTTCACCTCCCCGGGTTGATGAATGTCAATATTATTTCTAAGGAAATACAGGGTGACTGCCCTGTACATCGCCCCGCTGTCGATATAAATAAAGCCTAGTTTTTTTGCCAATGCTTTTGCCAGGGTGCTTTTTCCGCAGGAAGAATAACCATCAATTGCGACAACCAGGTTTTTTCTCATAGAAAACAAAGTTAATACTTGAAATGTCTTTCTATGTGTTTTTTTTGTTAATTGAAACAGATGCAGCGGGGAAATATTACTTTTGCGGCATGTTACCGGCAAGAGAAGATATCCTGAAGATCGTTTCGTTCAAGACCTCGAGAAGTAGCGGGAAAGGCGGGCAGCATGTGAACAAGGTTTCAAGTAAAGTTGAACTGATATTTGACCTGATGGAGGCTCCTTTTTTTTCGGTTGAAGAGCGCCAGTTGCTCAAAGAACGGTTATCGGGCCGCATGGATCAGGACGGACTGCTGCACATCGTATCGCAGGAGGACCGCAGCCAGCTGATGAACAAGGAAAAAACTGTTGCCAAATTGATCGCATTGCTGAAATCAGCATTGCAGGTGCAGAAAAAAAGGAAACCCACGAAAGTGCCCAAAGCTGTGATCAGAAAGCGGCTGGATGACAAGCAGTCTGTGGCTTCGAAAAAGGAAATGCGCAGGCGTCCGCAGGTAGACTGAACCTTAATCCGGTCAGTTAAACCTGTAATACATCGTGATCGTACCAAACTGATGGGCTTTGGCAGTGCTCCTGACCTCTTTTGTCTTAAAGATCATCCCAAAATCAAGGGTAAAGCGCTGCGAACTGTAGTCAAGACCAAACTGTTGTGCAAAAACAACCGGTTTTACGCCAAATGTGACGGGACTGTCATCATTGAACATACTCCCTTGTATAGTGGCATCATACGCAATATAGTTGAGCTGGGGCTTTGCATAAAAGAACAGCTCGCGCGGTACAAGTCCCCGGGTTTTGGCATTGTTGCCAATTGCTCCATTGGTATAGCCAGAATTGAAAAGCTGGTTGATCCTTCCTGCCCTGAACAATACGGCAGCCCCTGCTCCGCTGAAGGTAGTTCCTGCATTGGCATAGCCTTCAAAGGAAAAATCTGCCTGGTTGTCTGAGAACCGGTGAAGCAACCGGGTATATTGGGCAGACAGATTGACCGCATTTTCATTCCTGATCTGGTATTCCCATCCGTCAGGGGCATAAAAGCCGATAATGCGGTGCAATAGCTTTTGCCCGTCTTCTGCCAAAGATTTTGGTCCCGTTGTGCCTGCTTCAACATTGGCCTTCACTATGCTTTCATTGGAAAAGAACCAGCTCATGCCGAAACCTGCATAAAGATAACCGGCAAACGGCCTGTCCTGGCGGGTAGGATTGGGAGTGTAACCAGATATCGGATTGTACATTTTCTGCCCGGCAGAAAATTCATACGTTTTCTTTTCCAGTTGTTGCCCTAGTTTTTGCTGGTCAGCAGCATGTCTGAAATAGATAAACAGCCCATTGGTATAGTACCTGTCCGAGCCTTGAGCGAGATAGGAGTCATTGTCACTTTTAAACCCAAATTCGTTTTTAAAGGTCTGTGCATAGGAATTGTTAAAAAGCAGTGCCGACAAAATCAGCGCAAAGGAAAGTTTCGTGTTCATCAATCACTAGTTTACAATAGGCTGAGGCCTCAGCATCAGATTTTGCGGATTCTTTACTTTGTCCTTTGTCAGTGCGAGGTTGATGACTTCCTTCATTTCTGTCACATAATGGAAGTTCAGGTCCTTGATGTAGCTTTCCTTGATCTCCAGAATATCCTTGCGGTTAGACTTGCACAATATGATGTCTTTGATATTTGCACGTTTTGCCGCAAGGATCTTTTCCTTGATCCCGCCTACCGGCAATACCTTGCCCCTAAGCGTGATCTCTCCGGTCATGGCCAGGTTGCTTTTCACTTTACGTTGTGTAAATGCAGAGGTCAGGGCGGTCAGCATGGTGATACCTGCAGACGGACCATCCTTAGGCGTGGCGCCTGCCGGAACATGAACGTGGACGTCCCATTGGTCAAACAAAGCAAAATCAATATTGAAAAGGTCTGCATGCGCCCTGAGGTAGGCAAGTGCAATAATGGCAGATTCCTTCATGACCTCTCCCAGGTTCCCTGTCAGGGTCAGTTTTCCCTTGCCAGGGCTCAGACTTGCTTCAATGAACAAAATGTCGCCACCGACAGAAGTCCAGGCGAGCCCGGTAACGACCCCGGCCACTTCATTCCCCTCATACAGATCTTTGTCGTAGACCGGCGGACCTAATATATTTTCCACGTCTGTTATACTCAGGCTTGGCTCATAAGGCTCGTCCATTGCGATTTTAGTGGCAACCCCCCGGACCAGCGACCCGATCTTTTTTTCGAGTCCGCGGACTCCGGATTCCCTGGTATAATCTTCTATGACCTTTTCGATCAGGTTGTTCCTCAGCACAATGTCTTTGGTTTTAATGCCATGTTGTTCTTTTTGCTTAGGCAGCAGGTATTTTTTAGCGATCTCTATTTTTTCTTCTATGGTGTATCCGTTCACTTCAATGATCTCCATCCGGTCGAGCAGGGCCGGCTGGATGGAATTAAGAGAATTTGCGGTAGCGATAAAAAGAACATTGGACAGGTCATAGTCTGTTTCTACATAATGGTCGTTGAAAGCTCCGTTCTGTTCCGGATCCAGTACTTCAAGCAAAGCGGATGATGGATCACCCCTGAAATCAGTACCTACTTTGTCGATTTCATCGAGTACAAATACCGGGTTGGCAGCACCGGCTTTCTTAATGGACTGGATGATCCTGCCCGGCATTGCGCCGATATAGGTTTTGCGGTGGCCCCTGATCTCTGCCTCGTCCCGGATGCCGCCCAGTGCTATGCGGACATACCTGCGGTTGAGTGCTTTGGCAATCGACTTTCCAAGTGAAGTTTTTCCGACTCCCGGAGGCCCTACCAGGCAGATAATGGGTGCTTTCATGTCCCGTTTAAGCTTTAGGACCGCCAGATATTCTATAATGCGTTTTTTTACTTTCTCCAGCCCGAAGTGATCTTTATCCAGTATGCGCTGCGCACGTTTGAGGTCAAAATTATCTTTGGTAAATTCATTCCATGGGAGGTCGAGCAGCAATTCAATATAATTGATCTGTACAGAATAATCCGGAGCAGCAGGATTCATGCGGCCCAGTTTTTCCAGCTCCTTGCTGAAATGCCTTTCAACCTGTGCTGCCCATTTCTTCTTTTTGGCGCGTGCCTCCAGGGCCTCATATTCCATGTCAGAAGAATTACCGCCCAGTTCCTCCTGTATGGTTTTCAGTTGCTGGTTGAGAAAATAATCGCGTTGCTGCTTGTCCAGGTCTGTACGTACCTTACTCTGGATCTGGTTTTTCAGCTCTAGCATTTGCAGCTCCAGGGTCAGCAGTTCCATGACCATATTGGCACGGTCACGCAAACTTGCCATTTCCAGCATTTTTTGTTTGTCTGCAACATCTGCATTCATATTGGACGAGATGAAGTTGATCAGGAAGGATGTGCTTTCAATGTTTTTAAGCGCGATCCCTGCTTCACTGGGGATATTCGGAGACAGCTGTATGATCTGTGAAGACATTTCCTTGATCGAAGCCACCAGGGCTTTGAATTCTTTGTCTCCCTTGTGTTTTGCTTCTGCAAACTTGCTGATCGTGACCTTGATGTATGGCTCAGACTGTACTTCGCTCACCAGGCGAAAACGCTGCTTGCCCTGTATGATCACGGTTGTGTTCCCATCAGGCATCTGCAGCATTTTGATGATCTGGGCTACGGTACCTACACTGTTCAGCTGGTCAAAAGTAGGGTCTTCTATCGTCACGTCCTTTTGGGAAACAACACCGATGATCCTGTTTCCTTTATAGGCTTCTTTAATTAATTTGATAGATTTATCCCTGCCCACAGTAATCGGTATGACCACACCGGGAAAAAGGACTGTATTTCTGAGTGGGAGTATTGGCAGGACGTCTGGTGTTTCTTCATTGTTCATCTCGTCTTCATCCTGCTGGGACATCAATGGAAAAAACTCTGTATCTTCATTTATGATAGGGAGTGCATGGCTAAAATCAAATTGATCTTGTTTACTCATGAATTTGGTTATCTAAATTTAAAACGACATTCTGACAGTATGCCGCTTCATGAAATTAACTATTGTATCGAACATGGTTCGTTTCAACTCCTGTGCCAAATGCAGATTGAGGTGGCTGTTATGTTAAAAAGTCAGGCATGAAAATTATTTATAAAGTGCATCATATTTTTTAGTATCAGACGTTATTATGCATAATTATCAGTTACCGGGAAAATCGTTAAATAATTTTAAGCCCACTTAAAACCCCAAATAGTTTGTTACATTTGTTAAGGGATTGTATAAATTAAATATATTTATTTTTAAATAAAAATTAATGAATCATTTTAGACAGACGATTTTAATGTTGCTGATATTATCGGCAGGACAAGTGATTGCACAAAATGCCAATTATGATAAACTGGGCATGCAGGCCTGGATGAAAGGAGATTATAAGGCTGCGGTCACCCAGTTGGAAAAGGCTGACGTGAAAGACCCTAATAATGCCAACGTATTGAAAATGCTGGGCTATTCTTATTACCAGTGCGGTGATTTTGAAAATTCCATTTCCACCTACAGCAGGTTCATTGCCCTGAAGCCAGCCGATTATTCTGCATATTATTACCGGGGCAAAGCCAGGTTAAATGTGGCCAATGACCCAAGGGAATCCCTTAGCCAGTTGCGTGAGAGCTTTTACCTTTCTTCTATTAAGGATTTCACCAAGGCGATAGAGATCAAAGGTGAAGAAGAAGATGCCCAGTTATTGCAGAACCGGGGGCTGGCCTATAAGGATTACGGAATATATAAATCCTACAAAATCAAAAAATCAGTTGATAAAAAGGACTGCATTGCAATGTTTAACAATTCAATAGCTGATTTTAACAAGATATTGCTTGTGCAGCCACAGCGCAAGGATATTACCTCGCTTGTTGAATATGTTAAAGCACAGATCAAAAGCCTTAAATAAGCCAATGATCAAAATTTAGCAGTGATGCTATATTGTTTCGGATTGAATAATCTGATATTTTGCGATCTGCTGATCCGGTACAGGCTGTCCGGATAGTAGCGTAGTGTATCTGTTGAAGTATACAACATGTTTGTAGTTTTCAGCAGGATCTCAACTCCATAGATCTTACCTTGCTTTTGCATGATCGTCAGTTTTTTCACATTGACCTTTTCATTATCTGATAAATAGATCTGCTTGCCTTGCTGATGATGCAAACTAAAAGCGCCCTTCCAGGAAGCTTTATTGATATCTGCATCTGCAAATGCGGACAACTCTTGGTGCCAGTCAGTTATTTTTAATCTTTTCGTCTCTGTATCTCCGTTTATACGCACAGTTTTTGTAACTGCCGGATCCTCTGCTGACAGGCGGGTTACTTCCTTTGCAAAAAAACCTTTCAGGTCAAAGTAATTGCCGGTACCCTCTTGTCTTTCTTCATCTGCATTGCTGCAGCCAAGTAAGAGCAAAAGGATACCGGTCAGCAACGGTATTTTCAAATTCATCAGATCAGGCTATTGCCGGTCATGACCTCCGGCTTTGGAATGTCCAGGAGCTGTAAAATGGTGGGTGCAATATCGCCCAACTTACCATCTGCAACCTTTTTGTAGTCTTTGTCGATGAGGATACAAGGAACAAGGTTGGTGGTGTGTGCTGTATTTACAGAACCGTCCTCATTGACCATATATTCTGAATTGCCATGATCGGCCAGGATGATGAAAGAATAACCATGTTGCAGACCTTTGCTCACCACGATCTCTGCACAGTTGTCGGCTGTTTCCACTGCTTTTACAACGGCATCAAAAACCCCTGTATGGCCCACCATGTCCGGATTGGCAAAATTCAGACAGATAAAATCAGCCCAGCCGGTTTCCATTTCCTTAGTGATCGCATCGGTGATGCCCTTTGCGCTCATTTCCGGCTGAAGGTCGTAAGTGGCTACTTTTGGAGAAGGGATCAGTATCCTTTTTTCGTTGGCAAACTCCTGTTCCCGTCCTCCGGAAAAGAAGAAGGTCACATGCGGATATTTTTCTGTTTCGGCTATTCTGATCTGGTTCTTGTTGTTTTTCTCCAATACCTCTCCCAGCGTTTGTGAGAGATCATCCTTGGTAAAAATTACCTTAACGTTTTTAAAGCTCTCGTCGTAAGTTGTCATGGTGACATAATTGAGCTTTAATTTATGCATCCCAAAATCAGGATAGTCGGCCTGGCTCAGGGCAGAAGTAATTTCTCTTCCCCGGTCAGTCCTGTAATTGAAACAAATGACCACATCTTCGGGCCGGATCACTGCTACAGGTGACCCGTCAGGTTGGGTAAGCACTACTGGTTTCAGGAACTCATCCGTAATGCCATCTTTATAAGATTGCTCTATAGCGGCGACTGCGTCCTGTACGGGCAGGCCTGTCCCTTTAGTCAGGAGCTCGTAGGCCAGTTTTACCCTTTCCCATCTGTTGTCCCGGTCCATGGCATAATACCTCCCGATCATGCTGGCCAGTTTCACCGCCGATTTTTGCAGGTGCTGCTGAAGATCAGCTATAAATTTCACCCCTGAATTGGGGTCTGTGTCCCTGCCATCCAGAAAAGCATGGACAAAGGCATTTTTTATGCCTTGTTCATCAGCGGCATCGCAAAGGGCTTTTAAATGGTTGATATGCGCATGGACGCCACCATCGGAGACAAGGCCGATGAAATGCACCGGTCTGTTGTTGCTTTTTGCATAATTAAAAGCATCCAGCAACACGGGATTGTGGTGGAGCGAATGATCTTCAATCGCTTTATTGATCCTTCCCAGCTCCTGATAAACGACACGTCCGGCGCCAAGGTTCATGTGACCGACCTCCGAATTGCCCATCTGTCCGGCCGGTAGTCCAACCGCCTCCCCGGAAGCTTCCAGCCTGGAATTAGGATACTTCTGCAATAGTGAATCAAAAAATGGGGTGTTTGCTGCATATGCTGCGTCAGAACCGTCCTGCTTTCCATATCCCCATCCGTCAAGGATGATCAATGCTACTTTCTTGTTATTCATTCGTCTCTCTATTTGAATTTTACCGGTTTGCCGGCCCTGACAAATATAAGCCTATTGATGCTTTTTTTTGAGCCAATTTGTTTTTCCTTAGAATCAGATGAAATTTAGAAGCTTATTTAATGGCATAATTTGTGTGTTGGTACTCTTTGTTAGCTATGTAGAGAGATTATGAACCCATTACTTTCTTTGGTCATACTTTTTGTCAATGTTTCGTCTTTCCTTGTTAGTCAGGGCGATATCATTGATAATTTGTCTGCACATTTTAAAAGTGCCAACTCCAAAGAGATCGCTGCCAATTTTTCTCCGTCTATAGATCTGATCATTATTGACGAGGAAGATGTGTATTCAAAAGCACAGGCGGAACAGATTTTAAGAAGTTTTTTCTCCAAATATCCTCCGGTCAAATCTTCGGTCATACACCGTTTGAATACCAATCCGAATTATCGTTATGGCGCCCTGTCGCTGGTGACCAAAAACGGAACCTTCAGGGTCTCCATTACCATGAAAAAATCAGGCAACAGCTTTTTTATTACAGAATTGAGAATTGAGACGGAGAAATAGTTCTAAAATGCTATTTTTGGGTTTAAATTTAAGTTTTGGATAAGCAGCTTATAGATAATTTTATAACCAATGCTATCGCCGAAGACCAGGGTGACGGCGATCACACTTCCCTTTCCACCATTCCCATTAATGCCGAAGGCCGCGCAAAGCTGTTGATCAAAGAAGATGGCTTACTGGCCGGGGTTGAACTTGCTTTACAAATATTTAAACACATAGATCCGGCATTGACAACGGAAGTCTACCTTACCGATGGCGTCCCGGTCAGATCCGGAGATATCGCATTTATTGTTTCAGGCCGGGTACACTCGATCCTGCTTGCAGAGCGGCTGGTGCTGAATTGCATGCAGCGCATGAGCGGCATAGCCACCAGCACCAATGCCATTGTACAGTCCCTCTTACCTTACAAGACCAGGCTTCTTGATACCAGAAAAACAACTCCCGGGCTCAGGTATTTAGAAAAATGGGCGGTACGCATAGGCGGGGGGGTGAACCACCGGTTTGGACTTTACGATATGATCCTGATCAAGGACAACCACGTAGATTATGCAGGAGGAATAAAAAATGCCATATCAGCGGCCAATCAATACCTTGAAACCAGGGAGAAAACCCTTCAGATCGAAATAGAAGTAAGGAACCTGAATGAGCTGGATGAGGTTCTGGCATACGGAAAAGTAGACCGTATCATGCTGGACAATTTTAGCTTCAGCGACCTGAAGGAAGCAGTGCAGCGGACCGGCGGAAAATTCATTACCGAGGCATCCGGAGGAATTACCGGTGAAAATGCGGCTGCCTACGCGGCCTGTGGGGTAGATTATATTTCAATTGGAGCCATTACGCATTCTGTTAAAAGTCTGGACATGAGTTTAAAAGCATTTTAGCACATGATCTCCATCTACTCGATATCTGCAGTTTTCTTAGCATACCTGTTCGGATCAATACCCACAGCGGTATGGCTGGGGCAGGCTTTTTACGGTGTGGATGTCAGAGAATACGGCAGCGGTAACGCTGGAGCCACAAACACCTTCAGGGTCCTGGGCAAAAAAGCAGGTATCGCGGTAATGTGCATAGATATTGCAAAAGGATATACTGCAACCCAACTGGCTTATTTTATAGGACTTTCAGTCACAGGACCGCACAATTCCTCCCAGTTTATCAACTATCAGCTTGCATTGGGCGTCACAGCGGTGATGGGCCATCTCTTCCCCGTATTTGCCGGCTTCCGCGGGGGTAAAGGAGTGGCCACGCTTTTTGGAATGATTTTGGCAGTGAACTTCAATGCAGCTATGCTTTGTGTTCTGGTCTTTGTTGTTGTCTTGCTGGTTACCAAATATGTATCGCTGAGTTCAATCTGCGCAGGCTTTACCTTTCCGCTAAGTATTGTATTTATCCTCCAGTCATCCATAAAATCAGAGGTCTTGTATGGCATGTGTGTATGTGTCCTGATCCTGGTCACTCACCAGAAGAATCTTGAACGTCTGCTCAAAGGCAAAGAATCAAAAGTGTACTTGTTTAAAAAAAAGACAGATTAAAAACAAGTTTATGAAGAAGTTACTCATTACAGGTGTCGGGGCCATTATTCTGGCCTTTTCATCATGTTCTACCGTGCCGCTGACCGGCAGAAGCAGGCTCAACCTCGTCAGTGATGAGCAGGTATTGCCCATGGCTTTCCAGGCTTACGGAGAATTTCTCACCGAAAACAAAAGTGCCGTGCTTCCAGCTACAAATTCACAGGCCCAGCGGGTCAAGAATATCGGCAACCGGCTTATCGTTTCGGTAAAAAGCTACATGAACAACAATAATTATGGTGATCTTATCCAGAATTATAAATGGGAGGTCAACGTAGTGGAAAGTAAGGAACTGAATGCCTGGTGCATGCCTGGCGGCAAAATAGTTGTATATACCGGAATTTTACCCGTGACCAAAGATGATGCCGGTCTTGCGACAGTAATGGGCCATGAGATCGCTCATGCGATTGCCGGGCATAGTGCCGAACGCATGTCGCAGGAAATGGTATCCCAGGGAATAGGTACAGCCGGAAGTGTCGCATTATCAAACAATCCGAGGACGCAATCAATTTTCAATACACTCTATGGTGTAGGCACCCCGCTTGTCATGCTGAAATACTCCCGCAACCAGGAACTGGAAGCAGACAGGCTCGGGCTGATCTTCATGGCCATGGCAGGATATGATCCTCAGAATGCCACAGCTTTCTGGCAAAGAATGGCCTCAGCCTCACAGAACAGTCAGAAACCACCTGAATTTCTAAGTACGCACCCGAGTGATGCCACCAGGATCGCACAGATCCAGAACGCACTGCCGGAAGCGCGAAAATATTATAAACCCTGAGCAGCCAGGGTATCAAGCGGGGAGCTTTTAAAGCTCCTCTTTTGTTTCCAGGGCTTTCATCATCGCTGATGCTTTGAGCAGGCATTCTTCATATTCTTCAGCAGCACTGGCAGCATAGGTGATCGCGCCTCCGACCTGGAAGGAGAGATAGCCGTTCTCAGCGGCATAAAGGATGCTTCTGATGACCACATTAAAATCAAAATCTCCTGCGGGGTCCAGGTATCCGAAGGCACCCGAGTAAACGCCGCGTTTGCTAAATTCATATTGCTCAATGAGCTGCATGGCTTTGATTTTTGGAGCGCCCGTCATTGAACCCATTGGAAAAGCATTCCTGACGGCCTCAACAGGATGCACGTCAGCAGCCAGTTCGCAGCTTACCGTAGAGATCATCTGATAGACCTGGGGGAAAGCATAAATACCGAAGAGTTCTTCAACTTTCACACTGCCTTTCACAGCACTTTTGGTCAGGTCGTTCCGGACGAGATCAACGATCATCACGTTCTCTGCCTGTTCTTTTGCATCTTGTTTCAGCCTCTCCCTGATCCGTTGGTCCTCCAGGGGGTCAAGGCCGCGCTTTGCAGTACCTTTTATCGGCTGAGAAACAAGCTTGCAGCCGCGTTTGCAAAGGAACCGCTCAGGGCTGGCCGACAAAATATATCGTTCACCAATTTTAAAAAAGCCAGAAAACGGGACAGGAGATATCTCATTCAATTTCCTCAGCACGGATAGCGGATCCAAATAAACTTCCTCAGCAAAAAACTCCTGGCAATAATTCAGTTCATAAACGTCTCCGCGCAAGATGTGCAGCCGGAGATCTTCCACCGCCTTCATATACTGAGCTTTCGAGATCTTGCTTTTAACCTTTACAGGAGTGCTGCGTCCCTCATGCAAAGGTAATGCAGTGATCTCCTGTAAAACAGAGACATCGCCAATAAGCATTTCTGCCACACCGTCTTTCACGGCAAGCAGATATTTCGGAATGAAAAAGAAGAGGTCAGGGAAACCCAGTCGATCTGGATTCGCTGAAGAAAGCGGCTCCGTCTCATTTTTCAGGTCATAGGCCAGCAGCCCGAACATCCAGTTCTTTTCAGCGTCATAAAACGATCGGAGTGCGCCAAAAGCCTGGCCGGCGGGATGGCTGATGCGCTTATCCGCTCCGGCGGCTATCAAAAGATCAAACCGGCCATAGGGGTCAGCATAGCCATTAGAATCGAAGCTGCAGCAAATGTCAAATGCTGCAGCCCATTGCAATGCTTTTTGCTTGAAAGAAACTAAATTCCCGATCTTCATTTTGCGAGGGCAAATGTAGAAAATATGGACCAGTTTAGATCCGCAGGCAGGAAACTTTAATTTAAGGTCAAAGTCTGTGTCCTGTCAGGGCCTACTGAGAGGAATTTTACAGGGACCTCCAGTTCTTTTTCCAGGTATGCGATGTAATCGGCCAGTGCAGCCGGAATATCTTCGACACGGCCAATTCCGGTCACATCTGTTTTCCAGCCCTTGATCTCTTTTAACACCGGAACCGGTTGTACTGAAATGATATCGTAAGGCATGTAGTCGATCGTCTCCCCGTTATGTTCATAATGCGTGCAAACATAGATGGTCTCAAATCCGTCCAGTACATCTGCCTTCATCATGATCAGATCGGTCACGCCGTTCAGCATGATCGCATATTTTAAAGCCGGCAGGTCTATCCATCCGCAGCGGCGGGCCCGTCCGGTAGTCGCGCCAAATTCGTGCCCTACGCTGCGCAGGGTCTCTCCGGTCTCATCCTCAAGTTCGGTGGGAAATGGTCCACCTCCAACGCGGGTACAGTAGGCCTTAAAGATCCCGAATACTTTTCCGATGGTATTGGGTGCAATACCAAGACCTGTACAGGCACCCGCAGTTGTTGTATTGGACGAAGTCACAAAAGGGTAGGATCCGAAATCCACATCCAGCAAAGTACCCTGCGCACCTTCAGCCAGTACGGTTTTCCCTGATTTCAGGTAGCCGTTTACAAAATGCTCACTGTCAACGTGCGGAATATTTTTAATAAAATCAATTGCTTCAAAGAATGCGGCCTCTTTTTCAGACAGGTCGTATTGGAAATCATAGTGCGCCAGCATCTCCTTGTGCTTTTCCACAAGTTTGTCATAGCGTTCCCTGAAATCAGCCAGGGTGGTATCGCCGACCCTCAGTCCGTTCCGGCCTGTTTTATCCATATAGGTAGGACCGATCCCTTTCAGGGTGGAGCCGATCTTATTCTTGCCCATTTTTTGCTCATTTGCAGCGTCCAGCAACTGGTGGGTAGGAAGGATCAGGTGTGCCTTGCGGGCAAGCACCAGTTTGCCTTTTGCCACAGGATCGTGACCGGCGGCCTTCAGATTATCAAGTTCCCTTTTCAGTATGATCGGATCGATCACCACGCCGTTTCCGATCAGGTTCATTGTTTTTTCATTGAAAATACCGGAAGGAATGGTATTTAAAACGAACTTTTTACCATCAAACTCCAAAGTATGCCCGGCATTGGGACCGCCTTGAAAACGAGCGATCAAATCATACTGAGGGCTGAGTACATCAACAATTTTTCCCTTGCCTTCATCGCCCCATTGCAGGCCAAGAAGCACGTCTACTTGCGTCATTATCTGAAATTAAGAATAGAAATTATAATTGGTTTTAACTTGCATGTTTTATGCCGGCGTTCTGGTTGTTCATTGCCGCCTTGGCAGAACAGTCAAAACAGATCCCGTAAAGATTTAAAGAGTGGTGCTTGATCTCAAATTTAAGCAGTTCGCCTACCATGCTCTGGATCTGGTGGATGCGCGGGTCGCAAAATTCCACCACTTTGCCACAGTCGATACAGATAATGTGATCATGCTGATGGTATCCATAAGATTTCTCAAACTGTGCCATGTTTTTGCCAAACTGGTGTTTGGTCACCAGATCACAGGATACGAGCAGTTCCAGTGTATTGTAAACGGTTGCCCTGCTTACACGGTATTTCTGGTTCTTCATGTGAATGTACAGGGTTTCCACGTCAAAGTGGTCATCTCTTGAATAGATCTCTTCCAGAATGGCAAAACGCTCAGGCGTTTTCCTGAGGCTCTTATTTTCGAGATAGGCTTCGAATATCTTTCTTACCAGCTCGCTGTTATGGTTTGCAGACATAGTTTTTAAACTCCTTTCAAAGGTACCAATTTTTATATAAAACGCTAATGATTTATAGTAAATTACGTATCAAATCTTGTAACGCCCGTTACTCCTTTCACTTTCAGAAGATTTTCGATGAGCTGGTCCAGATGGTCTTTATCATGCACAAAGATCATGATCGAGCCATCAAAGATCCCATTGTCGGTATCTACAGTAATGGACCGCATGTTGACCTTAAAATCATTGGAAATGACCTTGGTAATGTTGTTGATCAGCCCCACATCATCAATACCCACAATGTGCAGTCCGGTCAGGAAGGTCAGTTCCTGCTGCTTGTTCCATTTTGCTTTCACCACCCTGTAACCATAATTGGACATCAGCTGGGCTGCATTGGGACAATTGGTCCTGTGGATCTTGATGCCCTCATTTACGGTGACAAAGCCAAACACATCATCACCGGGGATCGGGTTGCAGCAGGCGGCCAGAGTATAATCTATTTTCTGAAGGTCCTCTCCGATCAGCAAGGTATCCGATTCCGGTCCTTTTACGCGGTTCAAAAGACCTTCTATCTGCTGCTGTTCATTGCGCTCGGTTCCCGCCTTGTTTTCAATCTCTTTCTCACTTGCCAGATAATCCTTCAGGTCCTTCAGCTCGATCTTGCCAACGGCCACGGCAATAAAAAGTTCCTGGGCGGAAGGGAGTTTGAAAAAATAGCTTATTTTGTTCAGGTTATCGGTGTTATAGGTAATCTTCAGGGACTTCATCTTCCGCTCAAGAATTTCCTTTCCGGTCTCCGCAACCTTTCTTTTCTCTTCCTTGAGCGAAGATTTGATCTTTGATTTGGCTTTGGCTGTTACTACAATATTCAGCCAGTCCTCCTTTGGAGCCTGTTTGCCGGAGGTAATGATCTCTACCTGGTCCCCATTCTGCAATTTGTAAGATAAAGGCACCAGTTTATGATTGACTTTGGCGCCGATACATTTGGCTCCTACATCAGTATGGATCTCAAAGGCAAAGTCCAGGGCAGTAGCACCCAGTGGAAGCTGGATCAGGGCACCTTTGGGTGTAAATATAAAGATCTCATCAGAGAACAGGTTCATTTTGAAATCATCCAGGAAGTCGAGCGCGTTGGCTTCCGGGTTGCTCAGCATCTCCCTTACTTTCATGATCCACTGGTCCAGGCCGTTATCATTGCTCGATTCTTTGTATTTCCAATGTGCGGCAAATCCCTTTTCCGCAATCTCGTTCATGCGCTGCGTGCGGATCTGGATCTCTACCCACTGGCCCTTAGGGCCCATTACCGTAGTGTGCAGCGATTCATAGCCATTGCCCTTAGGTGAAGACACCCAGTCACGCAACCGGTCAGGATTCGGTCGGTACAGATCCGTCACGATCGAGTAAGCCTTCCAGCAATCAGCCTTTTCCCGCTCAGGAGGACTGTCCAGAATGATCCTGATCGCAAAAAGATCGTACACCTCTTCGAAAGGAATGTTCTTGCTCTTCATTTTGTTCCAGATCGAATGAATAGACTTTGGCCGGCCATAGATATCGGCCGTCAGGCCCTGCTCGGCCAGGATCTCATTGATCGGTTCCACAAAACGCTTGATGAACAAAGTCCTTTCGGCTTTTTTTTCATTCAGCTGGGTGGCAATATATTTATAGGTATCCGGCTCCAGGTATTTCATAGAAAGATCTTCCAGCTCCGATTTGATCGCATAAAGCCCCAGGCGGTGCGCCAGGGGTGCATACAGGTAGATCGTTTCTGAAGCGATCTTCAACTGCTTCTGCCTGGGCATAAAATCCATGGTCCGCATGTTGTGCAGGCGGTCAGCCAGTTTGATCAGGATCACCCTGACATCGTCAGCCAGAGTAAGCAGCATCTTTCTGAAGTTCTCCGCCTGCAGCGAGCTGTTGTAGTCAAAAACACCGGAGATCTTGGTCAGTCCGTCAATGATCCTTGCCGTCTTCTTGCCAAACTCGCGTTCAATATCTTCCAGGGTAATGTCGGTATCCTCTACGACATCGTGCAGGAGCGCACAAACAATAGAGGTCGTCCCGAGCCCTATTTCCTCGGCTGCGATCTGGGCGACCGCGATAGGGTGATAGATATAAGGCTCGCCAGATTTCCGCCGCATGTTCTTGTGGCTTTCCAGCGCCATATCAAAGGCCTTTCTGATCTCCTTTTTATCTCCGCGCTGCATTGTCGACTTGCAGGCACGCAGCAATGCCCGGTATCTTTTCAGTATCTCTTGTTTCTCAACTTCTAAATCGATCACTAAAGCGTTCTTCATCTCTCTGTATCTGTTTCAGTATGTTTACTTTAAGCTAACGCACATCAAAAAGCAGCCCTGGCTTTTCCCTTATGTAAAAATTATACTAATATGTACAATAATCTTTCAAATTTTATGTTTTGTCTTAGACAATATGCAATTGTACGAATTAAGTAAAATGTCTGGTTTTTTTGGTGTTAAAACCTTATATTGGAATATAATACAAAACTGAATATAAAATTTAGCATTAACTTTGCAGGGGTATAAATTTATGAAATTTTATAGGTTGTTTATTCTGTTTATTGTCATTATTGCTGTTCAGCAGGTGCACGCGCAGGATGGCTATGCCACTGTAAAGCTGCCCACGTTGGGCAAGAACGATACCATACGTGTCGCCGGCACCAATGTAGACGGAGAAATGATCCCCTGGATACCCCTGCACGAAGTGGTCATATACGGCACCCGTATATTTAAGACCCCGACAGACCGGGCCGCATACAACAGGCTCAGGTATAATGTGATGAAAGTCATGCCGTACGCTCTCTATGCAAAAAGAAGGTACGAGCAACTGGAAAAAGACCTGGCCCAGACCACAGAAAAAAAGGAGCAGAAAGCACTGGTCAAACAATGCGACAAGGAAATCAAAGACATGTTCAACCGGGAGATCAAGGACCTGACGATCACACAGGGCCAGATCCTCACGAAGCTCATCGACCGGGAAGTAGGCCGCACCACTTTTGAGATCGTCAAGGAAACAAAAGGCGGTTTTACCGCCTTCCTGTACCAGTCCGTTGCAAGAGTAGTAGGGCATAACCTGAAAAGCACCTATGATCCCCAGCAGGAAAGAGATATTGAATCCATCATCACTTCCTCAGGATATTATCAATAATTTAAATAGAACGTACCATATATGAAGTTAGACCTGCTGGTGCTGGCCGTGCATCCGGATGATGCAGAACTTGGCTGCTCAGGAACCATTGCAAGATATATCGCAGAAGGAAAACAAGTAGGAATAGTCGATTTCACCCGGGGCGAACTGGGCACACGCGGCAGCGCAGCTATCCGGGATACAGAAGCCGCCGATTCAGCGCAGATCCTGGGAATCCAGGCCAGGGAAAATCTCAGGTTCAGGGATGGATTTTTTCAGAATGACGAGCAGCACCAATTGGAAGTCATCAGGATCATCAGGAAATATCAGCCGGAGATCGTATTTACAAATGCCCTTCATGACAGGCACCCCGATCACGGACGGGCAGGAGACCTGGCCAATGATGCCTGCTTCCTGTCAGGCCTGACCCGGATCAGCACCCAGCTTAACGGAGCAGAACAGCAAGCCTGGAGACCCAGGCTGGTCTTGCAGTTCATCCAGGACCGCTACATCCAGCCAGACATCATCATCGACATCACCCCGTATATAGAAACCAAGATCGCCTCGATCAAAGCATTTAAGACCCAGTTCTTCCATCCGGGAGTGGATGGTCCTCAAACCTATATCTCCTCACCGGATTTCTTTGAAAGCGTGATCGGGAGAGCCCGGGAATTTGGTAAATCCATAGGCACAGCTTATGCCGAGGGCTACACCTCACGCAAGCTGCTGGGTGTAAAAAACCTTTTTGACCTGCTATAGGCTACAGTGCGGGCAATATCCGGCGCATGGCGGCAATGCCCTCATCGATATGCTGCCGCCCGATACAAAGCGCAGGCCTGAACCGGATCGTCTGGTTGCCGCATCCCAGGAACATGACATTTTCCGCAATGCCTTTTTGGATGAAAGCATCACGCATGGCCTTACCGGGGAAATCAAAAGCGCAAAGCAGGCCCCTGCCGCGCACATTGCTCATTTGAGGATGACCGGCAGCAAGCAATTGCAGCTGTTCCAGCAGATACTGTCCGGTGGCAGCAGCCTGGTCACAAAGCCCGTCTTCTGCAATGATCTGCAGGATCTGGGTCGCCCTCACCATGTCCACCAGGTTGCCGCCCCAGGTAGAATTGAGCCTGGAAGGCACCCTAAAGACATTCTGCTCGACCTCGTCCACCTTTTTGCCAGCCAATATACCGCAAACCTGCATTTTTTTGCCAAAAGCAAGAATGTCAGGCCTGGCCTTTTCACTAAAATGCTGATGGCACCAGAACTTGCCGGTCAGCCCGACACCGGTCTGCACCTCATCATAGATCAGGAAAGCCTCGTTCTCATCAGCCAGTTCCTTTAAGCGGATCAGGAACTCTTCCCGGAGGTGGTTGTCGCCCCCTTCCGACTGGATGGGTTCCACGATGATCGCACAAATATCGTCCTTGTGTTCAGCAAATGCTTTTTTGATCTGGGCGATTGACACCTCCTCTGCGGACAGGGCCTGTTCAAGCTGCGCACCTTCCAGCGGAAACCTCAGGACCGGCGTCGACACCCTCGGCCAGTCAAATTTGGCGAACCACTTCGTTTTGTCCGGCAAAGTATTGGTCAGGCTCAGGGTATACCCGGTGCGTCCGTGAAAGGCCTGCTCAAAATGCAGCACCTTAAAGCCCTTTTCCTCCCGGTAGCCCCTGGCAAAGTTCTTTTGTACCTTCCAGTCCATAGCCACCTTCAGTGCATTTTCAATAGCCAGCCCGCCTCCGGCAATGAAAAAAGCATGGGGCAGGTAATCCGGCATCCCATGTTTTGAAAAAGTATCGACAAACTGGGCATACTGCTGGGTATACACATCCGAGTTGGAAGGATTTGCCAGCGCAGCCAGCAAAAGATGTTTCTTAAAGCCCTCGTCACTGACCATTTTTGGATGGTTATAACCCAGAGGGACAGATGCAAAGCAGGTAAAAAAATCGAGCAGCCTGCGTTTGTTCTTAGAATCGTAGATATAAGCGCCCTCACTCTTTTCCATGTCATAGGTCAGGTCAAAACCATCTGCCAGGACATGCCTGCTCAAAGTTTCATTGACCCGCTCCGGGCTTATTGTCAACTGATACATAACTTCTTAGTTTGGTATAAGCCAAACTTAATCAAAAACGGCTGGAAATACACAGGTGTGTAACCCCCGAAATCAAAAAACCGCAGGGCCGAACTGCGCTTTCATCCCCAGGATACCCAGGAGAACGCCAGTGTGCACAGCAGCGATCTTATCGCCAGGCCCGAAATACCCGGTTTCGAGCAGGTCATCCATTGCAAAAAATAATTTGGCCGTATAAACAGGGTCGATCAGCATGCCCTCTTCAGCAACAAAACTTTTCATAAAAGCGATCAGCGCGGGAGTAGTCCTGGCATAACCGCCAAAATGATAACCAGGATGCATGACCAGCTGATCATTGTTGCCGGTATACCTGAAAATCTCATCAGCAATAAAATCACGGCCCCTGAGCACGGGGACCACATGCAGCTTCGTCTTTAATCCCGCACGCAGAATGCCGGTCAGTAGCCCTGCCGCAGTAGTGCCTGTTCCAGCCGCGCAAAAAAGATGGCAGATATCTGCCGGGAGTTCCTCAACGATCTCGGCGCAACCTTGTACTGCCAGTGGTCCGGCACCCCCTTCATCTACAAAAAAAGCATGCGGATCAGCGCTAAAATACTGGTCAAATAAGGCCCGCTTTTCCAGGTAAGCTTTCCGGCTTACAAAAATGAGCTGCATTCCATACAAGCGGCAAAGCATCAGCATTTCATTTTCAACCGCCTCGCCCCGCACAAAGGCGGTGCTCTTCAGGCCAAGCCTGGAACAAGCCGCGGCTGCCGCCACCAGGTGATTGGAATAAGCGCCTCCAAAAGTCACCAGATGCGTTTTCCGGGCAATAGCCGCTTCATCCAGCACATATTTCAGCTTACGCCATTTATTACCCGAAACATAGGGGTCGATCAGGTCATCACGCTTGACCAGGACCCCCTTTCTCGGAGCGTGCCTCAGCACATGCATTGGACTGTAAAGCGTAGTAAACATCAGCAGCAAATATAGCGGTCATTGGTGTACGAATTTATTGTTTCTAAAGATTAGCTTTGCACAGGCCGGATCTGAGGGGCAGAAACCGCTGATAACGGCCTTTGCGTCGCTATTGTGAACAATGAACTTAACCTAATCTAGTTTAATGGAGAATATAAATGCAGTTCAGGAGTCAGAAGACCAGGACCTGTACGAGCATCTGAACATTGTCGTAGACAAAGGACAATCCTTGCTGCGCATAGATAAATTTCTGATGCACCGGGTAGAAAATGCCTCGCGCAACCGGATCCAGAACGCCATTGATGCCGGTAACGTGCTGGTCAACCAGAAAACCGTAAAGCCCAGCTATAAAGTAAAGCCCGCTGATGAAATATCCATCGTA
>Ga0222419_100399_pt1 | contig 46983 bp, 46 predicted proteins | sample 1B20Ametagenome_FD_182474 | JGI IMG/M metagenome (GOLD analysis project Ga0222419, IMG submission 182474) | Enriched microbial communities from leaf-cutter ant dump, University of Wisconsin, Madison, United States - 1B20A (version 2) | ecosystem: Environmental > Terrestrial > Nest > Insects nest...
ACGGCTTTGATCAGGATCTCGTACTTGGCCACCCGTTCACGATGTCCTGAGACATCCCCGACCCGCACACTCGACCGTTCACGATGCCCCGAGACACCCGTTCACGATGTCCTGAAACCAGACACCCTCGTCTCCGCAGTAGAAGTCCTGATCAGCGTCGGAAGATGCCGCCGACGACCGTCTCCAGCCTCGCCGTGAGACGTTCCGCGATGTCGACGCTCGTCGGGTCCAGGAGCCACTGGATCTGCAGCCCGTCGACGAGGGCGATGAGTTCGGCGGCGAGGACCTCCGGTGCGTCCGTCAGCGCTGTCCCGCTCTTCGCGAGCGCCTCGAACGTGCCGGTGAGGCGTCGGCGCAAGGTGCGGTACCTGGTCGTGAAGTAGGCGTGCGCGGGATGATCCGCGTCGGACGCGTCCACGGACAGCGCCGCGAACAGCCGCACCAGTCCGGGGCGGGTGGTGTTGTGCTCCACGAGAAGGACGAACTGCCGCAGCGTCTCGCGAGGATCGCGGTCGTTCTCTGCGAAGTAGGCAGCATAGTCGCGCTTCTCCTTCTCGTCGAGGACGGCGGACAGGAGCGACTCCTTCGTCGGGAAGTGGTGGAGCAGTCCTGCGCGGGAGACCCCGCACGCCGACGCGATCTCGACCATGCTCGTGTTCTGGTAGCCGCGGTCGGCGAACACGTCGAGCGCCCGATCGACGATCTCCGTCTTGCGCTGCTCGCCCTTGGGGTAGCTGCGCCTCGGCCGTGCGTCCGCGTTCATCGTGCTCCCGATCGTACCCGCGGGGCGAACTGCCGCAGCATGAGGGCGGCCCCGAGCGCGGAGAGCGCCTCGCCCAGCGGCAGGGCGATCCAGATGCCGAGCGGCCCCGCGGCGCCCAGCGCGAGAACGAGGGGGAGCCTGATGCCGACGAGGGTTCCGATCGAGATCAGGTACGACGCCGTCGGGGCGCCCAGGGTCTGGAAGTACGCCGACACGATGTGGGCGATGCCGGCGAACGCGAAGCCGGCGGCGATGATGCGCAGCGCATCGGCTGCGGCATCCTGCGCCTGCGGATCGGACAGGAACGCGCTCGCGATCGCGGGGGCCGCTGCCGCGACGACCGCGGCCGCCCCCGCGCCGTAGATCAGGCTCGCCCGGATGCTGAGGACCAGGGCCCGCCGGACCCGCTCGTCGAGTCCTCGTCCTGCGTTGTATCCGACGATGGGCTGGAGGCCCTGTGCGATGCCCGTCTGCGGCATCGCGACGAAGGTCTGCACGCGAGCGCACACCGCGTACGCCGCGAGGACGAGGGCCCCGGATGCTGCGAGGCCGGCGTTGATCACGACGGCGAGCAGCGTGGCGCCGAAGCCCGCGAGGAAGGAAGGTGCGCCGATGGCGAGGACCCTGCGCACGACCTCTCCGCGCGGGCGCAGCTCCGCCCAGCCGATCCGGTAGGGGCGTCGTCGTCGGATGAAGAAGAACCAGACGGCCATGAAGGCGGACACGGCCTGGCCGCCCACGGTGCCGAGGGCGGCTCCGGTGACCCCCATGTCGAACACGAAGATGAGCAGCGGGTCGAGGGTGATCTGCACGAGGACGGGAACGACCCAGAGCAGCGTCGAGAAGAACAGGCGCCCTTCGGCGCGCACGAGCGACGAGAATCCCGTCGACAAGATCGCGCCCGCGAAGATCACCGCGGCGTAGGGGCGTGCGTAGGGAAGGGTGTCTTCCGTCGCGCCCACGAGCCGCAGAAGCGGCTCCAGGAGCAACAGGCCTGACGCCGTGACGAGCACTGCGGCTGTCCAGAACACGATGAACGAGGTTCCGGCGGCCCGCGCGGCATACTCCGGCCGGCCCGCGCCGAGACTCCGGGAGACCAGCGATGCGCCGCCGGCGCCGACGGTCGTGGAGACGGCGCCGAGCAGCAGCAGAAGCGGGGCGACCAGGTTCACGGCCGCGAGAGCCGTCTCGCCGACGCCCTGCGCGACGAACCAGGCGTTGGTCAGGGCGTAGACGCCGTACACGCCGACCGAGAGCGTGGTCTGGGAGCAGGTCCACCAGAGCAGGCGTCCGATCGGCCGCGTCCCGAGGTCCTCGACGAGGTGCTTCGGCGTGCTCATCCCTGTGCGGCGGAGCGTCCCCGCAGCGCCGCCATGAGCGTGTCCAGCTGTGTGCGGCCGAAGTCGTACAGCTCCCGCTCCGTTCCGCGGTACTTCGTCTCGACGACCATGATGAGCGCGAGATAGAGGGAGTACAGGCGTCGGCGGGTGCGCTCGGCATCCGTCAGCTCCGTCATGCCGAAACCCGCCATGAAGTCGCTCGGATCGCCGAACACGGGAAGGTCCAGCCCTGTCAGGCCGGCCTCCATCAGCGGGTCGCCCCAGACGGCGCGTTCATGGTCGAGGATCGCGACGATGCGACCGTCGCGGATCATCGAGTTCTTCGTCCACAGATCGACTTCGACCAGGCGCGGCACCGTGACCTCGTCGAGGGCGTCGGCGTGCGCGGCCAGGGCGGCGCGGACCTCTTCGTCGCTCCAGCCGAGATCCACCCCGGCACGCCGGCCGTCGTCGAGCGTGTCCTCGATCATGATCGCGAACGCCTCCCGCCACGTCGGAGAGCCGTCGCCTGTCAGCGGGCCGAAGCGCTCTCCGGTGATCGAGTTGATCTCCCGATTCAGCGCACCGAGCTCCCGCGTGCCCGCGGCGATCGTCTCCGCATCCAGAAGGCCCGCCGCCGCGGCGAAGCCGAAGTTGTCCGCGTCGACGAACTCCATGAAGAACAGGTCGGCGTCGACCACCTCGTGTGTGAGGTCGACGTGGAGCACCTGCGGAACCGGAACCGCGGTCCGCTCGGACACCAGGCGCATGGCCTCGAGCTCCGCGCGCATCATCCGCACCTCGCGGGTGAGCACCGGGACATCGGCGGGAGGGGCGATCTTGAGCACCGTCTCCCGTCCGTCGCGCAGGCGGATGCGGTAGGCGACGTTGAACCAGCCCTCGGTGATCTCCTGGGCGAATCCGTCTTCGACGGGCACCTGATCGGGGCCGAAGGCCCTCCCGATCAGGGTGCGAAGGATGCTGTCGGGCTGGCGGTTCTTGGTGTGGCTCTCCATCGAGACTCCTTCGGGGGCAGCGGGACCCTCGGCCCGAGGGCGCCGATCCCGAGTTCTGCATAAACAAACAGACATGTCGGTTTGTTTATGTTAGCCGTATCGATGAGGCGTTCGCGGTTCTCGGCGACGACCTGCTCGCAGGCGCCGCCGTATCCGGCATCCGCTCTCCACGACGATTGCGCCGGTCCGCCCCGAAGGAGCGGACCGGCGCAATCGGAGGATCCTCAGCGCACCGAGCGGATGAGGAGGATCAGCACCGCGCCGGCGAGTGCGAGGACGCACGCGACCGGGAAGACGAGCTGATAGCTGACGGCGCTGATCGCCGCGGCAGCGAGGAGCGGGCCGAGGATCTGTCCGCCGGTGTTGGCCAGGTTGAGGATGCCGAGGTCTTTCGCCGCGGTGTCCGGGTTGGGGAGCACCTCGACGTTCAGCGCCTGGTCGACCGCGTTGAACGCGCCGATGCCGATGCCCGCGATGACGCCGTACGCCACCATGCTCCACGGCTCGGCGGCGAAGAACGGCACCAGCACGCCCACCGCGACCAGCAGCGCCGCCCCGATCACCGGCTTCTTGACCGTGCCCAGCTTGTCGGCGAGAGGGCCGGCGACTGCGGCCATCACCAGGGCGGTGACCATGAGGCACAGCGACACGAGCGACACGGTGGCCGCGGTCGCCGACTCGTCGAGCCCCATGTAGTCCGTGAGGATGTAGAGCTGGTAGTTCGAGATGCCGAACGCGGCCGCCATGATCAGGAACTTGCCGAACAGTGCGAGGTAGTAGTCGCGCACGTTGCGGCGGGGGAACGAGAAGTTCTCCAGCAGCATCGAGCGGCTGAGCCGGCGCCGCGGCATGCTCAGGCTGGACTTCTCGCGGATCAGCAGGGCGGCGACGGGACCGGACAGCAGTGTGAGCACGGCCATGAGCACGAATCCGGGGCCGATCGCTCCGAGGAACTGCGCGCCGACGATCTGCCCGCCGTAGAGACCCGCCGAGTAGCCCAGAGCATAGATCGACGAGATCGTGCCGCGATGGCGGGGCGCCACCTGATCGGCGATCACGGCGATGAGCGGCGCGACGATGGCGTTGAGGAAGAACTGGTAGACGCACCACGCGAACAGGAGCGCGCCGACCGTGGGCATCGCCGAGACCACGACGAGCATGACGGCCGATGCGATCGAGCCGAAGACGATCCAGGGCGTGCGGCGACCCCACCGCGAGCGCGTCAGGTCGGAGAGGGCGCCGAACAGGACGTTCGCGAGGGTCGCGACGATCATCGCACTGGTCGCCAGGAGAGCGATGACGCCCGCCTTGCCGTCGGGGTCGAGCTCGGCGACCTTCGCGGGCAGCAGGATCGCGTTCACGCCCAGGTAGGCGCCGAGCCACAGCACGACGCCGACCGCGAGGCCTATGCCGACCCGGATCGGACGCTTGGGCTGTTCGACATCGGCGATGACGCCCGTCCACAGCTGCGTCGCGGCGGCCTGATCGGGGGCTCCGGGTGCGATGCTCACAGGGCCGCCTCCTCGATCGCGGAGGCGGGATCGCCCCAGAACGAGGAGGCCTCGACGACGATTCTCCCCGTCCCGACGGTGATCCGCCTGGATGCGGCGTCCCAACGGCCCAGGGCCGTCAGATCCAGGGCGATGGTCGCATCCGCCTGCTCGCCGGCGTGCAGATGGACGGGAGCGAAGCCGAGCAGCTCGCGCTCTCCTGCGCGGTCTCCGTCCTGCCGGGAGCCGTACACCTGGACGACGTGCCAGCCGTCCTGCTCGCCCGAGTTGCGGACGGTGACGGTGGCGCTGCCGGAGCCCGTCGTGCGATCGAGATCGCCGAGCCCGAGGCCGGTGATCTCGTAGGACGTGTAGGAGAGCCCGTGCCCGAGCGGGAAGAGCGCCTGGTGCCCGTCGCGCTGCAGGAGACGCTGCCCGTACCAGCGGTCGTAGACGATCTCGGAGGCGTCGATGTCGAGCGGCGGCAGATGGTCGGCGGATGCCGGGATCGGATAGGGCAGTCGTCCCGAGGGGTTGTGCCGGCCGAGCAGGACGTCGGCCAGCGCGTGGCCGCCCTCCATGCCGCCGTACCATCCGATGAGGATGGCCGGGACCTCGGCCTGCCACTCCTCGATGAGCACGGCGCCTGCGTTGACGAGCACCACGACGGTACGCGCATTGGCCGCCGCGACCCGGCGGATGAGCTCCACGTCCGCCGGCTTGAGGTGCAGGTCGCGGCGGTCACCGCCGGCATCCGCCGTCCCGACGACGCTGAGTCCGCTGCCGAGCGATTCCAGCACGGCGCGCTGGTCGTCCTCTTCCGCCGCGTCCTTCGGCGCCGGGTACAGGGCCAGCAGCTCCTCGCGCACGGCGAGCGAGCCGTCGAGGAACTCGCCCTCGTCGGCCGCCGTGTACCCGACGACCACGACAGCGGCGTCCGCTTCGGCGGCGACGCGGGCGGACTGCTCGAGGTCGGCGCCCGTCGCCACGACCTCGGCCGCCGGAAGAGCGGCCCGGAGGCCCTCGAGCGGTGTCACGACGTACGGCGCGCGCACGGCGGAGGAGCCGTGGTCTCCGGTGTTCGCCTGTCCGGCCAACGTCCCGGCGACCGCGAGGCGGCGGATGCCGGGCGCGTCGAGCGGCAGGGCGGACGTGGCGGCGCCGGCGGGCTCGTCGTTCTTCAGCAGCACGATGGCCCGACGGGCGACATCTCGCGCCAGGGCTGCGGCCTCAGCGCCCGCGACGGCGGTCGTCGACTCCTCGCCGAGCCCGGCGTGGTGACGCAGCTGCATCGCGAGCAGGCGCAGTCCGGAACGGCGCACGTCGTCCCACGTCGCCGTCCCGACCTGCAGGTCGTCGCGCAGGTGCGCTCCGCGCTGCTGGTGGAAGGGCGCCTCCACATCGAGTCCGGCGTGCAGGGACGCGCCCGCACCGCGTGAGCCCCAGATGAAGTCGCTGATGACGGGGCCCTGGTAGCCCCAGTCGTCGCGCAGCGTGCGGGTGAGCAGCTCCGGGTTCTGGCCGGCCCACTCGCCGTTGACCGAGTTGTATGCGCTCATGACCGACGCCACCCCGGCATCCGCGACGGCGTGGAAATGGGGCAGGAAGTCCTCATTGAGGGTCGCCTCGTCGATCGTGACGTCGACGCTGAAGCGCGCGTTCTCCATCGAGTTCAGGGCGAAGTGCTTCATGCACGCCATGGCGTTGCGCTGCACGCCGCGCGAGAGCGCGGAGCCGAGCGCTCCGAGCAGTCGCGGCTGGTCGGAGTACGTCTCCTGAGAGCGTCCCCATGCGGGGTGCCGCGGCAGGTTGATGCAGACTCCGCCGAAGAAGTTCCCGCCCTGCGCACGGATCTCGTGGCCGATGACCTCGCCCACCCGTTCCTCGAGGGAGGGATCCCAGGTGGCGCCGCGCGCCATCGACACCGGGAACGCCGTCGACGCGCCCATGACGCAGCCACGCGGTCCGTCGACGAAGCGGATGCCGGGGATGCCGAGGCGGGGCACGGCTCCCATCACGTAGGGCGTGATGTTGTAGCCGTCTTCGATGAAGCTCCGCATGCCGGGCCAGAAGTCGGTGTCGCCGTCCAGCAGCCACAGCCTCTCGTCGTCGGTGAGCTGCTCATAGAGCGACCGCGCCGCAGCGGCGGGATCGGCTCCTGCGACGACCTGCGCCGTCGCGAGTGCGAACTCCGTCGGATCCGGCGAGTCCGTCGCAAGTGGGGATGTCATGGTCATCGCCTCGTCGCTCATATCCAGTCCTCTTCAGTGAGTCTCTACTGAGTACTTATTTAGTATTCAGTAGAGAATGTAGGCCAGGTGCCGTCCGATGCGCAAGCGGCGGGGTCGGCGCCGATCGTGCGCCTAGACTCGGAGCGAGAGGAGGATGATGGCTGCGACAACTCGGACGCGCTCCCGGATGAGCGTTCCGGAGCGCCGCGCGCTGATCCTCGACGCCGCCACGCAGCTCATCGGCGATCGCGGATTCCGTGGCATGTCCCTGCGGGACGTCGCCGTGCTCGCGGGCATCACCGAAGCCGGCGTCCTGTATCACGTGGGCTCGAAGGACGGCCTCCTCGTCGCCGTGCTGGAGCATCGGGACGAGGTCGACATGGCCTCGCTCGCCGAGAGGCTCGGCGTCGACGTCGAGACCCTCGACGAGGACCCGCTCCCCGTGACCCTTCCGGCGCTGTGCCGTGCACTCGTCGACCGCAATGCCCTGCAGCCCCAGATCGTGAGGCTGTACGCCACGCTCGAGGCCGAGTCTCTCGAGGCCGATCATCCGGCCAACGCCTACTTCCGCGAGCGCGAGACGTGGGCGCTCGGCCTGTTCGCCCGTGCGGCGACGACGTCCGGCGTCGAGGATCCGGCCCGGACCAGCCTCGCGATGCTCTCCCTGATGGACGGCCTTCAGCTGCGCTGGCTGCGCGATCCGACGCGCATCGACCTCGTCCACGAGTGGGAGGCACTGTCGGAGGTCTTCCTCGGCGGACCCCGGGCGTAGTCGCGCGGAGCCTTTCCGGCGCGGCGCGGTGCGCGCCGGCCGTGCGCGTCTCCTGGCGTATCTCCATGCGCGCCCTGCGGCTCCTCGTGTCCGCCGAGGGCTCCCGCGGAGGGGTGCGGTGTCCCGCATGCGTTCGCGGCGGCTTCGGCGCGCTCTCCCGGCTCGAGGGGCGGCACCGAGAAATAGATACCTCCATATGGAGGTTTTCTGCTAGCCTGAGTCCCGGGGCGGCGTCGACGCCCCTCAGAAACCCCTAGCAAGGAAGGTCAACGTGGCCCTGCCAGAAACCTCGGTTCAGCTGTACACCCTCGCAGCGGAGTTCTCCGCCGACATGGAAGGCTCGCTCGACAAGCTCGCCGCGATCGGCCTCCGCAACGTCGAGGCGTTCGACTTCGTCCGCCGCCCCGACGAGATCCGCGCCGCGCTCGACGCCTCGGGTCTCGCCTCGCCCACCGGTCACGCGCCGCTGCTCTCCGACGAGCTGTGGACGCCGGACGGCTCGATCCCGACCCCCGCGCCGGAGGTCGTGTTCGAGGCCGCTGCGAAGGTCGGGCTGAAGACGGTCATCGACCCGTTCGTGGCCCCCGACCGCTGGTTCACGCTCGAGGGCGTGACCGACATCGCCGACCGCCTGAACGCGCTCGTCGACACCGCCGCGAGCTTCGGCCTCGAGGTCGGCTATCACAACCACGCGCAGGAGTTCGTCGCCGACTTCGACGGCCAGACCGCCTACGAGCGCTTCGTCGAGCTCACCGACGAGCGTGTCGTGCTCGAGCTCGACCTGTACTGGGCGCTCACCGGCGGTCAGGACGTCACCGCCCTCGTCTCGCGTCTCGGTGACCGCCTCGTCGCCGCGCACGTCAAGGACGGCATCGCCCCGGCCAGCAACCCCTTCGCCCCGGGCGCGGGCGAGTTCGGCTCCGACAGCCTCGACCAGCGTCACGCCGGCACCGGCGACGTGCCCCTGGCCGACGCCCTTCGCGCGGCATCCGCTCTGAAGTACGCCGTCATCGAGTACGACAACGCCCCCGGCGACGTGTTCGCCGACATCGCCGCCAGCTACGCCTTCCTCGTCGAGGGCGGATTCGCCCGATGAGCGCGGTCGGCATCGGCATCATCGGCGTCGGCGTCATCAGCGACACCTACCTCGAGAACCTCTCCGCCTTCCCCGACGTCGACGTGCTCATCGTCGGCGACCTGCTGCTCGACCGCGCGCAGGCGCAGGCCGAGAAGCACGGCGTTCCGGCCTTCGGCAGCGCCGATGACGTGCTCGCCCACCCGGGGGTCGACCTCGTCATCAACCTGACGATCCCCGCCGTGCACGTCGAGGTCTCCCGCCGGGCGATCGCCGCAGGAAAGCACGTGTGGACCGAGAAGCCGCTCGGCCTCGACCGCGAGGGTGCAGCCGAGCTGCTGCGCGAGGCGGATGCCGCGGGGCTGCGCGTCGGCTCGGCGCCCGACACGCTCCTTGGACCTGCGTTCCAGGCAGCGCGTCGCGCGATCGAGGGCGGCGTCATCGGCCGTCCGCTGTTCGCGCAGACCGTGTTCCAGACCCAGGGGCCCGATCTGTGGCACCCGAGCCCCGCGTTCCTCTTCGCGCAGGGCGCGGGTCCGCTGCTCGACATGGGGCCGTACTACTTCTCGGCCCTCGTCAGCCTGCTCGGCCCCGTCGACCGCATCTCGGCCGTCGGCTCGAAGGCGCGCGAGGAGCGCGAGATCCACACCGGCCCGAACGCGGGGACGACCTTCCCGGTCGAGGTGCCGTCCACGATCCAGATCGTCACGGCCTTCGAGCAGGGCGCCTCTGCGCAGAGCCTGCTGAGCTTCGACTCGGCGCTCGAGCGCCACGGCGTCGTCGAGATCCACGGCACCGAGGGCACCATCGTGATCGCCGACCCGAACCAGTTCGCCGGACGCATCGCCTACGTCAAGCCGCTCGGCGTCATCCGCGACGGCATGTCGTTCGAGCAGGAGTGGATCGAGATCGAGCACGAGGACGTCGCGGTCGGCCGCGGTCTCGGCGCGCTCGACATGGTGCGCGCGATCGCCGAGGGGCGCCCGCACGTCGCGTCCGGCGAGCTCGGCTTCCACGTCCTCGACATCCTGCTGTCCGCGCAGGAGTCGGCCGCCACCGGTCAGGCCGTCGTCGTCGAGAGCACCGTGGCCCCAGTGCCGCTGCTTCCCGAGGGCTTCGACCCCTTCGCCGCGACCCTCTGAGGTCGCGTCGCGCAGAGACCGCAGGCCCCGTCGGCACCCAAGCTGACGGGGCCCGCGGTCTTCTGCGTGCGGTCCAGGCGGCGGTCAGACGCCCCGGAGCAGCCGGTCGAGCATCTCCAGGGCGGCCTCGTGATTGACCTCGTCGTCGAGCAGCCACTGGATCTGCAGGCCATCGGATGCCGCGATGATGAGCGCCGCGACGAGCACCGGTTCGAGGTCTGCACGGATGTGACCCGACTCCTGCAGGGCGGAGACCTGCGCGGTGATCTCCTCGCGGAGGCGCGCGAACCGCTCGGTGGCGAACGTCTGAGCCGTCGGATGGTTGTCCTCGAGCGCCATCGCCACGAGCGTCGAGTACAGCTGCACCAGGCCGGGGATCTCGCGATTCGCCTCAGCCGAGATGCTCATCGCCATCGCGGGGCTCGCATCGGGCGGCATCGGACGCTCGATGCCCGGGCGATGCTGCGACTCGCGGTAGACCTCGACGAGCAGCTCCTCGAGGGAGCCGAAGTAGTGCGTCAGCGCGGCGTGGGTGACTCCGACCTCCTGCGCGATCGCTCTCAGGCTGGTCTTCTGGGCGCCCCTGCGGGCGAACACCTCGATGGCCTTGTCCAGGATCTCCTGCCGGCGAGCGATGCCCTTCGCATAGCGCCCCTTGGGGCGCGGCGCGTCGTCGGGCGAATCGGTCATGACCCGATGATACCGAGCGGCCCAGAAAACCTCCAGATGGAGGTTCTTCGGTCTCGGAGGTCGCTCAGCCCGCGGCGAGCACCGACAGCACGTTGCCCGCCGGGTCGGTGAACCACGCGATGTCGGGGCCGCGGCCGCCTCCGCGGGCGATCCCCCTCTCGTCGGTGCCGAAGTCGGGATCGGAATAGATCTTCGTCACCACGCCGCGGGCGTTGAGCTCGTCGACCGCCGCATCGACGTCGTCGACCGGGAAGTTGAGGATCGTGAAGCTCGCGGGGGTGTGGTTCGGCTTGGCGTACACGAGGATCGATCCGCCCGACGGCAGGTGGATGTCGAGGAACCCCATCGCGTTCGTCGTGACGTCGAGGCCGAGCGTCTCCCCGTAGAAGGCCCGGGCAGCGTCGACGTCGTCGACGCTGAACCCGCTGAACGCGTGCACGGTCTGGAAAGCGGTCATGCGCCCAGCATCCGCCGATCGGGCCCGGCTGTCCAGGGGTCTCACGCACGGCGGCGGTGCGCGGGAGGACGCTAGTCTGAAGCATCCCCCGATCTCGTCCCGAGGAGCCTCCATGCCCATCGCCGCCGACGACCCCCGGCTCGCCAGCCCCTACGAGGCGGCGCCCACCCGCTACACCGACGTCCCGTTCCAGCGCGCGGGCGCGAGCGGTGTGCAGCTGCCCAAGGTCTCGCTGGGCCTGTGGCAGAACTTCGGGCGCGATCGCTCCTTCGACGCGCAGCGCGAGATCCTGCTGCACGCCGTCGACCGGGGCGTCGTGCACATCGACCTCGCCAACAACTACGGGCCGCCCTACGGCTCCGCCGAGGCGACCTTCGGCGCCGTGCTCCAGAGCGGTCTGGACCGCTACCGCGACGAGCTCTTCGTCACGACCAAGGCGGGCTACGACATGTGGCCGGGCCCCTTCGGCGACGGCGGGTCGCGCAAGTACCTGTTCCGCTCGCTCGAGCAGAGCCTCGCGCGCATGAAGACCGACTACGTCGACGTGTTCTACTCGCACCGCGTCGACCCGGACACCCCGCTCGAGGAGACGACGACGGCGCTGGCCGACATCGTCCGCAGCGGCAAGGCGCTCTACGTCGGCATCTCCAACTACCCCGCGCCGCTCGCGCAGCGGGCCCACGAGCTGCTCGCGGACCAGGGGGTGAAGCTGCTGCTGCACCAGCCGCGCTACTCGCTGTTCGACCGCACGCCCGAGGCCGAGCTCTTCCCGCTGCTGCGCGAGCTGAACGTCGGCAGCGCCGTCTTCTCGCCGCTGGCGCAGGGGCTGCTCACGCGCAAGTACATCGACGGCGACGTGCCGGCCGACTCGCGCGCCGCGAACAGCTTCTTCCTCAACGGCTCCGCCCTCACTGACGGCTACCTCGAGCGCATCCGCGGCATCGACCGGATCGCCCAGCAAGCGGGACTGTCGATCCCGCAGCTCGCCGTCGCGTGGGTGCTGCGCGACCCGGTGGTGACCACGGCGATCATCGGTGCCTCGCGCACCTCGCAGATCGACGACGCGGTCGCCGCCAGCCAGGTGACCCTGGCCGACGACGTCGTCACGGCGCTCGAGGAGTTCGCCGCCCCTGTGGGCGGCTCGGTCGGCTGAGCGCTGCCGAACCTCACCCGCCCTCGGAAGACGGAGAGCGGATGCCGTCGCCTCGGCGCGTCGGGGTGCGGCACGCCGAGCCGATACCGGTCGGTCCGGGTCCTCCGCCGCCGGGCGACCGCTCAGCGCACGCTGCGGATCGGCAGCACGGTGAGCGCGCCCGCGAGCGCGAAGACGATCCCGGCGAGGAACACCGAGGTGTAGCTGCCGGTCAGGGCGATCAGCGCCCAGACCAGCAGCGGGGTGAGCGCCTGCGGCAGCGTGGTCGCGATCGTGAGGATGCCGAGGTCCTTCGCCGCAGCATCCGCCGCCGGGAGCACCTCGGTCATCAGCGCGGCGTCCACGCTGAGGTAGATGCCGTAGCCGAGGCCGAAGAAGCCGGCGAACGCGAACATGCCGGCGACGCTCGGCGCGACGAGCGGGATCACGAGCGAGGCCGCCATGATCAGCGAGGAGATCGTCACGAAGACCTTGCGGCGGTCCATGCGGTCGCTCATCCGGCCCGTCACGTAGGCGGTCAGCAGGGCGCCGACGAGCATGGTCGCGGTGAGCGGCATGCTCAGCGCCGTCGACTCCGAGTCGGACAGGCCGACGTAGTCGCGCAGGATGTACAGCAGGTACGACTGCACGCTCTGGTACGCCAGGATCAGCAGGAACCTGCCGCCGAACGCCCACCAGAAGTCCGGGAACGCGCGGGGGCTGACCCAGAAGCTCGCGAGGAACCGGCGCCAGCCGAAGGGCTCCGGCTGCATCCGGAGGGAGGGCTCCTCGCGGTTGGCGATCGTGAACAGGACGCACACCGCGAGGACCAGCGCGCCGAACACGGGGTACCCGATGCCGATGCTGTTCGCGAAGACGCCGGCGAGCCCGACGCCGAGCCCCATGCCGATGAAGGCGCCGACCGCGAGGGCTCCCGACGCCGCGCCGAACTGCTCGCGCGGCAGGCGATCGGGCACGACCGCGGACTGCGCGGTGCCGATCGTGTTGAGGCCGACGGTGAGGAGCACGTAGACGACGAGGACGCTCCACAGCTCGGTCGCGAGCGACATCGCGATCATGGACACGGCCGCGGTGGCGCCGCCGATCACGAGCCAGGGGCTGCGACGGCCGAACCGGCTGCGGGTGCGGTCGGAGATCGCGCCGATGAGCGGGTGCACGATGATCGCGCCCACCGAGGCGGCGGCCGACACGATCGCGAGGTTGCCGACCTTGTTCGCCGCGTCGATCCGCTGGATCTGGTCGGGCAGGAAGATCACGATGAAGCCCGAGAAGCCCGTGAGCATGGCCGCGTTGATGATCAGCAGCCACGGCATGAGCCGGCGCTGCGCGGTCGACGCCGGGGCCGGAGCGCTCACGGGCGACTCGGACGGTGCAGGCATGAGCGTCACTCTAGCGGGCGCGACCAGCGCCGTGGCATCCCCGCTCCGGTCGCGAACCCGGCTCGATCTCCTTGAGAAATCGAGCCGGGTTCGCGACCGGAACAGAATTCGCGACCGGAACGGAAGAGGATGCTCAGGCTGCGAGCACCGTCGCGGCCTGCCGCGCCGCGCCGAGGGCCACGTACTCGCCGGGCTCCGGCACCTCGACCGGCAGGCCGAGCACCTGGGGCGCGATCGTGCGCACCGCTTCGGACTGCGCTCCGCCGCCGATGAGCAGCGCGCGCTCGAGCGGGATGCCGAGTGCGCGCAGGGCGTCGAGACCGGCGCCGAGCCCGCGCAGCATGCCCTCGACCGCGGCTCTGGCGAGGTTGGGGCGGGTGGTCGAGGCCAGGGTCATCCCGGTGAGGGATGCCGTGGCGTCGGGCAGGTTCGGCGTGCGCTCGCCCTCGAAGTAGGGGAGCAGGCTCAGACCGCCGGCGCCGGGCTCGGCGCTCAGGGCGAGGGCGCTGAACTCCTCGTGCGTCACGCCGAGCAGGGCGGCGGTCGCGTCGAGCACCCGCGCGGCGTTGAGCGTCGCCACGAGCGGGAGGAAGTGGCCCGAGGCGTCGGCGAACCCGGCCACGGTTCCGGTCGGGTCGGAGACCGGCGTCCCGCTGATCGCGCACACGGTGCCCGAGGTGCCGATCGAGACCACCACATCGCCGACGACGGCGCCCAGGCCGAACGCGGCGGCGGCGTTGTCGCCGGCGCCGGGCGCGACGTGCCGGCCGTCGGCATCCGTCACCCGCTCCGTCGGCCCGAGCACCCGCGGCAGCGTCGCGTCGTGTCCGAGCGCGGCGATCAGCAGGTCATGGTCGTACTCGCCGGACGAAGGGCTCCAGTAGCCCGTGCCGGAGGCGTCGGAGCGGTCGGTGACGAGCTCGTCGAGCACCGGGTTCTCCGGGCCGAAGCCGCGCAGCCGCCAGGTCAGCCAATCGTGCGGCAGCGCGACGGCCGCCACTCTGGCCGCGTTCTCGGGCTCGGCGTCGCGCAGCCAGCGCAGCTTCGTGATCGTGAACGACGCGACCGGCACGAGCCCGGTGCGCTCGGCGAGAGCGGATGCGCCGAACTCCGCGATCAGGTCGGATGCCGCCTGGGCGGACCGGGTGTCGTTCCAGAGCAGCGCATCGCGGATGACGCGCCCCTCCGTGTCGAGGGCGACCAGGCCGTGCTGCTGCCCGCCGATCGACCAGGCCTCGACGTCGTCGAGACCGCCGGCATCCGCGATCGCGACGCGCAGCGCCTGCCACCAGGCCTCGGGGTCGACCGACGTGCCGTCCGGGTGCACGGCGCGCCCCTCGCGCACGATCGAGCCTGTCGCGGTGTCGATGACGACGACCTTGCAGGACTGGGTCGATGAGTCGACCCCGAGGACCAGCGCCACGATCAGCGGGCGCCGAGCAGGTGCTCGGTGGCGAGCTGCTGCAGGCGGACGAAGCCGAAGCCCTTGCCGCCGAAGTAGGCGTTCGGGTCGAAGTCCTCGTACGCCGAGCGGTCGGCGAGGAAGTCGTCGTAGCTCTCGCCCTCGGCGAGGGTCGGCACCGACAGCTCGTCGACGCGGGCGGCTGCCAGCGCCTCCTGCACCTCGGGGTCGGCGCGGAAGGCCGCGGCGCGCTCCTTGAGCAGCAGGTAGGTGCGCATGTTCGCGGCGGCGGAGTCCCACACGCCCTTCTCGTCCTCGGTGCGGCTCGGCTTGTAGTCGAAGTGACGGGGGCCGTCGTAGGCGGGGACGCCGCCGGGGCCGCCGTTCTCGAGCAGGTCGACGAGGGCGAAGGCGTTGTGCAGGTCGCCGTGCCCGAACACGAGGTCCTGGTCGTACTTGATGCCGCGCTGGCCGTTGAGGTCGATGTGGAAGAGCTTGCCGTGGTAGAGCGCCTGTGCGATGCCGGCGGCGAAGTTGAGCCCCGCCATCTGCTCGTGGCCGACCTCGGGGTTGAGGCCGACGAGCTCGGGGCGCTCGAGGGAGTCGATGAACGCGATCGCGTGGCCGAGGGTCGGGAGCAGGATGTCGCCGCGCGGCTCGTTCGGCTTCGGCTCGATCGCGAAGCGGATGTCGTAGCCCTTGTCGGTGACGTAGTCGCCGAGCAGGTTCACGGCCTCCCGGTAGCGCTCCAGCGCGGCCCGGATGTCCTTGGCGGAGTCGTACTCGGCGCCCTCGCGGCCGCCCCACATGACGAACGTCTTCGCCCCCAGCTCGGCGCCGAGGTCGAGCTGGCGGAACACCTTGCGCAGGGCGTAGCGGCGCACGTCGCGGTCGTTCGAGGTGAAGCCGCCGTCCTTGAAGACCGGGGCGCTGAAGAGGTTGGTGGTGACCATCGGTACGATCAGGCCGGTGTCGGCCAGGGCCCCCTTGAGACGGTCGATCTGCGTCTGGCGCTCGGCGTCGGTCGAGCCGAAGGCGAACAGGTCGTCGTCGTGGAAGGTGAGGCCGTAGGCGCCGAGCTCGGCGAGCTTCTCGACGGCGTGCACGACGTCGAGGGCGGGTCGGGTCGGGCCGCCGAAGGGGTCGGCTCCGTTGTAGCCGATGGTCCAGAGGCCGAAGGAGAACTTGTCGTCACGGGTGGGGGTGGTCATGTCTGCTCCTGCGCAGTAGAGAATAAGTTGTGATCGACAACATATAGCATGACAAAGCCGCTGTCCAGCCCTTACAGTGAAGGGATGCCGTCACCCTCGAGCCCGGCCCCCGGTACCCGCCCGCACAACCTCGCGCGCATCCTGCGACTCGTGCACGAGGAGGGATCCCAGTCGCGGGCCGCCCTCACCGAGACGACCGGGCTGAACCGCTCGACCATCGCCGACCTCGTCGGCGAGCTGATCCGTCGGGGCCTCGTCACCGAGGAGATCCCCGAGACCCCGGGCCGGGTGGGGCGTCCGTCGCCCGTGGTGACCGCCTCCGCCGAGGTCGTCGCGATCGCGGTGAACCCCGAGGTCGATGCGGTCGAGATCGCGGCCATCGGGCTCGACCGCAGCATCCGCGTGCGCGAGCGCATCCTCCACGAGGAGCCGCCCGGCCCCGAAGGCGTCGCCGAGCTGATCGCCGCCACCGTCGCCCGCTGGGCAGACGGGCCGCTGGCCGGCGCCGCCATGGTCTCGGTCGGCATCGCGGTGCCGGGGCTCGTCAGGGCCTCGGACGGCGTGGTGCGCAACGCCCCGCACCTGGAGTGGCGCGACGTGCCCCTCGCCGACCTCGTCTTCTCGAGCACGGGGCTCCCGACCGCCGTCGGCAACGACGCGAGCCTCGGCGTGATCGCCGAGCACCGCTACGGCGCGGGCGCCGGCATCGACGACGTCGTCTACCTCAACGGCGGCGCCTCGGGCATCGGCGGCGGGCTGATCATCGGCGGCTCTCCCGTCGCGGGGGCCGGCGGCTACGCGGGGGAGTTCGGTCAGAACCGCCCGCGGATCACCGACGACGCCGACCGCCGCACCGCCGACGGCGTCCTCGAGGCCGAGGTGAGCCGGCGACTGCTGCTGGATGCGGTCGGAATCGAGGCCGCCGACGACGAGGCGCTGGCCGCCGAGGTCGCATCCTCGGAGGCCCCCGAGGTCGTCGCCGAGGTGTCCCGGCAGGGCCGGGTGCTCGCGAGCGCCCTCGCGAACGCCGTGAACGTGCTCAACCCGGCGGTGATCGTGCTCGGCGGTTTCCTGGCGACGCTGGGCGAGCTGCGCGGCGAGGAGATCGCGGATGCCGTCGGCGTGCTCGCGATGCGCGAGAGCGCCGACGGGCTCGGCATCCGCTCCGCCGCGCTGGGCGCCGATCGGCTGCTCATCGGCGCGGCGGAGCTCGCGTTCGCCGACCTCGTCGCCAATCCGGGGGAGCACGGCTGATCGGATCCGGCCGGGGGAGCGGCGGTTCGCGGTCGAGCCGGCCCGACCCCTGCGGCCGTCCGGCGCGATCGCCTCATACGGCGATGCCCCGGGCGGCGCGAACCAGAGCCGCGTACACTCCGGCGCTCGGCTTCGCCGTGCGCTCGAAGGTGTCGCGGTCGACGCTGTGCAGGCCGAGCTTGGGACCGTACCCGAAGATCCACTCGAAGTTGTCCATCAGCGTCCAGTGGCAGTAGCCGAGCACGGGGACGCCGCTCGCGATCGCGGCGGCCAGGCCCTCGAGGGACGGCTCGATGAACCCCGCGCGGAGCGAGTCGTCCTCCGTGCTCATGCCGTGCTCGCTGACCAGGATCGGGACCCCGCTGACCTCGTGTGCGTATTCCACGGCGCCGCGCAGGGAATCGGGATCGACGCCCCCGTAGATGCCGACGAGGCCGGTGGCCCCCGGGGCGGGCACTGCGCCGTCGGGTCCGTAGTGATAGCGCTCGTAGTTCTGCACGCCGATGAAGTCGTCGTCGCGGGCGAGCTCGAGCCAGTGCTGATAGACCTCGGCGCGCTTGCGATCGCGGGTGCCCTCGCCGCCCGGGACGGCGACATCGTCGACCATCGCTAGCGACAGGCCGACCGGGAGGTCGGCGCGTCGCTCCTTGATCGCGGCCTTGGCGGCGCGGTGCCCCGCCGTCATCCCCGCGCGCATGCCGGCGAAGTCCTCCCGCAGCATGACGTTGCCCGCGCGGTAGCGCTCCACTCCGGCAGCGCGCCCGGCGGCCTCCAGAGTCGCGCGCTCCAGATCGACGACGAAGTCGGGCAGGTTCGCCCAGGTGAGCATCTCGGGCAGATCCGGCTCGTTGAAGGTGACCGCCAGCGCGAGGCGATCGCCGAACCTGTCCATCACCACGCCGACGAACCGGGCGAAGAGCTCGGGCGCCGCGTCGTCCAGCCATGCGCCGCGTCGCGCGAACCAGTGCGGCGAGGTGAAGTGGCTGAAGGTGACGATCGGCGCGAGGCCGCGGGCCAGGCATCCGTCGACGACGGCCTCGTAGTGGGCGAGGGCCTCGTCGGAGAACGCGCCCTCGGACGGTTCGACGCGCGCCCACTCCACCGAGAACCGGTAGGCGTTCAGCCCCATGCCGGCGACCAGGTCCAGGTCGGACTCCCAGCGGTTCCAGCCGTCGGTGGCGCGACCCGAGCGGTCTCGGAAGACCGAGGGCGTCACGTTCTCCAGGAACCAGGTGTCGCTGTCGACGTTGTCGCCCTCGTTCTGGTGGCCGGCGGTGGCCACTCCCCAGAGGAAGTCCGCGGGGAAGCTGCTGTCGATCATGGTGTTTCTCCGATCTGCCGACGGGTGGTCGAGCCGTTCGAAGCACTTTACCCAGTAAAAGTGCTTTTCATCAAACGAAATCCGTGCTAGAAACGTTCCAACAGTTCGGCACCAGGCCGACCGCGACGCAAAGGTGCACCGCCATGACCCGATCCCAGAGTCCCGCCCGTTCCCTGCTGCGCCCCCTGGCCGCAGCGTTCGCCCTCACCCTGGGCGTCTCGCTCGCCGCGTGCAGCGGCGCGGACGCCGCACCGAGCGCGGAGCCGTCTGTATCGGAGACCGGCGCCGACGCTCCCATCCGCATCGGCTTCTCGCCGTTCTCGATGCAGGTCCCCGCGTTCATCGGCCTCGCCGAAGGGCTCACGCATGCGGCCGAGGCGGCGGGGGACACCGTCATCACCGCCGACGCCAAGGGCGATCCCTCGACGCAGCTGCAGCAGATCCAGCAGTGGGTGCAGCTCGACCAGGTCGACGCGATCTGGGTGGTCCCGCAGGCACCCGACGCGATCGCATCGGCGATCAAGGACGCCCTCGCCAAGGGGATCGTCGTGATCGCCTCCGGCGTTCCCTCCGACTACGGCCTCGAAGAGGGCACCGCAGGCATCAGCTTCAGCAACACCGACAACGTCGACTACGGCACGAAGATCGGCGAGCTCACCGCCCAGTGCATCACGGAGCGCCTCGACGGCGCCGGCCAGATCATCTTCCTGAAGAGCCCGACCGGCGCGCAGTCCACGGCCGAGATCAACGACGCCATCGCGGCCGCGGTCGCGAAGGGCGCACCCGACGCCGAGTTCGTGAACCAGCAGGAGGCGTCCGACCGTCTCGGATCCGCGCAGATCGTCTCGAGCGCGATGCAGGCCGCCCCCGACGCGAACGCGTTCATCGGCACCGACGACGAGGCGACCCTCGGCGGACTCGACGCCTTCAAGGCCGCAGGCAAGGACCCCTCCGACCTGTGCATCGTCGGATCCGGGGGCAACGACGAGGCCGTGGCCGCGGTCGACAGCGGCGAGCTGTACGCCGAGGTCGCCTTCGACTTCATCGGCGACCTCACGCAGAACCTGGGCGAGCTGCACACCCTCGCGGCCGACCCGTCGGCTCCCGGCCGGCAGCTGACGATCCCGATCCAGGTCTTCACCAAGGACTGAGGCCGAGGAGACGCGAAGATGACCGACCAGACGAACACCGTCGCCTCCCCCGGCCAGCGCGCCAGGGAGCGCGTGACCAGCGAGACGCGAGCCTTCCCCGCGATCGACACCAGCGGGGGAGCAGGAGTGAAGGTGCTGATCTTCCTCCGCAACTGGGGCATCCTCGTGCTCTGGCTGCTGCTGGTCGCCTTCTTCGCCTTCTGGGCGAGCCCGTACTTCTTCACGCTCGCCAACGCGGGACTCGTCGCGAACGCCGCCGCGCTGACCGGCATCTTCGCCGCAGCCGTCGGATTCGGCATCCTGAGCGGGGCGCTCGACCTCTCGATCCCCGGGTCGGCGACGATGGCGGCCGTCGTCGGCGCTCTCGCCATCAGCGCCGGCGCGCCGGCCTGGCTCGGCATCGTCCTGGCGATCGCGGTCGGCGTCCTGGTCGGGGCGATCAACGGCATCCTCGTCCAGCGCGGGCTGAACCCGCTCGTCGTGACGATCGCCATGCTCACCGTGCTGACCGGCCTCGCGCAGGTGGTCTCCGGGGGCCTGCCCATCACCGGCATCCACGAGCTCACCTGGATGGGCAGCACGAGCTACGCGGGCATCCCCGCCCCGGTGATCGTCGTCGGCCTCGTGTACCTGATCGGCTGGTTCTACCTCTCCCAGACCCGGTCGGGCGTGCGCGTCATGGCCGTCGGCGGCAACATCGACGCCGTGCGCCGGGTCGGCATCCGCGCCGACCGCTACCGCGTGCTCGGCTTCATCCTCTCCGGGGTGTGCGCGGCCATCGGCGGACTGCTCGTCATGGCGACGACGACGCAGGCCTCGCCGAACCCGAGCGTCGACCTGCTGTTCAGCGCGATCACGGCCGTCGCGCTCTCGGGGATGCCGCTCACCGGCGGTCGCGGCAGCCTGCCGCGCGTGCTGGTCGGCGCCCTGATCATCGCCACCGTCGCGAGCGCGCTCATCATCCGCGGCATCCCGCCGTACTGGGCGACGATCACGACCGGCGTCCTGCTCATCCTGGCGCTCGCCTTCGAGAGGATCATGTCCGCCGCGGTGGCCAAGCGCCTCGCGCCGCCACCCACGGCGACGCTGTCGACCGCCGCCGCAGGCGCGACCACGGGAACGACGACCACGAAGACGGAGGTCTGACATGACTCGGCCGCTCTCCACCGGACTGGCGCTGCACGGCGTCGATCTGAACTACGGATTCGTGAAGGCGCTCGACGGCGTCGACCTCGAGGTCGGACCGGGCGAGGTCGTCGCGCTCCTGGGCGACAACGGCGCGGGCAAGTCCACGCTGCTGAAGGTCATGTCCGGGGCTCACCGGCCGTCGGCCGGGACGATCGAGGTCGGCGGGGTCGAGACGGAGTTCCGCTCTCCTCGAGACGCCTCGGCCGCGGGGATCGAGATGGTCTATCAGGACCTCGCCCTCATCGACGCCGCCGACATCGCGACGAACCTGACGCTGGGGCGCGAGCCCGTGCGCCGGGGTCTGCTCGGGTGGCTCGGGATCCTCGACAAGAAGGGGATGCGCCGGGAGGCGCGCAAGGAGCTCGAAGCGCTCCAGGTCACCACCGCGCCGGTGACGCGTCCGGTCGAGATGCTCTCCGGCGGCCAGCGCCAGGTCGTGGCGCTCGCGCGCTCGGCCGTCCGCGTCACCGCCCGCGGGCAGGGGGCCCTGCTCCTCGACGAGCCGACGGCGGCCCTCGGCTACGCGCAGACCCGCCAGGTCGAAGAGCTCATCCGGCGGATGGCTCAGCGCGGGATCGCCGTGGTGGTCGTCACGCACAACCTGCCGCTCTGCTTCGCCGTCGCCGATCGCATCGTCGTGCTCAACCGCGGCCGCAAGGTGGCCGACATCGCGGCGGCCGAGACCGACAACGACGCGGTCGTCGGGTGGATCACCGGCGCCAAGAGCCCGCAGCCGGGCCTCGAACGGGAGAGGGCGTGATGCCGGCGCTGCTCGGCCTCTCCGCCGGCGCGCCCGGCGGGAGCGCGGAGATCCTGCTCAAGGAGGCGCTGCGCGGCGCGGAGGACGCAGGCGCGCGCGTCGAGCTGGTGCGTCTCGCCGATCTCACGCTGACCTCGGGTCCGGATGCCGGAGCCGACGACGCCGACTGGTTCTGGGATCGCCTGATGGACAGCGACGGCCTGATCGTGTCCTCGCCGATCTACTCCCGCACGATCCCCGGAGCGCTGCGGCTGCTCGGGGACAAGATCTCGGGCCCCCAATCCGATGTCGCCTTCACGGCCGAGCTGCTGCGGATGCGCGCCGAGGGGGAGCCGATCTCCGTCGACTTCGCCATCGACGAACGGGTGCTCCGGCCGCGTGTGGCCGGCTTCATCGCCGTCGGCGGATCGCTCCCGCCTCGATGGAAGACGCTCGCGCTGCCGCTCATGCACACCCTGACCGCGTCGGCGCAGATCGCCGTGGTCGATCAGGTCGAGTTCGCGGGCGCAGGCAGCCCGGCATCCATCCTCCTGCAGCCCGATGCGCTCGCTTGCGCGCGCCGGCTGGGCGGCAACGTCGCGGAGCAGCTCGGCCGCGAGTACGAGGATGCGGAGTACCGCGGGGCTCCGGGGGCGTGCCCGCTCTGCCACCTGTCGCTCATCGCGCTTCGCGGGGCGACGGCCGAGTGCGCGACCTGCGGCGCCGTCGGCGCGCTGCGTCTCGTCGACGGCGAGCATGTCTTCGAGCCCTCACCCGAGGGCGCCGAGCAGTCGATCCTCTCGCTGCGAGAGAAGATCGACCATTTCCACGAGGTGCAGGAGACGGCTGGACGCCATGCTGCGCTTCGGGAGAAGATCGACTCCGGTCGAACCGAGTACGCCGGCTGGGACCCTCGGATCCTGCCGGGACGTGCATGACTACAAGGAGGTACGCATGACAACCTTTCCCGCCGACGACGCCGACAAGGCGCCCTTCTCCGGCATCCTCCCCGCCGCTCCCAAGCCGTTCGTGCTGGGCAACGGCGAGGGGGAGAAGTCGCTGGTGTTCGATCAGCTGTTCTCGATCCTGCTGTCGGCCGACGAGACCGACGACCAGTACGGCGCCTTCACGATGGTCGGCCCCCGCGGCGACCGCATCCCCGCGCACCGGCATTTCAAGACGCACGAGATCTTCTACGTCGTCGACGGCGAGATCACGATCTGGATGGACGACGAGGCCGATTACCACAGCCGCACGACGCTGACCACGGGGGACTTCGCGTTCATCCCGGCGAACACCGTGCACGCGTTCCAGATCCACAACACGACGAAGGTCTTCGGGGTCGGCACGGCAGGGTTCGAGCGGTTCTTCCATGCGATGGGACAGCGGACCGACCTCACCGAGCCGCAGGGCGTCTACGTGCCGGACCACGCGGTCATGCGCGCCGCGGGTGAGAAGTACTGGACGCAGTTCATGCCCGAGTTCCAGTTCCGCGATTGACCGGGCCGTGACCTCGATCGTCGAGATCGACTTCGCCCAGCGCGACGGGTTCCGTCCGCTGTCGCTCGATCTGCGGATGCCGGATGCCGGCGCCGCCGCGCTGGTCGTGTTCCTGCACGGCGGCGGATGGCTCAGGGGAAGTCGCAAGGTCTTCACCCCGGGGATATCCGACGCCCGGTCCTTCGATCGCATCGTCGCCGCCGGGATCGCCGTCGCGTCGTGCGAGTACCGGCTGAGCGGGGAGGCCCGGTTCCCCGCTCAGCTCGACGACGTGGCGGCGGCGCTGGACTGGTTCGCCGAGAACGGCGCGCAGCACGGGATCGACCCTTCGCGCATCGTCCTGTGGGGGGTGTCCGCCGGGGCGACGCTCGCCGCGCTGACGGGGCTGCGGCGCCCGGACGTGCGCGGTGTGGTCGACTGGTTCGGCCCGGCCGACCTCTTCGCGATGGCCGAGCACGATCGAGACCGCGACGGCGCCGAAGCCCCGGAGGACACCAGGGAGGCACGGTGGCTCGGGGCGCCCGCGGCGGTGGCGCAGGCGGCGGCGCGGGCGGCCAGCCCCGCGCTGCAGGTGCGACCGGGAGCACCGCCGTTCCACATCGCGCACGGCACCGCCGACGAGAACGTCCCGTTCTCGCAGAGCGAGACGCTCGCCCGCGCGCTCGCCGACGCCGGAGCCGACGTCGAGCTCGTCCCGGTGCCGGGCGCGAAGCACTTCTGGCAGGGCATGGCCGACACCGATGAGGTGTTCGAGCGGGCGATCGCGTTCGTCCGCCGTGCGGCCGGCCGATGACGGATCACGCCCCGCGACGGGCACAACCGGAGACGAGACCCATGATGACGCGCCTTCTCGCCGACATCCGCATGCGCGACCCTTTCATCCTCGAAGCGGGGCCGCACTCCTTCGTGCTCTTCGGGACCACCGACGAGAACCTGTGGGCGGGGCCCGCGACGGGGTTCGACTGCTACACGAGCACGGACCTCGAGCACTGGGAGGGACCGATCGTGGCATTCCGCCCCCCCGCCGGGTTCTGGGCCGACACCCAGTTCTGGGCGCCCGAGGTGCACGTGCACGGCGGGCGGTACCACCTTCTGGCCACGTTCGCCTCGTCGCTGAGCCGGGTGCGCGGTGTGGCCGTGCTCTCGTCGGAGCAGCCGACCGGCCCGTTCACGCCGTGGAGCGACGGACCGGTCACGCCGACCGAGGTCCCCTGTCTGGACGGCACCCTCTTCGTGGACGACGGCTCCCGGCCCTGGCTCGTCTACAGCCGCGGAGCCGAGGGCGCCCTCGGCGGTCCGCCCGGTCTGGCCGACGGAGAGATGTACGCGCGCCGGCTCACCTCCGATCTGCGCGCGCCGGCCGGGCCGCCGGAGCTGCTGTTCCGGGCCTCGGAGGCGCCGTGGAGCAGACCGCTGTGGTTCTCCGACGGCGTCGAGCCGCCGGAGGCGCTCAACCTCGCGAAGGATCCGCTCTTCACCGACGGCGCCTTCCTCGTGCGCGCGGAGTCCGGCGCGCTGCTGATGCTGTGGTCGAGCTACGGCGAGGAGGGGTACGCGATCGGCGTCGCACGCTCGGACAACGGGTCGATCCTCGGCCCCTGGACGCACGATCCCGAGCCGCTCTGGCCGCTCAACGGCGGCCACGGGATGATCCTCTCGACCTCCGACGGCGTTCGCCGCCTCGTCTTCCACGCGCCGAACAGCACTCCGGACGAACGCGTGAAGATCGTCGAGGTCGCGCTGACGGACTCGGGGATCGAGCTGATCGGCTCGAGCGGCGAGGGGGAGGCCGGCGAGTCCTCAGGCTGAGCGGAGCCGCAGCGAGATGTCGTCGGCCGTCTGCTGGAGGCGCTCGAGCAGCGGCCCGCGCAGGGAGGCGAGATCGTGGCGCGAGGAGGCGACGGCGATGTTGATCGCGGCGGCCGGATGCCGCGTGTCGCGGCCGAACACCGGCACCGACACCGAGCGGAGCCCCGCGGCGACCTCTTCGTCCTGCACGGCCGCGCCGTTCTCGCGGATCTCGCCGAGGCGATCGGCGAGCTCGGCGAGGGAGCGCGCGGCATTGGGGCCGGCATCCTTCGAGAAGTCGTGCCCTGCCAGCGTGCGGGCCAGCTCCTCCGGGCTGAGGTACGCCAGCAGCAGCTTGCCCATCGACGTGTAGGCGGCGGGGAGGGTCGATCCGACCTGGATGTTGGCGGTGACCAGGTCGGAGTTGCGCAGCCGGGCGAGGTAGAGCACCTGGTCTCCGACGAGCACCCCGAGGTTGACGGTCTCGCCGGTCTCCTCCGCGAGATGGCGGAGCGGCTGCTCGCTCAGCTGGACGATGCTCGATCCGCGCAGGGCCGCCGAGCCGAGGGTGAGCACGGCGACGCCCGGCTGGATCGTGCCGTCGGGGAGGCGCTCGAGGAAGCCGCCCTCCTCGAGGGTCGCGACGACGCGGAACGCCGTCGGCATGGGGATGCCGGTGCGATCGCAGATCTCGCGCAGCTTGAGGGCCGTGACGGACTCGTCGAAGAGGCGCAGGACGTCGAGGCCCTTCGTGAGGGCTTCGATGCGGTAGCGGCCGCCGCTCTTGGCCGCCGGCTTCTCGTCGCTCATCCCACACTCGCTTTCATAGGGTGAAACAGTATCCCGTGCGCGTGGTGCGTGCAATCTGCTCCGCCCACGCTCATCCGCCCACGCGGAACACGCGCAGCTGCAGCGCGAGCGTGGAGTAGTAGCCGACCAGGGCGGTGAGCTCGAGGACGGCGGGCTCGCCGAGCGTCGAGGAGGCGAGGGCCCACTGCTCGTCGTCGAGATCGCCGTCCAGCAGCGCGAGGACGGTGGCGCCGACGACCCCTTCCACGCCGGCGAACCCGGACAGGTCGAGTGCGCGGATCGCCGCCACCTCGCCGCGGTCGAAGCCCACGGCCAGCGCGATCGCCTCGTGCGCCTCGCGCTCGAAAGCGCTGTCCCAGCGTGCGGCGACCAGCAGGATCGCCAGCTCCCGGCATCGGTCCGTGAAGGAGGTGCGATACCGGATGGCGGCGCCGAGCTCCTGCATGGCCGATCCGACGGCGGGGGAGAGCAGCAGCGCGTCGAAGGGGCCGCGCAGAGAACCGTCCTCTGCGGTGAGGGCGAAGTGCTGAGGGCCCTGGGCCCTTGGCCCCGCGGTGATGGTGTCGTACAGCTCTCTCGCCGCGCCTGTCAGCCGGTCGGGAGTGCGAGGACGGATGCGGGATGCCATGGGTGCTCCTTGCGGTGGGTCGAGCCAGTTCTATTCAATCAGTAAAAGCTGATTTCGCTTAGTAAGAGTTCGAGCGCGACTCTCTCGTTCCCCTCTGCGTTGACAGTCGTGCTTCGGGTCGGTTACGCTCATTCTACGAAAGCGTGTTTCATTCTATAAAACAGACTTAGATCAGTCGGAGACGCAAGGAGGCGGCGATGGCGACGTGGAGCATCGTCGAAGAAGAACACCGCAGCGATGCGGACTGGCTGGGGCTCGAAGGCTCCCGGGTGCTCGTGGCGGGGGCCGGAGGCATCGGCGGCGCGTGCGCGCTCGCCTACGCCGCTGCCGGGGCATCGGTCGCGGTCGTCGACCGGGATGCGCGATCGCTCCAGGCGATCGGGTCCGAGCTCGACGCTCTCGGCGCGCCTCACGCACTGATCGAGGCGGATCTCACCGAGCGCGGCGCGGGAGAGCGGGTGGTCGGCCGGACCGTCGACGCGCTCGACGGCCTCGACGTGCTGCTGCACGCGGTGGGCATCAACGACCGCCGCCCCATCCTCGACTTCACCGAGGACGAGTGGGACCGCATCCTGCGGATCAATCTCTCCACGCTGTTCGGGCTCGCGCAGGCCGCGGGCCGCCACATGGTCGCGCAGGGTCACGGACGCGTGCTCGCGCTGTCGAGCGTCTCGGGTCTCCTCGCACATCACTCGCACGGGCCGTACGCCGCGTCCAAGGGCGGCATCAACCAGCTGCTGCGGGTCATGGCGCGGGAGTGGGCGGCATCCGGCGTCACGGTGAACGCGCTCGCCCCCGGCTACATCGAGACCCCCCTGACCGCCGGGCACCTCGCCACACCCGGCAAACGCGAAGAGCTCGAAGGGCTCGTGCCGGCCGGACGCCTCGGCACCCCTGACGAGCTGACGGGTCCCGCGCTCTTCCTGTCGTCACGTCACGCCGGATTCATCACCGGTCACGTGATGTACATCGACGGCGGCCGCACACTGGTCTGAGAAAGGACGTCACCATGTCAGAGATCTACCCCCGCTTCGCGGGAAAGACCGTGCTCGTCACGGGAGCCGGCACCGGATTCGGCGCCGAGATCGCCGTGCGCGCGGCGCAGGAGGGCGCGAAGGTCGCCGTGCACTACCGATCGTCGAGGGCGGGAGCCGAGCACACGCTCGCCCGCATCCGCGAGGCCGGCAGCGACGGCATCCTCGTGCAGGGCGACATCGGCTCCTGGGACGAGATCCGGCGGATGGCCGACGAGGTGTTCGCCGCCTTCGGCACGCTCGACGTGCTCGTCAACAACGTCGGCGACGTGTCGAGCGAGCAGATGAACTGGAACGAGCTCACCCAGGAGGCGCTGGACGCGGTCATCGACATCGACGTCAAGGGCACGCTGCTGATGACCCACGAGTTCGGCGAGCGGATGCTGGCCCAGGGGCACGGCAGCATCGTGCAGGTCGGCTCGACCGTGATCGTGCGGGGCTCGGCGCGCGCCCCGCAGTACGCGGCCGCGAAGTACGCGATCCTCGGCATCACGAAGTCCTACGCCAAGGCGTTCGCCCCGGCCGTGCGCATCAACACCTTCGCGCCCGGGTTCATGGAGACCGAGCGTCTGCTGAACCGGGAGGACTGGAAGAACGGGCGTCGCGAGGTGCTGCTGTCGCAGACGCCGATGGGCGTCATCCCGCCGCCCGAGTTCGTCGCCGGCGCCTGCCTGTGGCTGGCGACCGACGAGGCGGCGCACCTGACCGGCGGGTACATGCTCGCCGACGGCGGCTTCAACATGGTCGGCGCCTGACCGGACCGGCCCGACGAGAGCAACGACAAGGAGAACCAATGAAGCTCATCACCTTCGACGGCGGCCGCGTGGGCCGCCTCGAGCTCGAAGAGGGCGTCGTCATCGAACTCGACGTCCCGTCCACCCGCGAGTGGTTCGAGCGCGGCGGCGACGTGCGCGAGACCGGAGAGCGGCTCGCCTACGCCGACGTGAAGCTCGAGGCGCCGATCCGCCCGAAGAAGTTCTTCCACACCGCGGGCAACTTCGCCGACCATCACAACGAGCTCACGGCCGTCGACTGGTCGCACCCGGTGCACAAGGGCATCGTGTTCTTCCAGAACGTCGACGCGATCATCGGACCCGACGACGACATCGTCTACCCCGAGGGGCTCACCAAGGAGCTCGACTACGAGCTCGAGCTCGGCATCGTGATCGGCAAGTCGGGCAAGTTCTTCGGCCCCGACGAGGCTGATGACTACATCGCCGGATTCACCGTGTTCAACGACATCACGGCGCGCGACATCCAGCGCAAGGAGATGGAGTCAGGGGTCTTCTCGTTCAGCAAGGGCATCGACACGTTCTGCCCGATCGGACCCTGGATCGTCACCCGCGACGAGGTGCCCGACATGCACGAGCTGCCGATGCAGCTGCGGGTGAACGGCGAGGTGCGCCAGCGGGGCAACACGAACCAGACGCGCATCAAGTTCCCCCACCTGGTCGCGTACCACTCGCCGCAGATCTACAGCGCGGGCGACATCATCACCACGGGCACCATCTCGGGCGTCGCCGCCGTGCAGCCGGACCCGTTCGACTTCTACCTGAAGCCGGGCGACGAGATCGAGGCGGAGATCACCGGCATCGGCACGCTCCGCAACCGGGTGATCAGCTGGGAGGACCGCTACGGCGAGCCCGCCCCGCAGCGGGTCGACTGGTGAGGATCGCGAATCTCTCGGGGCGCGCAGCGGTCGTGACGGCCCCTTCGACGGGTTCAGGGACCCGGCGCGCGATCGACGTCGCGACAGCGTCCGCCGGGCGTTTCGGGCCCGACCCGCAGGCGCTTTTCGACGACTGGGAGGCGTTCGTCGCGTGGGCGGAAGATCTCGGCGAGGCGGATGCCGCGGCATCCGTCCCCTTCGACGAGACCGCTCTCGGCGCCCCCGTGCCGCGCCCGCGGCAGGTGTTCGCGATCGGCCTGAACTACGCCGAGCACGCCGCCGAGGCCGGCTATCCGCCGGATTCCATGCCGGTCACCTTCACGAAGTTCCCCTCGTCCATCGTCGGTCCGGAGGCTGTCGTAGAGCTCCCTGAGGGGAACGTCGACTGGGAGGTCGAGCTGGTCGTCGCGATCGGCCGGGAGGGGCATCGCCTCACCAGGGAGAACGCCTGGGAGCACGTCGCCGGTCTCACGATCGGGCAGGACCTCTCCGAGCGGATCACCCAGCTGCAGGGATCGGCGCCGCAGTTCAGCCTCGGCAAGTCGTTCCCCGGCTTCGGGCCGACCGGGCCCTGGCTGGTCACTCCCGACGAGTTCGCCGACCGCGACGATCTCGCGATCTCGTGCTCCCTCTCGGGGGAGCGGATGCAGTCGTCCCGCACCGGCATGATGCTGTACGACGTGCCGGAGCTGCTGGTCCGGCTCTCGGCCGTGTGCCCGCTGCTGCCGGGGGACCTCATCTTCTCCGGCACGCCGTCGGGCATCGGCAACCGCCGCACGCCGCAGCGATTCATCGCCGCGGACGACGTGCTCGTCAGCGAGATCGAGGGCATCGGCACGCTGACCACCCGATTCGCTCCGGCAGGCTGAGCGGGAGCGCCATGACCGACACCCTCTCGTACTCCCTGCACGCCGGCGGCTTCGACTTCGGCGTGCGCGTCTATCCGGCGGCCGATCCGAACGGGGCCGTGCTGGTGTGGCTGCACGGCGGCGCCTTCATGTTCGGCACGCTCGACATGCCCGAGGCCGATCACGTGGCCCGCCGGCTCAGCACGTCGGGGGCGGTCGTCGTCAGCGTGGACTACACGCTGAGCACGCTCGACGGCATGGCCGGGATGCCGCCGATGGGCGAGGAGACGCCAGGGCCGGGCCCCGAGGCGTTCGCCGCCGAGATCGCCGCGGCCGGTCCGCGCTCGCCGTATCCCACGGCATCGCTGCAGACGGCCGAGGCGTTCCGGTGGGCGCGCGAGCACGCTGCGGACTGGGGCGGCGACCCCGACCGCGTGTCGCTGGGCGGGGCGAGCGCCGGCGGCAATCTCAGCGCAGGCGCCGCCGTGCGCCTTCGCGACGAGGGCGGGGCGCTTCCAGCATCCCTCCTCCTCGTCTACCCCGTGCTGCACGCCGTGCTCCCGGAGGCGGATGCCGAGCTGACCTCGATGCTGGACGACCTGCCGGCGGCGCTCACCTTCCCGCCGGAGGCGACTAGCGCGATCAACGCGGGCTACCTCGCCGGCGCCTCACCCGGCGAGGTGTACGCATTCCCCGGAGGGCACGACATGCGCGGCATGCCGCCCACGCTCATCGCGAACGCGGAGCGCGATCGTCTGCGGCCGTCCGGCGAGGCCTTCGCGGCCGATCTCGCACTCGGCGGGGTCGACGTCACCCTCGTGAAGGAGCGCGGCGCCGTGCACGGCTACCTCAACGAGGTCGGCGATCCCGGAGCCGAGCACACGCTCGGCATCATGGCGCGGATCCTCTCCGGACAGGGGTGATCGTCTCACGCGGGAGTGCCGACGGGGCCCCACCCGAGCGCTGACGTCTCATCGATCAGAACGGATAGGGGGCGATGGTCGGGCGCATGGTGAGCCATTGAGTGTCGGTGAACGCATCGATGTTTGTCCCGAGCCCGCCGATGCGCGAGCCGTTGCCCGACCAGCCCACTCCGCCGAACGGTGCGTTCGCCTCATCGGAGACCGTCTGCTCGTTGATGTGCACCTTGCCGCTCGGCACGCGGTCGGCGAGCTGCATTGCGAGACCGACGTCGCCGAGGATCCCGAGCGAGAGCCCGTAGTCGTTCTCGGACGCGAGCGCAGCGGCCTCGTCGAGAGTGCGGAATGAGCGCACCGGCGCGACCGGGCCGAAGACCTCCTCCGCCCATGCGGGCATCGAGGAGTCCAGATCGGCGAGCACCGTCGGCCGGTAGAACGGCCCTTCGCTGGACGCGCCGGCCGTCGCGCGCGCGCCGCGCGCGATCGTCCGCTGAACGATGTCGTCGATGCGTCGCAGCTGCCGATCGTCGATGATCGGCCCCAGGGCCACCTGCCCCGAGGCAGGATCCCCGACCGGCAGCCGCAGCGCCTTCTCGGTCAGCGCGTCGAGGTAGGCCTCTTCTAGGCTCTCGTGCACGAGATGCCGTCCCGTCGTCATGCAGATCTGCCCCTGGTGCATGAACGACCCGAACGCGCCGGCCGACGCTGCGAGCGGCACGTCTGCGCCGGGGAGCACGATCAGCGCGTTGTTGCCGCCCAACTCGAGGTGCACGCGCTTCAGATGCTGCGCCGCGAGCGCGCCGACGGCACGTCCCGCGGCAGTGGAACCGGTGAAGGCGATGATGCGGACCTCGGGCGCTCGCACCGCCTCCTCGCCGACGTCGGCTCCGCCGGGCAGCAGATGCAGCAGCCCTGCGGGGAGCCCCGCCTGCTCGAACACCCGCATGATGCTGACACCGCCGGAGACGGCGGTGCGCAGGTCGGGTTTGAGGAGCACGGCGTTGCCGAGGGCGAGGGCCGGCGCGACCGCGCGGATCGCGAGGATCAGCGGGAAGTTGAAGGGCGAGATCACGGTCACGACGCCCGCCGGAAGCCGGCGGGCGAAGGACCATCTCTCCTCATTGCTGGGTACGACTTCGCCGTGCGGGAAGGAAGGCAGAGCGGATGCCTCGAAGCACTCGTTCGCCGCGATATGGGTCTCGAGCTGCGCCTTGGCGGGGATCGAACCCGTCTCCCGGACGATCCAGTCCTCGATCTCGGCCGCGTGCTCCTGGAACAGCAGACCAGCACGTCGAAGCACGGCCGCGCGGTCCTCAGGCGTGCGCCGGGCCCAATCGTGCTGCGCCGCCGCCGCGGTGCGCGCGGCTTCCGCGACGTCGCCGGGGGTTGCGACTCCGATCTGGCCGAGGACGCCGCCGGTGGCGGGCTCGCGGACATCCTGGACGCCGCCGGTGCCGGGACGCCACCTCGACGAGTGGATGGCCCCGGCCCAGACTGAGGTGTCGAGCAGTGTCATTTCGGTCTCCTTCGATTCGTTCAGATGATCTCGAGCAGGGCGGCGGCGCCCTGGCCTCCGCCGATGCACATGGTGACGACCGCGCGCCGGGCTCCGCGGCGGCGTCCTTCGATGAGAGCGTGGCCTGTCAGTCGCGCGCCGGAGACCCCGTACGGGTGTCCCAGTGCGATCGCGCCTCCGTCTACGTTGAGCACGCTGTCGTCGATGCCGAGACGGTCGCGGCAGTACAGCACCTGCACCGCGAAAGCCTCGTTGAGCTCCCATAGGTCGATGTCGTCGATGTCGAGCCCGGCGCGTTCGAGAAGCCGGGGGACCGCGAACACCGGCCCTATGCCCATCTCGTCGGGAGCGCACCCCGCGACGGCGTACGAGACGAAGCGGCCGAGCGGCTGGAGACCCCGGCGCTCCGCTTCATCCTCCGACATCACGACGCAGGCGGACGCGCCGTCGGCGAATCCGCTCGCGCTCCCCGCTGACACGGTGCCGCCGGGGATGGCGGAGCGGATCGCCGAGATGCCTTCGATGGTCGAGTCCCCCCGGATGCCGTCGTCCAGGACGGCGTCGACCTCGACGATCGTCGGGACGCCGGAACGCCGATCGACGACCGCCTGACGCACGGCCATCGGGGCGATCTCGTCGCGGAACCGGCCGGCCCTCTGCGCTGCCGCAGCCTTGAGATGGCTGGACAGTCCGTACTCGTCCTGCCGGTCTCGGCCGATCCCGTAGCGCTCCGCGACCGTCTCGGCCGTGCGCAGCATCGGCCAGTAGATGTCAGGACGGCTTCGGGTCAGCCCCGGATCCTGCGCGAAGAAGTCGTTCATCCGCTCCTGCACGAGGCTGATGGACTCTATCCCGCCTGCGACGGCCACGTCGTACTGGCCGCTCATCACCCGCTGCGCCGCGGTGGCGATCGCCTCCAGCCCGGAGGCGCAGAAGCGGCTGACCGTGGCGCCGGGGGTGGAGATCGCCAGCCCGGCGCGCAGGGCGCCCTGCCGGGCGACGTTGCCCCCGGTCGCGCCCTCCGGGTTCGCGCAGCCGAGCACGACGTCGTCGATGCGGTCGGGCTCGACACCGGAACGCGCGACGGCTGCGGCGATCGCGTGTCCGGCGAGCTCGGCGCCGTGCGTGAGGTTGAACGCTCCTGTCCAGGAGCGGGTGAGCGGAGTTCTGGCGGTGGAGACGATGACGGCTGATCTCATGATGCGGCCTTCTCCTCGAGGAGGGGATGGCCTATCCAGAACGGGTCGCCGGTCTCCTCGCGCCAGCGGACGATGTCGTGGAGGATGCGCGTCCATCCCTGCGACTCGGCGTGGAAGAGCGGTCCGCCGCGTTCCGGAGGGAAGCCGTAGCCGTGCACGAGGACGGTGTCGATGTCGGCTGCGGAGTCGGCGACCCCGTCGCCGAGCACGGAGCAGGCCTCGACGACGAGCGCGGTGACGCAACGGCGGACCAGTTCGTCGTCATCGACCGGAGCCGAGGTCGCCGCGACACGGATACGGTCGTTCGGCACCGGGGCGGTGCCGGTGTAGTCGTACCAGCCGATACCCGTCTTGCGTCCGAGCCACCCCTCGGCGACGAGGCCGTCGGCGACGGCGAACGCCGGATCCTGCACAGCAGCTTCCCCTCGTGCCATGGCCGGCACGTCGTTCCCGACGATGTCGAGCACTCGGAACGGCCCCATCGCCATGCCCCAGGCCTCCAGTGCGGCATCGATGCGGGCGGGCGACGCGCCGGTCTGCAGCAGCTGCTGCGCCTGTCGCACGTACTGGTCGAAGATCCGGTTGCCGATGAACCCCGGTCCGACCTCGGAGACGACAGGGATCTTGCCGAGCCGGCGTACGAGGTCGACAGTGCTGGCCAGGGACTGCGGCGAGGTCGCCTCGCCTCGGACGACTTCGACGAGTCTCATGATCTGCGCGGGGCTGAAGAAGTGCATCCCCACGACCGACTCCGGGCGGCTCGTCGCGCGGGCGATGGCGTCGAGGTCGAGCGATGACGTGTTGGAGGCGAGGATCGCCGCGGGCTTCGCGATCTCGTCGAGCCGTGCGAAGACCTCGCGCTTGACCTGCAGGTTCTCGAACACGGCCTCGATGACGAGGTCGGCGTCTGCGGCGGCGGCCAGCCCTGCCGTGCAGGTGAGGGCGACCAGAGCCTCGTCGTGTTCCGGCGCGGTCAGCCTTCCGCGCGCCAGGCCCCGGTCGAGCTCGGCGACGATGGCGGTGTGCCCGGCGGCAGCGCGGTCGTCATCGGCATCGATCACCGTGGTGCGGATGCCGGCGGTCAGCAGCGCGAGCGCGATGCCGCGGCCCATGGTCCCGGCGCCGATCACGGCAGCGCTGCGGATCGGATTCGTCGCCGCGGTGCGCGGCGCGCGGCCTGCTGCTCGATCCGAGAGGAAGCGGTATCTGGCGGCGCGGGCGGGCGAGCTGCCCGCGAGGTGCTCGAACAGCTCGTACTCCCGGGCTAGGCCCTGGTCGAAGGGCAGCACGACGGCGCCCCGCACCGCTTCGAGGGCGGCGGCGACTCCTGCGTTGGCACGGGGAGCGCGCCGCAGCGCTCGGCGGGCGGTCTCCACGAGCGGCTCGGCGAGTGGCTCGTCGATGCTGCGGTCCCGCAGCCTCGGCTTCGGACCACGGGCGAGTCGCCGAGCGAGAGCGACGGCGGAGGCGACAGGGTCGGTCTCGACCGCGTCGACGAGGCCGAGTGAGAGCGCGGCCTCTGCAGTCACGCTGCGACCGGTCACGATGAGATCGATCGCGGCTTCGATGCCGATCGCGCGGGGCAGTCGCTGCGTGCCGCCGGCGCCGGGCATGAAGCCGAGCGTGCATTCCGGCAGGCCGAGCGTGGCCGCGGGATCGGCGACCCTCGCCGAACAGGCCAGCGCGAGCTCAAGGCCGCCACCCAGAGCGGCACCGTGGATCGCGGCGACGGTCGGCGTGCGCATGGCGTCGAGAAAGCCTGCGATCGTGAGGTGCAGGGTGGGCTCGGCGAGACCCTCACCCGAATCGAACTCGGCGAGATCCGCTCCGGCGCTGAAGTTCGGCGTGCCGGTCACCACGATCCCGCGGACTGCCGGGTCGCGGTCCGCGGATTCGAGCTGATCGAGCAGCGCGGTCCTGGTCCTGCGGTCGAGCACGTTCACCGGGGGGTTCTGGAGCCGGATGATCACGACGTCCCCCTCGCGTCCGGTCTGCACGGGTGCTGTTGTCGTCACGGTTCCTCCACGTCGAGTTCGCTGCCGGATCAACATATTACATATAGATTGCGATCACAACTGAGATGTAATTTCTTGTCGAGGTCGAAGGGTTCCTGAGGAGGGGGCTTCCGTGAGGCCCTGCTCAGGCGGAGGTGACGTGCTCTTCGAGGGTGGCGAAGTACTCCTGCGCGGTTGCGGACCACTCCTCGATGCGCTCGTGGAACAGCTGGTGCGCCCGGTGTCGCGGCCAGTCCCTGGGTAGCAGCGAGTCGGGAAGCTCGGGGTCGGAAAGCGGGAAGTGCCGCCATTGCGTGTAGATGTCGATCCAGGCGGTGAAAACGAGCGCGGGGTCCCGCGGCTCCCTGTTCTCGAACTCTGCGCAGAAGGCGTCGTAGCGGCTGCGGAGACTGTCCAGATCCCAGGCGGATGACGCGATCTCGCGGGGCGTGTGCGCGGCGGGGCGCGCCGAGGTGAACACGTAGGCGCCCTTGGGTCCTTCGATCGACTGCAGCAGTGTCAGTGCGGCGCCTTCGTTCTCGGTGTGCGGGGAGAGCCAGAGCCCGTTGCCCAGCGAGCCGAAGCCCAGCCAGGCGAGTTCTGTGCGGAAGTGATGCCGGAGGGCGCGACGGTCCTCCGGCACGGTGAGCGCGACGAGGAGCCACTGGCCGTCCCACTCCCTCGGGCGGCCGAAGGTCATGGTGCGTTCGCGCCCCGCGCGCAGCTGGGCGACCGCCGTGTCGGTGATGCGCAGCCGCGATCGGCGGCCGATCCGCTCGCTGCTCAGCCGCCCGTCGCCGACCGCGCGTGCGAGCGTCTGCCGCGCCGCGGGCACGGATGTGCCCAGTGTGACCAGGCTCTGCACGAGGGTCTCCTGCCACACCGAGCTCCCCTGGGGGAGCACGGCCTCGCCCAGTAGGGTCAGCAGGAGCGCCTTCGTGCGCCGCGTCGTCGTCTGGGGGCTCTCGGTCACTGCGGACATGATCGAAGGCTACACGAGAAGTCTCTTCCATCGTGTTACGAACTGTTGACGATCGTTTGAGTGATGTAGTACATTCGATCCGTGGGGCACGGCAGACCGCTCCCGCATCCGACCTGAGCAGGCAAAGGAGCCGGCGTGGACGTCACCGAATACCGATCGCGGCTCGCCGCGGCATCCGCCCGCATCCGCGAACTCGAGGATGTCGAGCAGATCCGTGCTCTCAACCGCACCTATCTCCGCAATCTCGCCGACCGGCGCTGGGGGGCGATGCTCGACGACTTCACCGCCGACGCGGTCGTCTCGATACGCTCGCACGGCGAGCGCCGTGGCCGAGAGGAACTCGCGGCGCTGTTCGGCGCGATGCACGCCGCGGGTTCGCCGCCCGACGCCTATCTGCTGACCTCTCCGGTCGTGACGGTCTCCGGCGACGAGGGCGAGGCTGCGTGGACCTGGCATCGTCACTTCACCGAGCTTCCCGTGATGGGTGGAGCCGTCCGCATCACCGGACCGTGGTGGGAGGGGCGCTACCGCTGCGGCTACCGCAGGGACGGTGAGCGCTGGAGGTTCTCCGCGATGCATTTTCGCCTGGTCGCGCCCGAAGGCGACGCCGACGTGGACGCCGTGCTCGGCGTCCACCCGAAGGGAGTCCTCCGATGACCGATGTGACTGACGAGCAGATCGACAGGCTCGAGGAGCTGGAGGCGCGTATCGATGCGATCGAGTCTCGCGAGGCCATCGAATCCCTGCACGCGAGCTTCGTCCGTGACGTGGCCGACAGGCGCTTCGAGGCGCTCGCCGGCTATTTCGCGCCCGACGCCGTCATCGACATGCGCGGGCACGGCCCTCGCCAGGGGAGGGCCGAGATCGACGAGCACTTCCAGGGCATGGAGGCCGTGCCGCTGCTCGGCGCCGGCTACGTGCTGAGCTCGCCCGTGGTCGTCGTCGACGGCGACCACGCCACCGGACGATGGACGTGGCATCGTTTCCACAGCTCGGCTCAGGTCGCGGGTCGTCCGGTGCGGGTCTGGGGCGTCTGGGAGGAAGGGCGTTATTGGTGCGAGTACGTCCGCACCCCGGAGGGCTGGCGGTTCGCCGTGATGCGATTCCGCATGGTCCGCCCTGACCCCGATCCCGATCTCGAAGCGGTCGGCATGACCGAGGAAGGCGCAAGCTCATGATCATCGCAGATCTCATCCGGCGCGCGTTCGCGACCCACGCGGATGCCGTCGCCATATCGTCCGGAGGGTCGCAGCTCACCTACGCCGAGGTCGCCGAGCGGTCGTACCGGCTCGTGAACGCCCTGCGCGATCGGGGGATCGAGGTCGGAGACCGGGTTGCAACACTCGCGCCGAACCATCTGACCACGCTTGAGGTGATCACGGGGCTCGCGCTGGGCGGCTATGCCCGGACGGCGCTGCACGCGATGAACAGCGGCGAACTGCACCGCGAGATGCTGGATGCGGCCGGGGCGCGCGTGCTCATCACGACCATGGACTTCTACGCGAGGTTCCGCCTGGAGCTCTCAGCGGTCTCGACGCTGGAGCACGTGTTCGTGCTGGACGCGGACGAGGGCGGCCTGCTCGACTACGAGTCGGTTCTCGCGGGCGCGGATCCGCAGGATGCCCTCGTCGACCTCGATCCCGCGGTCATCCTGCATCTCGCGTACTCGTCCGGCTCGAGCGGCAAGCCGCGCGCCTCCGTACACACGCATGAGAGCTGGGTGGCGGTCACGGCCGACAATGCGGACATGCTGCCCCGGGTCACCGCGGCTGACGTGTACCTGGCGGCGGCGCCGCTGACGCACGCAGCGTCCACGGTGCTGTATCTCCTGCTCGCCCGCGGTGCGCGGATCGAGGTCATGGAGCACTTCGACGCGGCGGACGCGCTGGCGAGGATCGAGCGCGAGCACTGCACCCTCACGGTCGTCGTACCGACGATGCTGCAGCTGCTCGCCACGCATCCGGAGGCGACGGTGCGCGACCTGTCGAGCCTGCGTGCGATCGTGTACGCCGGCGCGCCGATCTCGGTGGCGACCGCGCGCGCCGCGCAGGCGGCGTTCGGCGACGTCCTGTTCCAGACCTACGGGCAGAGCGAGTGCCTTCCCGTCTCGTGTCTCACTCCGGAGGATCATGCCCGCGGCGTCGCGGAGGATGAGAAGATCCTTACGGCGGCGGGTCGTCCGTGCCTGACGGCCGACGTGCGGATCGTCGACGACGCGGGTGCGCAGCAGGACGCAGGGAGGATCGGCGAGATCCTGGTCCGGACGAGGGGGCGCATGCGCGGCATCTTCGGAGACCCTGAGGCGACGGCCGAGCGGATCACGCCGGACGGCTTCGTCCGCACGAACGACATCGGCTATCTCGACGAACGCGGCCTGCTGTTCGTCGTCGACCGCAAGAACGACATGATCATCTCCGGAGGCTTCAACATCTGGCCGGCCGAGATCGAGAACGCGCTGCAGAAGCATCCTGCCGTGATCGAAGCGGTGGCGATCGGCATCCCGCATCCGCGCTGGGGCGAGACCCCGGTCGCGATCGTCGTGATCAGCGAGGATGCCGACGTCGCCGAGGAGGAGCTGATCGAGCTCTGCCGCACGGAGATCGGGTCGATGAAGAAGCCGACCGAGCTCATCCTGCGCACCGCACCCCTCGAGCGCAACGCGCTCGGCAAGCTGTCGCGCCGGGAACTGCGCGAACAGTTCTGGCCGGCCGGCGGCCGGCAGGTGAGCGGCGCCTGAGTCGCGGCTGCGGAGTCTGGGCGAACCGGGTCTTTGCGCGAACCATGGCTTTTATATGTGACAAATACAAGACGATCGTCATCCGTTCATTCAATGGGGCGATCTCAAAGAAAGGAAGCCGATCATGACGATCACCCAGACCGACCTGTTCGACACCGAGCCGCTGGGCAAATGGAGCGAGCCGAGCGAGTTCGTCGTCGACCGTGAGCGCCTCATCGCCTACGCCAACGCCACGAACGACACGAACCCCGCGCACGCATCCGGCGACATCGCCAGCCCCGTGTTCAACGTGGTGCCGGCGTTCAAGGTCATCGCGCCGCTCACCATGGACATGCCGCCCGCCGAGAAGCGCATGATGGGCCTGCACGGCGAGCAGGACTTCCGCTTCCACCGGCCCATCGAGGCCGGCATGAAGCTCGTCACCAGGGCGATCCCGATCGGCATCACTCCGCGCTCCACCGGCTCCCTCATCACGGTCAAGGGCATCACCACCACGGAAGCAGGAGAGCCGGTCGTGGATCAGTACGTCACGGTGTTCATCCGCACGGCCATCGCTCCCGAAGCGCTCGGCGAGGAGCCGCCGGTGCGCGAGTACGTCAGGGAGGACGAGCCGTTCGCCGAGGTCACGACCGCGTTCGACCCCGACCAGAGCTACCGATACATGGGGGCCTCGGGTGACACGATGCCGCTGCACTCCGAGAACAGCTTCGCCCAGCAGTTCGGCTTCCCGGGCATCATCATGCACGGCAACTGCACCTTCGCGACCGCGACCAAGGCGATCCTCGCCCACACCGCGGGCGACGACACCCGGCGGCTCAAGCGCCTCGCGGTGCGGTTCAGCCGCTGGGTCACCCCGTACGACACCGTGACGACCCGCATCTTCCGTGCAGGATCGGCGGACGGTCGCTCGGTCTACAGCTTCGAGTCCGCCCTCGCCGACGGCACGCTGTGCCTCAGCGACGGCCTCGTCGAGGTCGAGGACTGACCTGCCCGCCCCTGGACGCAGTATCCGAACAGCACGATCAGCGACATCATCAACCACAGAGACAAAGGAGTCTTCCATGCTCACTGCACGTCACCCGATCGCGGCGGTGGCCGCCGGCATTCTCGCGCTCACGGCCCTGGCCGGCTGCGCGGGCACCGCTGAAGCGCCGCCGTCCGCATCATCGTCCTCCTCCGGCCCCGTGCAGGCCGACATCGTCGTGGGAGTCGGCGGGCAGCTGTCCAATGCCGACGTCTACCTGGCCATCTCCGAGGGGTTCTTCGAGGACGAGAGCCTGACGGCCACGACCTCGACGCTCACAGCGGGTTCGGACGCGGTCCCCCTCCTGCTCAAGGGCGACCTGGACTTCGCAGCCGTCGACATGGCCACTGCCATCAACGCCACTCAGCAGAACGTGGGCATCACGACTGTCGCCACGAACATCGTCGGCAACCCGGCCGACATCGGCTACGCCGGAATCATGGCGTCATCCGGCTCGGGCATCGACCGCCCCAAGGATCTCGAGGGGAAGAAGGTCCAGGTCAACCAGCTGGGCGGCACCGCAGAGGTGCTCACCCGCGCCGCCGTCGAGGCGGATGGCGGCGACGCCTCCGCCGTCGAGTTCGTGGAGATCGCCCCTCCGCAGGCCGTCGCCGCGCTCGCCGCAGGCCAGGTGGACGCGGCGGTGCTCAGCGAGCCGCTCGTCACGGTCGCGAAAGGACAGGGATTCGACTACGTGTTCAATCCGGAGCAGGACACGATCCCCGGTCTTCCTGCGTTCGTGTTCGTCACGACGACCGCCTTCGCCCAGCAGAATCCGGAGGTCGTCGCCCAGTTCCAGGCGGCGATCCTCGCGGCCAACGCCTTCGCGAACGCCAACCCGGACGCGATCCGTGAGACGGCGAAGACCTCGACGACGATCGATCCCGCCGTGCTCGCCCTGGTCGAGGGGCTGCCGGCCTTCGGCGAGGAGCCGATCACGGGCGATCAGGTGCAGGAGTTCATCGACTTCCTGGTCGGTCACGGCGCGCTCGACGCCTCAGCGGTTCCTGCCGGGGATGCTGTGGTCTGGGCGCCCTGACCGGCGTCCGTCGCGCACGAACGCGATCCACTGAAGGAAGGACATGGACATGACGCACGACGACGTGAGCACGGTCGACGTGCCGGATGCCGTCGCGACTCGGCCGGAGCGCAGCGCACGCTCCGGCCGGGGCCCGATCATCGTCGCTCAGACGGGCGTGATCATCCTGGCCCTGCTGGTGTGGTGGTGCGCCTCGGCCATGCTGCCGGCCGGGATCGTGCCGGGGCCGCTCGACACCTTCGGCACGCTCGTGGCGCTGACGACGACCGTGCCCTTCTGGGGGGCGGTCGCCGAGACGGTCTGGTCGTTCGGCGTGTCGCTGGTGCTGTGCATCGTGATCGGAGTGCCGCTGGGCCTCGCGATCGGATCGAGCAGGATCGCGACCCAGAGCACACGGCTCGTGTTCGACTTCCTCCGCACGATCCCGCCCATCGCGATCCTGCCCCTCGTCCTGCTCGTCTTCGGTCCCACGTTCGAGATGGTCGTGGTCGTCGTCGCTCTGGGCGCCATCTGGCCGATCCTGATCCAGGCGGTGTACGCGGCGGGCCAAGGCGAGGCGCTCCTCAAGGACATGGCGGCCTCCTTCCGCATCCCGCGCGCCTGGTACGTGACTCGCATCTTCCTGCCGGGAGCGCTGCCCTTCGTCATGACCGGGGTGCGGGTCGGAACCACCGTGTGCCTGCTGCTCACGATCACCGCGGAGCTCCTCGGAGGCGCTCCCGGGGTCGGAGCGGAGATCGCCGAGGCGCAGGTCGCGTTGGACAATCCGCAGATGTACGCCTACGTGATGGTCGCGGCGATCCTCGGCTTGCTCGTGAACCTCGGCTTCTGGGCCGTGCAGCGGCGACTTCTGCACTGGCACGCATCGAACAGGACAGGGACCGCATCATGAGGACGATCCGATCGCACTGGCTCGGTCCTGTCGCCCTCGAGATGTGGCTGCCGCTCGTCCTGGTCGCGACCTGGTGGTTCGTCAGCGCGGGCAGCACCTCGGTGTACTTCCCTCCGCTGTCGTCGATCTTCGCCTCGTTCGCGCGCGATTGGCTCAACCCGGCGCAGCTCGACCGCAACCTGCTGCCGAGCCTTCAGCTCATAGGCGCGGGCTATGCTCTCGCCGTCGTCAGCGGAATCGTGTGCGGCGTGCTGCTCGGACTCGTCGACACGCTCGAACAGGCCACCCGTCCGCTGCTCGAGGTGTTGCGGGCGATACCGGGCGTCGCGCTGCTTCCGATTTTCATCGTCCTCTTCGGGATCGATGCGCAGATGAAGGTCCTGCTGATCGCCTTCGGCTCGTTCTGGCCAGTGCTGCTGAACACCGTCGACGGCGTCCGCGGGGTCGAACCTCTGCTGAGAGACGTCTCCCGCGTGTTCCGCGTGGGGCCGTGGCGGCGGCTCGCCCAGATCATCCTGCCCGGTGCGAGCCCGCAGATCTTCGCCGGAGCACGCACGGCACTCGCGATCTCCTTGATCATCATGGTCGTGGCCGAGACCGTGGGCGGCAACGGCGGCATCGGCTACTTCCTGCTCAACGCCCAGCGCAGCTTCGCGATCAGCTCGATGTGGGGCGCCATCCTCGCCCTGGGCATCCTGGGCTATCTCCTCAACATCCTCTTCCGGATCGTCGAGCGCAGTGTGCTGCGCTGGCACCGGCTTCAGCAGTCCCGATTGGAGAGCAGCCGATGAGCATCATGGGTTCGCCGCAGACAGATTCACCCGTCGGCAGCAGCGAGGCGAGCATCCTCGCAGCGGACGGTCTCGGACACTCGTATCGCGAGCGCGACGTGCTCGCCGGGATCGACTTCGACGTCAGAGCCGGAGAGTTCGTGTGCCTGGTCGGGCCGTCGGGGGTCGGCAAGACGACGTTGCTGCGATGCCTGTCGGGGCTGCAGCGATCCAGCTCGGGGGAGGTTCGCTTCCGCGGCGCGAGGATGACCGAGCCGCTGCCCGGGATCGCGCTGGTGTTCCAGGACTACAGCCGCTCCCTGCTGCCGTGGTCCTCGGTGGCCGCGAACGTCGAGCTTCCGCTGCGCGCCGGTGGCGTCAAGCGGGCTGAGGCGCGAGCCGAGGCGCTCAGGGCGCTGGCGCTGGTGGGCCTGGACGATGCTGTCGCTCGCATGTACCCGTGGCAGCTCTCCGGGGGCATGCAGCAGCGCGTCGCCATCGCGCGTGCTCTGGCATCCCGGCCGAGCCTGCTGCTGATGGACGAGCCTTTCGCGTCGGTCGACGCGTACACCAGGGCCGATCTGGAGGACCTGATGAGGCGGCTGCAACGCGAGCTCTCTCTGACGGTGCTGCTGGTCACCCATGACATCGACGAGGCCGTCTACTTGTCGGATCGCGTGATCGCGCTCAACGGTCGTCCGGCCGCGGTCGCCGACATCGTCAAGGTGCGACTCGGTGCCGAGCGCGACCAGGTCGAGACCAAGAGCACGCCGGCGTTCGCCGATCTGCGTGCCAGGGTGCACGACCTGATCCGCGGGTCGAGGGGGATGGCGTCGTGACCGTGCACTGGACCGGCCTGCACCACCTGCGTCTCCCGGTCGCCGATCTCGATGCGGCGCGCGAGTTCTGGGTCGATGTCTTCGGATACCGGCACGACTTCGACTTTCCCGGGGATGACGGCCCCGCGGCGATTGCTCTGCGGCATCCGGGCGGTGCGCCGAACCTGGTGCTCTGGAACGACCCCGGCCGTGCGGCGGCCTCAGCGGGGTTCGTGTGGTTCGGCATCGGCCTGCCCTCGGCCGCCGCGGTCGAGGATCTCGCACGGCGCCTCGACGCCGCCGGGATCCGTCACGACCCGATCGAGGGCGCCTTCGTCGACATCAAGCTTCCTCGCGTCGAGACTCCCGACGGCCAGTTCGTGAGCTTCTACGTCAAGCCGGACCCCGCTGCGGTCGCACCTGCGAGGGCATGATGCTGTTCGTGATGACGGCCGAGTACCTCGGCGAACCCGACGGGGAGATGCTCGCCGCGCACGTGGCTTGGCTTGTTCCACGGTTCGCGTCGGGGGATTTCCTCGTCTCCGGCGGTGTCCCGGCCGACGCGGGGCGCCCCGTCGGAGCCCTCGCTGTCATCGAGGCCGCCGATCGCGAGGCCGCGTTGGCCATGCTCGACGACGAGCCGTTTCACCGAGCCGGCCTGGTGAGGCACGACGTCGTCCCCTTCGTGCCGCGGGTGCGCGCCGAGGGTCTCGACGTGCGTTTCACCGGACCGGAGCTGTTGCGGGTCGTCCGGAGCGAGGGTGAGCCATGAGCATCGACGACGCGCAGAAGAGCGTCGCGGCGCTGTGGCGCGCGGACCCGGTGGCGGGAGCGCTGAGCATCCGCATCCATTCCGTCGAAGAACACGAACGGGACGGGGTCGTCGTGCGCCTGGCCATGGATGCCGCGCCGGAGTTCGCCAACGGCCGTTCCCTCGTCCACGGCGGCTATCTGTTCCTGCTCGCCGACACCGCACTCGCATACTGCTGTGAGGCTGCGGGACGTCCATCCGTCACACGCAGCGCTGAGATCGCGTTCCTCGCACCGGCTGAGGTCGGAGAGGAGCTCGTCGCGGTCGGGCATATCCGATCCGTCATGAGCCGAACGTCGGTCTGCGACGTGCGTCTGTCCACGGCGGACGGCCGTCTGCTCGCGGAGTTCCGCGGCTACGCGGTCACTGCGCGACCCTGAGGGCGCTCACCGGCCGGCGGTCCTGATCGTCGGCGCCACCCGATCGAGGTACGCCCGGCTCAGGGCGGCCAGGTCGATCGTGCCTCCGGAGAGCACCCACTGCAGCTGCAGTCCGTCGCTGACCGCGATGCACTCGCGCGCGAGCGCCCGGTAGTCGACGTCGGCGCGCAGCGCACCTGCCTCGGCCTCGGCGGTGAACAGCGCGGCGATCTCGGCGACCACGCGCTCGTACCGCTGGGTGAACAGCGCGTGCGCGGGGCTCGACGGGTCGGCGGCCTCGCCCGACACGAGCACGAACAGCTGCATGAGCCCCGGTTGCGACACGAACATCTCGCTCAGGCTCTGCAGCAGTCGCAGCGTGCGGGTGCCGTCGAGCTCGCCGTCCGCGGCCTCGGCGACCTGGGCGGCGACGTCGAAGCGCCGCTCGACGATCGCGAGGAGCAGATGCTGCTTGGTGGGGAAGTGGTGCGTGACCCCGGGGGCGGTGAGGCCGACGTCGCGGGCGATCTCGGCGATGGACGTGTGCGAGTACCCGGACGTCTCGAAGCGTGCGGATGCGGCGTCGAGGATGCGCTCGCGGCGTTCCCGGCCGACGGCGTAGCTGCCGCGCTTCGGCGTTTCCGAGGTCATGGATCCCACGGTATCCGGCGTTCAGGAGAATGAAAACCTTGCATCTAAGGTTTTCAGCGCATATGCTCGCTCAGAGCCGGACGACGAGCGCGGACGGGGAGAGCGAAGGAGCATCCATGGGCGAACAGGGCTGCCGCGACCTGAGGGTCGAGCACCTCATCGAGCCGATCGCGGTCGCCGCGACCGCTCCCCGGTTCTCCTGGATCGCCGATCACGCGCAGACCGGGTACCGCATCGTCGTCACGGATGCCGCCGGCGCCGCCGTCTGGGACTCCGAGCGCGTCGACGGCCCGGAGACATCCCTGATCGCGTACGCCGGCGCGCCGCTGAGGCCGGACGCCGACTACACGTGGAGCGTCGAGAGCCGGACGGGCGACGGCATCCGCCGCGGTTCGTCCCGCTTCTCGACCGCCCCGGATCTCGCCGCGTGGGACGCGCCGTGGATCGAGCCGGCGCAGCAGCCCGCGCACGTGGAGCGCTGGTCGCTGTTCGACTGGATCCGCGGGGCGGGTCCGGAGACGTCCGTCGCGGAGCGGCTGCGGCCCGTGCAGCTGCTGCGCCAGCGGGTCGTCCTCGACGCCGCGCCGGTCCGCGCCCGTCTGCACATGACGGCGCGCGGCGTGTACTCGGCGTGGCTGGGCGGGGCGCGCGTGGGCGACGAGGTGCTCGCACCGGGGTTCGACAGCTACCGCAGCCGCATCAGCGTGCAGACCTACGACGTCGCCGACCAGCTCGCCCCGGGCGAGAACGTCCTCGCCGTCGCGCTCGCCGACGGATGGTGGGCCGGTCGCATCGGCCTGACCGGATCGAGCGCCCAGTTCGGCGATCGCACCTCCGCGACCTGGCGGCTCGAGATGGCCTTCGCCGACGGGAGCAGCCGCGTCATCCGCTCCGGAGCCGACGTGCGCAGCGCTCCGGGCCCCTGGACCCACGCCGACCTCTTCGTCGGCGAGCGCTTCGACGCCCGTGCCGTCCCGGCCGGGTGGCGGTCGCCCGGCTTCGACGACTCGCCATGGACGCCCGTCGCCGACAGGGGAGTGGATGCCGCGGCGCTCGTGCCGTTCCAGGGCGAGCCCGTGCGCCGGGTGCGCGAGCTGCCCGCGGCGAGCGTGCGGGAGACGCCGGAGGGCTGGATCGTCGACTTCGGCCAGGTGATCGCCGGCCGCGTGCGGCTGACCCTGCGCGGGCTGCCCGCCGGGCGGGAGGTGGTCGTGGAGCACACCGAGACCCTCGACGGCGCC
>Ga0222419_100400_pt1 | contig 46754 bp, 48 predicted proteins | sample 1B20Ametagenome_FD_182474 | JGI IMG/M metagenome (GOLD analysis project Ga0222419, IMG submission 182474) | Enriched microbial communities from leaf-cutter ant dump, University of Wisconsin, Madison, United States - 1B20A (version 2) | ecosystem: Environmental > Terrestrial > Nest > Insects nest...
CCGATCCCGGAGACGGGCGCCAGCGAGCCGGGAGAGCTCCTGATCCGCGGCCCGCAGGTGATGCAGGGCTACCTCAACCGCCCTGACGCGACCGCCGAGATGCTCGACGCCGACGGCTGGCTGCACACCGGAGATGTCGCCACCGCGACGGCGGACGGGGTCTTCCGGATCGTCGACCGCCTCAAGGAGCTCATCAAGTACAAGGGCTACCAGGTCGCTCCCGCCGTGCTCGAGGCGGTACTGCTCGAGCACCCCGCGATCGCCGACGCCGCGGTGATCGGCGCGCTCGACGCGGACGGCCAGGAGGTGCCGAAGGCGTTCATCGTGCTGCAGCAGGGCGCCGAGCTCGACGCGGATGCCGTGATGGCCCATGTCGCCGCGCACGTCGCGCCGCACGAGAAGGTGCGCCAGGTGGAGTTCATCGACGTCATCCCGAAGTCGAGCTCGGGGAAGATCCTGCGCAAGGATCTCCGCGCTCGCGCCTGACGGAGTCACGCGGAGACGACGAAGCCCGCCGCCCCGGAACGGGACGGCGGGCTTCGTGGCGGAGCGGGTGCTTACTCGGACTTCTCCTCGGCAGCAGCCTCGGCGGTCTCCTCAGCCGGAGCCTCGACCGTCTCCTCAGCAGCAGCCTCGGCGACCTCGGTCTCCTCGACCGGAGCCTCCTCGACGACCTCAGCCGGCTTCTCGGCCTTCTCGGCCTTCGGCGCGGCCTTGGCGGCCTTCTTCTTCGGGGCGACGGGCTCGAGCACGAGCTCGATCACGGCCATGGGAGCGTTGTCGCCCTTGCGGTTGCCGATCTTCGTGATGCGGGTGTAGCCGCCCTCACGGTCGGCGACCAGCGGAGCGATCTCGTTGAACAGCACGTGCGCGGCGTCCTTGTTGGAACGCAGCACCGTGAGCGCACGACGACGCGCGTGCAGGTCGCCGCGCTTGCCGAGCGTGACGAGACGCTCGGCGAGCGGACGCAGGCGCTTCGCCTTGGTCTCGGTCGTGGTGATCGACTTGTGGGTGAAGAGCTGTGCGGCGAGGTTGGCAAGCAGCAGGCGCTCGTGGGCGGGGCCGCCTCCGAGGCGGGGACCCTTGGTGGGCTTGGGCATATCTAACTCCTGGTCAGGAAAGGTCGGGTATCAGAAGGACTCGTCTTCGCTGCCGCCGTAGAAGTGGGCGCCGTCGAAACCGGGCACCGAATCCTTGAGCGACAGACCGAGCGAGATGAGCTTGTCGCGCACCTCGTCGACCGACTTCTGGCCGAAATTGCGGATGTTCATGAGCTGCGTCTCCGACAGGGCGACGAGCTCCGACACGGTGTTGATGCCCTCGCGCTTGAGGCAGTTGTACGAGCGCACAGACAGATCGAGGTCCTCGATCGGCATCGACAGCTCGCTGGAGTTCACAGCCTCCACCGGCGCCGGGCCGATCTCGATGCCCTCGGCCTCGACGTTCAGCTCGCGGGCGAGGCCGAACAGCTCAGTGAGCGTCTTGGCCGCCGAGGCGACCGCGTCACGGGGGCTGATCGCCGACTTGGTCTCGACATCGAGGACGAGCTTGTCGAAGTCGGTGCGCTCACCGGCACGCGTGGCGTCGACACGGTAGCTGACCTTGAGGACCGGGGAGTAGATCGAGTCGATCGGGATCTGACCGGCCTCGGCGTACTCGTTGCGGTTCTGGGTCGCCGACACGTAGCCGCGGCCGCGCTCGATGGTGAGCTCCAGCTCGAACTTCGCCGTGTCGTTGAGCGTCGCGATGACGAGCTCGGGGTTGTGCACCTCGACACCGGCCGGAGCCGAGATGTCAGCGGCGGTCACTTCACCCGCACCCGTCTTGCGCAGGTACGCCGTGATCGGCTCATCCCGCTCCGACGAGACCACGAGCTGCTTGATGTTGAGGATGATCTCGGTGACATCCTCCTTCACGCCGGGGATGGTGCTGAACTCGTGCAGCACGCCGTCGATGCGGACGCTGGTGACAGCGGCGCCGGGGATCGACGACAGCAGGCTGCGACGCAGCGCGTTGCCGATCGTGTAACCGAAGCCGGGCTCCAGAGGCTCGATGACGAACCGGCTCCGGTTCTCGACGATCTTTTCCTCGGTGAGTGTGGGACGCTGTGCAATAAGCACTCTGTGTTCCTTTCGATCACATGCCCGCTATATGACATGTGTTGGGTGAGGTCTTGAGTTGTGACGTTGCCGTCTGCCCGCGGCGCGGCGCACGCCTGCACGCGGGCATGTGAGCCGCCCGCCCCTCACAGGGCGAGCGACTCACGGAGCCGGATCAGACGCGGCGACGCTTCGGCGGGCGGCATCCGTTGTGCGCCTGCGGGGTGACGTCCTGGATCGAGCCGACCTCGAGGCCTGCGGCCTGGAGCGAGCGGATCGCGGTCTCGCGGCCGGAGCCCGGACCCTTCACGAGGACGTCGACCTTCTTGACGCCGTGCTCCGCAGCCTGACGGGCAGCGGACTCGGCAGCCATGCCGGCGGCGTACGGGGTGGACTTGCGGGAGCCCTTGAAACCGACGCCACCCGACGACGCCCACGCGATGACAGCGCCGGACGGGTCGGTGATCGAGACGATGGTGTTGTTGAACGTCGACTTGATGTGGGCCTGGCCCAGCGCGATGTTCTTCTTCTCCTTGCGGCGCGGCTTGCGCGCGGCGGCCTTGGGTGCAGCCATGAAAGTGTTCTCCTAGTCCCTGGGGCCGCTGCTTAGCGGGCCTTCTTCTTGCCGGCGACGGTGCGCTTCGGGCCCTTGCGGGTACGGGCGTTGGTCTTGGTGCGCTGACCGCGGACCGGAAGGCCACGACGGTGGCGGAGACCCTCGTAGGAGCCGATCTCGACCTTGCGGCGGATGTCTGCGGCGACCTCGCGGCGCAGGTCACCCTCCACCTTGTAGTTGCCTTCGATGTAGTCGCGGAGTGCGACGAGCTGGTCGTCGGTGAGGTCCTTCACGCGGATCGACTCGTCGATCTCGGTGGCCTTGAGGATCTCGACCGAGCGGGTACGGCCGACGCCGTAGATGTAGGTAAGGGCGATCACCACGCGCTTGTCGCGCGGGATGTCAACGCCGGCAAGACGTGCCATGCGGTTCTCCTGGGTGTTGTGGAGGTGTGGAGCAGGATCGGTGCCCGGGCCTCCGCCCCGAGGTGTCCCCCACTCGCGTGGGATCTGATCCTGCCGTTGTGTGTGTTGAGTTGTGAGTCAGATCTGAAGACTGATCAGCCCTGGCGCTGCTTGTGGCGCGGGTTGCTCTTGCAGATCACCATGACGCGGCCGTGACGGCGGATCACCTTGCAGTGGTCGCAGATGGGCTTGACGCTGGGGTTGACCTTCATGATGTTTCCTGTTCGCTGTCTTCACCGGGCGGACGCTGGCGTCCGGGGTGTTACTTCTCGACCGATCAGCGGTAGCGGTAGACGATACGGCCGCGGGTCAGGTCGTAGGGGCTGAGCTCCACGACCACGCGGTCCTCGGGGATGATGCGGATGTAGTTCTGCCGCATCTTTCCGGAGATCGTTGCCAGAACCTTGTGTCCGTTGGTGAGCTCAACGCGGAACATCGCGTTGGGCAGCGCCTCGGACACGACGCCCTCGATCTCGATGACACCGTCTTTCTTAGCCATAGCCTCGCTGACGCTTCTGCAGACCGGTCGATCTGCGGTGGGTGGTTGGGATTGCGGTGCTGCGCCGACCGGACACGCCGAATCATGGCACAAGGCACCAAAGATCTATGATATCCGAAAGCCCCGGTTCCGGCAAGCTGGCACCGGGGCTCGTCGGCAGAGCTCAGGCGGGATCGCTCACTCCCCCGAGTCGTCGCCCTCGGTTCCGGTCGTCGCGGAGCCGGCAGCCGCCAGCACGTCCTCGAGCTTGCTGATGTCGCCGGCGCTCAGGTCGAGCCGCTCGCCGTTGATCTCGACGGTCGGCGTCCCCTGGATGTCGTGGGCCGTCGTCTGCGAGGCGACGAAGTTCTTGTAGGTGCCGTCGGCGATGCAGTCGGCCGCGGCCCCCGCCCCCGCCTGCTCGGCGAGGGAGGCGAGCTCGTCGTCGCCGAGGCCGACCGAGTTCTCCTCGGGCTGGTTCGTGAACAGGGAGTTGAAGAACTCGAGCGTGGCGTCGGGAGCCTCGGCGGCGACGCAGTACATCGCGCTGGCGGCCCGCGTCGAGTACTTCGTGTTCTGCGAGTAGCGGTCGAGGATGGAGATCGGGTGGATGTTCAGCGTGATCTGGTTGTTCGCGGCAGCGGTCTGCAGCTGCTCGCCGTACTGCTGCTCGAACTGGTTGCAGATCGGGCACATGAAGTCCACGAAGGTGTCGACCTCGTCCTCGCCGGTGCCGAACGTGATCGCTCCGGTCTCCTCGTTCACGATCGCGCTCTGCGGCGCGGTGCCGGGGCCCGTGGCCTGGTTGTTCATGAACCAGACGAGCCCGCCGAGCGCGATCAGCACGACCACCACGGCCGCGGACACGCCGACGACGAACCAGTTCGTGCTCTTCTTGGCGACTGCCATTGCTTTCCGATCTGTCGAGGCCCACGTGCGTGAGTCCGGCTGCAAGTCGTTCGGGTGCATTCACACCCATGCATCCATTGTGCCCGGTGTTTCCTATGCGCCGGTTGTGTCCGCGATGAGAGGAGGGCCTTCCGGTCAGGCGAAGGGCACGGGCTCGACGCCGAAGGCCGCGAGACCCGCCGCTCCCCCGTCGTCGGCGGTCAGCACCCAGATGCCGTCGGCGTGCACGGCGACGCTGTGCTCCCAGTGCGACCCGTCCGAGCCGTCGACCGTGGAGACCGTCCAGTCGTCGTCCTCGACGAAGGTCTCCTCGCCGCCGGCGGTCACCATCGGCTCGATCGCGAGGACGAGACCGGGCTTGACCTCGGCGCCCGGATCGGGCGTGCGGTAGTTGAAGACGCTCGGGGCCTCGTGCATCTTGCGTCCGATGCCGTGCCCGACGTACTCGCGCAGGATGCCGTAGGTCTCCCCCGACGCCTCCGAGACGCCCTGCTCCTCGATGTAGCCCTGGATCGCCGCGCCGATGTCTCCGAGGTGCGACGCGGAGGCCATCGCGGCGATGCCGGCCCACATCGAGCCCTCTGTCACGCGCGACAGCTCCTGCCGCCGTGCGATGAGCGCGGCATCCGCCTCGCCGGGCACGATGAACGTGCGGGCGCTGTCGCCGTTCCAGCCCTGGAACTGGGCGCCGCAGTCCACCGAGACGATGTCCCCCGCCTCGAGGACGCGGGGTCCGGGGATGCCGTGCACGACCTCCTCGTTCACCGAGACGCAGATCGTGTGGTGGTAGCCGCGGACGAGCTGGAAGTTCGACTCGCCGCCGCGCTCCACGATGACCCGGTTCGCCTCGGCGTCGAGCTCGAGGGTCGTCGCACCGGGGCGGATCAGCGGCTCGACGGCGTCGAGCGCCGCAGCGGTGATGAGCCCCGGCTCGACCATCGAGCGCAGCTGCGCGGGGGTCTTGTAGATCGAACGGCGGAACATCTCAGACCGCGACGCTGATGCCGCGCGCGTCCAGGGCGCCGAAGATGCGCTGGGTGATCTCGTCGAGCTCGCCCGTGCCGTCGACGGCGTCGACGATGCCGCGGGGGCCGTACACCGACAGGATCGGCGCGGTCTCCTTCTCGTAGATGTCGAGACGATGCGAGATCGCCTCGGGGGTGTCGTCCGTCCGCCCCTGCTCGGTGGCGCGCAGCGCCAGCCGCGCGATGCTCTCCTCGCGCGGCACGTCGAGGAGGATCACCGCGTCGAGGGACTCCCCCCGCGCCGAGAGGAACTCGTCGAGGTGCTCCACCTGGTGGGTGTTGCGCGGGTAGCCGTCGAGCAGGAAGCCCGTGGTCGCGTCGTCCTGCGAGAGCCGGTCGCGCACGATCGCGCTGGTGAGCTCGTCGGGAACGAGGTCGCCGGCGTCGAGGATCGCCGTGACCTGCTGGCCGAGCTCCGTGCCCGCCTTGATGTTCGCACGGAACATGTCGCCGGTGGAGACCACCGGGATGCCCAGGGCCTCGGCGATGCGCACACCCTGCGTGCCCTTGCCCGAGCCCTGCGGGCCGACGATCAGAAGACGGGCGGACGCGGTCATCGGAGGAGCCCTTCGTAGTGACGCTGCTGCAGCTGCGCATCGATCTGCTTGACCGTCTCGAGGCCGACGCCGACGATGATGAGGATCGAGGCGCCGCCGAACGGGAAGTTCTGGTTGGCGCCGACCGTCGCGAGCGCGATGAGCGGGATCAGGGCGATCAGACCGAGGTAGATCGACCCGGGCAGGGTGATGCGGGTGAGCACGTAGTCGAGGTACTCGGCGGTGGGCCGACCGGCACGGATGCCGGGGATGAACCCGCCGTACTTCTTCATGTTGTCGGCGACCTCGACCGGGTTGAAGGTGATCGCCACGTAGAAGTACGTGAAGCCGATGATCAGCAGGAAGTACGCGAGCATGTACACCGGGTGGTCGCCCTTGGTGAAGTTCGTGGTGATCCACGTCACCCACTCGGCCGGCGTGGAGCCGTCCTGCGGGGTGTTGAACTGGGCGATCAGCGCGGGGATGTACAGCAGCGACGAGGCGAAGATCACCGGGATCACACCGGCCATGTTCACCTTGATCGGGATGTACGTGTTGGTGCCGCCGTAGGTGCGGCGTCCGACCATGCGCTTGGCGTACTGCACGGGGATGCGGCGCTGCGACTGCTCGACGAACACGACGAGCCCCATCACGATGATCCCCACGAGGATCACCATCAGGAAGATCTCGAAGCCCTTCGTCTGCCAGATGAGCGACATGGCGTTGGGGAAGGTCGCAGCGATCGACGTGAAGATGAGCAGCGACATGCCGTTGCCGATGCCGCGCTCGGTGACGAGCTCGGCGAACCACATGATGAGGCCGGTGCCGGCGGTCATCGCGATGATGATGAGCAGCTGCGCCCACCACACCTCGTTGGTGAGCAGCGTCTGGCAGGCGGCGACGTCGGTGTTGCCGAAGAGCTGACCGCTGCGCGCCACCGTGACCAGCGTGGTCGACTGCAGCAGCGCCAGGGCGATCGTGAGGTACCGCGTGTACTGGGTCAGCTTGGCCTGGCCGGCCTGGCCTTCCTTGTGCAGCGCCTCGAAGTGCGGGATGACGACGCGCAGGAGCTGCGTGATGATCGTCGCCGTGATGTACGGCATGACGCCGAGGGCGAAGATCGACAGCTGCAGGAGCGCACCGCCGGAGAAGAGGTTGACGAGGCCGAGCAGACCATCGGTTCCGTTGTTCTCGGCGAGACATGCCTCGACGTTCGGGAAGTTCACGAACGGAGCGGGGATGTTCGAGCCGAGACGGTAGATGGCGATGATCGCCAGAGTGAAACCGATCTTCCGACGCAGGTCTGGCGTGCGGAAGATCCGCGCGATGGCGCTAAACAAGGACGTTCCTCCTGAAAAGGTTGCCTATCCCTGAAGGATGGCTGAAAGACCAGGGTAACTCAAAAGAGGGGCCGGATTTCTCCGGCCCCTCTTTCGCAGTGGTTACTTGACGGATCCGCCCGCTGCCACGATCTTCTGCTCGGCAGAACCCGAGACCTTGTCGACCGAGACGGTGAGCTTCACGGCGATGTCGCCGTTCCCGAGAACCTTGACCTTCTCGTTCTTGCGAACGGCGCCCTTGGCGACCAGGTCGCTGACGGTGACGTCGCCACCGGAGGGGTACAGCTCCGCGAGCTTCTCCAGGTTCACGACCTGGTACTCGACGCGGAACGGGTTCTTGAACCCGCGCAGCTTCGGAGTGCGCATGTGCAGAGGCATCTGCCCGCCCTCGAAGCCGACGCGAACGGTGTTGCGCGCCTTGGTGCCCTTGGTTCCGCGACCGGCGGTCTTGCCCTTGGAGCCCTCACCGCGACCGACACGGGTCTTGGCGGTGTTGGATCCGGGGACCGGACGCAGGTGGTGCACCTTCAGGACGCCCGGACGGGATGCCGGAGCATCCTTCTTCGGGGCGGCCTTCTTGGCGGCCGGCTTCTTCTCCGCGGCCTCGGCCTTGGCGTCGGCTGCCTTCGCAGGAGCCTTCTTCGCGGCCGGCTTCTTCTCCGCAGCAGCCTTGGGGGCTGCCGCCTTCTTCTCGGCCTTCTCGGCCTCGACGGCTTCGTTCTTCTCAGCCATTAGTCGATCTCCTCAACCTTGACGAGGTGGGCGACGGCGCGGACGTAGCCGCGCGTCTGGGCGTCGTCAGGGCGGACGGTGCTGTCACCGATGCGCTTCAGACCGAGCGAACGCAGCGTGTCGCGCTGGTTCTGCTTCTCGCTCACCTTGGACTTGATCTGCGTCACCTTGAGCCGGGCGGCCATCAGGCACCTACCTTCTGTGCGGCGAGAGCCTCGGCCTCGGCACGGACGAGACGCGCGGGAGCGACCTGGTCGAACTCGAGACCGCGACGCGCGGCGACCGCACGGGGCTCCTCGAGCTGCTGCAGGGCCTCGACCGTCGCGTGCACGATGTTGATCGTGTTCGACGAGCCGAGCGACTTCGACAGCACGTCGTGGATGCCGGCGCACTCGAGCACGGCGCGCACGGGACCACCCGCGATGACACCGGTACCGGCGGCGGCCGGACGCAGCAGGACCACGCCTGCGGCGGCCTCACCCTGCACGGGGTGCGGGATGGTGCTGCCGACGCGCGGAACGCGGAAGAAGTTGCGCTTGGCCTCTTCGACGCCCTTCGAGATCGCGAGCGGGACCTCACGGGCCTTGCCGTAGCCGACGCCCACCAGGCCGTTGCCGTCACCGACGACCACGAGAGCGGTGAAGCTGAAGCGCCGACCGCCCTTCACGACCTTCGAGACGCGGTTGATGGTGACGACGCGCTCCAGGAACTGGTTGTCGCCGCGGTCGCGCGAGTTGCGGTCGCGGCCGCCCTGGTTGCGGTCACGGCCGCCGCGGCGGCCGTCGCGCTGATCGCGAGACTGCTCCGCCTGCGCGGTGCCGGCGGCAGTCTCGGAAGTGGCAGCAGCCGCTTCGGTCACTTCGTTCTCCTTGTTGTCACTCACAGTGCCAGACCCCCTTCGCGGGCGCCCTCGGCGATGGCGGCGACACGACCCGCGTAGCGGTTGCCGCCACGGTCGAACACTGCCTCGGAAACGCCGGCGGCCTTCGCGCGCTCGGCGACGAGCTCGCCGACCTTGCGAGCCTTGGCGGTCTTGTCGCCCTCGAACGAGCGCAGGTCGGTCTCGAGCGTCGAGGCCGACGCGACGGTGTGACCCTTGCTGTCGTCGACCAGCTGCACGAAGACGTGGCGGGCCGAGCGGTTGACGACGAGGCGCGGACGCGCCTCGGTGCCCACGACCTTCTTGCGAAGACGGGCGTGACGACGCGCGCGGGCGTCAGACTTTGACTTGAGAGCCATGGTTACTTACCACTCTTTCCGGCCTTGCGACGCACGACCTCGCCGGCGTAGCGCACACCCTTGCCCTTGTACGGCTCGGGCTTGCGGATCTTGCGGATGTTCGCAGCCGCCTCGCCGACGGCCTGCTTGGAGATACCGCTCACGGTGAGCTTGTTGGTGCCCTCGACCGTGAAGGTGATGCCGGCGGGCGGGTCGACCAGGACCGGGTGCGAGAAGCCGAGGGCGAACTCGACCGAGCTGCCCTTCTGCGCGACGCGGTAACCGGTGCCGACGACCTCGAGACCCTTGGAGTAGCCCTGGGTCACGCCGATGATGTTGTTGTTGATGAGGGTGCGGGTCAGGCCGTGGAGCGACCGCGATGCACGCTCGTCGTCGGGGCGGGTGACGAGAACCTGGTTCTCCTCGACCGCGACCTCGATGGGGCTGGCGACCGTCAGGGTGAGCTCACCCTTCGGGCCCTTCACCGCGACCTCGCGGCCGTCGACCGAGACGGTCACGCCCGCGGGCACGTCGATGGGGAGTCGTCCGATACGCGACATTTCGAATTACCACACGTAGGCGAGAACTTCTCCGCCCACGCCCTTCTGCTCAGCCTGACGGTCGGTGAGAAGACCGGAGGAGGTGGACAGGATGGCCACGCCGAGACCGCCGAGGACCTTGGGGAGCTCCGTGGACTTCGCGTAGACGCGGAGGCCGGGCTTCGACACGCGCTTGATGCCGGCGATCGACCGCTCGCGGTTCGGGCCGTACTTCAGCGTCAGCGTGAGGTTCTGTCCGACGCGGGCGTCAGAGGTCTCCCAGCCGGCGATGTAGCCCTCCTGCTGGAGGATCTCGGCGATGTGCGTCTTCAGCTTGCTCGACGGCAGCGTCACGGAGTCGTGGTGCGCCGAGTTCGCGTTGCGCAGACGGGTCAGCATGTCTGCGACCGGGTCTGTCATTGTCATTTCTGTGTTCCTTCGTTCATGAGGTTCCGGCTGCCGTTACACGACAGACGGCCTGCGATGAGCACGCAATCTTCAATTGTACGGCATGGCGGGAGCCGGATGCTGCGCGCGAACGCTGCATCCGGCTCCCCCCTGTGCCGGGCCTTACGCCTGGGCGTCTTCCGAGCGGAACGGGAAGCCGAGCGCGCGCAGCAGGGCGCGACCCTCGTCATCCGTCTTCGCGGAGGTCACGACGGTGATGTCGAAACCGCGAACCCGGTCGATCTTGTCCTGGTCGATCTCGTGGAACACGCTCTGCTCCTGGAGACCGAAGGTGTAGTTGCCGTTGCCGTCGAACTGCTTGTCCGACAGGCCGCGGAAGTCGCGGATGCGGGGCAGCGCGAGCGACACCAGACGGTCCACGAACTCCCAGGCGCGGTCGCCGCGGAGGGTGACGTGCGCGCCGATGGGCTGACCCTCGCGCAGCTTGAACTGCGCGATGGACTTGCGGGCCTTGGTGACGATCGGCTTCTGGCCGGTGATCTTGGTGAGGTCGTCGACCGCACCATCGATCACCTTGCTGTCGCGAGCCGCCTCGCCGACACCGGTGTTCACGACGACCTTGACCAGACCGGGGATCTGCATGACGTTCGCGTAGCCGAACTGCTCCTGCAGCGCCTTCTTGATCTCAGCGTTGTACTTCGCCTTCAGGCGGGGCTGCACCTTGACAGCCTCCGCAGCGTCAGTCGTTGCCATCAGAGGTCCTTACCGCTCTTCTTCGCGTAACGCACGCGGACGGTGCGCTTGACGCCGTCCTTGGTCTGCTCCTCGACCCGGTGGCCGACCTTGGTCGGCTTCTTGGTCGAGGGGTCGACGACTGCGACGTTCGAGATGTGGATGGGAGCCTCGACGGTCTCGAGGCCACCCGTCTTGGTGCCGCGCTGCGTCTGGCCGACGCGCGTGTGCTTGGTGACGTAGTTCACGCCCTCGACGATGACGCGGTTCTGCTCGACAAGGATCTCGAGGACCTTGCCCTGCTTGCCGCGGTCGCCGCCCTTGGCCTGGGTGCGTCCGGTGATGACCTGGACCAGGTCGCCCTTCTTGATCTTCGCAGCCATGATCAGATGACCTCCGGTGCCAGCGAGACGATCTTCATGAACTTCTTGTCGCGAAGCTCACGGCCGACCGGACCGAAGATGCGGGTGCCGCGGGGCTCCCCGTCGTTCTTCAGGATCACGGCGGCGTTCTCGTCGAACTTGATGTACGAGCCGTCGGGACGACGCGTCTCCTTCTTGGTGCGGACGATGACCGCCTTGACGACGTCGCCCTTCTTCACGTTGCCACCGGGGATCGCGTCCTTGACGGTCGCGACGATGGTGTCGCCGAGACCGGCGTAGCGGCGCTTCGAACCGCCGAGGACGCGGATGGTGAGCAGCTCCTTGGCGCCGGTGTTGTCGGCGACCTTGAGGCGGGACTCCTGCTGAATCACTTGGCCTTCTCCAGAATCTCCACCAGACGCCAGCGCTTCGTGGCGCTCAGCGGGCGGGTCTCGTTGATGAGGACCAGGTCGCCGATGCCGGCGGAGTTGGTCTCATCGTGCGCCTTGACCTTCGAGGTGCGGCGGATGACCTTGCCGTAAAGCGGGTGCTTCACGCGGTCCTCGACCTCGACCACGATGGTCTTGTCCATCTTGTCGCTGACGACGTAGCCACGGCGGGCCTTGCGGTAACCGCGGGCGCCCGCGTCGCGGACGTCGTGCGCGGCGTGCTCGACCTCAGCGGCTGCAGCCTTCTTCTCAGCCATCACTCGGCCTCTTCCTTCACGGCGTCGTCGGCGGCATCCGCCTTCTTCGCCTTCGACTTGGTCGCCTTCTTGGCCGGAGCCTCGACCGGAGCGGGCGTCGCACGGATGCCCAGCTCGCGCTCGCGGATCACGGTGTACAGGCGCGCGATGTCGCGCTTGACCGCGCGGATGCGGCCGTGGCTCTCCAGCTGGCCGGTGGCCGACTGGAAACGGAGGTTGAACAGCTCCTCCTTGGCCTTGCGCAGCTCCTCAACGAGGCGCTGGTCTTCGAACGTGTCGAGCTCTGCCGGAGCGAGCTCCTTGGTGCCGATCGCCATTACGCGTCGCCCTCCTCGCGCTTGATGATGCGTGCCTTGAGCGGCAGCTTGTGGATTGCACGGGTCAGTGCCTCACGAGCGAGTTCCTCGTTGACACCCGCGACCTCGAAGAGGACGCGGCCCGGCTTGACGTTGGCGACCCACCACTCGGGGGATCCCTTACCGGAGCCCATGCGGGTCTCGGCCGGCTTCTTGGTGAGCGGGCGGTCGGGGTAGATGTTGATCCACACCTTTCCACCACGCTTGATGTGACGGGTCATCGCGATACGAGCGGACTCGATCTGACGGTTCGTCACGTACGCCGGGGTGAGCGCCTGGATGCCGAACTCACCGAACGACACCTTGGTGCCGCCGGTGGCCTGACCCGAGCGGCCCGGGTGGTGCTGCTTGCGGTACTTGACCTTGCGGGGAATAAGCATCAGGCAGACGCTCCTTCTGCGACAGGGGCCTCGTTGCGCGGGCCGCGGCGGCGGTCGCCACGGTCGTCACGACGGGACTTCGGTGCGTTGGCCTGCTCGCGAGCAAGCTCCTTGTTGGTGAGGTCGCCCTTGTAGATCCAGACCTTCACGCCGATGCGGCCGAAGGTGGTCTTCGCCTCGTAGAAGCCGTAGTCGATGTTCGCGCGCAGCGTGTGCAGCGGCACACGACCCTCGCGGTAGAACTCCGAGCGGCTCATCTCGGCGCCGCCGAGGCGGCCGGAGACCTGGATGCGGATGCCCTTGGCGCCGGCGCGCTGCGCGCCCTGCAGACCCTTGCGCATCGCACGACGGAACGCCACACGAGCAGACAGCTGCTCGGCGATTCCCTGCGCGACGAGCTGAGCGTCGGCCTCGGGGTTCTTCACCTCGAGGATGTTCAGCTGGATCTGCTTGCCGGTGAGCTTCTCGAGGTCGCCGCGGATGCGCTCGGCCTCGGCGCCGCGACGACCGATCACGATGCCCGGACGGGCGGTGTGGATGTCGACGCGGACGCGGTCACGGGTGCGCTCGATCTCGATGTTCGAGACGCCGGCGCGGTCGAGCTGCGTCTGCAGCAGACGACGGATCTTGATGTCCTCGGCGACGTAGTCGGCGTAACGCTGACCCGGCTTCGTCGAGTCCGAGAACCAGCGCGACACGTGGTCCGTGGTGATGCCGAGGCGGAAGCCGTACGGGTTTACCTTCTGTCCCATTACTTGCTCGCCTTCTTGTTGCTGTCGCCTGCGGCAGCCGGAGCGGCCTCTGGCGTCGAGAGCACGACCGTGATGTGGCTCGTGCGCTTCTTGATCTGGAAAGCGCGTCCCTGAGCACGGGGCTGGAAGCGCTTGAGCGTCGTGCCCTCGTCGACGTACGCGTTCTTCACGTACAGGTCCTGCTCGTCGAGGTACTCGCCGTCACGATCCGCCTTGACCTGCGCGTTGGCCATGGCCGACGCGACAAGCTTGTAGATCGGCTCACTGGCGCTCTGCTGTGCGAACTTCAGGATCGCGAGAGCCTCCTGGGCCTGCTTGCCCTTGATGAGCGCGACGACACGACGAGCCTTCTGAGGGGTCACGCGGATGTGTCGCACGCGTGCGATGGACTCCACCATTTCTTCTCCTCTACGCCGGCGCCTCAGCGACGGCGACCCTTCTTGTCGTCCTTCTCGTGGCCGCGGAAGGTGCGGGTGGGCGCGAACTCGCCCAGCTTGTGACCGACCATGGTCTCGGACACGAACACGGGGATGTGCTTGCGTCCGTCGTGGACCGCGATCGTGTGACCCAGCATGGCCGGGATGATCATGGACCGGCGGGACCAGGTCTTGATGACGTTCTTCGTGCCGGCTTCGTTCTGGCCGATCACCTTGCGAAGCAGGTGCTCGTCGACGAAGGGGCCCTTCTTGAGACTGCGAGGCATCTTCTCTTACTCCTACTTGCGCTTCTTGCCGGCGTTACGACGACGCACGATGTACTTGTCGCTTTCCTTGTTGGCGTGACGGGTGCGACCCTCAGCCTGGCCCCAGGGAGTGACGGGGTGACGACCACCGGAGGTCTTGCCCTCACCACCACCGTGGGGGTGGTCGACCGGGTTCATCGCGACACCGCGCACGGTCGGGCGGACGCCCTTCCAGCGCATGCGGCCGGCCTTGCCCCAGTTGATGTTCGACTGCTCGGCGTTGCCCACCTCGCCGATGGTCGCGCGGCAGCGCGCATCGACGTTGCGGATCTCGCCCGAGGGCAGACGCAGCTGGGCGTAGGGGCCGTCCTTGGCGACGAGACGCACGGAGGCGCCGGCCGAACGCGCCAGCTTCGCGCCGCCGCCGGGGCGGAGCTCGATGGCGTGGATGACGGTACCCGTCGGGATGTTCTTCAGCGGGAGGTTGTTGCCCGGCTTGATGTCGGCCGCGGGTCCCGACTCGACGATGTCGCCCTGCTTCAGCTTCGCCGGCGCGAGGATGTAGCGCTTCTCGCCGTCGAAGTAGTGCAGCAGCGCGATGCGCGCGGTGCGGTTGGGGTCGTACTCGATGTGAGCGACCTTGGCGTCGACGCCGTCCTTGTCATTGCGACGGAAGTCGATGACACGGTACTGGCGCTTGTGGCCACCACCGATGTGACGGGTCGTGATGCGGCCCTGGTTGTTGCGACCACCGGTCTTGGAGAGCGGGCGCAGCAGCGACTTCTCGGGCGTCGATCGGGTGATCTCGGCGAAGTCAGCCACCGACGAGCCGCGACGGCCCGGGGTCGTGGGCTTGTACTTGCGAATAGCCATTATCTAGTCCTTATCCCCCGGGTCAGCCGACTGCCGTGAAGATGTCGATGGTGCCCGACTTCAGGGTCACGATGGCGCGCTTGGTGTCCTTGCGCTTGCCGGTGCCGAAGCGGGTGCGACGAGCCTTGCCGACGCGGTTGATCGTGTTGACCGCCGCGACCTTGACGCCGAAGATCTTCTCGATGGCGAGCTTGATCTCGGTCTTCGAAGCGCGCGGGTCGACGAGGAAGGTGTACTTGCCCTCGTCGATCAGCCCGTAGCTCTTCTCGGACACGACCGGCTTCAGGATGATGTCGCGCGGGTCCTTGTTCAGGGCCGTCTGGAGAACAGATGCCTGCTCGCTCATGCGGAGACCTCCTGGTTGGCGCCGGTCTTCGAGGCGATGAAGCCCTCGAGAGCGGCCTGGGTGAAGACGATGTCGTCGGAGACGAGCACGTCGTAGGCGTTGAGCTGGTCGAAGGACAGCACGTGGACGCCCGCGAGGTTGCGGATGCTCTTGAGCGCCAGCTCATCGCCGCGCTCGATGACCACGAGGACGTTCTTCGACGAGGCGACGGAGGCGAGGAAGCCCGCTGCCGTCTTGGTCGAGGGGGTGCCCTCGACGCCGAAGCTGTCGATCGCGTGCAGACGCTCGCCGCGGAAACGGTCGCTGAGCGCGCCCAGGAGGGCGGCCGCGATCATCTTCTTGGGGGTGCGCTGCGAGTAGTCGCGCGGCTTCGGGCCGTGGACGATGCCACCGCCGGTCATGTGCGGCGCGCGGATCGAGCCCTGACGGGCGTTACCCGTGCCCTTCTGCTTGAAGGGCTTGCGGCCGGCGCCGGAGACCTCACCGCGACGCTTGGTCGAGTGGGTGCCCTGGCGGGCGGCGGCGAGCTGCGCGACGACGACCTGGTGGATCAGCGGGATGTTCGTCTTGACGTCGAACAGCGCGGCGGGAAGCTCGATCGAGCCTGCCTTCTTGCCGTCTGCCTTGAGGACGTCGAGCGCGAGAGTCGAGTCAGCCATGATCAGGCACCCTTCACTGCGTTGCGGACGTAGACGATGCGGCCGCGAGCACCGGGGACGGCGCCCTTGACGAGCATCAGTCCCTTCTCGGTGTCGATGGCGTGCACCGTGAGGTTGAGGACGGTCACACGCTCGCCACCCATACGGCCGGCCATGCGCATGCCCTTGAAGACGCGGCTCGGGGTCGACGAGGCGCCGATCGAACCGGGCTTGCGGTGGTTGCGGTGCGCACCGTGCGAAGCCGAGACGCCCTTGAAGTTGTGGCGCTTCATGACACCCGCGGTGCCCTTGCCCTTGCTGGTGCCGACGACGTCGACGAGCTGGCCGGCCTCGAAGGTGGCGTCGACCGTGAGCTCCTGGCCCAGCGAGTAGTCAGCCGCGTCCGCGGTGCGGATCTCGGTGACGTGACGGCGCGGCGTGACGCCGGCGGCCTCGAAGTGGGCGGTGAGCGGCTTGTTCACCTTGCGGGGGTCGATCTGACCGTAGGCGATCTGCACGGCGTTGTAGCCGTCCTTCTCGGGGGTGCGGATCTGGGTGACCACGTTCGGCGCGAGCTCGATGACGGTGACGGGGACGAGCTTGCCGTTCTCGTTCCAGACCTGGGTCATGCCGAGCTTGGTGCCGAGCATGCCCTTGGAAATCTTTGCGTTGATGTCAGCCATGTCGGACCTCAGAGCTTGATCTCGATGTTGACATCGGCCGGCAGGTCGAGACGCATCAGCGAGTCGACCGCCTTGGGCGTCGGGTCGACGATGTCGATCAGACGCTTGTGGGTGCGCATCTCGAAGTGCTCGCGGCTGTCCTTGTACTTGTGGGGCGACCGGATGACGCACACGACGTTCTTCTCGGTCGGAAGGGGCACGGGTCCGACGACGGTCGCGCCCGCACGGGTCACGGTGTCGACGATCTTGCGTGCGGACGTGTCGATGACCTCGTGGTCATACGACTTCAGGCGAATGCGGATCTTCTGTCCCGCCATTGTCTGCTCTCTCTCTTTAGGCGTCTTACCGTCCGGGGCCGGGTGACCCTGGGGCATTGGACGCACGTCGGCGCTGGTCTCGCGCCAGGCACTTCACCCTCTCGGGCTCCGGGACCTGGGTCCCTGAGCCTGTCGAAGGGCTGCGCACCGCTGTTCTGCTGTCAGCCCGCACGTCTTGCGACGGACGGATGCCGACCTCCGTCACGCATGACGGAGCCTCTGTGAAGAGGTGTCGGGGATGTCCTGCCACCCGCGGCCTAGGTCCCTGCGCTGCATCCCTTGCGGGACGACGCCGCCTATGCACTCTCGTGATGGTGATCCGGCGCACGCGGAGCACGCCGAAATGTCGAACCTGTCTATTCTGCCATGGCCGATTTCACTTGTGCAAACCCGGGCGTGTCGCGCCTCCCGGGCTGCCCGCCCGCGGGGCCGCCGAGCGCCTCCGCCGCGGCTCGCCGAGCCTGTCGACGCGTCAGAAGAGCGGGGCGAGGCATCCCCATGCCTCGCCCCGCTTGGGGAGGGCGTCCAGTGCGAGGGGGCACACCGAACGCGAGGAGTCCGGCGTGAAGGGACGCCGGACTCCCCGATCGAGAGCGCGGCGGACACCCCGCCGCGCAGGCGGGGAGACGCTCAGGCGCACGGAGTGCGCGCGTCGCACGATGATCCCCAAGATCGTTCCCCAGTTTCGAACGCGGATGCACCGCGTGGAATCGGGAGGTCGAACCCCTTCGACGCTCCCCGGCCGCAAGATCCCCAGGCGGCCGCCTCCCAGGATACTCGATGGATGCCGGGAGACGCTAGCGCTGATGCGATCGGATGCCGTTCGCCGCGGTGACGACCCCGCTGCGCAGCCGTCGGGGCACCGCGCCGGGGCCGGCCCAGCTGCCCAGGGCCACCGCGACCGCGACGATCGCGATCCACAGCGCGGTCACGGCCATGGCCCCGGTCACGAGGTCGTAGACGACCCCGCCCGCCTTCGGCGTCACCGCTCCCCCGAGCCCGACGAGCTGCCCCACGAGGACGGTGCGTCCGACCGCGAGCGCGATGCCGAGCACCGCCATCAGCGACGCGGCGGCGACCGCGGTGACCAGCAGCGCCCGCCGTCGGCCCCGGGCGAGCAGCACTCCCCCGGCCAGCAGCGCGAGCGAGATCAGCGGCAGCCAGGTGGCCAGGCCGATCAGCAGCCCGTAGGCCGTGGCGATCTGACCGAGCGAGGCGTCCTCGACGAGGACGATCCGCCGGTCCACCGCCGGGATGGCGTTCGCGAAGGAGACCCCGTCGGCGAGGAGGCGCTCGCGCACGGCATCCACGATCGGCCCGATCTGCAGCTCGAGCCCGCTGTCGCCGATGCGGAGCGCGGCGTCGGAGTCGCCCTCCAGCGTCGAGATCACCTGCGCGTGCGAGACCCTCAGCGCCTGCGTCCACACCTCGGCGAAGGCGTCGGAGGCCACGACGTCGCGCACGATCCCCGCGAGCAGCGACCGCAGCCCCTGCACCGTCGGCCCCTCGAGCAGCGAGAGCGCGGAGGACGCCTCGTCGGAGATGCCCAGGGAGCGGATGCCGTCGAACACCTGCGACGTGAGCAGCGGGATGTCCACGGCCTCCTCCACCGCCTGGGTGACGGCGTCCGAGACCACGGCCTGCACCTCGGGGTCCGCGGCGAGCGGCGCGAAGGTCGCGACGAAGCCGTCGGTGTCCGCCAGGGTGCTGCGGACGTATCCGGTGAGCACGCTGGCCGTGCCGAGGACCAGGCCGAGCACGATGAGCACGGCGGAGAGCGCCGACAGCCAGCGCCTCCCCAGGTGCGGCGCGGTCGCGCCCTCCGTCGTGCCCATCACCACCTCATCAGCCCTGCGCCGCGCGGCGACGCGAGCCGATCAGCAGCATCCCACCGCCGCCGACCAGGATCAGGGCGATGATCGCCAGTGCGACTCCCACGGTCGCACCGGTCTTGGGCAGGTCCTTCACGAACGTGTTCGTGATGACGACCTGCACGGGCTCCTCGGCGCCGGCGAGATCGATCGCTGCGACGACTCCCGAGGTCGACACCGGGTCCGCGTCTCCCGCGGTCACCTGGATCGTCGTGCTCACGGCCCCGCCGGTCTCGGTCTCGGTGATCTCGCATCGTGCGTCGACCGGCAGCGACTCGTACGCCGCGGCGTAGCCGCCGTCGGCGGACAGGGTGCGCCGGGCGCCGCCCGGGATCGCGATGTCGCGGTCCTCGCCGTCCACCGGGAGCACGCACGCCAGCTCGACCGTGAACGGCCCGGCCGCGCCGTCGGCGTCGAGGTCGCCGGTGCGCTTCTTCTCGACCGCGATCGAGGTGAGATCGAAGGTGTTCGTCGCGGTGACGGTGCCCGCCTCGTCCGCGCCCTCCTGACCGGCGTCCACGAGGACGACCGTGCCGTCCTCGGGATCGAGCACGGTGCTCGTCGCGCCGCCGGCGCCGACCTCCGCCACCTCGCACGATGTGGACGCCGGGTACGGCCCGAAGCTGCGCCGGCTGTTCGGCTCGAGCTCGAAGCGGGTGTCGAGGAGCGTCTGGTCGCGGTACACGCACACGGCGGTGAACACGAAGGGGCCGGTGCCGTAGAGATCGGCGCCGTCTCCGTCGACGTCCTTGACGACCGTCAGGACGCCGCTGTCGTAGCTGTTCGTGAACGCGGCCTCGGCCGTGCCCGTGCCGATCTCGACCTCCGCCGCACCGTCGCCGAGGTCGGTGACCCCGGTGCCGGTGACGACGATGCCGTCGGCCGCCGACGAGTCCACCTCGGTGATCGTGCAGGTCGCGCGGGCCGGGATCGTCCCCTCGGGGGCGGTGTACGTGCCGCCGTCCTCGAGGGTGAACGTCACCTCGGTCGCGTCCCCGTCGAACAGCACGGGATCGCCGTTCGCCGCGGTGCAGGAGAGCGTGAACTCGAAGGGGCCGAAGTCGCCGGCGACGGCATCCGTGTCGACCCTCTTGGCGACCTCGAGGCCGGCGAAGGCGTACTCGTTGACCAGCTCGACCAGGTTCGAGGAGGGGACGTCCTCTCCGACCCCCACGACCTCGTCGATCGCGACGGTGGTCGGCGAGCCCGAGCGGCTCGCCTCGCCGAACGATCCCGTCTCACCCTGCTCCGTGATCGTGCAGGAGGCGCCGAAGGGGATGCCGTCGATGCGCTGCGTGTAGTCGTTCCCCTCGTCGAGGGTCACCGTGGCCAGGTCGCCGAGGTCGAGCTGCACCCCGTCGATCGTGCACACGACGTCGGCGAGGAAGGCGTCCGGCGCGTACGCCGAGGCCTCGCCCGTCACCGTCTTCTCGATCTGCAGGGCGCCGAACACCAGGTGCACGGCCACCGGCGACGGGGCGATCTTGGCGAAGGCCTCCGAGTTGGTGTCACGGTACTTCACGCCGAACTGGTTCCAGGCGAACACGTCCGTCGCGGGCACCGACGACGGCGCCCCGTCGGGGTCGTCGGCCGAGGCCACCACGTTGACGCTGCTGTAGGTCACGTCGACGAACTGACCGGGGGTGAGCGCCTGGGCGGCGGTGGTGGAGAAGTCCAGGCGGATCCGGAGGCCGGTGGCGGCCGCCCAGTCCGTGGAGTCGTCGGCCGTCTGCCAGACCTCGCCGTTCTGCGCGCAGGGCTCCTGGTTCTGCAGGTTCGACCAGGTGCCGGTGCACACGTCGGCCGAGGTGGTCACCTCGACCACCGTCGTCGTCCCGGCCGGGGCCGTGACGTCGATCGCGTCGAGAAGCTGCGGACGGTAGGCCGAGCCGCGGCCCGCGCCCGAGATGAGCGACCTGTCGCCCGCCACCGGGAGCTGGTCGAAGACGACCATCTCGGCGATCGTGCTGGTCCCGCCGTTCTGCGCGCGCAGCACCCAGTCGTCGGTCCCGCCGATCTGGCTGTTCGCGGCGCACGGGGAGCGGAAGTAGTCGCCGCCGGTCGCCGAGAACGACGCCTGGCAGCCGAGCTCCGGGTTCACCGGGTTGATGGCGCCTTCGCGCTCACCGCGCACGCCCTTGACGACGAAGAGGCTGGTGCCCTCGGCGGGCGTGACGTACTCGGTGGTTCCGCAGGTCGTCGGATCCTCCGCCCACGCGCCGGTCACCGAGCCGCCCTGCTGGGTGTTGGTGCACGAGCTCAGGGTCTCGGCGGTCGAGACGGTCATCTCGTTGACCGCCCGCTCCCCCAGGCTCAGCCCCGGCTGCAGCTCCAGCATCAGCCGGACCGAGAAGCTCTCGCCCGGAGCCATCCGCGAGCCCTCCGCCCAGGTGAAGACGAGCTCGTCGCCCTCCTGGGCGAAGCCCTCGGGCTCGGGCAGGAGACCGGCGGGGTCCGGCGTGTAGACCGGCGCCTCGCCGAGGTACACGAGCTCCGCCGGAAGCAGGTCCCGGAGCTGGGTGATCGTGAGGTAGCCCGATCCCGTGTTCGTGAACGTGAGGTCCCAGGGCACGCTGTCGCCGGCGCTCGCGAAGTGGCTGGCGCCCTCGTTGACCGCCTTGTGCACCGCGATGCGGTGGGTGCCGGGGCTCAGGTCGATGTCCGCCGGAGCCGTCGCCTCGGCCAGCTCGCCGTTGAGGCGGTCGCTGACCGCCGTGACGGTGTCGTCGACGCTGCCCTCGAGCGGGATGTCCTCGCCGGAGCCGCGGTACTGCTCGCGCAGCTGCACGGTGAACGCCGCGGTCGCGCTCCAGGACGGAGCGGGCACCGCGGGCGACAGGAAGGCTCCGTCGGCCCGCGAGAACGCGAACTCGACGCCCTGCACGTCGGGGTACGCCGCGGCGTCCACCGGGACGCTCGCGTCGCCGATCGCCGTCTTCGCCGAGGAGACCCAGACGAGCTCGCCGCCGTCGCCGAAGGGCCCGTACACAGAGACCACGACGCGGTCGGCGCCGGCCGGAGCCGTGATCGCGCCGAGTCCGGTGAAGTCGAAGGCGTCCCAGAACGCCGGTGACGTCTCGGCGTCGTCGGTCACGCGCACCTCGGCGGGCGACAGGGTGCTCACCGGATCGGTGCCCTGGTTCGCGCCGAGGGTCACCGTGACGGGGTCGTCCCTGGTGGGCTCGGTCAGAGCGTCCGGGCTGATCGTCTTGGTCGCGCCGACGTTCAGGTCGCCGCCGGTGAGGGTGACGGATGCCGCATCCCGCGCGCCGGTCTGCTCGCCGTCGGCGAGGATCGGGTCGTAGGACTGCGCGAACACCCGGTTCGCGACGCCGATGCGCTGGTTCGCGCCGACGACCTGGGCCTCTCCCGTGCTGCGCAGGGTGGTGCGCACGCGGGTGTCGAGCACCACGCGGAGCACGTTGGCCGGGGTGATCGTCCCGCCGCTGACGGCGGGATCGGTCCCCTGGAACGTGACGCTGATGCCGACCACCGTGGCGAGCTCGCTCTCTCCCATCGCGTTGACGGCGGCCGCCGTGGTCTGCTCGGTCGTGTACTCGCCGTCCGCGTAGCGCAGCAGCCACACGACGCTGGCGCCGAGGTCGACCTGGTCGGCGATCGCGGCCGAGACGGTGACCGCGGTCAGGTCGACGCGCTCGAAGGGGTTGCCCTGGCCCGCGGTCGTGAGCCAGTCGATGTCGGCCGTGAACGGGTCGCCCGTGGCTCCCGCCGCCGTGCCCTCGGTCTCGCACAGCGCCATCGCGTCGCCGTCGACGCACGAGGGCGGGTCGGTCAGGCGCACGTACGAGGCCTTGGACACCGAGTCGTTGCGGGCCTCGAGGGTGAACTGCGCGGTGGGGTACGCGGATGCGGGGGTCCCCTCGACCGGCACGTACAGCGGGGTGCCCGGCGTGGCCGTCTTCGTCACCGCGACGCCGGGACCCGGGTTGGTGATGAGGATCGTGTCGTCGTCGGTGTCGCTGACGACGGCGCCGCCCGCGAGCGGGGCCCCGTCGATGCGCGCCGTGTTGTCCACCAGGCCCTCGTCCGCCGTGTTGTAGAGGTCGGACTCGGTCACCCAGCCGCCGTCGGAGCGCTTCTGGTCGCGGATCTGCCAGGTGAGCACGAAGGAGCGCAGGGAGCGGCCGGAGCCGACCCCGTCGCCGATCGCGTCGACGAACGGGTCGCTGGCGGCCTGCCGTGCCGCGGTGTTCGGCGACAGGGCGATGCGGAAGCCGGTGGTGTCGGCGCGCTCGGCGTCGCTGAGCACGTACCCGACGAAGGCGCCGCCCTGCACCCAGCCCCCTGCGGGTGCGGGCACGGTCTGCCAGGCGCCGCCGCGGTACAGCTGCACGGAGTCGACCAGGTCGTACTTCATGTACCACCCGTTGCTGAACGGCTCGTCGCTCGCCGGGATCTGATTGATCCGCACGAGGTCGAAGGCGTCGAAGACGGTGCCGGCGGGGTCGGCGGGCGCGCTCGGCGCCGTGAAGGCGTCCTGGGCGGTCGCGGGGTCGGAGATCACCACCTGGCCATAGTCCTCGGAGACGCGCCAGCGCAGCGTGGTGTCGCGGACCTGCTGGGACTGCGCGGCGACCGTGGGGTCGCTCCAGCGCTTGTCGATGCCGATCGGCCCGTCGTTGGCGTAGGTCTCGATCACGGCGGTGCCGGTGTCGTCGTCGCTCTTCTCGAGCTCGGTGCCCGATCCGGTCTCGCCCGTGCCGGTCGTCGTCGCCGTGTTCTGGTACGAGGTCGGCTGGTCGTCACCGGGGACGGTCGGGCCGCCGGTGCGGAGGGTGTCGCGGGCCTCGGCGACCACATAGGGCGCCACGGTGGTGTCGGAGGGGAACCCGTCGGGGTTCTCGAAGGTGAAGCGGATGCCGTAGACCTCGTCGGCGCTCAGGCCGAGGCCGCTCAGGGCGGCCTCGACCTCGGCCTCCGACATCGCGATCAGATGCGGCTGGGCCTCGGCCGGGTAGAGCTGCAGCTGGTGCCAGGCGCCGGCCTCGTCGCGCACCTGGATGGTCAGCGAGGAGCCGCCAGGCACCTGGGTGGAGGCGATCGAGGTGAGGTCGAAGGCGTCCCAGAACGTGCCGGGGCCGGTGAACGCGTCCTCGACGACGATCTTCGTCGCCGTGACGTAGTCGGAGGTCGTGGTCAGGTGCGACTCGAGCTCGACGACGACCGGCTCACCGGGAGAGACCGACGAGGACGGCCGGATCGTCTTGTCGAGGGTCACGTCGATCTCGGGCTCGAGCAGCGTGAGATCGGCGGGGTCGCTGTGCGACGCCTCGGCGCCGTTCGTGCCGGTCACGGTGGTCGTGGCCGTGTTCGAGGTCGCGAGCTGCGTCTCGCCCTCGGCGATGGCGTCCTCGGTGGTCTGGATCGTGAAGTCGATCACCGCGGAGGAGCCCGAGGCGATGCCGCCCTCGGGGGCGGTGAACACGAGCTCGAATCCCGAGATGTCGACGCCGGGCGCATCCGGCACGACGCCGTCGACGAGCGGGATCTCGATGGCGGCGGAGCCGTCGAGGGGATAGTAGATCAGAGTTCCCGCGGTGGCGGCGCTCGGCCACGACGGGGCCGAGGTGAAGCCCCCGAAGCGGATGTCCTCGGTGAAGTAGTCGAGGTCGGCCACGCGCAGCCGGTTCACTCCGGCATCCGAGGTGTTCGTCCCCACGATGCGCCCTGCGGCCGAGTCGCCGGCCGCGATGCGCGACGGGCTGATCTCCTTGACCGTGGCGGCCGCGAGCCGCACCGGGTCCACCTGGTAGGAGGCGGTGGCGGTGTCGGTGACCGGGTCCCTGCCCTCCACCGCGGCCGCCGCCTCGACGACGTTGTCGACCCGCTGGGTCGCGAGGGAGAGGTCGGCGCCGGTGTCGCGCTGCGTGGCGCGCTGCTCCACCTCGATCGCGACGGAGCCCGTCGCCGACTTCGCGATGGCGTCGCCCGTGTACGTCAGGCGGATGCCGCCCACGTCGGCGGGGTCGACATCGGCCGGGAGCTCGGGCGCAGCCGACGGGGGCCCGGGCACCCATGCCCAGGTGCCGTCGTTCTGCTGCAGGTACAGGTCGACCTGCACCTGATCGGCGCCGGCGGGCATCGCGCTCGCCCCGAACCCGGTGAAGTCGGTGATGGTGAAGGGGTTGCTCGCGTCCAGGGCGGCGGCGCCGTCGGCGGCGTTCTGGGGCTCCTGCACGATCAGCGTCTCGACGGGCCCGTTGGACGCGTTGGTCACGGAGAGGCCGATGGTCGATGCGGAACCGGGGTTGAAGCTCTGCGGAGACGGCGACCAGCTCTTGGTCACGTCGACGTCGATCACCTCGGGGGTCACCACCGTGATCGTCGCGTCGTCGCTGTCGGGGGCCGAGTTCGTCGCCGCCGTCTCGGCGACGTTGGTGATCACCTGGGTCCCCGGCGGCAGCTCGTCGGGGACCTGGAGCGTGAGGGTGACCGTGAACGTCTGGCCGTTCTGCAGGCCCGTCCCCACCGGCGCCGAGACCGCCCCGGTGAAGTCGACGTGCAGCGCCGTGTCCGCGGTGATCACGGTCGGAGCCGTGGCGCCCGACGCGCCGTCCACCGTCCAGACGATGTCGCGCGGGATGCTGCCCGCACCCGGCTGGGTGGTCACGTTCTGCACGGCGTAGCCGGCCAGCTCTGCGGGAAGGGCGTCGTCCAGGGTGGCGTCGAGGCAGGAGCGCTCGGAGCAGTTCACCGCGATCGTGTAGGTGAACGGCTGCCCCGGCGACAGCTGCGCGGGGGTGACGCTCTTGGTGACGGTCAGGTACTCGGGATCGCCCTCGGCCGCCATGGCGGGGGCGGCCGCCCCCGAGGCGGCGAGGGTCAGGGCCAGCATCCCCGCCCAGATCGAGCGCATGCGGGCACGTGTCATCGGCTTCTCACTCATCGATCTCAGATCTCTTCCGTCACGGTGGCTGCCGCCACCCTCACTTGCGCTTCTTCTTCGGCCGGAACCAGGGGAACAGCGATCCGATCGCGACGCCGACGACGAGGACCAGGAGGAACCAGATCCAGACGGGCATGCTGAAGCTGAGGAACAGGAAGCCGATCGTTCCGGTCCCGGTGTTCGAGAAGACGAAGATCAGCGCGACGGCGAGCAGGACGATGGCGCCGATCGCCCTGCCGGAGAGCCTCTTCTTCTCCTCGGGCGCGTTCGGCTGGGGACCTTCCGTCATGATGCTCCTCCCAAAGCGTCAGATGCGGGGATATCGGCATCCTAGGGAACCCGGAGAGAGCGGTTCAATTATTCACCCCCGGCTTCACCCCGGGGATTGCCAGAGTCCCGCGCCACTGGCAGAGTGTCATGCGCAGACCGCGTGTCACGCGCCGTCGCGAGGCGAGGAGTTCCGTGGACGATTTCGGCCGTTTCATCGTGCCCGGATCCGTCACGCTCGTCATCGCCCCTCGCGGCTACGGGAAGAGCGAGCTGCTGCGCCGCTGGAGGCGGGAGCGTCGAGACGACGGGGAGCGCGTCGTGCGGATGGGCGGCGGAGCGCCCGACCGCGGACGGCCCGCGGACGCGACCGGCGCGGCGGAGGACGGCATCCCGCATCTGGTCTTCGACGACGTCGACCCGACGGATGCCGAGCACCGCGATCTGGTGAGCCGGGCCCTGGCGGCGCAGGAAGCCGGCGCGGTCGGCACGATCCTGCTCGCCTCCCGCGACTCCGCCCTGGCGGATCTCGCCGCCGACGCGGATCCCGATGTCTTCCCCTCCGGACGGCTGCTGCTCGCCGACGACGAGATCCGGCGGCTAGCGGCGCGACGCGGCGTGTCCCTCGGCATCGCGCGCCTCGCCTGTCTCCGGGAGCTGGCCGACGGGGTCGCCTGGCCGACGGTGCTGGCGCTCGACGTGATCGCGGAGAACCCCGCTCTCACCGACGCGGAGACCACCGCCGTCGTCCTCGGCCGGATGGCCGCCGAGCTGGACGGCCTGCAGCTGCGCCCCGAGGGGCGGCTCGTGCTCACCGGGGATCGGTGGGACGTCCCGACCGCGGCCCTCCTCGTCGGCGAGGAGGCCAGGGGGCTGCTCCGGGCCGCCGAGGCCGCAGGGCTCCTGCGCCTCTCCTCCGCCACGGGCTACGCGTCCGTCGGCGTGTACGCCAGGGCTCTGGGCACGCTGCCCCACACCGAGCGGTCGGCCGGCACGCTGCGGGAGTGGCGGTACCGGCTGCTGGAGGAGCTCATCGCCCGGGAGCGGTTCACCGAGGCCGCCGACGCGGCGCTGCTGATCGACGAGTCCGCCGCGGCGTACCGCGTCGCCGTCGAGGCCACGCAGGCGATGAGCTTCAGCACGCACGACGTCCTCACGCGCGCCCTGCAGAGCAGGCCGTACTCGTGGTTCGAGGGGGATCCGAACGTCGCCGCGATGGTCGGCCTCGTCGGGCGCGGCGGCCTGTACTCGCATCTCGAATGGCAGCTCATCCTGTCGGAGTTCGTGCGCCGGGAGCGGACGACGACCACGACCGTGATCGACCGCCTGGTCGATCAGTGGGTGCACGGGCTCGTCCTGCGGCTGCGCGGGAACCTGCCCGCGGCCAGGGACCAGGTCGCCCGCAGCATCGCCACGTGGGAGACGATGCGCAACGACGGCCGCAGCTCCCACGGGGTCGCGGCATCCGCCCTGCATTCCGGCTCGATCACGATGACCCTGTCCGAGCGGTACGCGGATGCCGAGACCACCGCGGTGGAGAGCGTCCGCCTCGCGCGCATCGAGCAGCGCGCCCAGGGCGTCTTCGTCCATGCGGGATGGCTCGCGGCGTCCCGCGCCCTCGCCGGCGACATCCACGGCGCCGCGCAGGCGCTGACGCTCGTTCCCGAGGAGCTCAGAGCGGCGATCTCACCGCGGCAGAACCACTTCCACCTGATCGCCAGAGCGCTGATCGCCCTCGACGACGGCGACGCGTCAGCCTCGTCCGCGGCGCTGGAGGCCCTGCGCGCCGAGACCGACCGCACCGAGCACTGGTGGGTCACGCACATGCTCGAGGCCAGACACGCGCACCTGGTGGACGGGGCCGGCGGCTCGATCCTCTTCAACGCCGCCCTCGCCGCCGGAGCGCGGGCCGGACGCACGCTCACCGCTCCGGATCTCGTCGTGACCCACCAGGTGATCCTGGCGCTGTTCGAGGGCAAGACCGGGGCCGCGCGCGTGCACCTGCGCCGCGCCGCCGACGGCGCCAGCGCGCGGATGCTCCGCGCCGCCCTCCAGCTCGCCGAGGGAGACGCCGGCGCCGCCCTCGACGCGGCCCTGAAGGAGGGCGCCTGCGAGGCGCCGTGGCAGGACGTCCTCCGGCTGCTGGTGGGCGCGGCATCCGCTCTGCGCTCCGGGTCGCCGGGGCTGGGGGCCGACCTGCTCGGCCATGCCGTCGAGAACCTGCGGGAACGGGGCGCCGGGTGGCCGCTGCGCCTGCTCTCCTCAGCGGATCACGCGGTGCTGCGCGAGGCTGCGGAAGGGCTCGGATCGCACGTCCGCTCGGTGCTCGACGAGGCGATGCGCCGGCATCCGGGCAGCTCGGGCGCACTCACCGGCATCCGCCTCACCCGGAGCGAGGAGCGCGTTCTGCAGGCCATCCGCGTGTCCTCGTCCACGGACGAGACGGCCGCGGCGCTGGACCTCTCGCGCAACACGGTGAAGACGCAGCTGCGGTCGCTGTACCGGAAGCTCGGCGCCTCCTCGCGCGCCGACGCGCTCGACCGCGCGGCGTCCGCGGGGTTCCTCGACATGTGGAGCGCCTGAGCCGGCTCCACGACGAAGGGCGGGACCCGTACGGATCCCGCCCTTCCCGAAAAGTCTCGGCTCACTCGTTGCCGACGGACTTGTCGACGTTGTCGCGGACCTCGTCGATCTTGTCCGCGGCGCCCGGGGCGACCTTCTTCGCGAAGCCGGCCACGCCGTCGAGGATCTTGTCGCTGATGCCCTCGGCCTGCTCGCTCTTGAGGGCCTCCTCGACCTTGTCCTTGTTCTCCTCGAAGAACTCCTTGCCCTTGTTGACGGCGTCCTCGATACCCATGTGAATCCCCTTCTGAGGTGTGTGCTGCCGGCCGATCCGGTCGACAGCACTCATTCTGCATGCCCCCCGCGATATACGGAACCCCCGGCCCTCCGCAGAGAGGAGAAGGCGGGATGCACGAAGGGGCCGGACCCGAAGGCCCGACCCCTGCGTGAAGAAAGCGGATGCTTACTTGATGATCTTCGTGACCGTACCGGCGCCGACGGTGCGTCCACCCTCACGGATGGCGAAGCCGAGGCCCTCCTCCATGGCGATCGGCTGGATCAGCTCGACCGACATGTCGGTGGTGTCGCCGGGCATGACCATCTCGGTGCCCTCGGGCAGCGTGATGACGCCGGTGACGTCGGTGGTGCGGAAGTAGAACTGCGGGCGGTAGTTCGTGTAGAACGGGTTGTGGCGGCCACCCTCGTCCTTGGACAGGATGTACGCGGTGCCCTCGAAGTTCGTGTGCGGGGTGATCGAACCCGGCTTCACGACGACCTGGCCGCGCTCCACGTCCTCGCGCTTGGTGCCGCGGAGGAGCAGACCGCAGTTCTCGCCGGCCCATGCCTCGTCGAGCTGCTTGTGGAACATCTCGATACCGGTGACGGTCGTCTTCTGCGTCGGGCGCAGACCCACGATCTCGACCTCGGAGTTGATGGCCAGGGTGCCACGCTCGGCGCGGCCCGTGACGACGGTGCCACGACCGGTGATCGTGAAGACGTCCTCGATCGGCATGAGGAACGGCTTGTCACGGTCGCGCTCCGGGTCCGGGACGCTGTCGTCGACGGCCTGCATGAGCTCGAGGATGGCGTCGGTCCACTTCTCGTCGCCCTCGAGGGCCTTGAGAGCCGAGACGCGCACGACGGGAGCGTTGTCGCCGTCGAAGCCCTGCGAAGAGAGCAGCTCGCGGACCTCGAGCTCGACGAGCTCCAGGATCTCCTCGTCGTCGACCGCGTCGGACTTGTTCAGCGCGACGAGCAGGTAGGGCACGCCGACCTGCTTGGCGAGCAGGACGTGCTCACGGGTCTGAGCCATCGGGCCGTCGGTGGCGGCGACCACGAGGATCGCGCCGTCCATCTGAGCGGCGCCGGTGATCATGTTCTTGACGTAGTCGGCGTGGCCGGGGGCGTCGACGTGCGCGTAGTGGCGCTTCGGGGTCTCGTACTCGATGTGCGAGATGTTGATGGTGATACCACGCTGACGCTCTTCCGGCGCCGAGTCGATGGAAGCGAAGTCGCGCTGCACGTTGGTGTCGGACGGGTACTTGTCGGCAAGCACCTTCGAGATCGCTGCGGAGAGCGTGGTCTTGCCGTGGTCGACGTGACCGATCGTTCCGATGTTGACGTGCGGCTTGGTCCGCTCGAACTTGGCCTTAGCCACTGGGTCCTCCTCAGGACGTCGTTGTAGAGGTGCCGGGCACTGGATTGCGACCGGTTCCCTACGGGTTAGGTTCTCAGTTTAGTAGAGAGGGAATGTGAAGTTGTAGGGAGTCCGATGCCGGATGCTGCTGTGCAGCAGCATCCGACATCGGAAGGGTTACTCGCCCTTGGTCTTCTGGACGATCTCGTCGGCCACGGCGCGCGGGACCTCGGCGTAGCTGTCGAACTCCATGGAGTAGACGGCACGACCCGAGGTCTTCGAGCGCAGGTCGCCGATGTAGCCGAACATCTCGGACAGCGGCACCGAGGCGCGCACGACCTTGACGCCGGCGGCGTCCTCCATCGACTGGATCTGGCCACGACGCGAGTTCAGGTCGCCGATGACGTCGCCCATGTACTCCTCGGGAGTACGGACCTCGACGGCCATCAGCGGCTCGAGCAGCACGGGGTTCGCGCGGCGCACGGCCTCCTTGAAGCCCATGGAGCCCGCGATCTTGAACGCCATCTCCGAGGAGTCGACGTCGTGCGAGGCGCCGTCGAGCAGGATCGCCTTGACGCCCACCATCGGGTAGCCGGCCAGCGCGCCGGTCGCCATGGCGTCCTGGAAGCCCTGGTTGGTCGGCTCGATGTACTCGCGCGGGATGCGGCCACCGGTGACCTTGTTCTCGAACTCGTACGTCTTGTCGGCGTCGAGCTCGAGCGGCTCGATCGTGAACTGGATCTTGGCGAACTGGCCCGATCCACCGGTCTGCTTCTTGTGCGTGTAGTCGTGCTTCTCGACGGTCTTCTTGATCGTCTCGCGGTACGCCACCTGCGGCTTGCCGACGTTGGCCTCGACCTTGAACTCGCGCTTCATGCGGTCGACGAGGATGTCGAGGTGCAGCTCGCCCATGCCCTTGATGGTCGTCTGACCGGTCTCGGGGTTGAGCTCCGTGCGGAAGGTCGGGTCCTCTTCGGCGAGCTTCTGGATCGCGAGACCCAGCTTCTCCTGGTCGGCCTTGGTCTTCGGCTCGATGGCGACCTCGATCACCGGCTCCGGGAACGTCATCGACTCGAGGACGACCGGCTGCGCGATGTCGGCGAGGGTGTCACCGGTGGTGGTGTCCTTCAGGCCGATGACGGCGTAGATGTTGCCGGCGGTCAGCTTGTCGACCGGGTTCTCCTTGTTGGCGTGCATCTGGAAGATCTTCCCGATGCGCTCCTTCTTGCCCTTGGTCGAGTTGATCACCTGGGCGCCCGACTCGAGCTCGCCCGAGTAGACGCGCACGTAGGTCAGACGACCGAAGAACGGGTGCACGGCGACCTTGAAGGCCAGGGCCGCGAACGGGTCCTTCGCGTCGGGGTGACGCTCGATGATCTTCTCCTCGTCCTTCGGGTCGTGCGCCTCGATGGCGGGCACGTCCAGCGGGGACGGGAGGTAGTCGACGACGGCGTCCAGCATCGGCTGCACACCGCGGTTCTTGAAGGCCGAGCCGCAGAGGACCGGGTAGATCTCGCTCGCGACGACCATCTTGCGGATCGCGCCCTTGATCTCGGCGACGGTGAGCTCCTCGCCGCCGAAGAACTTCTCGAGAAGCTCCTCGTCGGTCTCGGCGACCGTCTCCAGCAGCTGCTGGCGGTACTCGTCGGCCTTGTCCTTGAGGTCGGCCGGGATCTCCTGGATCTCGTACGACGCGCCCATGGTCACATCGCCCTTGGCGTCGCCCGGCCACACCAGGGCGCGCATCTCGATGAGGTCGATCACGCCGACGAAGTCGTTCTCCGCGCCGATCGGTAGCTGGAGCACGAGCGGCTTGGCGCCGAGGCGGTTCACGATGGTGTCGACCGTGAAGTAGAAGTCCGCGCCGAGCTTGTCCATCTTGTTGACGAAGCAGATGCGGGGGACGTTGTACTTGTCGGCCTGACGCCACACGGTCTCGGACTGGGGCTCGACGCCCTCCTTGCCGTCGAACACGGCGACGGCGCCGTCGAGGACGCGGAGCGAGCGCTCCACCTCGACGGTGAAGTCCACGTGACCGGGGGTGTCGATGATGTTGATCTGGTTCTTGTTCCAGAAGCAGGTCACGGCGGCGGACGTGATCGTGATGCCGCGCTCCTTCTCCTGCTCCATCCAGTCGGTCGTCGAGGCGCCGTCGTGGGTCTCGCCGAGCTTGTGGTTGACGCCCGTGTAGAACAGGATGCGCTCGGTCGTGGTGGTCTTGCCGGCATCGATGTGCGCCATGATGCCGATGTTCCGAACCTTGCTCAGGTCGGTGAGCACGTCTTGTGCCACAGGAGTGTCCTTATCTTTTGATGCAGTCGTACTGCGAAGGAGGGCGACAGGCCCAGGAACGCGGATGGGTCCCTGAGCCTGTCGAAGGGGTTACCAGCGGTAGTGGGCGAACGCGCGGTTCGACTCGGCCATCTTGTGGGTGTCCTCGCGGCGCTTGACCGCGGCACCGAGGCCGTTCGACGCGTCCAGGATCTCGTTCTGCAGACGCTCGGTCATCGTCTTCTCACGACGACCCTTGGCGTAGCTGACGAGCCAGCGCAGCGCGAGGGTGTTCGCGCGGTGCGGCTTGACCTCGACCGGCACCTGGTAGGTCGATCCGCCGACGCGGCGGCTCTTGACCTCGAGGGTGGGGCGGACGTTGTCGAGAGCCTTCTTCAGCGTGGCGACGGCGTCCTGGCCGTTCTTCGCCTCGACGCCCTTGAGGGCGCCGTAGACGATCGCCTCGGCGAGCGACTTCTTGCCGTCGATGAGGATCTTGTTGACCAGCTGGCTGACGATCGGAGCGCCGTAGACCGGGTCGTTGACGACGGGACGCTTAGGTGCGGGACCCTTACGAGGCATCTATCTCAACCCTTCTTCGCGCCGTAGCGGGAACGAGCCTGCTTACGGTTCTTGACGGCCTGGGTGTCCAGGGCGCCGCGGACGATCTTGTAACGCACACCGGGGAGGTCCTTCACACGACCGCCGCGGACGAGCACCAGCGAGTGCTCCTGCAGGTTGTGGCCCTCACCGGGGATGTACGCGGTGACCTCGGTGCCGTTGCGGAGCTTCACACGGGCGACCTTGCGCATCGCCGAATTCGGCTTCTTCGGGGTGGTGGTGTAGACGCGGGTGCAGACCCCGGCCTGCTGGGGGTTCGACTTCAGGGCGGGCGCCTTGGTCTTCGAGACCTTGGGCGAGCGACCCTTGCGAACCAACTGCTGAATGGTTGGCACGTTCTCTCCTCATAGTGCTGCACGGTGACAGCGTGATGGGTTTCACATCATGACCCGCCGGCACGCCGGAATCGACGAGCCTTTGCAGTGGTGGGTATGCCGTGGGGGCGGACCGGCTATGGAGCCGACGCCCAGCGCGCACGTCAAGACGTGCACACACCTGGTCAAGTGTAATGCCGCGTAACGTGGCGGTCAAATGAGTGCGGCTCAGCGCAGGTCCCGGAGCCGGGCCGCCACCGAGCCGCCCTCCCCCGTGCGCCTCTCGGCCGTCACCGCGATGATGAGCAGCACCGCCCCCATCACCGCGAGCGTGATCCACCACGGCATCGACTCGATGCCCCGGCCGATCTGCACCGAGAACACGAACACGTTCTCGATCGGCAGCACGACGAGGCCGATCAGGAAGGGCGCGGCCAGGCGCCCCCGCGAGCCGACGAGGATCGCGGCGAGCGCGAGGATCATCACCAGGATCGCCCGCCAGGTGAGCGGATCGGTGAAGGTCGAGACGATCGAGGCGCTCATCATGGTGACGATGCCCGGCGCGAGCAGCGCCCACGAGCCGGTCCAGCCGGCGGGCCAGGCGTCGAGGGCGCGCCGCGCGGAGCTCGCCGCCCCTGGACGGACGTGCAGCGCCCCGGCGAGCAGCAGGAAGGCGCCCAGCGGCAGCGAGAACCACTCGACCCGCAGATCGCGGGGGCTCCACGCCACGATCGCGGTGACGAAGGCGATCGCGAAGAGGAACCAGACCGGAGGCGACACGGTGCTCCCCCGGCGCAGCGCGGACGCCGTCGCCACGACCGCGAGCAGATAGCCGAGCATGACCGTCCACATCGCCCAGATCGAGAACCAGTCCCGTTCGATCGCGAACCAGCATCCGGCGGCGAGCGCGAGGGCCGCCGGCGCGCCGAGCCAGCGGCTGGCGCGCAGCGCGGATCCGTCGGGGGCCGCCCGGCGGATGCCGCGGCCGGCGAGCATGAGCGCGAGGGCCGCCACGGCGCTCACCCCGAGGCAGGCGAGGAACAGCCCGGCCCCGTGCAGAGCGGCGAGGTCCCGCCCGAGCCCGATCCGGATCCCCTCGATCGTGCCGACGCCCGCCGCGAGGCCTGCGGCGAGCAGGGTCGGGATGCGCAGCATCCGCAGCCTGCGCGTCCTGCCCCTCGCCCCGTCCCCGCCGAAGAGGCCGGCGGCGGCGAGCAGCAGCCAGCCGGCCGCGAGCAGTCCGCCGACGCGCCAGGGCGCTGCGATCCGCCCCGCGTCCTCCGGCTCCACGACGGCGACGGTCGCGAGCAGCGGGACGATCGCGACGAGGAGGCCGGCCGTGTACAGCGCGACCGCGCGCCTCCCGCGCAGGGTCAGCAGCACCGCGACGAGCGCCGCTCCCAGCGTCGGCGGCAGCAGGTACGCCTCGAGCAGGTCGACGCCGGCGATGCCCCACACGCACCACAGCGCCCCGGTGAGCGCGACCCCCGACACCGCCCACGCGTAGCGCCGGCCGGCGAACAGGGCGGTCGCGGCGGCCCCCACGCCGAGGACCAGCAGCACGAGGAAGGCCGTGCCCAGACCGGCGGCGTCGCGCCACAGGGCCAGGGCCGTGGCGATCACCCCGGTGAGCAGGGCCGAGGCCTCGATCGCGACGCGCGCGGCGTCGGCCGTGGCCGCGCCGTGCCCCCTCGCGAGCAGGGCCGAGCGGACCAGCGGGGTCGACGGCAGCGCCAGCGCGACGAGCACCGCGATGATCGGCAGGGTCACCGGAGATCCGCTCGAGAGCAGCAGCTGCGCGCCGAGGCACACGATCACCACCGCGAGCGCCGGCACCAGCATCCCCGCGGCCATCGTGCGCACCGCGACGGTGAGCCCGGGACGGCGGGTGAACAGCAGCGAGGCGGCGAGAGCGAACATCAGGCCCGTGGACAGCGCCGTCCAGCCGCTGCGCTCGACCACGACCTGGAGGACGCCGATCGCGAAGGGCACGGCGGAGACCACGAGGACGGCCTGCCAGGCGCGCGCTCCGATGCGTGGCAGATAGGTCGCGACGATCGCGGCGGCGAGACCGGCGGATGCCGTCAGGCACAGCTGCGCGATGCCGCCGACGCCGTTCTCACCGAGGGCCGTGGAGACGAGCACCAGGGCGTAGGCGAAGCCGGATCCCACGTACAGGAAGCGGATCCGCGAGGGGAGCGCCCCGGCGAGCACGGCGAGGGCGAGGAGGGTGCCGAGACCGGCGGGAGGGACGACCGCCGGCTCCCGCCACGCGATCGTCGCCGACGCGATCAGGGCCGTGTGCGCGGCGACGAGCAGCACGATCCTGGCGCCCGCGGCCGCGACGGTCAGGTGGCGGAGGAGCATCCCCACGCCGACGACCGCACCGGCGAGCACCGCGACGGACGCCGCCAGCGGCAGCACCCTGGCGCAGCCGAGCACGAGGACCGCGAGAGCGCCCATGATCAGCGACAGGCGGGCGGGCACGGTCGCGAGGGCGCGGATGCTCTCGCGTCGTCGGGCGAGGGCGCTGAACAGCGCGAGTCCCGCGCACACGCCGGCGAGCCCGAGGATCATCCCCCAGGCGTCCGCTCCCCCCGTGATCTCGGGGGCCCGCCTGCCGAGCACCAGGTCGCCGATCGTGGTCATGCCGGTGAGCGCGGCGAATCCCAGCAGGATGACGATGGGGCCGGCGAGGACCACGAAGGAGCCGCCCGCGATGAATCCGCGCGGCGCCGAGCGCGGCAGCGGGACGGCGGCGCCGAAGAGGACGAGCGCCGCCGCCGCGGTCGTGGGGATGATCGCGAACAGCCACGACTCGTCGGCGATGCGGCCTCCGATCAGACCGAACACCGCGAGGACCGTCGCCGCGGACGCGGCGGCGCCGGCGCCGAGGCCCCAGAGCGGCCCGAGCATGCGGCGGGAGGCGATCACGGCGTGCACGGCCATGAGGAGCAGGAGCGCCGCGGCCGTCAGCAGGAAGGGCGTGAAGCGGCCGTCGCCGGTGCGCCAGATCAGCACGAACGCCGCGATCGCGGCGATCAGCTGCACCGCGGTGAGGGTGATCTGCTCGATCCGCGGCGGGCGCAGCCACTCGACGAGCCCCGCCCCGGCGAACGCGACGCCGATGGCTCCGAGGGCGACGGCGAGCGGCGTGCCCAGGCCCGCGCCGACCATGGCGGGGACCAGGGACAGCGCGACCAGCGAGGTCCACTGCCAGATGCGGATGCCGCGGACGCCGCCGGCGAGCAGCATGACGATGCCGGCGATTGCCGTGGCCCCGGCGGCGGTGAGCCACGGGTCGATCCCGGGGGCGGCGAGCTGCGCCACGGCGTGCACGTCGAGCCCGCCGAAGACGAGGCCGAGCCCTCCGACCGCCTCGGCCGAGAACCTCAGACCCCTCCGCGAGAGCATCCACGCGCCGCCGAGGAACAGCAGCGTGACGAGTCCGACGATGACGCTCCGCAGCGCCTTGTCGGCGAGGTCCGGGTTGAAGTACGTGAACACGATCGCCGCGACCGCGAACAGCCCGGCCCCTGCCGTGGCGAGGACCGACTGCAGCGTCGCGCTGCTCTGCGGCGTGGAAGCGGCGGCGGGCGGTCCGTCCGGGTCCGCGGGCGCGGGCGCGGCGGGCGGGGCCGGGGCGGCCTCGGGCCGCGGTTCGGCGCCGACGGGCGCGAGCTGCAGCACTGGCACCCGGCGCAGCAGCTCGTCGCGCACCCGCAGGGCGTGGGCGGCGGAGACCGAGGCGCTCCACACCTCGGCCGCGATCGGCCCGCGCAGATCGGATCCGCATCGGGCGCAGCATCCGTCCTCCAGCCGCCACTGGCACACCGGGCAGCTGGCGTCGTCGAGCAGATGCCTGGCGACGGACTCGCCCCAGGTCGACAGCGGCATGGTCGAGGTCACAGGAGCTCCTCCCCGTCGGGGATCCAGCGCAGGATGTCGCCGGGCTGGCAGTCCAGGACGCGGCAGATCGCGTCGAGGGTGGTGAAGCGCACGGCCTTCGCGCGCCCGTTCTTGAGCACGGCGACGTTGGCCGGGGTGATGCCGATCGCGTCGGCGAAGTCCTGCACGCTCATCTTCTTGCGGGCGAGCTGCACGTCGAGGTCGATGACGATGGGCATCAGACCACCTCGGAGAGATCCTGCTCGAGCTCCAGCGCCTTGCGCAGCAGCCCGCGGAGCACGACGACCAGCAGCGCCAGCGCCGCGCTCACCACGATGCCGAGCACCGCGAGCAGCGTGAGGGAGAGCGAGACCGCGCGATTGGCGACGATGACGATGTACGAGGCGAGGATGAGCGCGCCGGCCGCGACGAGGGCCGCGAGGATCACGTCGACGTAGCGGAACGCCTCGACGCGGAAGATGCGCTCGGCCTGCACGAGCGAGAGCAGGAACCAGATGCACACCAGGGTGACCTCCACGAGCGCGAGGAACACCACGGCTCCGATGATCCCGGGGATCTCGAGGTGGGCCACGTCGGGGTTCCGGATGGCCGTGATGCGCGCGACCTCCGGGATCACGAGGATCTGACTGGACAGGAGCAGTCCGAGGAGGACGACGATCAGCACCTTGAGGATGCGGGTGACGCGAGGCTGCATGGCGACCCTATCGATGAGCAATGGATATCTATCGAAAAACGATAGTCATCGTGCACATCGGCTCCCAGCGGATCGCGGCGACTCACAGCGGATGCGCAGGTCCGGGCGAGAGCCCGACGACGGTCGCCGGGTTGCGCATCGTTGCCGCCCGAGGGCGAGGAGGCGACCACAACACACACGCCGACGCCAAGGTCGACCCGGTGCGGTCCCACCAGCATCCGACATGCGCACTATTGCCGCCCGAGGGGGAGAACACGACCACAACGCGCACGCCGACGCCGAGGTCGACTCCAACAGCATCCGAGTTGCGCGTTACCGCCGTCCCAAGAGCGCAAAGGCGACCACAATGCACGACCCGGTGCGTGCTCCCGTCCGAGGACGAGAAGGCGAGCACAACACGCGATCCGCATTCGAATGCGCCGATGACCGGTGAAGGATCGCCGAAGGATCGGATGCCGGAATCGCCGGACTAGGCTGGCCGGGTGACGCAGCACGCTCTCCGGGTCGCCGTGCTCGGCCCCGTGACGGCCGCCGCGATCGACGGCTCCCCCGTCGAGCTCCCCGGCGCCACGGCGCGCGCGCTGCTCGCCTCCCTCGCCCTCGCCGAGGGCGCGCCCCGCAGCATCGACGCGCTCGCCGACGACGTCTGGGGCGACGAGCCGCCGGCCAGCCCCCGCGGCGCGCTGCAGACGATCGTGTCGCGGCTGCGCTCCGCCGCCGGATCCGACCTGGTCCGCAGCGACGCCGCCGGCTACGCGCTCGGGGCATCCGGTTCCTGCGACCTCGTCCTGGCGCGCAGAGCGGATGCCGACGCCGCCCGTCTTGCGGCCGGCGACCCCGCCCGTCTCGCCCTGCTCGACGACGCCCTCGGCCTGTGGCGCGGAACGCCCGGCGCGGATCTCGGCCGCTCCCCCGTGGCCGAAGGCCTCGCCGACGTCGCGACGCGACTGCGGACGGGCCTGGAGACCGCGCGCGCCGACTCGCTGCTCGCACTGGGCCGCGGGTCCGAGGCCGTCCCCGCGCTCGCCCGCCTCGCGCATGCGAGCCCCTACGACGACGGCGCCCATGCCCGACTGATGACCGCCCTCGCCGATGCCGGGCGCGGCCAGGAGGCGCTGTCCGTGTTCGCCGAGCTGCGCACGCGGCTGCGCGACGACCTCGGCTCCTCCCCGGGCCCGGAGTCGACTGCGCTCAACGCCCGGATCCTCCGCGGCGAGGTCCACGCCCCGGCGGGCCGCACCCGCATCGGACTGCAGGCGGCTCCCAACGAGCTCATCGGCCGGGACGACGACGTCGCCCGGATCGGCGGGATGATCGCGCGCTCTCGGCTGGTGACGATCCTCGGTGCGGGCGGCCTGGGCAAGACGCGCCTCGCGCAGGCGGCGGCCGCGGCCTCCGACGCCCCCTTCGTCGCCGTCATCGCCCTCGCCGGCATCCGCGCGGGGGCCGATCTCGAACCCGCCATCGGAGCGGCGCTGGGCATCAGCGAGTCCTCGAGCGGCACCCGTCTCGCCGAGGCCCGCACGCCGCCGGACCTGCGCACCCGCATCGTGGCCCTGCTCTCCGAGCGGCCGGCGCTGCTCGTTCTCGACAACTGCGAGCAGATCATCGACGACACGGCGATCTGGGCCTCCGAGGTCCTCTCCGCCGTCCCCTCGCTGCGCATCCTGACGACCAGCCGCACCCCGGTGTCGATCGCCGCCGAGGCCGTCTATCCGCTCACGCCGCTGAGCGCCGAGAGAGGCGACGGGCCCGCCGTGCGGCTGTTCGTGGAGCGAGCCCGCGCAGTCCGCCCCGACGCCCAGCTCGACATCGCCGCGATCTCGCGGCTGTGCGATCGGCTGGACGGACTGCCCCTCGCGATCGAGCTCGCCGCCGCGCGCATGCGCACCATGTCGGCGACGCAGATCGAGGCGCGGCTGGAGAACCGCTTCGCGCTGCTCACCAGCGCCGACCGTGCCGCCCCCGAACGGCACCGCACGCTGGAGGCGGTGATCGAGTGGAGCTGGGACCTGCTCGACGACGACGCCCGCAGGGCGCTCGCGCGACTGTCGGTGCTGCCTGCCGGGTTCTCCGCGTCGACGGCGTCCGCGGTCCTCGGCGAGCCGTTCGTCGACGACCTGCTCGACGACCTGGTCGCGCAGTCGCTGCTCGTGGTCTCGGAGACCGCGGACGGGCCGCGCCTGCGGATGCTGGAGACCGTGCGCGAGTTCGGGCTGGCCCGCCTGGGCGATGCGGAGGGCGAGGCCTGGGACGCCGTGCTGTCGTGGGCGCGGAGCTACGCGACGACGCCCGGCGCCGCCCTGCTCGGCGAGTTCGGCCCGGTGCGCGCCGAGGTGATCCGCGAGCTCGGCGCCGAGAACGACAACCTCGTCGCCGCCCTGCGCCACGCCATCGGGAACGGGCGCCACGCCGACGCGGTGCTCGTCTTCTGGGCGCTGACCTCGGCCTGGGTGGTCCGCGGGGCGTTCACCGAGTTCTTCGGCTTCGCAGGCCCCGTGCTCGCTTCGATCGCGGCCCTCGACGACGAAGAGGTGCCGGCAGACGTGCTCGTCGGCGTGCTGATGCCCTGCGGGCTGATGGCGCTGATCGGCGACGATCCGCGGGGGCTGCGCGCGTTCAGCATGCTGCGGCGGATCGTACGGTCCCCCTCCGCCGCGCTGAGCCCCGCTGTGAGCGCACTCGCCTCGGTCGCCGTGCACATCTCGCGCCCGGAGCGGATGATGGCCGCCCTGCACGAGCTGCAGGAGTTGCCGGATGCGACGGCCCGGATGATCGGGGAGTTCCTCGTCTCGCAGACCGCCGAGAACACCGGCGACGCCGCCACCGCCGCCTCGTCGGCGCAGCGGACCTGGGAGCTGGCGGTCGAGGTGGGCGATCCGTGGATCGGCACCCTCGCCGCGAGCGCCGCCGCCCAGATCGCCGGGCAGTCGGGCCGTCCGGCGGATTCGCTGGTGTGGCTCGACCGCGCCGCGCGCAGCGCCGAGGGGTTCGACGCCGCCGAGGAGCGCGTGCAGCAGGAGTGGACGCGCGGCATGGCGCTGCTGGGGCTCGGTCGGGTCGACGAGGCCGCGCGCATCTTCGACGAGGTCACGCGCAACGCCGAGCTCACCCAGCAGGGCGTCGAGTACGCGGCGCTGGGCTGGTTCGGCCTCGCCGAGACCGCCAGGGTGCGCGGTGAGCGCGATCGGGCGACGGCGTGGTACCGGCGATCTCTCGACGCCTTCCCCGCCGGGGACAGACGCGCGACCCCGTGGTACCTGCTGCTGATCGCCACCCTGATCACCTCCTCGGTCGCCGACGAGCTGCTCCCCGCCGACGAGATCGCACGGTGGGCGACCCGGCTCCGCACGAGGACGCTCGCACTGCGCCGCATGAACCCGGGCTACGTCGACCGCCCGGTGGTCGGCACGGCGCTGGCGGGATGGTCGGCCTGGGCGCTGACCGCGCCCGCCGTGCGCGAGGCCGGGCTGCGGGGACTCGCCCTCGCCGAGGCGCTGGGAGCGCGACAGGATCTGCCCAGCCTGTCGCTGACGGCGCTGTTCGCGCGCGCCGCCTCGATCGTGGGAGCGGATGCCGTCGCAGACGCCCGCGCCGCGGCATCCGCGCTCTCCCCCGACCTGCTCGTGGAGGAGGCCGTGCGCGTGCTGCGGTCGCCCGTCGCGCCGAACCACCGAGCCTCCGCCGAGACCCCGGGTTAGCGGCGTACGCCGCAGGGGCCTCGACGGAGGCGCGGGAGAGGACGGATCCTGTCAGGCCTTGCGCATGTAGGCGCGCACCGTGAGCGGGGCGAAGATCGCGACGATCACCGCGGCGCCGAGGATCGAGATCCAGGCGTCGGCGCCGAAGACGCCCTGGTTGATGATCTCGCGCACGGCGGTGACCAGGTGCGACACCGGGTTGACGTTCACGAAGCCCTGCAGCCAGTCGGGCATCGTGTCCACCGGCACGAAGGCGTTCGAGAGGAACGTCAGCGGGAACAGCACGAGCATCGAGATGCCCTGCACGCTCGACGCCGTGCGCGCGATGACGCCGAAGAAGGCGAAGATCCAGCTGATCGCCCACGAGCATCCGATCACCAGGAGCCCGGCCACGACGACGGCGCCGATCCCGCCCGCGGGGCGCAGGCCCATGATCCAGCCCATCGTGAAGGTGAGGGTCGTGGCGATCGCGTACCGCAGGGTGTCGGCGAGCAGCGCGCCGGAGAGCGGTGCGATGCGGGCGATCGGCAGCGAGCGGAAGCGGTCGAACACGCCCTTGTCCATGTCCTCGCGCAGCTGGGTGCCGGTCACGACCGAGGTGGTGATCACGGTCTGCACGAGGATGCCGGGGATGATCACGGGCAGGTACGAGGCGACGTCTCCCGAGATCGCCCCGCCGAAGATGTACGTGAACATCAGGGTGAAGATGATCGGCTGCAGGGTCACGTCGAACAGCTGCTCGGGCGTGCGGCGGATCTTCACGAGACCGCGGTAGGCCATCGTGAGCGTGTTCTGCACGGTCTGGCTGAGGCTGGTGCGGTTCTTCAGACGGCGCTCGGACGCCGGCACGATCGAGCGGGCGGGAGCTGCGGCGATGGCGCTCATGCGTGCACCTCTTCCTTCTCTGCGGCCGCGTCGTCGGCGGTCGCAGGCTTGCCGGTGATGGTGAGGAACACCTCGTCGAGCGTCGGCTTCTGCACGCTGAGCTCGGTGACCCCGATGCCGCTCTCGCGGAGCGTGATGAGCAGGTCGGCCACGCGGTTCGCGTCGGCCATGGGCGCCGTGATGCGCGAGGCCTCGGGCGACAGCGTGCCCCGCACGCCCAGCATCCGCTCGATGGCCGTGAGGGCGTCGGCCGTGTCCGCCGCGTCCTCGAGACGCAGCTGCAGGCTGGAGGCTCCCACCGACGCCTTGAGCTCGTCGGCGGTGCCCTCGGCGACGACCTTGCCGTGGTCGATCACGGCGATGCGGTCGGCGAGCTGGTCGGCCTCGTCGAGGTACTGCGTGGTGAGCAGCACGGTCGAGCCGGTGGCGACGAGCTCGCGCACGGTGTCCCACATCTGCCCGCGGGTGCGGGGGTCGAGGCCCGTGGTCGGCTCGTCGAGGAAGATCAGCGGCGGCTGCGCGATGAGGGATGCCGCGAGGTCGAGGCGCCGGCGCATGCCGCCGGAGAAGTCCTTGAGCGGGCGGCGGGCCGCCTCGGAGAGGCCGAATCGCTCGAGCAGCTCCTCCTGCTTCGCCTTCGCCTCGCTGCGGCTGAGGCCGAGCAGGCGCGCGAAGATCATGAGGTTCTCGGTCGCCGACAGCGTCTCGTCGACCGAGGCGAACTGCCCCGTGACGCCGATGAGCTGCCGGACGATCTGCGGGTCGCGCACGACGTCGTGGCCGAAGATGCGGCCAGAGCCGCCGTCCGGGCGCATCAGCGTCGCGAGCATGTTGATGGTGGTGGTCTTGCCGGCGCCGTTGGGGCCGAGCACTCCGTAGACGGTGCCGGTCTTGACGCGGAGGTCGACGCCGTCGACCGCGCGGTTCTGACCGAACACCTTCACGAGTCCGTCGGCCTCCACGGCCCAGTCTTCAGTGCGGTATGTCATGCCGGCAAGCATCCGCCCGCCCGCTTTCACGGCGCTGTCACGCCGCTGTCACCCGCTGTCAGGCGTCGGGGGCCTCAGAGCGTGTCGGGTCCGAAGGGCGAGTCGAGGGACTCGGTGAGCTCGGCCAGCATGGCCTCGATCTGCGGCTCGACGTGCTGCGAGATGGCGGCCTGGATCTGCAGCCGATGCCGCAGCATGAGGCCGCAGATCTCCCGCCCGACCATGTTCGCGTACTCGTCGGCCAGCGCGACCTCCTGACGCAGCGCCGCCTTCGCCTCCTCGCTCAGCGGCGGCAGCGGCGGCAGCTCCTCGGCGGCGTCGTCGGCCATGCCGGCGATCGTGAACAGGAACGGGGCCCCGGGAACCGGATCGGGGTCGAGCGGCAGGCCGTCGAACTCGGGGTCGAGGTTCTCGGCCGGCCGGTAGCTGCGCGCACGGTTGCGCGCCGCCTGCTGATCGAGCTCGCGCTGGAGCATCGGCAGGTTGCGGGAGGTGTACTCGGCCACGGCCGCGTCGACGATCGCCTTGATGCGCGTGGAGAGGCCGTGCTGCACGCCGTGCGGGGTGTTCGAGGCGATGCCCGCGGCGGAGAGCACGGGCGAGCCCAGGCAGCGACGGCAGGGCGCGACGCGCCCGCGGTGGGTGGCCGGCTCCCAGCGCGGCACCCAGCGCAGCCAGGCCTCGACGGCCTGCTCGACCTGCGTCTCCAGCGAGCGCTCCACCCCTCAAGCGTACGGTGCGCCGGGCGTGTCGCGGCCTATTCCGCGTCGTGTTCCTCCCACGGCCAGCGCGGATGCCGCGCGCGGGTGCGCCGCAGCGCGATGCCGCCCCAGGAGGCGATGGCCGCCGCGATCAGCAGCACGAGGCTCGGTCCGCCGAGCACCAGGTCGCCGGCGACGGCGGTGGCGAGCACGAGATCGCCGGTCACGAGCAGGACGGAGACCCACACCCCCGCGAGATGGGCGAGCCCGGTGGCGATCGAGATGGTGGGCACGCCGAGGAACGAGGGATGCTGCACGCGCACCGCGAACCACAGCGACAGGACGAAGAGCGCCAGCGCGGCCAGCATCCCGACCACGCCCGGCGCCTGGCCGAGACCCGGCACCGCGATGATGTCGGCATCCGTGACGAAGCTCACCGCTCCGAGGCCGCACACCGCCAGCGCGAAGAAGCCGATCGTGGCGAAGACCAGCGCCAGAGGCGCCGAGACCCCCGCAGACGAGGGCCTGCGGGGGTCTGCGGATGACATGTCGACCTCAGCGCGCGAGCGTCGGGCCCGCCTCGAGCGTGCGCTCGTACTCGCGCTGCGCCTCGGCGTTCAGCTCGGTCTTGCGGGCGCCGCTGCGGGCGACCCAGGCGCCGAACCAGATGGTCAGCTCACGGCCGAACACGAAGGCGGCGATCGCGAGCGGAGCCAGCAGCTGGCCGTTCACGAACTCGGCGCCCTCCGACGGGGTCAGCCGCCAGAACGGCGCCTCGAACAGCTGGCCGAGGATGTGGCCGCCGTAGGAGATGATGCCGACGATGATGCCGAAGATGACCCACAGCCCCCACTTGCCGCGGTTGATGAACGCGCCCAGCAGCCAGAAGCCGAGGAAGAACACGGCCACCGGAACCCAGAACCCGAAGGTCGTCAGCGGCTCGAGAGCGGCGCTGCCGACGTTGTCCGTCGTGACGTCGCCGGCGAGGGCGCCGAGGCCGAGGATCGTGCCCAGGTACAGGATGGCGAACGAGAGCGTCGCGAGCAGGCCGATCGCACCCGCGGTGCCGCGGTTGCCGCGGTCGCGCGGCGGCTCCGGCGCCTGCACGAAGATCGGCTGCTGCTGCAGCGGCACGACCACCGGCGCCTCGGCGAGGATCGGCTCGGAGGGGACGATGCGCGTCTCGGTGTCGTCCGCCGCCGCGTAGGCGGCGTCGGCCATGGGCGACTCGGTGTGCGAGACGGGGGTCGCCAGCACGGCGGTCTCCTCGTCGTCCGCCGCGAGCGCCTCGTTCAGCGCGGGGGTCGAGAACGTGCCCGGGTGCTCGCGCTCCGCAGCCTCGAAGGCCGCGAGATCGGGGTCGACGGCATCCGCCGCCTGCCCGTCGACGGGCTCGCCCGACGCGGTCGGCTCGAGGTCGGGGGCGGAGTCTCCGGAATCGCCGGGAACAGCTGCGCTCGCCGCCGCGGCCGCGTCGAGACCAGCGTTCGCGCTGTCGACGACGTCGTTCACGTCGGCCGGCTGCTCGGGCTGGGGAACCTCGGGGTCACTCATGGGGGTGCGCCTCTCATCGGAAGTGATCAGTGCGAGGGTACCGCCGCGGGATCACGCCCCGTCGGAGGCGTGCCGACGTGTCGTCCACCCCGTTCCCCCGGGCCCCGCACGGCGGCCGCTCAGGGGAGGATGCTGCGCAGACCGTCCCCGACGAACTCCGCCATGACCGGCATGATGGGCAGCGCGAACCACACGAGCCCGGCGATGACCCCGGTGCACAGCAGACCGGCGATCCAGCTGATCGCCAGGTTGCGTCCCCCCACTCGTGCCATGCCTCCACGCTACGGCCGCGCGCCCGCCCCGGCACGGCGCAACGCCGTCGGGGCACGGCCTCCGGCGGGTCGCCGGAGCCGGCTGCGGCGCGGGACCCGGATCGGGTCCCGCGCCGCAGCCGCTCAGCCCTTGGTCGCGCCGGCGGTGAGGCCGCCGACGATGTACCTCTGCAGGAACAGGAACAGGATCATCACGGGGACGGCCGCCATCACCGCTCCCGCCGAGAACGCCGACCAGTCGGCGTAGCGCGGGTTCGCGACGAGCTTGGTGAGGCCGACGACGAGCGTCTGCTTGTCGACGTCGACGAGCATGACGCTCGCGATCACGTACTCGTTGACGGTGCCGATGAACGACAGCAGCGCGACCACCGCGAGGATCGGCGCGACCAGCGGCAGGATCATCGTGAAGAAGATGCGCGCGTGGCCGGCGCCGTCGATGCGCGCCGCCTCGTCGAGCTCGATCGGGAGG
>Ga0222419_100403_pt1 | contig 46376 bp, 40 predicted proteins | sample 1B20Ametagenome_FD_182474 | JGI IMG/M metagenome (GOLD analysis project Ga0222419, IMG submission 182474) | Enriched microbial communities from leaf-cutter ant dump, University of Wisconsin, Madison, United States - 1B20A (version 2) | ecosystem: Environmental > Terrestrial > Nest > Insects nest...
CATTGCCCGCCATGAAACCCCACGAATGTCGGGCGATGCCCGACCTACGAAACACCGCTGGGCGGGCATTGCCCGCCATGAAACCCCACGAATGTCGGGCGATGCCCGACCTACGAAACACCGCTGGGCGGGCATTGCCCGCCATGAAACCCCACGAATGTCGGGCGATGCCCGACCTACGAAACACCGCTGGGCGGGCATTGCCCGCCATGAAACCCCACGAATGTCGGGCGATGCCCGACCTACGAAACACCGCTGGACGGGCATTGCCCGCCATGAAGCCGCACGAATGTCGGGCGGTGCCCGACCTGCCGGACACCGTAGGGCGGGCATTGCCCGCGATGGGGCTGCACGGATGTCGGGCGATGCCCGACCTACGCAGGCTGGCTGGCATTGGGTAAGCGCATGAAAATCCTGCTGCTTGGTGCCAACGGCCAGCTGGGCCAGACCTTCATCCAGCATGGCGGACTGGCCGCCCGTGGCGAACTGGTCGTGGCCAGCCGTGATGGCGCGCAGGGCGAAGCGATCGACCTGTCGGCACCCGACACGCTCCCCGCGCAACTCGACCGCCTGCGCCCGCAGCTGATCGTCAACACGGCCGCCTACACCACCGTCGACCGCGCCGAGCAGGAGGAAGCGCTGGCCACCCGCGTGAACGGCGAGGCCGTAGGCGTGATCGGTGTCTGGGCGGCAAAGCACGGCGCGCTGGTGGCGCACTACTCCACCGACTACGTGTTCAACGGCAGCCAACCGACGCCGTACACGGAAAGCGACACCCCGGCCCCGATCAACGCCTACGGCCGCAGCAAGCTGGCCGGCGAACTGGCCCTGCTCGACAGCGGCGCGGCGCACCTGACCTTCCGCACCGCCTGGGTCTATGCCGCGCACGGCCACAACTTCCTGCGCACCATGCTTCGACTGGGTGCCGAGCGCGACGAACTGCGCGTGGTCGACGACCAGCACGGCACGCCCACCGACACCAGCCTGATCGTCGACGTCACGCTGGCCGCCCTCGACCGCTGGCAGAACGCCGATGCTGCAGAACGCGGGCAGCTGCAAGGCCTCCACCATCTAGTCGCCAGCGGTGCCACCACCTGGCACGGCTTCGCCGGTGCGATCTTCGAACAAGCCGTCATCCACGGCCTGCTGTCACGAGCACCTCGGCTGATCCCGATCCCCGCCGCCGACTACCCCACCCCCGCCCGCCGCCCCGTCTGGTCGCTGCTGGACACCACCCGCCTGCGCAGCCGTCTCGGCATCGATCTTCCCGACTGGCGCAACCGCCTCCAACACGTCATCACCCGCATGGCCCCGCCAAACAACACGCCAACGCGGAGAACGTAGGGCGGGCACCGCCCGCGCCAGCTTGCCGACAAGTGAGGAGCGCGCAAAGATCCGGCAAACCCGTTTCTCCGCGAGTCACCGAGGCCGCCATTCGCGGGCAGTGCCCGCCCTACGCGCCATTGGCCATGTCGCACGGAGCAGGCTCTTCTCTCACTCCTCCGCATGGCCCCGCCGAACAACGCGCCAACGCGGAAAATGTAGGGCGGGCACCGCCCGCGCCGGCTTGCCGACAAGTGAGGAGCGCGCAAAGATCCGGCAAACCTGTTTCTCCGCGAACCGCCGGGGCCGCCATTGGCGGGCAGTGCCCGCCCTACCGGTTATGATGCTGAAATGTTGATCCCACTCATCCTCAGCGGCGGCAGCGGGACCCGGCTCTGGCCGGTGTCGCGCAAGAACCTGCCCAAGCAATTCCTCGCGCTGGCCGGCAAGGGCACCTTGTTCCAGCAGACCATCGCCCGTACCCGCGCCCTGCCCGACGTGGCGGCACCGATCGTGGTGGCCAGCGAGGACCATCGTTTCCTCGCCGCCGACCAGTTGCTGGAGGCCGGCATCGAGAATGCCTCGATCGTGCTGGAACCGCTGGCTCGCAATACCGCGCCGGCGATCGCGCTGGGCGCGTTGCAGGCACTGCAGCGTGACCCGGAGGCGATCCTGCTGGTGCTGCCGGCGGACCACCTGATCGGCGACACCGACGCCTTCGCCGCCGCGGTGGGCCAGGCGCTTCCGCTGGCCGTACAAGGCTGGCTGGCCACTTTCGGCATTCGCCCCGACCGCCCGGAAACCGGTTTCGGCTACATCCGCCGCGGCTCGGCCATCGACGCGCACGGCTTCCAGGTGGAGCAGTTCGTCGAAAAGCCCGACCTGGCCACTGCCGAGTCCTATCTGGCCGACGGCGGCTACGACTGGAACTCCGGCATGTTCCTGTTCAAGGCCTCGCGCTATCTGGAAGAGCTGGGCGAGCACGCTCCGACGATGTTGCAGGCGGTGCGCGAGGCGCACGCCAGGGCCAGCGTCGATCTCGACTTCGTGCGCATCGACCGCGAGGCCTTCGCCAGGGTGCCGGACGACTCGATCGACTACGCGGTGATGGAAAAGACCCGCCGCGCCGCCGTGGTGCCGGTCAGCTGCGCGTGGAGCGACATCGGCTCGTGGTCGGCACTGTGGCTGACCGGCGAGCGTGACGGCGACGGCAATCTGCGCGAGGGCGACACGCTGGCGGTGGACACCCGCAACTCGCTGCTGCGCTCGCATGATCGCCATCTGCTCGCCACCGTCGGCGTCGATGACCTGGTCGTGGTGACCACGCCTGACGCCACCCTGGTGGCGCATCGCGACGCCGCCCAGGACGTGAAGAAGATCGTCGAGCAACTCAAGGCCGCCGGCCGCAGCGAGCACTCATTGCATCGCGTAGTGCATCGGCCGTGGGGCAAGTACGACTCGCTTGAGGAAGGCGAGCGGTTCCAGGTCAAGCGCATCGTGGTCAAACCCGGCGCCAGCCTGAGCCTGCAGAAACACCACCACCGCGCCGAACACTGGATCGTGGTCTCCGGCACCGCCGAAGTCACCTGTGATGACAAGGTATTCCTGCTCGGCGAGAACCAGAGCACCTACATCCCGCTGGGCAGCAAACACCGCCTGCGCAACCCAGGCAAACTGCCGCTGGAACTGATCGAAGTGCAGTCCGGCAGCTACCTGGGCGAAGACGACATCGTGCGCTACGACGACGTGTATGGGCGGGCCTGACACCGCCCAAATCTCGTAGGGCGGGCAATGCCCGCGGCTTCCGCGCCACCTCCGATGCCGTCGTTGGCGGGCAGTGCCCGCCCTACGCGCAGCGCTGCGCCACCGGCCATGACGCAGCTCCCGACGCCGCCAGTACCGCCTTGGCCGCCCATTCGCCGGTCTCGCAGCCACCTTCCATGAAGCCCTGGTTGTCGAAAGCGCAGTGCTCGCCGGCAAAGTACAGCTGGCCAACGCTGTCACCGATCGCGCCACGGATGCCGGTCCACTGGCCGGGCAGGAAGCAGGCGTAGCTGCCGCGGGTCCACGGGAAGCTGGGCCAGTGCATGCGCGCCTCGCGGGCGCCTTCGCGAGCGGAGGAAACGCCGGGAAACAAGGCTTCCAGCTGCTGCACTACAGCCTCGGCCTGTTGCCGGGCACTGCCCTGACCCAGCTCGACGCCATGCCGGCCGCCGGTGAAGTTGGTCAGGATGCCAGCCATACCGGGCTGCATGCGGCTGGTTTCCCAGGTGGTCTGCAACGGCAAGTCGGTATAGCTGGCACCGCCGCTGCGATGCCGTGTCCGCCAGACACGTTCGTTGAAACCGATCATCAACTTGGCATTGGTGCCGTAACCGAGTTCGGCAATCGCCCGCCGTTTCACGTCCGGCAAGGCCAGATCGATCCGCACTTGCCGCAAGGTGCTGAACGGCAGCGCCAGCACCACCTGGTGTGCGCGCACCTCGAAGGCACCGGCAGCACGTTTGAAGCCCAGCACGCAACGACCATCGGCAGCCTGCCCCAGCGACTCCAGCACGCAGCCGGTCTCGATCGCGTCATCCAGCCCTGCGCCCAGCCGCTGCACGATCAGATCGTTGCCGCCGCGTACGTGAAAGCGCTCGTCGCTCTCGCCGAAGATGCGGAAACGCTCCAGCCCGGGATCAATGAAGGTCAGCAGGTTCAGTGCGGACTGCTGTTCGCACTCCAACCCCATCTCGGTGGTGTAGGCCACTTCGATCAACCGGCGCAGCCAACCGCTGGCGCCGTTGCGGTCCAACCACTGGGTGATCGTCAAGCGATCCAGTGCCTCGGCGCCACCGGGCGTGGCGGCGGTAATCTCGCCGTCCGGCAGGCTGGCCGCATCACGCGCGATCGCGTCGGCCAGCGGCGCAAATTCGCGCAGGATTTCGTCCTCGCCATGGCGACGACCGTCGGCAAACCAGATGTCGCCGAATGCCGCCGTGGGATCGCGCGACAGGTCATCCAGTTCGATGCCAAGCTCGCATGCCAGGCTGCGAATGCGCAGGTGGCCGGTGTCGATCAGTTCGCCGCCCAGCTCGCACACCTGGCCATCGGCGAAATGCCCGCGCAGGCTGAGCATGCGCCCGCCCACGCGATCCTGCGCCTCGTACAGGCGCACCCGCACACCAGCCTGACGCAAGCGGTGGGCGCAGGTGAGCCCGGCGATGCCGGCGCCGACCACCACGACTTCATCCTTGTCCGCGCCGCGAACCGGTGCCGGCACGCGTGCGCAGGCGCCAAGCATCAGTGCCGCCGAAGCCACCGCTGATTGCCGCAAGAAGCGCCGCCGCGCATGATCCACCCGCAACGCGCGCTCGCGCGCGATCGCCTCGTCCAGCGGCTCGCCGGTTTCCCGCGCCACCGCGGCAATCACCGCGGCCCGCCGCAACACATCCACCAACGCCGTCCGTGCCATGGTCTTCCCCTCATTGCGCGCCCCCGCGCGCCTGCGGTCCAGCCTACTGCGCAGCCGCCGTCAACTGCTACAGGTTCGAAGCGCTATGCCGGAAGATCGGTGATGACGTGGTTGCCACCCAGCCGGTCAGCAAGCTGTTCCACCGCAGAATGGTCATCGCCTGCGCCCCGCCCTTCTCGCAGGGCGGGCATCGCCCGCGCCTCCCTGCGCGAGGAGCGAGCGAAAAGCCCTCAAGCCCGTTTGTCCCCGAATCACCGTAGCCGTCATTGGCGGGCAGAGCCCGCCCGACGTACTTTCCGCCCTACTCGACGGTGACGGACTTGGCCAGGTTGCGCGGCTGGTCGACGTCGGTGCCGCGCAGGACGGCGACGTGGTAGGCCAGCAGTTGCAGCGGCACGGTGAATACCGCCGGGGCGATGAAGTTGCTGCCGGCATTGAAGCGCAACATGGTGCCGTGGCTGGCCATGTCGTCCATGCCGGCGGCGCCGTCGGCCATCACGATCAGGCGGCCGCCGCGGGCGCGCACTTCCTGCAGGTTGGACTTGAGCTTGTCCAGCAGCGGGCCGTTCGGCGCCACCGCCACCACCGGCATGTTCTCGTCGACCAGCGCCAGCGGGCCGTGCTTGAGCTCGCCGGCGGCGTAGGCCTCGGCGTGGATATAGGAGATTTCCTTGAGCTTGAGCGCGCCTTCCAGCGCCACCGGGTACTGCGCGCCACGGCCGAGGAACAGCGCGTGCTGGCGATGGATGAACTCGGCGGCCAGCTCGATGATCGCCGGCTCCATCTTCAGCGCGCTCTCGATCGCGCGCGGCAGGTGCTGCAGTTCGGCGCACAGGCTGGCGTAACGGTCGTCGACCAGGCCATTGCGACGGGCCAGTTCCAGCGTCAGCAGGGCCAGCGCGGCGAGCTGGGTGGTGAAGGCCTTGGTCGAGGCCACGCCGATCTCGGGACCGGCGCGGGTCATCAGTTTCAGGTCCGCCTCGCGCACCAGCGAGGACTCGGGCACGTTGCACAGCGCCAGCGAGCCGAGGTAGCCGCGGCGGCGTGAATCGCGCAACGCGGCCAGGGTGTCGGCGGTTTCGCCGGACTGCGAAATCGCCACGAACAAGGTGCCCGGTGGCACCACCGCCTCGCGGTAGCGGAATTCGCTGGCCACTTCCACGTGCACCGGCAGGCGGGCGTGTTCCTCGATCCAGTACTTGGCGACCAGGCCGGCGTGGTAGCTGGTGCCGCAGGCGATGATGTGCAGGCCGCGTGTGCCGGCCAGCAGCTCCTCGCTGTCGATGCCGAAGATGTTGGGCAGCACGCCGTGCGGGCCGATCCGCGCTTCCAGCGTGTCGGCCACGGCGCGAGGCTGCTCGAAGATTTCCTTCTGCATGTAGTGACGGTATTCACCACGCTCGACCGCGTCGGTCGACAGCTCGCTCTCGTGCACGGCGCGCTCGACCGGGTGGCCCTCGAGATCGAACACGCGCACGCTGTCGCGGGTGATTTCGACCACGTCGTCTTCGGCCAGGTAGACCATCCGGTTGGTGACCTGGATCAGTGCCTGCGCATCGGAGCCGAGGAAGTTTTCACCAATGCCCAGCCCCACCAGCAGCGGCGCGCCACGACGGGCACCGACCACGTGACCGGGCTGGTCGCGGTCGATCACAGCGATCGCGTAGGCGCCTTCGAGATCGCGCACGGTGGCCAGCACGGCCTCGCGCAAATCCAGCCCATTGCCGAGTTGCCGGTCGATCAGCGCCGCCATCACCTCGGTGTCGGTTTCCGAGGTGAACACGCGGCCTTCGGCCTGCAGTTCGCTACGCAGGCTGGCGTGATTCTCGATGATGCCGTTGTGCACGATGGCGACGCGGCCGGCGATGTGCGGGTGGGCGTTGGCTTCGTTGGGCGCGCCGTGGGTGGCCCAGCGGGTATGGGCGATGCCGGTGCCGCCGGGGAACGGATCAGCCAGGTACAGCGATTCCATCTCGCGCACCTTGCCCGCAGCCCGCACGCGGCGGATCGCGCCATCGTCGAGCACGGCCACGCCGGAGGAGTCATAGCCGCGGTATTCCAGCGCCTTGAGGCCGGCGATCAGCAACGGGGCAACGTCTCGCTGGGCAGCGGCAGCAACGATTCCGCACATCGGCAGGATTTTCCTGGTGGGGGGACGGGGCCGCCGGCCCCATCGCGAAAAGAAAGATTATGCAGCGGGCAGATGACTGCCGGCTTTCACCGGCTGCGGCATCAGTCGACCTTGCGCCGCAGCCAGTTGAGCAGGTCGATGCGGGTGATCAGGCCGAGGAAATCCTCGCCGTCGACCACGATGGCCACATGGCCGCGCTCGAACACCGGCATCAGCGACTCCACCGGCGAATGCACGTCGAGCTTGTGCAGGCTGGTGATCATCGCGGTGGAGACCGCGTCGCGGAAACGCGACTCGTCGCTGTGCACGTGCATCAGCACGTCGGATTCGTCGACGATGCCGACCAGCTTGCGCCCGTCCATCACCGGCAGCTGCGACACGTCGTACAGCTTCATGCGGTTGTAGGCGGTGATCAGCAGTTCGTTGGGACCGACCACCACGGTGTCGCGTTGGGCGAACGGGCGCAGCAGCAGGTCGCGCAGATCACCATGCTGTTCGCGATCGAGGAAGCCGTTGTCGAGCATCCAGTAGTCGTTGTACAGCTTGGACAGGTATTTGTTGCCGGTATCGCAGACCAGGGTCACCACGCGCTTGCGCGCGGCCTGCTCGCGGCAATAGCGCAGCGCGGCGGCAACCAGGGTGCCGGTGGACGAACCGCCCAGCACGCCTTCCTTGGCCAGCAGTTCGCGGGCGGTGAGGAAGCTTTCCCTGTCGGGGATGGCGTAGGCCTTCTTCACCCGGGTGAAGTCGCTGATCGAGGGCAGGAAATCCTCGCCGATGCCTTCGACCATCCAGCTGGCCGACTTGGTCGAGAGCGTGCCTTCGTTGATGTACTGGGCGAGGATCGAGCCGACCGGATCGGCCAGCACCAGCTCGGTCTGCGGCGAGTGCTCGGCGAAGAATTTCGACAGCCCGCTGAGCGTGCCGGACGAGCCGCAGCCCACCACCACCGCGTCGACCTTGCCGTCCATCTGCTCGAGGATTTCCGGCCCGGTGCTGGCGATGTGGGCGGCCGGGTTGTCGGGGTTGCCGAACTGGTTGATGAAGTACGCGCCGGGGGTTTCGCGGGCGATCCGCTCGGCCATGTCCTGGTAGTACTCGGGATGGCCCTTGGCCACGTCGGAGCGGGTCAGCACCACTTCCGCGCCCATCGCCTTGAGATTGAAGATCTTCTCGCGGCTCATCTTGTCCGGCACCACCAGGATCAGCCGGTAGCCCTTCTGCTGCGCCACCAGGGCCAGGCCCAAACCGGTATTGCCGGCGGTGCCCTCGACCAGGATGTCGCCGGGACGGATGCGCCCGTCCTTCTCCGCGCCTTCGATCATCGACAGGCCGATGCGGTCCTTGATCGAGCCGCCGGGATTGGCGCTTTCCAGCTTGAGGAAGAGTTCGCACGGCCCGGTGTCGAGACGCTGCGTGCGCACCATCGGGGTGCGTCCGATCAGTTCAAGGACACTCTGGTGGACCGTCATGGGAACTCCGTCGGTGATGGCGCCGCCCCGCCCAAGCGCGGGGTCATGCAAGGGGCGCCATGATAGCCGAGCACCCGGACAGCCGCCGAAACTGCGGCGGCCCCGGTTCCATCCCGCGATGCTCTGCGGGATGGCCGGGGCCGCGCCTCACGCGAACGGCAACTCAGTTGATGAGATGCGCCTTGTCCGCCCACATGCGTTCCAGTTGCGCCTTGGCCAGCAGTTTCTCCTTCTTCATGCTGGCCAGCGTGGTGTCGTCGATGGGGAGCACGCCGATATCGGCATCGTGCACCTTGCTGTCGAGTTCCTGATGTCGATGGTAGAGCCGGCGGAACTCGGCATCTGCCTTCATCAATGCCTCGACATCATCGCGCTGCTGGTTTTCGAACATGTCCGACCTCCTCGTGAGCAGGTGTGCGCGGAAGCCCTGTACCACGGCTTCCACAGACGGTTGAACCGCACGCACAGCCACGTCCGCACCCCGGAAACCCGGGGCGCGGACGACAATGGAAAAGAAGCTGGGCTGCATGGTTCAGGTCAGTATCCCAGCGGGCCTGGATGCCCGATGGGACTTTGACCCTACTCCCCCATTCCGGGCCGTGCAAGCCCGTTTCCTGCCCTGCGGGAAAATCGTAAAAACCTGTCAAAACAGCATTTTACGTTTATTCAACAAACTCTCTGCAAACCCGCTCCGGCCGCAGCAGGAAGTCGCGCATCCATGCCGTCAGCCGCCCTTCGGAAGACGGGCACTACCCGCAGCTTCTGGCTCCGGGGGACGGGATCAGTGCCCGGCGGGCGGAGCCGCTTCTGACGGAGCTGAAGCCGGTTCGGCCGGAGCATCCTCGCTCTCCAGTTGCGAGCGCATGGCCTTGGCAGCTTCCGCTGCGGCGGCTGCCTCGCGGCGGGCCGCCTGGGCCACCCGACTCTGGGCTGCAGCCAGCCGCTTCGCCCGTTCGGCCTCGCTTCGCGCCTGCTCAGCCGCCTCCGAGGCCTCCATGCCCTGCTGTTGCAGGCGGGCAGCTTCTTCCTGTGCCAGCTGGAACCGCAACCGCTGCCGCTCCAGCTCGCGGCGCGCCATCTCGGCTTCGCGGCGGCTGTTCTCCAGCAGAAGCTGGCTGTGCTCCTGGTCGAGCTGGGACAGCTTGGCCTGGGCATCCTGCAACTGTGCGGCCGTTCTGGCCAGATCGACCCGGCGCTCGGCCAGATACAGCGCATGCGCACGGTCACGCGAGCGGGCCTGGGTCAGCCGGATGATTGCATCACGTGCGCGGGCCTGCTCGGCCTGCGCATAAGCGCCCAGATCCGGATCGTTCGCAAGCTGGTTGAGGCTGCCGTCGAGGCGATTGATGTCGATATCGTCCTGGCTGGCCTGTGCCGGCACCGACGTCAGCAAGGCCAGCGCAAGCACGGCAGAAATGGTGACGGACCTGCTCATGGCTGGTCTCCCTGGAAACCGGGTGGCAATGAGTCGACGGGCACGGTCTGGAATCCCTCGCCCGGCGGAGTGGACAGCACTGACGATGACGGCGCGGGCAGATCCTGCTCGAACAGCGAGTCGTCGTAGGCCGGCTGGATCGGTGCGGGCGGCTGCGACGCGGCAGCCTCCATCCGTTCACCCTCTTCCCGCAAGCGGGCATTTTCCTTGGTCTTCTGCTGTATCTGGGCGCGAGCCGCGCCCAGCTTCGCCTTGGCCTGCGCCAGCTCGGCATCGGCGCGCGATTCCTCGGCAAGATTGCCCGCATCCGCATACTTGCGGTCGGCCATCGCGGCCTGCGCCTGCTGGAATTTCCCCTGGGCAAAGCCGATATCGACCGGTGCGTAGTCTTCCGCACCCGCATCGCGGGCCTGCTGCAGACGGGTCTGCGCCAGGTTCATCACATCGTTCGGCGGCGGCACCGTGGCACAACCGGCCAGCGCCAGCGTCAGCACCATGGCGGCCGCCAGGCGGATACGGCCGGCAGAGGCGGCCAGCGGGAAAAAGATGTGCATCACAGTCCTCGTGGTGTGTCGCAGCTTATGGTGGGCAGGCATAATTTCATCATAGCAACGCACGCAAGGCATCAGGGGACCAACGTGGATATCGGCTACTTCCTCAAGCTCATGGTCGACAAGGGCGCGTCGGACATGTTCCTTTCCACCGGCGCGCCGGTGAACATCAAGGTGGAGGGCAAGCTCTATCCACTCGGCAACACCGGCCTGCCCAGCGGCATGGTCAAGAAAATCGCCTACTCGCTGATGGACGAGGGCCAGGTACCGCAGTTCGAGCGCGACCTGGAGCTGAACATGGCGCTGGCGGTGAAGGAGGCCGGCCGCTTCCGCATCAACGTGTTCAAGCAGCGCGGCGAGGTGGGCATGGTGATCCGCGCGATCAAAAGCGAGATCCCCAGCATCGAGCAGCTGCAACTGCCCGGCATCTTCCGCGACCTGATCATGGAGCCGCGCGGGCTGATCCTGGTGGTCGGTGCCACCGGTTCGGGCAAATCGACCACGCTGGCGGCGATGCTCGACCACCGCAACTCCAACTCGCCCGGCCACATCCTGACCATCGAGGACCCGATCGAATACCTGCACCGGCACAAGCGCTCGATCGTCAACCAGCGCGAGGTGGGGCTGGACACGCACAGCTACCACGAGGCGCTGAAGAACGCGATGCGCGAGGCGCCGGACGTGATCATGATCGGCGAGATCCGCGACACCGACACGATGGAGGCGGCGATCGCCTTCTCCGAGACCGGCCACCTGTGCCTGGCCACCCTGCACTCCAACAACGCCGACCAGACGCTGGAGCGCATCCTCAACTTCTTCCCCGAATCGGCGCACAAGAACGTGCTGATGAACCTGGCGCTGAACCTGCGCGCGGTGATCAGCCAGCGCCTGGTGATCGGCAAGGACGGCCGCCGCATTCCCGCTGCCGAAGTGCTGCTGAATACCCCGCTGATCCGCGACATGATCCGCCGCGGCCAGATCCACGAGATCAAGGAAGCGATGGACCGCAGCCTGCAGGAAGGCATGCAGACCTTCGACCAGTCGCTGTACAAGCTGTACAAGGAAGGCCGCGTGGAACTGGAAGAGGCACTCAACAAGTCCGACTCGCGCGACGGCCTGTCCCTGAAGATCCGCCTCGCCGAAAACGGTGCCAGCGATCAGGAACTGGCTTCCGGCGGTGACCCGTACGGGATGGGGTTCTAGAAGCCTGGAAGCGAGGAGTGAGTGCAGAGGAGTGAGCAGCGAGAGAGAGCTTCTCGCCGCCGCTGCCTTGCGCACCCCATCATTTGTCGAAACGCCGGCAGGACTCGCGTAGGGCGGGCACGGCCCGCCATGGCGTGCGGCCTTCCCGAGCGCGGGCAATGCCCGCCCTGCGCTTGCCGTCGATCAGGCGGCATCCGGCTGCGCTTCGGGGGCGGCACGGATGAAGGCATCCAGTTCATTGCAGGCCTGATGGATGCGGCTGATGGTCGGGTAGTCGTCCAGCGGCACCTTCCAGCGCAGCGCGTTGTAGACCTGCGGGATCAGGCAGACGTCGGCCAGGCCTGGCGTATCGCCATGGCAGAAACGGCCGGTGGCGGCATCACCGGCCAGCATCGCCTCGAAGGCGGACAGGCCGGTGGCGATCCAGTGTTGCGACCACGCCGCCTTTTTCGCCTGGTCGGCGCCGAAGTCCGACTCCAGATGCTGCAGCACGCGCAGGTTGCCCAGCGGGTGGGTGTCGCAGGCAATCACCATCGCCAGCGCCCGCACGCGGGCCTTGCCGGCGGCATCGTCGGGCAGCAGGCGCAACGGCCCGGGGCGGGTTTCGTCGAGGTATTCCATGATCGCCAGCGACTGGGTCAGCACCTTGTCGCCATCGAGCAGGCAGGGCACCAGTTGCTGCGGGTTGAGCGCGCGGAACGCCGGCGCGTGCTGCTGGCCGCCGTCGCGCACCAGATGCACCGCGCGCGATTCGTAGTCCAGCTGCTTCAGGTTCAGCGCGATGCGCACCCGGTAGGCGGCACTGGAACGCCAGTAGCCGTACAGCACCAGACCGTCGCTCATTCGAACTTCCTCGCTATCCGTGGATCGCCCAGTGTGGCGCGGCCCGGCGGCCCACCGCAACGGCGGCGGTTTGCATCACCGCCGACCCCACCGGACAATACGCGGCTTGCCGCCTGCCCCGCGCCGGCTTTCCCTCATCCAACGGAGTTTCCGCCGTGTCCGTCATCCGCATGAACGACCTCGACTTGCGCGACCAGCGCGTGCTGATCCGCGAAGACCTGAACGTGCCGATCGACGAGCAGGGCCGGATCACCTCGACCCAGCGCCTCGACGCCGCCCTGCCGACGATCCGCGCCGCGCGCGACGCCGGCGCGCGGGTGATGGTGATGTCGCACCTGGGCCGGCCGAAGGAAGGCCAGTTCGACGCCGAATCCTCGCTGGCGCCGGTGGCGCAGTGGCTGGGCGAAAAGCTGGGCTCACCGGTGCGGCTGGTGGCCGATTATCTCGACGGCGTGGAAGTCGCCGCCAGCGAGGTGGTGCTGCTGGAGAACTGCCGCATGAACGTCGGCGAGGGCAAGGACGACGAGGCGCTGGCACGCCAGTACGCCGCGCTGTGCGACGTGTTCGTGATGGACGCCTTCGGCACCGCGCACCGCGCCCAGGCATCCACCCACGGCGTGATCCGCTTCGCCCCGGTCGCCGCCGCCGGCCCGCTGCTCAGCGCCGAGCTGGATGCGCTGGGCAAGGCACTGGAACAGCCGGCGCATCCGCTGCTGGCGATCGTCGCCGGCTCCAAGGTGTCGACCAAGCTGACCCTGCTGGAAAACCTGATCGGCAAGGTCGACCAGTTGATCGTCGGCGGCGGCATCGCCAACACCTTCATCGCCGCGCTGGGCCACTCGGTCGGCAACTCGCTGGTCGAGCCGGACCTGATCGACGCGGCGAAGAAAGTGCTGGCGGACGCCAAGCGCCGCGGCGCCGAAGTGCCGATGCCGGTCGACGTGGTGGTGGCGCCGGCGTTCTCCGCCCAGGCGCCGGCCACGGTGAAGCCGGTCGACCAGGTCGGCTCCGACGAGATGATCCTGGACATCGGCCCGCAGACCGCGGAGCTGTACGCCGCGCTGATCGCCAAGGCCGGCACCGTGGTGTGGAACGGCCCGGTCGGCGTGTTCGAGTTCGACGCCTTCGCCAAAGGCACCGAGGTGCTGGCGCAGGCCATCGCCGGCTCCGATGCCTTCTCCATCGCCGGTGGCGGCGACACCCTGGCTGCGGTCGACAAGTACGACATCGCCGACCGTGTCTCCTACATCTCCACCGGCGGCGGTGCCTTCCTCGAATTCCTCGAAGGCAAGGAGCTGCCTGCGGTGGCCGCGCTGAAGGCACGGGCCGCCAAGTAATGCTCTGCCTGTTCGACCTCGACGGCACCCTGATCGACTCCGAGCACGGCATCACCGCCTGCGTGAAACATGCGCTGGCGCAGCTGGAAGTACCCGAGCCGGCGCACGAGGAACTGCGTGCGTGGATCGGCCCGCCGCTGCGGCAGAGCTTCGCGCCGCTGCTGGGCCACGATGAGGCAAAAGTCGAGGCGGCGGTGGAGTTCTACCACCAGCGTTTCGACACGCTGGGCTGGCGCGAGCACGAGGTGTATCCGGGCATTGATACCTTGATCAGCCGCCTGCTCGACGCCGGCCACCAGCTGGCCGTGGTCACCAGCAAACCGCACATCCACGCCGAACCGATCATCGCCCACCTGCCGTTCGGCGATGCCTTCCTGCGCCTGTACGGCCCGCATCCGGGCAGCGCACACAGCGAGAAGGCCTCGATGATCGCCACCGCCCTGGCCGACTTCGACTGCCCGCCGGAAAACGCCGCGATGATCGGCGACCGCCGCTTCGACATCGAAGGCGCCGTCGCCAACCGGGTGCGCGGCATCGGCGTGCTGTGGGGCTTCGGCGACCGCGCCGAACTGGAACAGGCCGGCGCCCACGCCGTCTCCGCCACGCCGGATGAACTGGCCAACATCCTGCTGGGCTGAAAAAGTTCGTGAAGCGCAGGTCGGGCACTGCCCGACAACGCGTGCGACCCACCGCACTCCGACGCAAAAGCCGCGGGCGATGCACGCCCTACGCATCTGCGCACCAACCGACGCCGCCGTCCCATGCATCCACCGTAGGTCGGGCACCGCCCGACAACGCGTGCGACCCACCGCACTCCGATGCAAAAGCCGCGGACGATGCCCGCCCGACGCATCCGCACACCACCCAACACCGCCGTCCCATGCATCCACCGTAGGTCGGGCACCGCCCGACACCACGCGCGGCCACGACCCTCGCAAAAGCAGCGGGCTACACTGCACGGATGCTCCCACGCTCTCTGACCGACACGCTGGCCGCCCTGTTTCCCGCCGACGCCTTCGCCACCGGCGAAGCGCAACGGATCGCCTACGCCTACGACAACTCACGCCGGCACGCGCTGCCCGACGCGGTGGTATTTCCCACCAAACATGAACAGGTGGAATCACTGGTTCGGGCCTGCCGCACGCACCGTGTCCCAGTGATCGCCCGCGGGCGCGGCACCAATACCACCGGCGCCACGGTGCCGCTGGAAGGTGGCGTGGTGGTCAGTTTCGAGCGGATGAACCGGATCCTCCGCATCGACCCGGCCAACCGGCTGGCGGTGGTCGAGCCGGGCGTGCTCAACGGCGAGCTGCAGCAGGCACTGGCCGGACACGGTTTCTTCTGGCCACCCGATCCCTCTTCCGCGCCTTGGTGCAGCATCGGCGGCAACCTGGCCTGCAACTCGGCCGGTCCGCGCACGGTGAAATACGGCAGCCCGCGCGAGAACACGCTGGGCCTGCGCGCGGTGGCCGGCAACGGCGAGGGTTTCCGCTGCGGCACGTACACCAGCAAGGGCGCCACCGGCTACGACCTGACCCGGTTGCTGATCGGCTCCGAAGGCACGCTGGCGCTGGTCACCGAGGCCACGCTCAAGCTGACCCCGAAACCCTCCGCACTGCGCACCCTGCGCGCCACCTACCGCGACGTCGGCGCGGCGGCGCGGGCGGTGGCGCGGATCATGGCCCAGCCGGTCACGCCGTGCTCACTGGAGTTCATGGACGACGTGGCGCTGCAACTGGCTCATGAGCACGGTGGCGACAGCGTGCCGCTGGCCGGCGCGATGCTGATGATCGAAGTGGACGGCGAACCGGCCACCCTGCCCGCCGCCGTCGAGGCCGTCTCGGCGGCGGCCCGTGGCGACGGTCTGGAAGAACTGCGCGTGGCCGCCGACGCCGATGAAACCCGCGCGCTGTGGTCGGCCCGCAAGGCGCTGTCGCCCGCGCAGCGGCGGATCTCGCCGAACAAGATCAACGAGGACGTGGTGGTGCCGGTAAGCCGCCTGCCCGAGCTGGTCGACGGCATCCGCCAGCTGTCGGCAAAACACGAGGTGGTGATCGTCAGCTTCGGCCACGCCGGCAACGGCAACCTGCACGTCAACCTGCTGCCCCGCGACGAGGCCGAGCGTGAGCGCGCGCACGTCTGCCTGAGCGAGCTGTTCGCGCTGGTGATCGCGCTGGACGGCACGCTGTCCGGCGAGCACGGCATCGGCATCGCCAAACGCGACTTCATGCCACTGGCGCTGGAGTCATCCACGCTGGCGCTGATGCGCAACGTCAAGGCCGCGTTCGACCCCGATGGCATCCTCAACCCGGGCAAATTGTTGCCCGCGCTTTGTGCAGAGAATGGGGAGTAGGGAATGGGGAATCGGAAAAACACCGGCGCGGCGGCACTGGATCAACTGCTGGGCGAGATCCGGGCGTGCCGGATCTGTGCGGCGCACTTGCCCTTGGGGCCACGACCGGTGGTGCAGGCATCGGCGACATCGCGACTGCTGATCGTCAGCCAGGCACCGGGGCGCAAGGTGCACGAGACCGGCATCCCCTTCAACGACGTCAGCGGTGACCGGCTGCGCGAATGGATGGGCATCGACAAGACCACCTTTTACGACGCCAGCCGCATCGCCATCGTGCCAATGGGCTTCTGCTTCCCCGGCACCGGCAAGGGCGGCGACCTGCCGCCACGCCCCGAATGCGCCCCGACCTGGCACCCGCGCCTGCTGCCGTTGCTGAAACAGGTGGAATTGACCCTGGTGATCGGCCAGTACGCCCAGGCCGGCCTGCTCGGCGTCAAGCGCGGCACCAAACTCACCGACACCGTGCAAGCCTGGCGCGAGCACCTCGCCCGCGGTCACCTGCCCCTGCCCCACCCCAGCCCGCGCAACCGGCTGTGGCTGGCACGCAATCCGTGGTTCGAGGAGGAGTTGTTGCCGGTGCTGCGGGAGCGGGTGGCCAGCGCGCTGCACATGGCACGCTGAGCGACGCTGCAACGCGCCTTGCCGGTTGCCAGTGGATTCTCTAACCTGCCCCGATCCATCGGCTGCGCGGCTTGCTCAGCCTTGCCAGGGGACCCCTATGCCGGACCAGTGCCTGTGAACGTCAAGCACCGCCTTGTGGCGATGAATTTTCTGCAGTTTTTCGTGTGGGGATCGTGGCTGATCACGATCGGAGCGTACTGGTTCCAGTACCGGCACTGGTCGGGTGCGCAGTTCGGCGCGATCTTCTCGACGATGGGCATCGCCTCGCTGTTCATGCCCTCGCTGATGGGCGTGATCGCGGACAAGTGGATCAATGCCGAGCGGCTGTACGGCCTGCTGCACATCGCCGGTGCCATCGTGCTGTTCATCGTGCCGTCGATCGACGACCCGGGCACGCTGTTCTGGGTGATGCTGCTGAACATGATGTGCTACATGCCGACGATCTCGCTGGCGATCGCGGTGGCCTACAACGCGCTCAAGAGCGATGGTGCCGACGTGGTGCTGGCCTTCCCGCCGATCCGTGTGTGGGGCACGGTGGGCTTCATCGCCGCGATGTGGACGGTCAGCCTGCTGCACCTGGAAACCTCGGGCGGGCAGTTCTACGTGGCCTCCGCCGCCGCGCTGGTACTCGGCCTGTACGCGTTCACCCTGCCTAAGTGCCCGCCGCGCCTGCGTGGCCAGACGCACACTTCGTGGCTGGACACGCTGGGGCTGACCTCGTTCGCGCTGTTCCGCGACGTCAAGATGGCTGTCTTCTTCCTGTTCGCGATGCTGCTGGGCGCGGCGCTGCAGCTGACCAATGCCTACGGCGACACCTTCCTGCACGACTTCGCCAACATCGACGCCTACAAGGGACTGGTCGCGGTGCGTTACCCGGCGATCATCATGTCGATCTCGCAGATCTCCGAGACCCTGTTCATCCTGGCCATCCCGTTCTTCTTCAAGCGTTTCGGCATCAAGACGGTGATGCTGATCAGCATGATCGCCTGGGTGCTGCGCTTCGGCCTGTTCGCCTACGGCGACCCGGGCCCGGGCCTGTGGATGATCGTGCTGTCGTGCATCGTCTACGGCATGGCCTTCGACTTCTTCAACATCTCCGGCTCGCTGTTCGTCGAGGAACAGAGCGACCCGGCGATCCGCGCCAGCGCGCAGGGCCTGTTCATGCTGATGACCAACGGCATCGGCGCGATCCTGGGCAGCTCGATCAGCGGCGTGATCATCGACGCCTGGTTCACCCATGCCGACGGCAGCAAGGACTGGCACGGCATCTGGATCACCTTCGCCGCCTATTCGCTGGTGGTGGCGGTGCTGTTCGCGATCCTGTTCCGGCACCGGCATCAGCCACAGGCATTGAAAGCCGCCGTCACACACTAGGGATTCCCGCATGGCGGGCAATGCCCGCCATGCGCATCACGTCGCTACAATACGGCGATGCGCATCGGCCCCTACCTCATCGACCCGCCCGTGGTGCTCGCCCCGATGGCGGGCGTCACCGACAAGCCGTTCCGGCTGCTGTGCAAGCGGCTGGGCGCGGGGCTGGCGGTGTCGGAGATGACCAACGCCGATCCGCGGCTGTGGCATACGCGCAAGTCGCTGCGGCGGATGGACCACGAAGGTGAGCCGGAACCGGTCAGCGTGCAGATCGCCGGCTACGATCCGGCGATGCTGGCCGAGGCGGCGCGTTTCAACGTAGCCAACGGCGCGCAGCTGATCGACATCAACATGGGCTGCCCGGCCAAAAAGGTATGCAACGTGTGGTCGGGCTCGGCGCTGCTGCAGGACGAGCCGCTGGTGGCGCGCATCGTCAAGGCGGTGGTTGATGCGGTCGAAGTGCCGGTGACCCTTAAGATCCGCACTGGCTGGGACCGCCAGCACCGCAACGCGCTGAGCATCGCCCGCATCGCCGAGGATGCCGGCATCGCCGCACTGGCCGTGCATGGCCGCACCCGCGCCGACAAATACGAGGGCGAGGCCGAGTACGAAACCATCGCTGCGGTGAAGGCCGCCGTGGGCATACCGGTGCTGGCCAATGGCGACATCCGCACGCCGCAGCAGGCCCGCCACGTGCTCGACGTCACCGGTGCCGATGCCGTGATGATCGGCCGTGGCGCACAGGGCCGGCCATGGATCTTCCGCGAGATCGCGCACTACCTCGCCACCGGCGAGCTGCTGCCCGAACCGGAACCGGCCGAGGTGGCGCAGATCCTGCTCGGCCATCTGGAACATCTCTACGACTTCTATGGCGAGCATGCCGGCGTGCGCATCGCACGCAAACATCTGGGCTGGTACGCCAAGGATCGCCCCGAGAACACCGCCTTCCGCCAGGTGGTGAATCGCGCGGAAACCGCCGATGCGCAGTGGCGGCTGACCCGCGATTACTTCGCAACGCTGGCGAGCGGACTCGTCCGGGCAGCCTGAAGCCTCATCGACCCAGCGTCGATGCACCGGGGCATGCCTGCCATGCTGCGCGCACCGCACACTTTCGCCTGCAGGCTCGTGTCTCAACCGGTACCGGCGTGCGTCCAGTGACGATGCAGCCGCTGTGCGCACGCATCCAAAAGGAATCCCAGCGCACCGATCAGCACGATCGCCGCCATCAGTTCCGCATAAGCCAGCCGGTCACGCGTATCGAGGATGAAATAGCCCAGGCCGGAACTCACGCCGAGCATTTCGCACGGGATAAGCAGGATCCAGATCATGCCGATCGCCACCCGCACACCGGTCAGCACATGGCCCAGGATGCCCGGCACCACCACACGCCACAACAACTCGCCACGGGTCGCACTGAGGCTGCGAGCCAGCAGCAGCCAGCGCGGATCAATCTGGCGCACGCCAGCCGCCGTATTGAGGATGACCGGCCACACCGCGGTGATCGTCAGCAGGAAATAGATCGGCGCATCGCCGATGCCGAACGCCATTACCGCGATCGGCATCCACGACAGCGGCGAGATCATGCGCAGGAACTGGAACGCTCCACTGGTACCACTGTCGAGCAGGCGCGAACTCCCCACCGCCACGCCGATTGGCACGCCCAGTGCCAATGCGGCCGACAGACTTGCCAGCACGCGCCTGAGACTGGTCAGCGTATGTCGCGTCAACTCGTTGCCGGCCAGCAGGCGGCCCAGGCTGTCGAAGGCATCGCCCGGGCCAAGCGACTGTGCCAGCGGCATGCTTCGCCCCAGCCACCACGCACTCAACGACCACAGCAGCCACAGGACGAACAGGCCGGACAGGCCCAGCCCGAAACGGATGGCAAAACGTGGGCCGGCAGAATGACTGCTCATGTCGCAACACCCGTGGCAGCACCCGCGAGCAGCGCCCTGCGCGAGAAGCAGTGCAGCCGGCGCATCAGGTTGTGACCTGCTCGTGGCGGGTAAATCCCTCGGGCAGATCGAATGCAGCCATGCCGCCGTATCGGGCAATGGCTTTTTTCACGAAGCGGTCGTCCACCAGATCCCGCGCCACGAAAGCCGGTTCCAGATCCGTCAGGAAATCGTTCCGGCCTTCCACGTAGGTGGTCTTCAGCATCGACACCAGCGTTTCGGTATAGCTGGGGTACGGATAAGGCTGGAAGTCGATACGGTGCTGGTGCCACTCCGGGTGGTGGATCACGCCTGCTGCGGCGTAAGCCACGTTGTCATCCGGTGATGGCGCCAGCACCCTGGCCAAGGTGTCGTAGGCATGCGGCGTGTAGTGCTCCGCACTATCCCTGGCCAGCAGGCGGGCGGTGTCCTGGCGATGATGACGCGCCCACGCCTGCGCCTGCACGATGGCATTGACCACCTTCTGCGACCATTCGGGGCGAGTGTCGAGGTCGTGCTGGTGCATCTGCACCACGCAGCAGGCGTGGTCCTTCCATACATCGCCGGTGAAACGCAGCACCTTGCCGACCTTGAGGTTCTCGGCCAGCGCCACGAAAGGCTCGGCCACGATGTAGCCGGCGATCTTTCCGCTGGCCAGCGCCGGGACCATGTCCGACGGCGCCATCACCACCAGTTTGACCTGCTTTGGCCCCGGCGTGCCGCTGCCGACGGAGGCAAGGCCCTGACTCTTCAGCAAATGCTGCAGCACCACGTTGTGCACCGAGTACCAGAACGGGATCGCCACCGTGGTGCCACCGAGGTCACCCAGCGTATCCACGCCATCCTTCACCGCGACCGCCAGCGCCGAACCGCACACGTGGTTCCACGCCACCACCTTCGACGGTGATCTACTGCCGTAGCGTGCCCAGATCGTCATCGGCGACAGCATGTGCACCACGTTGACCTGGCCACTGAGAAAGGCCTCCACGATCTGCGCCCAGCTGCGGAACAACCGCGGCTTCTCCACCGCCAGCCCCTGCTGCCGGAACAGCCCGCGCTGGTGTGCCACCAGCAGCGGCGTGGCATCGGTGATCGGCAGATAGCCGATACGCACCGGCGCATCCGGCTCGGCTGCCACCGCCTTGCCAAAATCCTGCAGCAGCGGCAGTGCGCCGGCCGCGGTGAACAGAGCCGACAATTTCAGAAAACGGCGGCGAGAGCTGAGGGCTGTGTCGTCGGTCATGATCAATCAGGAATCCTGCAGAGCCGGCTGCACCGAGGCATGGCCGCCGGCAACCAGATGAAGAACAGGCCGCACGGCCCCGACATGACGCGCCCGGCGCAGCGCCTGCACGATGTCCAGCCGGATCGATGCCAGTTGCCTGACCACTTCGGTTCGTGGACGCGGCTGCGTGATGCGCCATTCGCCGAGCTGCCCGGCCGGGTGGCCGCCCAGCAGAAGAATGCGGTCGGCCAGGATCAGCGCCTCGTCGATGTCATGGGTCACCAGCACCGCGGCGGTACGGTGGCGCGCCACGATCTGCTGCAGCAGCACCTGCATGTCGGCACGGGTGATTTCGTCCAGCGCACTGAATGGCTCGTCCAGCAGCAGGATCTCGCTCTGGCGGGCAAGCGCGCGTGCCAACGCAGCACGCTGCGCCATGCCGCCGGACAGCTGCGCCGGATACAACCCCGCCGCGTGCTCCAGGCCCACCTCGGCAATCGCCGCACGGACGCGTTCGCGGCGTACGCCGGCGGCCAGCCGCGGCTGGCGTTTGAAGTCCAGCCCGAAACCCACGTTCTTCTCCAGCGTCAACCACGGCAACAGACAGGGGTCCTGGAATACTGTGGCGGCCCGGGGGTGCGGGCCAGGCAATGGCTCGCCGCGCCAGCGCACGCCGCCAGCATCAGGCGAGTGCAGACCAGCCAGCACGCGCAGCAGCGATGACTTGCCCACGCCACTGGGGCCCAGCACCGCCACCACCTCACCCGCTGCCAGCTGCATCGAGAAATCGCGCAATACCGTGTTGACTGCCTGGCCAGCCCGGCCGTAATCCAGGGCGATGTTGCTGGCATCCAACACGATGGGAGGCGTGGTGCGGGTTGTTGGATTCATGCCTGTCACTCATCTGGAACGGGAAAGAAGTCGTCCTTGCTCACGCCGCAGTCGGGGCAACTCCAGTCATCGGGAATCGACGCGAATGGCGTGCCGGGCGCAATGCCGTCCTCCGGCAGGCCCTTGGCCTCGTCGTAGACGAAGCCGCAGGGGCCGCACATCCACCGTGCCATCAGGCTGCCTCGGTCCGTGCCGAGGCCTGTTCAAGATCGTGGATTTCCTTGCGCAGGTGTTTCAGTGCCGGTGTCACGATGGCCACGAACACCGCCTCGCGCAGCTGCCGTTGTGCCGGATGACGCATCAGGTAACCCCGCGCCCCCGCATGCAGCACCGCTGCATTGGCGGCGCGCAGCGCCAACCCGGACACCTCCGCACGCAGTTTCAGCACCGGAAGCATGGGTGCCGTGGCCGACTGCACCTGCCCCGCCAGAACGAGCGCCCTGGCCTGCAGCGTGGCCAGAGCTTCCGCCAGCCCGGCCTCGCTGTCGTCGAGGAATGCATTGACGTGGGCGTGAGATGCCTGGCCCTCGCGGATCGTCTTCAGGCTGCCTTCGACCACGCCAAAACCCATGCCGGTCTGGCCGAGCACGAAGCCTGCCTTGATCCGCCGCATGTACTCATCGAACTGTTCCGGGTGTGCCAGCACGCCACCGGCGTCGATGTGCACCGCCCTGAAGCGCACGTTGAGCGTGCCCGTGCCCCGCATGCCGGAGAATTCGGGGCAGTGGTGCAGGGTCGGCCCGGCAGTACCGCACTCCACCGCGAACATCACGTAGCCACCACCTTCGACCGAGGCTGCCGCGACGAGCAGATGCCCGGCATCCAGGTTGGAAACCCAGGGCAGCACGCCATCAACCACGTAACCGTCACCGGAGCGGCGGGCCACGAGGTGCATTTTCTCGATCCCGGCCAGATGCTTGACCGCGTTCGACATGCCGGTCCCCGCCAGCAGGGTGCCACGTGCCACCGGCTCCAGATACCGCTGCCGCACCGCAGCCTCGGGAGCATGCTGCAGATACCAGGCGCAGGTGGACTGGCACCACACCAGGAATGCCGTCGAACCGCAGACACTGCCGACCCGGGCAATGATGTCGATCTGCCGCGACAGACCCGGCTCCAGCGCAGCGGACGGCGATGCCACCCGGCCAAACCCGCCCAGCGCACCCAGTTGGCGCAGGAAGTCGCGCGGATACAGGCCATCGCGATCAATGGACGTGGCCAGCGGCAGCAGGCTGGCATCGACCAGTTTGCTGATTCCGGTCAGCGACTCCGGGGATGTGATCGGCGTGCCCATGGCTCAGAGATACGGCTGCAGTTCGGGGTTGACCGGCGTCTGCGCCAAATTGTTGGCGTAGTTGCACAGCGTGGCCAGGCTTATGCCCAGCACCACCTCCAGCGCCTGGGCCTCGCTGTAACCGGCAGCCAGGAAAGCCTGCAATTCATCGTCCGCCACCTGGCCCTTGTGCTCGATCACCGCCAGAGTGAATTGCGCCAGCGTATCGAGCCGGGGGTCTTCCAGCCCGCTGGCGCTGCGCAGGGCCTGCAGCAGCGGCGCCGGCATCTGCAGCTTCTTGCGTGCGATCGCGGTATGCCCGGCCACGCAGAAACCGCAGCCATTGCGGGTGGCGGCGGTGATCTGGACCACCTCGCGCTCGACGTCGGAAAGACTCCCCCGCGCATTGATGGCGCTGACTGTCTGGTAGGTCTCGATCGCCGTGGGCGCATTGGCCAGCACACCGAGCAGGTTGGGTACGAAACCACTGGCTTTCCTGGCTGCAGCGAGCCGTGGTGCGGCCTCCTCCGGCGCGCTCTCGATGGTCTGGATGGCAATGCGGCTCACGTGCGTTCCTTCAAATGGACGTCTAAACTTCCATCACGTTAGGCGCCCCGACTCACCGCGGGCAAAGAACATCTTTCCATGTGCTTATGCCCTGCCAGCGCGAAGATCGTGCGGAAACCGGCGTCGCCCGCCATGGCCCCCGCGAGGCCACCCGGAACGATGCCGGAACGCGGAGCCGTCCAGACGTCTGAACATTCACCTAACCCTGTAATCACGCGGACATCTTCAAGCTGCAAAACCGGGGGCAGCGATGTATCATGCGCGACCTCTTTTATCTTTCTATCCGAACGCAGGGATATATACCGCGATGTCCAACTACCTGTTCACCTCCGAATCGGTCTCCGAAGGCCATCCGGACAAAGTCGCCGACCAGATCTCCGATGCCGTGCTCGACGCCATCCTGGCGCAGGATCCAGCCGCCCGCGTCGCCTGCGAGACCATGGTCAAGACCGGCGTGGCGATCGTCGCCGGCGAAATCACCACCAGCGCATGGATCGATCTGGAGGCGCTGACCCGCGAGGTCATCCTCGACATCGGCTACAACTCCAGCGACGTCGGCTTCGACGGCGCCACCTGCGGCGTGCTGAACCTGATCGGCAAGCAGTCGCCCGACATCAACCGTGGTGTCGACCGCAAGAAGCCCGAGGAACAGGGCGCCGGCGACCAGGGCCTGATGTTCGGCTACGCCACCAATGAAACGAAGGACTTCATGCCGGCGGCGATCCACTACTCGCACCGCCTGGTCGAGCAGCAGGCAAAGGTCCGCAAGAAGAAGAACTCGCCGCTGCCGTGGCTGCGTCCGGACGCCAAGAGCCAGGTCACCCTGCGCTACGAGAACGGCGTGGCCACCGCGATCGACGCCGTGGTGCTCAGCACCCAGCACGATCCGGGCATCAAGCAGAAGGACCTGATCGAGGCGGTGCGCGAGCACATCCTCAAGCCGGTGCTGCCGGCCAAGCTGCTGCACAAGGGCACCAAGTTCCACATCAACCCGACCGGCAAGTTCGAGATCGGCGGCCCGGTGGGCGACTGCGGCCTGACCGGCCGCAAGATCATCGTCGACACCTACGGCGGCTGGGCCCGTCACGGTGGCGGCGCGTTCTCCGGCAAGGATCCGTCCAAGGTCGACCGCTCGGCCGCCTACGCCGCCCGCTACGTGGCCAAGAACATCGTCGCCGCCGGCATTGCCGACCGCTGCGAGGTGCAGGTCAGCTACGCCATCGGCGTGGCCCAGCCGACCTCGATCTCGGTGACCACCTTCGGCACCGGCAAGATCAGCGACGACAAGATCGAGAAGCTGATCCGCAAGCATTTCGACCTGAGCCCGTACGGCATCCTGCAGATGCTCGACCTGATCCACCCGATGTACCGGCAGACCGCCAGCTACGGCCACTTCGGCCGTACCCCTCGGCTGGTCAAGGACGCCAACGGCAACAGCTTCACCACATTCTCGTGGGAGAAGACCGACCGCGCCGAGGCGCTGCGCCAGGACGCGAAGCTGAAGTAAGCCTCGCCGGCACATGGCTGTGCAGACCGGAACGGGCCGCATCAAGCGGCCCGTTTCGTTTGTCGTTCCGATTCACCGACAACCGGCTGCGCCCATTCCCTACGGCACTTACCAGTCCAGGAAACTCCAGACAAGAAACCCCACGCAATACAGGAACAAAAACCCGAGCCCGACAAACAATCCCCCGCCTTCGCCAAGCCACAGCCATCCAACCAGGCAACCCACGGCAAACGCATCCAGCATGCGCCGTCCCATTGACGTTGGTTTTCCGGCTTTCATCGGGTGACTTCCCCACGCCGCCCCCCGCAGATGGCCCGCCTGCATCGAGCCGCAAGAAACCCGTGATCCACGACTGATCCCCCCATGTCATCGGAGGCCAGCATAGGGACACGCATTCTCGGCACCTGCGACTCGAATGCCCCACCCGAACCTTTACTGCTGGAGTGCCTTGCGCCGGAACACACCAGGCAGATACCGCAGCTGTTGCAGAACACGCCCGCTACAATAGGCGGATGTCACTCATCCAACTGCACCGCGTCGACTTCAGCATCGGCGGCCCGCTCCTGCTCGAACACGTCAACCTCTCGATCGAGACCAATGAGCGTGTCTGCATCGTCGGCCGCAACGGCGAAGGCAAATCCACCCTGATGAAGCTGATCGCCGGCGAGCTGCAGGCCGACGACGGCGAAGTCCGCATACAGAACGGCATCGTGATCGCACGCATGGCGCAGGAAGTGCCGCAGGGTACCGACGGCAGCGTGTTCGACGTGGTCGCCGAGGGGCTGGGCGATCTGGGCCGGCTGCTGGCGCGCTACCACCACCTGCTGGCAGAAGGTGATTTCGACGCACTGGGCGAGGTGCAGAACCAGATCGAGGCCCGCCAGGGCTGGGACCTGGACCGCCGCGTCGGCGACGTGCTGACCCAGCTGGAACTGCCCGGCGACACCGCCTTCGCCGCACTGTCCGGCGGCATGAAGCGCCGCGTGCTGCTGGCCCAGGCACTGGTGAAGAAACCAGACGTGCTGCTGCTGGACGAGCCGACCAACCATCTGGACATCGAGGCGATCGGTTGGCTGGAAGGCTTCCTCAAGCAATTCGGCGGCAGCATCATCTTCGTCACCCATGACCGCAGCTTCCTGCGCGCGCTGGCCACCCGCATCGTCGAGATCGACCGCGGCCAGCTCACCGACTGGCCGGGCGACTACGACAACTACCTGCGCCGCCGCGAGGAACGCCTGCACGCCGAGGCGCAGGCCAACGCCGCCTTCGACAAGAAGCTGGCGCAGGAGGAAGTGTGGATCCGCCAGGGCATCAAGGCCCGGCGCACCCGCAACGAAGGCCGCGTGCGTGCGCTGAAAGCGCTGCGCGTGGAGCGCGCTGCACGACGCAATCTCGGTGGCAACGTCAAGATGACCGCCGCCAACGCGCAGGCCTCGGGCAAGAAGGTGATCGACCTCGACCACGTGCATCAGGCCTACGGCGGCCGCGTGCTGATCGACGACCTCACCACCACGGTGATGCGCGGCGACCGCATCGGCATCATCGGCCCCAACGGCGCCGGCAAGAGCACTTTGCTGAAGATCATGCTGGGCGAGCTGAAACCGCTGCGCGGCGAGGCCGAACTCGGCACCGGCATCCAGATCGCCTACTTCGACCAGCACCGGCTGCAGCTCAACGACCAGCTCAACGCACTGGACAACGTGGCCGAGGGCCGCGAATACATCGAGCTCAACGGCCAGCGCAAGCACATCATCGGCTACCTGCAGGATTTCCTGTTCTCGCCCGAGCGCGCCCGCGCGCCGATCACCCGTCTGTCCGGCGGCGAGCGCAACCGCCTGCTGCTGGCCAAGCTGTTCGCCCAACCGTCCAACCTGCTGGTGATGGACGAACCGACCAATGACCTCGACGTCGAGACGCTGGAACTGCTGGAAGAACTGCTCACCGACTACCAGGGCACCCTGCTGCTGGTCTCGCATGACCGCGCCTTCCTCGACAACGTGGTCTCCAGCACCCTGGTGCTGGAGGGCGAAGGCCGCATCGGCGAATACGTCGGCGGCTATTCGGACTGGCTGCAACAGCGGCCTGCCCCGGCGTCCGCACCCGCGGCCAGGTCGCCCGCCCCCGCGCCTGCCGCAACGGCACCGTCGCCATCGAAACCCAAGCGCAGCTTCAAGGAACAGCGCGAGCTGGAACAGCTGCCTGCCCGCATCGAGCAACTGGAAGCCGACATCGCCGCCCGCACCGCGGCCATGACCGAACCGGCCTTCTTCCAGCAGGACAGCACCGCCATCGTCCAGGCCAACGAAGCACTTGCTGCCGTGCAGGCGGAGCTGGATGCGGCCTACGCGCGCTGGGAAGAACTCGACAGCTGAAGGCTCCCGCAAAGCCGTAGGGCGGGCATTGCCCGCCGCGTGACAGGCAAGCCGCACCGGGCGGGCATTGCCCGCCACCCCGGCGGGTGCGGAGTGCGAAAAAATCGTTTGGCCCAAACCTCACGCGTCATCGCCGCCGCCATTGGCGGGCAGTGCCCGCCCTACGCCAGACGGCCAGAAGTGAGTGCAGGGAAGTGAGAGTCGAGAGAGAGCAAAGGCTGCTGCGCACGCCTGCCCACTCACTTCTCACTCCTCTGCACTCACTCCTCGCTCTACGCCTCCGCGTATGATCCAGCGGATCACACTGCGGACCTTCCCCCATGTACACGCTCTGTTATTCGCCCGGCGCGGCCAGTCTGCTGGTGCACCTGACCCTGCGCGAAGCCGGTGTGGCGCACGCGTTGAAACGCGTCGAGATCGACAAGGGCGAACAGCGCAGCGCCGAGTACCTGGCGATCAACCCGCAGGGCTTGCTGCCGACCCTGCTGGTCGATGGCGTGCCGCACGGCGAAGCCGCTGCGCTGGCGATGCTGCTGGCCGAACGGCATCCCGAGGCGGCACTGGCACCAGCTGCCGGCATGCCGGCGCGCGCCGACTATCTGCAATGGATGTTCTTCCTCGCCAATTCGCTGCAGCCACTGTTCCGCCAGTGGTTCTATCCCGGCGACCACGTCACCGATGGATCCGACACCATCCAGCAAGCCGCCCGCATCGGCATCGAGAAGTGCTGGACGCGGATCGACGAACACCTCGCCGCACATGGCCCTTTCATGCTGGGCGACAGCTTCAGCGTGGTCGATCTGTACGCGCTGATGCTGATGCGCTGGTCGCGCAACATGCCGCGCCCGGCCACCGACTGGCCCCGTCTTGCCGTGCTCGCCGCCCGCCTGAAGTCGCGCCCTTCCTGGCGACAGGTCTGTGCCATCGAAGGCCTGCACGACTGGGCCTGACGTGGTGAGTCCGCGTCCCCACCCCGAAGCCTGGGCCGTCTACCTGCTCGAATGCATCGACGGCCGCGTCTACACCGGCATCGCCCGCGACCCCGAACAGCGCTACGCCACCCACCTCGCCGGCAAAGGCGCCCGCTTCACCCGCGCCAACCCGCCACGCAAGTTGCTGGGCTGGGTCTGGGTCGCCGACAAAAGCGCAGCTCTGCGCCTGGAAATCGCCTGGAAGAAACTCCCCCGCCCCCAGCGTATTGCTGCACTCCGCGCCGCGAAATCGTAGGGCGGGCATCGCCCGCGGCTCTTGCGTCGGCGTGCGGAAAAACCCGCACGCCGAAGGCCGCGCGCGTTGTCGGGCAATGCCCGACCTACGGCTCTCGCGTCGACGCGTAGGGCGGGCACTGCCCGCGGCTTTTGTGTCGACGCACGGAAAAACCCACACCCCGAAGGCCGCACGCATTGTCGGGCGGTGCCCGATCTACGGTGCCCGCATCGATGCGTAGGGCGGGCACTGCCCGCGGCTTTTTCATCGACGCACGGAAAAACCCGCACGCCGAAGGCCGCGCGCGTTGTCGGGCAATGCCTGACCAACGGCTCTCGCGTCGACGCGTAGGGCGGGCACTGCCCGCGGCTTTTGTGTCGACGCACGGAAAAACCCACACCCCGAAGGCCGCACGCATTGTCGGGCGGTGCCCGACCTACGGTGCCCGCATCGATGCGTAGGGCGGGCACTGCCCGCGGCTTTTTCATCGGCGCACGGAAAAACCCACACCCCGAAGGCCGCGCGCGTTGTCGGGCGGTGCCCGACCTACGGCTCTCGCGTCGCGGACAAGGCCCGCGCGGGGAGCTGGTACGGAGAGGCGAAGCCGGGCGCTTCATGTATTCACGTCACCTGGACCGCGGATTGTGGTCAGGCAATCACGTGGCAGGCGGCATCGCCGACGTGCACCGCGCTGGTCACCAGGCGCTTGTCGAAGGTGGACAGGCAAGCACCATGTTTCACCGCCAATGCCAGCAGGTAGCTATCGGTGACCTGACCGCTGGCCAGCAGGTGATCGGGATCGACAAGAGTGCGATCGAGCAGGCTGGCGTCACCAGCCAGAAACTGGTGATCCGGCCTTGCGCAGAACTCGGCCAGCACCGGCAGCGCCTCGCCCGGCGAGGCCACCGGATTCGCATAGCGCGGATGGCTGACGATGCGCAGGAAGCCATTCTGGGTCAACGGACAACTGGCCCAGGCCGTCACGTTGCCGGCAAACCAGTCGTGCGCACGGCCATGCTGTGCGTGCATGGGGTCAAGCAGGGCAATCAGCACGTTGACGTCGAGCAGGAACACCGGCCCCGCCGACCGCCAGTCACCGCGGCGGTCATGCACGGCACCCGCCTTTCGGGCCGGACTCACGGCAACTCGTCGCGCAGGCGGTTGACCAGCTCCAGCGTGGCCGGCCGCGCGCCTTCGCGCGTCGGCAGCAGGCGAATGCCGTTGCGACTGACCGGCGCGCTCGCCGCCGGCTTCAGGCCGCGACGGGCCAGCTCTGACACCACCTCGCCCAAGGTCTTGCCCTGCTGCTCCGCCAAGCCGCGGGCAGCCGCCAGCACGTCTTCATCGAGTTTCAGGGTGGTGCGCATCGTGGTGCCTCCCGTACAGGCATCAAACATCACGCATCAAACATCAGATGTCAAGATCGAAACAACGGCGAACATCCCGCACCGACATGCCGCGGAGCAGACACGAAAACCCATCCGTCACCCTCCTACGGCGGGTGTTCAGACCGGGGACATGGGAATGTCAGGGCAACGGCAGCCAGAGCGTGGCGATGGCGCCACCTGCTTCGCGGGCGGCGAGAGTGACGCCGCCGTCGTGGGCTTCGGCGATCTGCCGGACCAGGGCCAGGCCGATGCCGGAGCCGCCGGGCTTGGTGGTGAAGAACGGCACGAACAGGTTGTCGCTGCCGGGCAGGCCGGGGCCGTCGTCGAGGATCTCGATCAATGCCCGGTCGTCTTCGGCACGCCAGCGCATGCGCACGCTGCCGTTGGTGGAAAGACTGGCCTCGACGGCGTTGCGCAGCAGGTTGATCAGAGCCTGTTCCAGTTGATCGGGATCGGCCTGCACGTGCAGTGATTCGCCGGGATCGACCTGCACGTCCAGCCGCTGCTCCAGCCTGGCCACTGCGGGAATCAAGGTCGCCAGATCAATGTCGTGCCGATCCGGCGACGGCAGCGCGGCGAGCCGGCTGTAGCCGGCCAGGAAACGCGCCAGCGATTCGGCACGCTTGCCGATCACCTGCAAGCCGCTGCTGGCATCCTCGCGCCAGTCCTCGGCCAGCGGCTCGCGCGTGACCAGATTGGCCAGGGTGCCGGCCAGCGAGCCGATCGAGGCCAGCGAGTTGTTGACCTCGTGGCCGAGCACCCGCAGCAAACGCTGCCAGGCCTGGCGTTCCTCCTCGCGCAACACCCGGCCGACGTCGTTGAGCACCAGCAACTGGCCGCTGCGTCCCTCGTTGCGCAGCGGCGCATGGCGTACCGCGAAACGCCCGCTGCGACCGGGAAAGGCGTGCCGCACGACCTGCTCCATCGGGCCGGCCAACAAGCCATCCAGCGCCAGCTCGTCGGCACGACGCCCGAGCAGTTCGTGCCGCTCACGCCGCAACAACCGTTGCGCCGCCGGGTTGAGCAGGCGCAGCCGCGCCTCGTGGTCGAACACCAGCACCGCGCTGTCCAGCGCGGCGAGGGTCTTGCCGAGCAGGCGCGCGGCATCTTCGAACTGCAGGCGCTCCTTCTGCAGCCGATCGGCCAGCGCGTTGATGTCGTAGATCGCGTCGCCGAGTACCCCGCCCTGCACGCCGCGCATGCTGTAGTCGCCCTCGCGCAAGGCCTCCAGCAGGCCGGCCAGGGTGTACAGCGGATAGACCACGCGGCGATGCTGCCAGCGCGCCAGCCAGGCGGTGGCCACGATCACTCCGCCCGCCAGCACCCAGCACAGCGACGGTTCGGGCAGGCCGAACAGCAGCAGCGCGGCAACAGCGCACAACGCCGGCAAGGCCACCAGCCAGCTGCCCAGCAGCACGCGCCGCTCGAACGCCGGCATCTGCCCGCGGCGGCGCGTCTCAGTCATGACCGGCCGACGGATCGCGCAAGCCATACTTCTCCAGCCGCCGGTACAAGGTCTGCCGGGTGATGCCCAGCGCGTCGGCGGCCTGCTGCAGATTGCCGTCGTGGCGTTCCACCGCACGGCGTACCAGATGCTCCTCGGCCTGCTCGATGGTCATGCCGTCCAGCGCCGGTGCCGCATCGCCGCCCGACGAAACCGGCCCGAACGCCAGTGCCGAATCACTGACCAGATCGTGCTCGGCCAGCAGCGCGGCACGCTCCATCAGATGGCCCAGTTCGCGCACGTTGCCCGGCCAGCTCCAGGCCAGCAATGCACGTTCGGCCGACGGCGCCAGCCGCAGGCCATGGCGGCCGTAACGCGCCGCGCTGCGCTCAAGGAAGCTGCGTGCCAGCGGCAGGATGTCGGCGCTGCGCTCGCGCAACGGCGGCAGGCGGATCTCCAGCGTGTTGAGGCGATACAGCAGGTCCTTGCGGAAGCGTCCTTCCTCGACATCCACCGCCAGATCGGCATTGGTCGCCGAGACCAGGCGCACGTCCACGCGCTGCGTGCGCGACGAACCCAGCCGCTCGAACTCGCCATCCTCCAGCACGCGCAGCAGCTTCGGTTGCTGCGACAGCGGCACGTTGCCCACCTCGTCAAGGAACAGCGTGCCGCCGTCGGCCAGCTCGAAACGGCCGATGCGCTCGTTCTTGGCATCGGTATAGGCACCGCGCACGTGGCCGAACATCTCCGACTCGAACACGCTCTCGGCGATGCCGCCCATGTTGACCTTGACCAGTGCCCGCGCCGCCCGCCCCGACTGCGCATGCAGCTGCCGCGCGATCACGCCCTTGCCGGTGCCGTTCTCGCCCAGCACCAGCACGTTGGCGTCACTGGGCGCGACCCGTGCCACCAGCTCCATCACCCGCCGCATCGCCGGGGATTCGGCGATCAGGGTTTCGTCGCCACCGCGCAGCAACGCGTTCTCCGCCTCCAGCCGGCGCTGCCGCCGCGCGCCCGCACCCAGCGCCATCTGCGCGCGCAGCACGCTGAGCAGGCGCGCGTTGTCCCACGGTTTCTCGATGAAATCACCGGCACCGCGACGCAACGCATCCACTGCCAGCGTCACCTTGCCCCAGGCCGTCATCACCACCACCGGCAGTTCCGGCACCTGCTGGCGCAACTGGTCGAGCAGGGCCAGCCCCTCCTCGCCCGAGGTGGTGTCGCGGGTGTAGTTGAGGTCGATCAGCGCCGCGTCGAAATCACGCTGGCGCACCGCATCCAGCGCGGCAGCCGGACCATCCACGCCGACGCTGGCGATGCCCTCGGACTTCAGCAACAGGCGCAACGCCTCGCGCACGTCGGGCTGGTCGTCGGCGATGAGGATGGTGGGGGTGGTCATGACAAGACACTCTTCACGGCCAACTTCAACAGCCGGCTTTCTTCTGGTGATGGAACGAAGCACATCGGGCGCTGAGTCGCCCGACAAGGGACAAGCAAGGCTTCTGCGGCCCCCATCATGCGTGACATCCGGGTGCCGCCTTCATGTCATCCGTGCCCCAGCCATCCAGCCAGGCCCTCGCTTCCCTGCCACTGAGGTGCATCCCGGTTTCACGGAAAGCACGCCACGACGCCAGCGCCTCCTGAATGAAGCTTTCACGGGCCTCCTCGCGCGCAATCCGGCCTGGCTGACAGGACTGCAATCCGGGGAGGCGCTGCATCAGGTCGTCACTGGTTTTCATGGTTGCCCTCATGGTCTGCTCTCCCGGACAGGGGAATATCCTCGCTGCAGGAAACGGATGACAGGGTCAGGGTACCGATACATCCGGGCCCCAGTGAATCCCGTGTCAGCCATGACGCCATCCACCCTTCTCGATGCCAAGCGGATTGCCATCCACGCCGCTGCCGAAAAGTTCCGCCCGGCCAACATGCGGGTGTTCGGTCCGTCACGGCACGGACCACGAAGGCAGCGGGTCGATCTGCTGCCCCCGGCGACCTTCCGCCTGCATGCCGTGAGCGCGTGCTTGCCGATGCCATTCCGGCATATGGCGGTTGGCGAAAAAGCCGCGGGCAGTGCCCGCCCTACGCATGAAGCACGATCCGATACCGGACATCATCGGCTCCCCACCGCCTCGTCCGCCGTCAACGTGCGCCGTTCCTTGCCGTCGGCGTCGAGAAACTGGATCGCGGCCTTGCCTTCGGGGGTCACCGTCAGCAGCAGGCGCGGGTTGCCTTTGGCGTCATTGAGCATCACCACCGAATTGTCGTCGCGTGACTTGCCAGCGTAGTAGCGCGGGGCGCCGTAATAGCCGGCGTCGTGGCGGGAGGCCATCAACGCCTGGCGTGCTTGCTCCGGCATCGCCTGCAGCTTCGCCCGCTCCTCCATGTCCTCGCGGATCGGCCGATCCGGCACGTCGTTGACCTGCATGCCGGCCAGGGTGCGACCGTTCTGGTCCAGGCCGATCAGCTGCAACTGCTGGTCCTGCTCGTAGCGGTCGAAGGTGAGGCTGAGTCCGCTGTCGACCTTGCCATCGGCGGACTTGCTGCCGGCGAAGATCAGGCCACCCTGCTCGGAGCCTTCGTCGTTGAAGAAAAGCATGCCGGCCTGCGGGCGGTCATGCGGATATTCCTTGCCGCGCAGCACCAGGCCGGGGAACGCGGCGTGGTCGGAGATCACCATGCGTAGCGTGCCATCCGGCTCGCGCACGTTGATGCGCTGCACGTCGATGGTGTCGAACTTGGCGTTCAGCGGCGAACGGGCACCACCGAGCAGCAGCACGGCGAAAGCCGCAGTGAGCACGCCGGCGTAGATCCCGAGGAAGGATTTTGGATAGCGGGTCATCAGGGGACTCCTTGGATCAGGGTTCATTCATGGCGCAACGCCACCGCGGGATCGACGCGCAGCGCGCGCAGCAGCGGTACCAGGGCGGCGAGCGCGGAAACGCCGAGGATCACCAGCAACGCCGGCACGAACACCGCTGGGTCATTCGCGCGCGTGTGCAGTCCGGGATCAGCCAGCACGCCAGACCACGGCACGGCCAGCACGAAACCGATCCCCAGCCCGATACCGAGTTGCCATGCCAATCGCCGCGCCACCGTCCACACGATGGCGGCATGGTCCGCGCCGATCGCACGGCGGATGCCGATCTCGCGCGTGCGTTGCGCCACCGCGAACGCCAGCACGCCATACAGGCCGGCACCGGCCAGCAACAAGGCCACCAGTCCCAGGCCACCGAACACGCTGGCCAGCACGGTGAGTCCGATGCGGCCTTCCGCCATCGCCCGCGCCTGACTGCGCACGCCGTATACCGCAGCCTGCGGCTCGACGCCGTGCACCGCATCGACCAGTTGCCGCTCGACCGAAGCCGCGTTGCCATGCGCACGCACGGCCAGCCCCACGCCATGCAGAGGCGACTGGCCCGCCGCCTGCTCCAATGGCAGCAGCAGGCCCGGCCGCGGGGTTTCCAGCACGCCGTCGAGCTGCAGCGGCTCGATCACGCCGATCACCGTCAACGTGGTGGCGGAAGTACGCCCCGGCCAGATCACCAGTTCGCGACCCAGCGCATCGCCATGCGGCCACATCGCCTCCGCCAACCGGGCATCGACCACCGCGACCGGCGCACTGTCCGCGCGATCGCGGGCGTCGAAGAAACGACCAGCCCGCAGTTGCACGTCGTAGGTGTCGGGAAAGTGTGCGTCGACGATGCCTGACTGCACCCGCGACCAGCCATCCGACGGCTGCGGCTGGCCGGGCAACGACACTTCCTCATGACTGCCCAGCACCGCGCCGGGCACGGTATCGGCCGACGTGACGGCAGCCACGCCGGACTGCTGGCGCAGGCGTTCCGTCACGGCATCGAAAAAGCGTATGCGCTGCGCATCGTCGACGTAACGCGCCGGAGGCAACAACACATTGGCAGTGAGCACCTGCGTGGCGTGCGCGGCACCCGCGACCGGCTGGGTCAGCACGCCGTTCACCGCGCGCTCGAAACTGCCCGCACCGACCAGCAACACCACGGTCAACACGATCTCGGCCACCACCATGCCCTGCGCCACACGCGCAAAGCCGCCGCCGGTAGCCTTGCCGCCATCGCGCAGTGCATCCTGCAGATCGGCGCGCGAAGCACGCCAGGCGGGAATCATGCCGGCCAGTGCCGTGCTCGCGATGGCCGCCAGGACCGCAGCCATCAACACGCCGGCATTGATGCCGAAATGCTGGAACGGCACCGCCCCTGCCGTCCCGCTGAAATACATCGCGACAATCCAGCGATTGCCCCAGTGCACGATCGGCAGGGCCACGGCGAGAGCTGCCACACTCAACAGCAGACTCTCCGCCAGTACACCGGCCAGCAGCCGCGCCCGACTGCTGCCCAGCGCACTGCGCAAGGCCAGCTCGTGGCGGCGCTGCAAGGTCTGCACCAGTTGCAGGTTGGCCACGTTGACGCAGGCCAGCAGCAGCACCAGCAACGAGGCACCGAACATCAGCCATACCCAGCGGCGCATGTCCTCGGGCACGAAGTTGTATTTCCAGGGTTTCAGGGTGACGCCACGCGTGCTCTTGCCTGGCCGCAACACCTCCTGCAGACGCGTGCTCCACGCATCCAGTTCCGCCCGCGCCTGAGCCAGTCCGACACCCGGTGCCAGGTGGGCCACGCCAACCACGTCGCGGTGTTGCCCGGCCTGCAGCCGCAAGGGCAGCCAGATCTGATTGCCGGTAACCGGCATGCGCGTCGCGCCCTCCGGCACCACGCCCACTACCGTGACCCATTCGCCGTTGACCCGCACCTCGCGCCCGACGATCTGCGGATCGGCATGGAAATCGCGCCGCCACAGGGTCTCGCCCAGCAACGCCACGTTCGCTGCACCGGGCGCGTCATCGGCCGGCCGGAACACCCGCCCCAACAGCGGCTTCACGCCCAGCAGCGGGAACATCGACGCCGTCATGCGACTGCCCTGCCAATACGTCGCACCGTCGCCCTGCTCCACCCCCGCCCCGATGGGAACATAGGCGCCCATCACATCGGCACTGCCAAAGCCCTTCTGCAAGGCCAGATACTGTTCGCTGTCCAGAAAACCGATGCCATTGCCGCTGCGTGATGGCTCGCCCATCACCATGAGACGCTCCGCCTGCGGTACCGGCAACGGCTCCAGGATCAACGTGTTGATCAGGCTGAACAAAAACAGCACCACCCCCAGCCCCACACCCAGCACCGCCACCGACAGCAAGGCGTAACCCGGTCGCCGCAGCAGCCGGCGCAGCGCTTCGCGACATTCGCGCACGATCATCGTCACTCTCCCCGCAAGGCCCGCATCGGCGAGACGCGTGACACGCGCAGTGCCGGCAGCAGGCAGGCCAGTACGCCGGCGATGGCGAGCAGCAGGCAGACGCCGGCCAGGGCCCAGGGATCGATCGTGCTGCGGCCGATGTCCTGCAGCACCGCACGCAACACACCGGACAGCGACAACGCCAGCAGCACGCCCAGCGCCAGACCGCAGGCGATCTGCAGCAGGCCGCTGGCCAGTACCTGGCGGGTCAGTCGCGCGGGAGCGGCGCCAAGCGCGCTGCGCACGCCGAACTCACGTTCGCGTGCGGCCACGGCCACCGCCATCACCGCGTACATGCCGGCGGCGGCCAGCAGCAGGGCGAGGCCGGCGAAGATGCCGACCAGCAGCAGGTTCAACTGCATCCCGGCGGTGGTGCTGGCGACGATGCTGCGCATCGTGCGCAGGTTGGCGATCGGCTGGTTTGGTGCGACCTCGGCCACGCCCTGATGGATGGCGTCGCGCCAGGCGTCGGGATCACCATGGCCACGCAGCGAGAAGCGCATCGGCTTGAAGCTGCGGAAGATCGCCATCGCCTTGTCGGTCATCTGCGCCAGCGGCACGTAAAGAATCTCCGGCTGCTGCTCCAGCGGTCCGAACTGGTTGGTGTCGGCGACCACGCCGACGATGCGTGCTGACCACTCTCCGCTCTGATCACTGTGTTCGCTGCGCTGGATCAGCTGACCGATGGCGTGTCCACCGTAGCGCTGCTCAGCCATGGCCTGGTTGATGATCGCCACCCGCTCGCCACCGCGCACGTCGTTGCGGTCGAAGCGACGACCTTCGCGGGTGGCGATGCCGAACAGCTCGAAGAATTCCGGCCCGACGCCGCGGAACTGGGTGTTGAACATCTCGTCGCTGCCGGGAAGGTGCAGGCCGCCGTAATTGAACTGGCCGCTCCACAGGTCAGCCGGCAGGTTGGTGCTTGCCGCCACGTCGGTCACGCCGGGAATAGCCCGCAGCCGCTCGGCCAGACGTTCGCCCAGCGTGTTCACCGCCGTGGCATCGGGATAGTCCTTCAGTACCGGCGCCAGCTCGAAGGTGAGGATGCCGCCGCTGGAAAAACCCAGCGGCGTGCGCGCGGCGTCGTACAAGGTGTGCAGGAACAGGCCCGCCGCACTGAGCAGTGCCGTCGCCAGCGCCACCTGCACCACCACCAGCACGCGCCCGAGCCGGCCGCTGTGCACACCCATGCCGCTGCGTCCGCCCTCGCGCAATTCGTCCACCGTCGCCGCGCGACGCCCACGCCACAGGCCGAGCATTGCCGCCAGCAGCGCACCGGCGACGCCGATCGCCAGGGCGACCATCCACGCACTGGCACCGAAGCGCAGCGGATCACCGGCCAGCCATTCAGCCGGAATGACGCTTTGCAACGCGCTCAGGCCAAGCACGGCCAACAGCATGCCCAGCAGCGCGCCAGCCAGACCCACCAGCAGGCCCTCGGCCAGTGCCGGCAACATCAGGCGCAGCGCCGGCGCGCCCAGCGCGTTGCGCACGGCGGCGTCGTGGTTGCGCGACAACGTGCGCAGCAGCATCAGGTTGGTCAGGTTGACCAGCGCGATCAGCAGCACGAACAAGGCGCTGGTCAGGAACAGCACCAGTACCTGCCGGGCATCGGCATGGCGCCAGCTCTCGAATGGCTGGGCGGAAAAGTGCACGCGGCTCCAGTACTCGTTGCCGCTGTCCGCGTACATCGCGTGCAGCCGGGTATCGATCTCGGCCGACACGGCGTCGATGTCGGCTCCGTCGGCCAGGCGCAGCAAGGTCATGTAGTTGGTGCCGTCGTTGCGGCTGTTTGCCGGCAACGCGGTTGGCAGCATCACGTCGCCCTCGAAGCCCAACGCGGCGAAGGTCGGCGGCAACACGCCGATGATGTTGTACGGCTTCCCCTCGATCAGCAGATTGCGGCCGATCACGTCGGGCTTGCCGCCGTAACGCCGTTGCCAGAAACCGTGGCCGAGGATCACCACACTCGCCCCGTTGGGCCGGTCCTCTTCCGCGCTGAACCCGCGCCCCAGCGCCATGCCCAGGCCGGTGGCCGGCAACAGCCCGCGGTCGGCATGGATCGCCGGCACCAGTTCCGGCGTGCCGTCGCCGGCGATGTTGAGCTTGAGCCCGTCCTGGATGAGGCCGGCGGCACGCACGCCGTGCAGCGGCAGCATGTGCTGGTATTGCTCCGGCGATGTGGCGCCGACCCGCCCATCCTCGGTATACCCGGCCACCAGCAGCCGCTCGGCCTGCGGCACTGGCAACGGCTTCATCAGCACCTGGTCGATCAGCGTGAACACCGCCACGCTGGCGCCGATGCCCAGTGCCAGTACGCCGCTGGCCAGCAGCAGGAAGCCGGGCCGGTGCAGGCTGGCCCGCCATGCCCGCCAGATCTCGGCGAGCCAGATGTTCATGCCTCCATCCCCAGCCGCTGGCCGATCAGCGCGTCGAGGCGCGATTCGTCCTCGCGGCGCAGGCGGTCGTAGGTTTCCTCGTCGACCACGCGGCCGTCGAACAGGCGCACCTTGCGCTGGGCCAGCTCGGCGTAGCGCGCGTCATGGGTGACCATGCAGATGGTGGCACCGCCCTTGTGCAGTTCGTCCAGCAAGGCCATCACCGCCTCGCCGTTGCGCGAGTCGAGGTTGCCGGTCGGTTCGTCGGCCAGCAGGATCGCCGGCCGCCCGACCAGTGCACGCGCCACCGCCACGCGCTGCTGCTGGCCGCCGGAAAGCTGGGCCGGGTAGTGGCGCATGCGATGGGCCATGCCGACCCGCTCCAGCGCCTCCTGCACCCGCTCGCGGCGCTCGTTGGCGTCGATGCCGCCGCGATAGGTCAGCGGCAGTTCGACGTTCTCCTGCACGCTGAGGTCGCCGATCAGGTTGAAGGCCTGGAAGATGAAGCCGATCTCGGCGTTGCGGATGCGCGCGCGCTGCGCCGCGTTGAGCGCCGCCACGTCATGCCCGTTCAGCACGTAGCTGCCGCCGCTGGCGGTATCGAGCAGGCCGAGGATCGACAGCAAGGTGGTCTTGCCGCAGCCGGACGGGCCGGAGATGGACACGTACTCACCGCGCGCGATGTCCAGATGCACGTCGCTGAGCGCATGGGTTTCCACCTCGTCTGTCTGGAACACCTTGCGGATGCTGCTGAGGGTGATGACGCTGGCTGGCTGGGTCATTTGGCTTTACCGGGAGATGGGAGAAGAAGGCGTTCGCGTAGGGCGGGCAATGCCCGCCCTACGCGCATGGGTTCCCACCTCGTCGGTCTGGAACACCTTGCGGATGCTGCTGAGGGTGATGACGCTGGCTGGCTGGTTCATTTGGCTTTACCGGGAGATGGGAGAAGAAGGCGCTTGCGCAGGGCGGGCACCGCCCACCAATGCGGGCGGGTGATGGCGGGCAATGCCCGCCCTACGCGCGTGGGTTTCCACCTCGTCGGTCTGGAACACCTTGCGGATGCTGCTGAGGGTGATGACGTTGGCTGGCTGGTTCATGTGGCTTTACCGGGAGATGAGAGAAGAAGGCGCTTGCGCAGGGCGGGCACCGCCCGCCAATGCGTGCGGGTCATGGCGGGCAGTGCCCGCCCTACGCGCATGGGTTCCCACCTCGTCGGCCTGGAACACCTTGCGGATGCTGCTGAGGGTGATGACGCTGGCTGGCTGGTTCATGTGGCTTTACCGGGAGATGAGAGAAGAAGGCGCTTGCGCAGGGCGGGCACCGCCCACCAATGCCTGCGGGTCATGGCGGGCAGTGCCCGCCCTACGCGCATGGGTTCCCACCTCATCGGTCTGGAACACCTTGCGGATGCTGCTGAGGGTGATGACGCTGGCTGGCTGGTTCATTTGGCTTTACCGGGAGATGGGAGAAGAAGGCGTTCGCGTAGGGCGGGCACCGCCCGCCAATGCGGGCGGGTGATGGCGGGCAATGCCCGCCCTACGCGGATGGATACGTTCACTTGAGTTTGATCCGGTCGTATTTGTCCCACTGGCTGACGTCGGAAAGGATCACGCGGTCGCCGGGTTTCAGGCCGCGCAGTATCTGCACGCGATCGACCGAGGCGGCGCCGAGGCGCACGGGTACGCGGGTGGCGGTGTCACCGGAGGGGTCGAGGCGGAACAGGCCGAGGTCGCCATCGGCCTTGGCCAGCGCGGGACGGCCCACCGACAGCACGTCATGCAACTGCGCGATCAACACCCTGCCATCGACGGAAAGATCGGGACGTGCGCCCGTCGGCAACTTGCCGGTGAGGTTCACGTCCACCTGCACGCTGCCGTTGCGCACCGCCGGGTCGATCCGCTCGACCTTGCCATCGACCAGACCATTGTGGGTATCCACGCTGACCGGCATGCCCATCGCCACGTCCTTGGCCTGCACCTCGGGCACCTGCAATCGCGCGATCAGCACGTCGGGGCGGGCGACCCGGGCCAGATTGGTGCCGGCGGCGACCTGGGCACCTTCCTGCACCGCCACTTCCTGCAGCACGCCGGCAATGCCGGCTTTCACTTCCAGCGCGTCGGCCTGACGCTGGCGCAGTTCAAGATTGCTGCGCTGCTGCTGCAAAACGGCACGGGTGGCTTCGAGCTGCGCTTTCATGCTGGCGCCGAACGCCGCCACGCGCTGTTGCTCGATATCGATCCGTGCCTGCAACTGTTTCAGCGCGATCTGGCCCTGCTCGTACTGCACACGTGGAATCAGCTGCATTTTCGCGGCCTCGGTATCGGCCTCGGCCTTGACCTTGGCCGAGGCGTAATCCGATTCCGCCTGCGCCAGCGCCGAACGCTGATCGAGCAATTGCGATTGCAACTCCGCCTGCTTCGCCGCCACTTGCGCCTCGGCGGCGGCGACCTGGGCCTGGGCGTTGCGCAGCGCGTCCTCGGTCTGCGGATCGGACAGCCGCATCAGCACCGTGCCCGGCTGCACCGTGCTGCCCGGCCAGACCAGAATTTTTTCCACCTGCGCCGGCGTGGCAGCGGCCAGCCAGCGGATCTCGCGCGGCACCAGAGTGCCGGTGGCGCGCACTTCGCGCAGCATCTCGCCCTGCCGCACGGCGTCGATCCACAGGCTGGAGCGCTCGGCCGTCGGCAGGGCCGGACCAAGGCTGGCCGCGCCGACGGCGAGACCGGCAAGCACGAATACGGCCACCACGATGGCGATGATCTTGCGGCGGCGCCGGCGCTGGCCGGCGAGAGGGTTGGCAATGTCCATGAACCCGTCAAAGCAGGTTCCGTGCCAGCACGGAAAACGGCGTTTGGCGGGGCTCCGTGCGGGTTTCCACCGCAGCAGGCCGTTCGCTGCCGGACAGCGATGTCCGCCGGCGTACGGCCGCGACCGATCCCGCGTGCGGCTGCGAAAACAACCGGCCGGCGAAGACCGGTGAGCAGCGATCAACCGGTGTTCTGCAAGCCCTGCGCCACGCCGTTGACGCAGGCAACGAGCGCCTGCAGCACGGCATCGTCCGTGCGTTCGCCTTGCCGCCAGCGTTGCAGCAGATCCACCTGCAGCAGGCTCATCGGGTCGACATAGGGATTGCGCAGGCGGATCGAGGCGGCCAGCCGCGGATCGCCGGCAAGCAGGGCGTCGCTGCGCTTGAGCCGCAGCAGCCAGCGGCGGGTGCGCATGAACTCGTCGCGGACCAGGCCGAAGAAATCGTCATGCAGCGGGCCGGACAGCTTCGAGAAGGCTTCGGCGATGTCGAGGTCGCATTTGGCCAGCACCATCTCCACGTCGTCGAGCATGTTGGCGAAGAACGGCCAGTCCCGCGCCATGTCGGCCAGCGCTTCCTCGCCGTACTGCTGCACGCCCTGCTCCAGCGCGCTGCCGAGGCCGTACCAGCCGGGCAGGATCGAACGACACTGGGTCCAGGCGAACACCCAGGGAATCGCGCGCAGATCGTGCACGCCGCGCATGCTGCGGCGGCTGGCCGGGCGCGAACCCAGGGTCATGCGTTCGATCACGTCCACCGGCGTGGCGCTGCGGAAATAGTCGACGAAGCCCTCGCGCTCGACGAAGTCGCGATAAGCCCGGCGACTGGTGGCGGACAGCTCGTCCATCATGTCGCGCCAGCGCGCTTCGCGTGGCTCGTCCGCACGCGGTCGCAGCGAGGCGCGCAGCACCGCGCCGACGGTCTGTTCCAGATGGCGCAGGGCCAATGCGCGGATGCCGTATTTGCGGTGGATCACCTCGCCCTGCTCGGTCACCCGCAGCACGCCGGCCACCGCACCGCGCGGCGATGACATCAGCGCCGGGGTGATGCGCGCACCGCCGCGGCTGGCCGAACCGCCACGACCATGGAAGAAGGCCAGCTGGATGCCGGCCGCCTTCGCCACCTCCAGCAGTTCCACCTGGGCCCGCTGCAATCCCCAGCGCGACGCCAGCGTGCCGCCATCCTTGCCACTGTCGGAGTAGCCCAGCATCACCCATTGCTGGTTGCCGCGCGCGGCCAGGTGGCGGCGATAGACCGGATCATCGAGCAGCGCGCGCAGCGTGGCCGGCGCGTTTTTCAGGTCGTCGACGGTTTCGAACAGCGGCGCGATGTTGAGCGGAACCCCGGCCTCCTCGCCTTCCACCAGCCCGCCGCGCCGGGCCAGCGCCAGCACTGCCAGCACGTCGGCGGACGAACGGGCCATGCTGATGATGTACAGCCCGGTGGCGTCACGGCCATGACTGCGGCGGCTGTCGCGCAAGGTGGCGAACACGTCCTGCAACGCCACCGCGGCGGCATCGTCGCAGTCGTCGAACACGGCTTCGCCGCTGGCATAGGGACGCAGGCGCGCGGCACGCTCGTCGCTGTCGCGTGACGGCCAGTCGGCATCGCCGAACAGCGCGGCCAGCGCGTCGTCGTGCACCCGCGAATCCTGCCGCAGGTCCAGCCGGGCCAGATGCAGGCCGAAGCTGCGCACGCGGCACAGCAGGCGCTCCACCGCATAGGCGCCGGCATGCACGCCGCGATGCTCGAACAGGCTGTCGGCGATCAGTTGCAGGTCATCCAGCAATTCATCGCTGGACGCATAACCTCCCGGCGCATCTTCCGCGGCAAGCGCCAGCCGGGCACCGATCAATTGCAGCAGGCCGCGGTAAGGCATGTCGGCATGGCGTGGACGGATACGGGCGGCCGCATCGGGAAAGCGGCGGCGATAGTCGGCCAGCCGCGTGCGCAAGGCCTCCGACACGGCCACCCGGCCCTCGGTCTGGCTGAGCTGGCGGGCCAGTGCAGCCACGTCCTCGCGGTAGCGTTCCAGCACCAGCCCGCGCTGGGATTCAAGGCATTCGGCGATGGTGTCGGCGCCCACGTTGGGATTGCCGTCCATGTCGCCGCCGACCCAGCTGGCAAAACGCAGCAGCCGTGGCAGGCGCACCGCCACGCCATAGACCTGCTGCAATGCCCGGGCCAGCGACTCGTACAGCGCCGGCACGATCCGGTACAGCGGATGGGCCAGATAGAAATCGACATGCTCGCGCTCGTCCTGCACGCTGGGTCGTACCGGCGACGCTTCGGCGGTCTGCCAACCGGCGGACAGCGCCATGTAGATGCGGTCGTCGTCCTCCGCACGCTCCTGCGGCGTGCGCTGCGGATCGAAGCCATCGACCAGCGAGCGCACGATCGCCTGCTCCTTCTCCAGCAGCGAGCGGCGCACCGCCTCGGTCGGATGCGCGGTGAACACCGGCTCGATCCACAACCGGTCGAGCCAGCCGACCAGTTCATCCGCGCCGACGCCTTCGGCCTTGAGCCGGCCCAGCACGTCGAGCAGGGACTCCGGCTGCGGCGCGCTGCCCTCGCGCTGGTAGTCGCGGCGGCGGCGGATGCGGTGCACGCTTTCGGCGGTGTTCACCGCCTGGAAATAAGTGGCGAAAGCACGCGCCAGCTGCTCGGCGGTGGCCGCATCGAGCCCGGCCAGCGAATCGGCAAGGTCGTCCACCGAAGCGCCTTCCCGGCGGCGGCGGATCGCCGCGGTGCGCACCTGCTCGACCCGCTGGTAGAACGCGTCGCCCACCTGCTCGGCCAGCATCCGGCCGACCATCGCGCCCAACCGGCTGACATCCTCGCGCAACGCGCCGTCAGGCGGCAGGAATTCAGGTTCGCGACTCTCTGGCATGCATGGCTCCCGTGACTGGAAGGTAATGCCCGCGATGGGCAGTGCGACGCCAATCCGGCGCCGACGTGTCGTGTCCCGCCTGAACGGCGGCAGGAACCGCCAGACTAGCGAATCAGGAAAGCCACGGCATCCGTCCGGTTCAACCGTTACAATGCACGGCTTGCCTCGCCGAGGGGCGCTGCGACCGACCGCGACACGGTACCTCCGTGACCGCTGCCGGCCAGGCTCGGCGCGGCACGTTCGACAACGGCGCCCGGTTGATTTGCACGCGGGCTCTCCGCGCGCCATGCGCGGGCCCGCCCTGACCGGAGACATCCATGAACGCCGCACTGCAAGAAACCAACGCCGACTGCAAGATCCGCGACATCTCGCTGGCCGACTGGGGCCGCAAGGAACTGGACATCGCCGAGCACGAGATGCCCGGCCTGATGTCGATCCGCAAGAAGCACGCCGCCGCGCAACCGCTGAAGGGCGTACGCGTGACCGGCTCGCTGCACATGACGATCCAGACCGCGGTGCTGATCGAGACGCTGAAAGACATCGGCGCCGACGTGCGCTGGGCCTCGTGCAACATCTTCAGCACCCAGGACCATGCCGCCGCCGCGATCGCCGCCACCGGCACCCCGGTGTTCGCCTGGAAGGGCGAGACGCTGGAGGAATACTGGGACTGCACGCTGGCCGCGCTGAGCTTCCCCGACGGCAAGGGCGGCTTCCTCGGCCCGCAGCTGGTGGTCGACGACGGCGGCGACGTGACCCTGCTGATCCACAAGGGCTACGAGCTGGAGAACGGTTCGAAGTGGGTCGATGAGCCGGCCTCCTCGCACGAGGAGCAGGTGATCAAGAACCTGCTCAAGCGCGTGCACGCCGAGCGCCCCGGCTTCTGGCACACCGTGGTCAAGGACTGGAAGGGCGTCTCCGAAGAGACCACCACCGGTGTGCACCGCCTGTATCAGCTGGCCGAGGCCGGTTCGCTGCTGGTGCCGGCGATCAACGTCAACGACTCGGTGACCAAGAGCAAGTTCGACAACCTGTACGGCTGCCGCGAATCGCTGGCCGACGGCCTCAAGCGCGCGATGGAC
>Ga0222419_100404_pt1 | contig 46098 bp, 46 predicted proteins | sample 1B20Ametagenome_FD_182474 | JGI IMG/M metagenome (GOLD analysis project Ga0222419, IMG submission 182474) | Enriched microbial communities from leaf-cutter ant dump, University of Wisconsin, Madison, United States - 1B20A (version 2) | ecosystem: Environmental > Terrestrial > Nest > Insects nest...
GAAAGAAGAAAACCTCCCCATGACCGCACGCAAGACCACCAAGACCACCAGCGCCCGCAAGACCGTCAAGGCTGCCGAAGCCGTCGTCGACGCCGGCACCAAGCCCGGCGCCGAGTCCGCGCCGCCGGCCGCACAGCCGCTGTTCGTGGCCGAGATCGACGTGCGCTGGCGCGACCTGGACGCCTTCAACCACGTCAACAACTCCAACTACCTCACCTACCTGGAAGAGTCGCGGCTGCAGTGGCTCAGCCATGTCCCCGGCCCGTGGTTCGACGAACACGCGATGCCGGTGATGGCCGCCGCCCAGCTCAACTACCGCCAGCCGATCACCTGGCCGGCCCAGGTCAAGGTGGAACTGTCCTGCGAGCGCCTGGGCAACAGCTCGATGACCATCGCCCACCGCATGGTCGACGCCGAAGACGCCAACCATCTCTACTGCGACGGCAACGTGGTGATGGTCTGGATGGACCCGGCCACCGGCAAACCCGTCCCGCTCCCCGAAGCCATCCGCGCAGCGGCTGCCTGAGCTCTTTCCACGCCGCAACATTCGCAAGGCCGCCACGCCCCGCCACACTCCTGACGATCCCGCGGGCAATGCCCGCCCTACGCCGTGCGGAAATCACCCTTGCTCGACCATCGGCAAAGCGGTGTCTACGCAGACGCGGTCAACGGCAATCGCATCGTGATCGCTCCGACCCCGTAGGGCGGGCACCGCCCGCGCCGCGGAATGGCGGTTGGCGGAAGAGCCGCGGGCAGTGCCCGCCCTACCGCACGGAATCATTTTTGCTCGACCACCAGCAAAGCGGTGTCCACGCAGACGCGGTCAACGGCAATCGCACCGTGATCGCCCCGACTTCGTAGGCCGGGCACCGCCCGCACTGCGGAATGGCGGTTGGCGGAAGAGCCGCGGGCAGTGCCCGCCCTACGCCGTGCGGAAATCACCCTTGCTCGACCATCAACAAGGCGGTGTCTACGCGCTCTGGCTCTGGCTCGTTCGAGGAGTGCGGACCACGATGGCCCGCTGCTCTACCGGGGCCCCTGTGAAGCGGCGGGCGGGCAAAGGAAAGCCCCGCAGGGATGGCCTGCCCATGGCGACGGCATGGATGCCGGAGTTGAGGCAATGCAGGAGCAATTGCCCGATGTCCGCAAGGCGCGAAAGCGGGGTGGCCTTTCTCTTTGGTTACTTTCCCTTGACTCCGGGCATCCTGCCCTACGCCCTTCGGGCCAGCTGCGCTGTTCGCATGCGCATCCTGCGCATGCGTGGCCACGCAAAGAGAAAGTAACTCGCCCTCCGTAGGAGGACGAAACGCTCTTGATCTTCAAGCTTTGGCTTTGGCTTTGGCTTTGGCTTCAAAGCTTCAAAGCTTCAAAAGCCATCGCCCGCGAGCGGGACCCTACAGTTCAGACACAGGCCGCGCGGCTTCACCGATGTCGGGCGGTGCCCGACCTACGCATCAAAAGCATCGAACTCCCATCTACGTTTCACGCATCGAGAGGACACCCTCAATCGACGACCAGCGCCGCTCGTGTCGCGCCAGCTATCATTCCCCTTCCCCCTCGATGGAGCGCACCGATGACGTCCACACATCGTTCGACCCTCGCCCTTTCCTGCCTGCTCGCCCTCGCCGCCACCAGCGCGCAGGCCGCCGACGACACTGCACTCACCGTCTACCGCAGCGACAGCCCGTCGCTCTATGCCAGCCAGGGCGGCGCGACCGATGACGGCTATGCGGTGGCACGCGAGCAGCGCTCCTTGACGCTGGATGCCGGCACTCACGACATCGTGATCGGCGACCTGCCCGACTCGCTCGACGCCGAAGCCATCGCGCTGGGCTTTCCGGACGGCAATGCCCATGTGATCTCGCAGCGATTGCTGCTGGCCCAAGGCGCGAATGCCGCCCTGACCGGGCTGGTCGGCCAGCCCGTCACCGTGCTGGGCGACAACGGCGAGACGCTGGCCGCCGGCACCTTGCTGCGCGCCGGTGACGGCCTGCTGGTCGGCAACTCGCAGGGCACCACCCTGGTGCGCAACTACGCCGCCGTGCACAGCAGCGGAACCGCGTTCCCGCGTGGATCCAGCCTGAGCCTGCGGGTGGATGCCAAACATGCCGGCCAGGCCCGTGCCACGCTCGGCTACCCCACCGGCGGCATTGGCTGGCGTGCCGCCTACGTTGCAAGCCTGCTGCCGGGCAACAGCTGCCGCATGCAGTTCGAATCGCGGGCCAGTCTGGCCAACCGCAGTGGGCGTGACTGGAGCGGCGCCAGGGTCACCCTGATCGCTGGCCAACCGAACATGGCCAAGGCCTCGGCACCACGCCCGATGATGGCCGTGGCCAGCTTCGGACGCGCCGCCGACATGCCGCAACAGGACAGCCTCGGCGACTACCGCAGCTTCACCCTGCCCGGCACGGTCGACCTGCCCGACGGCAGCGTCAGCCAGCTGCCGCTGTACGCCACCCGCACGATCGATTGCGAGCAGACCACCCTGCTCGACAGCGGCACCAGCTACCAACCATCGCAGCCGATGCTCGACCGCAACTTCAACCCCGGTGGCGCCGGTGCCATCGTCAGCACCTTGAAGCTGAAGGCCTTCGACAGCCTGCCGGCCGGCTACCTGCGCGTGCTTGGCAGCGATCGCCAAGGTACGCCGCAATTCCTCGGCGAAGGCCGCATCAATGACACCCCGAAAGGCGGCGATGCCACCATCACCCTGGGCAGCCCGTTCGACCTGCGTGCCGAGCGCGAACGCACAGCCTTCAGCGTGGACAAGGCGGCCCGCCGCATGGACGAGGCCTTCCGCATCACCCTGAGCAACGCCGGCGACACCGCGCGCAGCATCACCGTGCGCGAGCATCCGGCACGCTGGCAGCAGTGGACGCTGGCCTCGTCCAGCAGCAAGCCGGACAAACAGAGCCCGGACACGCTGGAATTCCGCGTCAACGTCCCCGCCAACGGCCAGGCCGTGCTGGACTATGCGGTGCGCTACCAGTGGACCGCCGACGAACAACCGCAATGACCCGATGGAATCCGACATGCTCAAGCTGACCCGCCACGACCACGATATCCATGAAATCCAGCTGGCCCGCCCGCCGGTCAACGCACTGAACCTGGAGATGCTGCAGGCGTTGCGCGCGGCCATCGACGATGCCGTGCGCGACGGTGCCCGCGGCATCGTGCTGTCCGGTGCACCGGGCATGTTCTCCGCCGGCGTCGACGTGCCCTCGCTGATCGGCGTGGACCGCGCCGGCGTACGCGCCTACTGGCATGGCTTCTTCTCCGCCTGCGCCACGCTGGCCCGCTCGCCGGTGCCGGTGGTGGCGGCGATCACCGGCCACAGCCCAGCCGGCGGCGCGGTGCTGTCGCTGTTCTGCGATTACCGCGTGATGGCCGAAGGCCCGTACCGGATCGGCCTGAACGAGGTGCAGGTCGGCCTGGCCGTACCCGAGTCGATCCAGTTGGCGCTGCGCCGCGTGGTCGGCGCCTATCGTGCCGAACGTCTGCTGGTGTCCGGCACGATGGTCGACGCCGGCCAGGCGCTGGCCTGCGGTTTCGTCGACGAACTGACCGGGATCGACCAGGTGACCACCCGCGCCCTGCACTGGCTGGGCGAACTGCTGGCCCTGCCTTCCCACGCCATGCTGTCCACCCGCCAGGTGGCACGCGCCGATCTGGCCGATGCCTACGCCGACGTGGAGGCCTTGTCGCTGGATGCCATGGTCGACGGCTTCTTCCATCCGCAGACCCAGGCCACCCTGCAGGCGCTGGTGGAGCGGCTGAAGAGCAAGAGCGTGAAGTGAGAGGAGCATGATGGCGTGGCGAACCAATCCATCAGGCCCATCGCCCGCCGATTGCACACGCCACTCCACACGTTATGCATGCCCCCATGAACGCCACCGCACCGTCACTGGAAAAACTGGAAGCCGTCCACGAGCACATGGCCACGCTGTGCCGGCGCCATCATGTACGACGACTGGCCTTGTTCGGCTCAATGCTGCGCGAAGAGCAACACCCCGGAAGCGACTATGACTTTCTGGTCGAATTCGACGACTTGCCTTCGGGCGGTTATGCATCCGCCTTCTTCGGCCTGCAGGAGGACCTGCAGGACCTGCTGGAAGCTCCCGTTGACCTGATCGTGGAGCGTGCGATCCGCAATCCCTATTTCCGTGAGGCCGTAAAGGCCAGCCACCGAGAGTTGTATGCGGCTTGAAACCGCCAAATATCTGTAGACGTGCAGAGCGCTGCGACAGCACTTGCCGGGTTCGTGGAAGGTTGCGACTGGGACGGCTATCAGCGCAATGCCATGCTGCGTGCCGCCGTGGAACGGCAGTTCGAGATCACAACTGGGTCGTCGCGATGCATCACTATTGGCCCGGATCGAGCACCACCGTCAGATCATCGCGTTCCGCAATGTGCTGATCCACGGTTACGCCGAAATCGACGACGCACTGGTATGGGACGTGATCCAGTCCCGACTGGAGCCGCTGCGACAACAGGTGAACGCCCTGCTCGCCTCGCCCTGAAGAGCTGGATGCATTCGCAAGCGGCACTGTCTGTGCAGAGAGGCTAGTCTCCCTTCGCCACCGGCCTCGCCGGATCGCTGACCCAGCCGCTCCATGACGGCGCGTAGAGGCGCGAGCCGTGCAGGCCGGCGTGCTCCATCGCCAGCAGGTTGTGGCAGGCGGTGACGCCGGAGCCGCACATGTGCACCACGTCGGCGGGTGCCGTGTCGCCAAGCACGGCGGTGAACTCATCACGCAATCGTGCTGCCGGCTTGAAGTGACCGTTTTCGTCGAGGTTGTCGGCGAAGGCCCGATTGAGCGCGCCGGGTACATGGCCACCGACACGGTCCAGCGGTTCGACATCGCCCCGGTAGCGCGGCGCGGCGCGGGCATCGAGCAACTGGCCGGCAGCGTTGTCGCGCACGGCCTCATGATCAAGTAACACCTGACGCGGGTCATACTGCAACGAAACCGTGCTGGCCGCCCGTGCAGCAGCATCACCCTGCTCGACCGCATTCCCTGCCGCCAGCCAGGCCGCGTAGCCGCCATCGAGCACCGCCGCCGGCACACCGGCCAGCCGCAGCAGCCACCACAACCGCGCTGCCGCCAGTGCACCGCCGTTGCCGTCATAGGCCACCACCTGCAAGCCCGGCTGCCAGCCCCAGCGCGACAGCAACGCGTTGAAGGCCGGCTCCAGCGGCAAAGGATGCCGGCCGAGGCCTTCGGCCTGTCGCGACAGGTCGGAAAGGTCGCGATCCAGGCTGGCGTAGACTGCACCGGGGACATGCCCCGCGTGATAGTCACGTTCGCCCTTGTCCGGATCGGCCAGATCGAAGCGACAGTCGACGATCAGCACGTCCTGCGACGGCAAGCCGGCCAGCGTGGCCACGTCGATCAAGGTGGTTTTCAGCGTCATGTCCGCCCCATCCTCTCGAGCAGGTTGAACAGCATGGCCGCGGTGGCGCCCCAGATGCGGTGGCCACCGTGGATGAACTCGACCATCGAACGCCGGTGGCCGCGGAATTCCATCGTGTAGCGACGCAGGTTGGCCGGCTCCAGAAAAAAGGGAAGCGGCACCTCGAACACCTCTGCCACCTCGTCCGGCGAGGGCGTCAATTTCGCTCCGGCGGCAATCGTGGCGACTACCGGCGTGATGCGGAAACCACTGATGGTCTCGAAACCGTCGAGATAGCCCAGCGGAGTCACGCACGAGCGATCCAGACCGATCTCCTCCTCGCTTTCGCGCAATGCGGTGACCACCGCACTGCCGTCGGCGGGCTCGCTGCGTCCACCCGGAAAGGCAACCTGCCCGGCATGCGATGGCAGGTGGTTGGTCCGCACGGTAAGCACCAACTGCGGCTGTTCGTCTTCGCGAAAACCGACCAGCACGGCAGCCGGCTGGCGCTCTTCGGTACCAAGCAATTCGGTCATGTCCGCGTGGTTCCAGCCCGGGCCGGCCGGTGGTGCGGACAGCGGCCGCAAGGCGCTGGCCAGTTCGTCCATCACGATGGCTTGCGCTCCGGCAGCAGCACCTGCATCACGTGCAGTCGCTCGGCATCGCTCATCGTGCGCCAACGGCCGATCTCTTCACCGGTGCGGCGGCAGCCGATGCAATAACCGCATTCATCCAGACGGCAGGTACCGATACACGGGGTCAAGGGGGATTTGCGAGGGTTGTCGGCAAGGTCGGGCATGTCCGCCCATGCTACCACTGCACGCCTCACTGGCCGTCGACGGGAGGCTTGATCGCCAGCAGTTCGATCTCGAATACCAGCGCTTCATTCGGGCCGATCCGCGGCAACGCGCCGGTCTCGCCGTAGGCCAGCTTCGGCGGAATCACCACTTTCCAGCGATCCCCCACATGCATGCGCGGGATCACGTCTTGCCAGCCGCGAATCACCTTGTCGACGCTGAAACTCACCGGCGCGCCGTGCGCCCAGGTGCTGTCGAACTCGGTACCGTCGATCAGCATGCCGCGGTAGTTCACGGTCACCATGCTGTCCACCGCCGGGCTGACCTTGCCGCTGCCTCGGCTCAACACCGCGTACTGAATGCCCGACGGCAGTTGCACCACGCCGGGCTGCTTGCGGTTGCGCGCGAGGAAGGCCGCGCTTTTCTCCGCATTGGCTGCGGCGACCCGGCGGTACTCCGCCTGTGCCTCGGTGCGCATCTGCTGGTCCAGTCGCTGCAGCTGCCGGTGCATGTCTTGCATCGACACGTCGGGCCGGCGCTTCGCCGAGGCATCCTGGATCGCACGCACCAGTACCGCCACATCGACATCCGGCTTGCCATCCGCAAACTGGCTCCCGATCTGGTAGCCGATCGCGTAGGAAAGCTTGCTGCGGTCCGGCTTCACCGGCACGCCCGCATCCGGCGCGGCACTCTGCGCATGCAGCAGCCCGCACAGCAACAACGACATGCCGAGCAGACCGCAACGCCAATGTGTCATGCCTTTCTCTCCACCGGATCGCATCAGGGCGCGACCGTCGATTCCCAGCGGGCATCCCAAGAGGTTTACCGCCGTCCTGCAGCGTCGGCTGCCCGCTGCTTGAGAACCTCCGTGGCTGCAAAGGTTCCCGCTGCTACCATCGTGGCTTTGCCTCCACTGGAATGTCGCCCATGGCCTATCGCAATCTGGAAATCAGCAATCGCGGCGCAGTGCGCACGATCGTGGTCAATCGCCCCGACAAGCTCAATGCACTGAACCGTGACACGCTCAACGAACTGACCATCGCCTTCACCCAGGCCGCGCAGGATGATGCCGTCCGCGTCGTGGTGTTGACCGGTGCCGGTGAAAAGGCTTTCGTGGCCGGTGCCGACATTGCCGAGATGAACGGCTACACGCCGATGCAGGCACAGGGCTTCTCGCGCACCGGACAACGCCTGATGAGTCTGATCGAGCGACTGGGCAAGCCGGTGATCGCCCGCATCCAGGGCTTTGCCCTGGGTGGCGGCATGGAGCTGGCGATGGCGTGCCACCTGCGCGTGGCCAGCGAGAAGGCAAAGCTGGGCCAGCCGGAAATCAACCTCGGCCTGATCCCCGGTTTCGGCGGCACCCAGCGCCTGCTGCGCCTGGCCGGCCGAGCCGCTGCGCTGGAACTGTGCCTGCTCGGCGCGCCGATCAATGCCCAGCGTGCGTACGATCTGGGCGTGGTCAATCGGGTGGTGGCACCGGAGGCGCTGGACGAAACCGTTGATGCGCTGGCCGACCAGCTCGCCGCCGCCGCACCGCTGGCCGCCGCCGGCATCCTCGACGCGGTGCTGCAGGGTGGCGAGACCGGCATCGATCAGGGCCTCGAGTTCGAAACCCAGGCGTTCGCGCTGGCCTTCTCCACCGAAGACATGCGCGAAGGCACCACGGCATTCCTGGAAAAGCGCAAGGCCCAGTTCAAGGGCCGCTGAGGAAACACCGCAATCGATGGTGCGGGAGCCGGCAGGCAAAGGCCCGTCGCTGCTCCCGCACCGTCAATCATCATGCCCGGCAAATTTCTTCTCGCCTGCGGTCACCGGCAGTTTCAGGCGGTTTTCCGGCGGCGCCAGCGGGCACACCACGTGCGGGGTGATGGCGCACGGCGGGTTCTCGGCCAGATTGAAATCCAGCACCACCTTGCCGTCCTTCGGCGCCTCCGCATAGAGGAAGCGCGCGCCGCCATAGGTCAGACGTCCGGCCGTGAGGTCGCTGAAGACGAAGAACAGCCGGTCGCCCTCGGCGATCGGCTGCAGTTCGAACGTCTGGCCATCACGCTCGAACACCGCCTTGCCCGGTATCGGGGTGTCCTGGACGGTACCGGTGACATAGGCGACCTCCAGCGAGCCGGGCGGATCGAACGGCTGCCAGATCGCCTCGATCCGCCATGACGGATCGATCGGAAAATAATCGAGCCCGGGAAAGTGCGTGCGCAGGCGGGCGTTGTTGTCCTTCACCCGCAATCCGCGCTGCGCGCCGTTTTCGACCACATACAGGTAACTGCCGGCGAACCCCACCCGGGTCGGCGACTGGCGGCCATCCGGGCCCTGCGTGTGCAGCACGCTGGTGATTCCCGCCGGCTTCCCGTCGATGCTGATGCCTTGTGGATCCGACAGATGCAGTTCGACCCGACCATCGGCCCCCACTTCCAGCGTGCCCATGTGTGCCGGTGCCGCCGGAATCCGGAAGCGATTGTCCGGCGCACTGCCGATGCTGTTGGTGCCCGTTTGCAACCAGCCCGAAGCCGTCAGGGTCAGGTAGCCATCGGCCTGCTTCAGTTGCTCGACACGCTCGGCACGCGCACGGTTCACCGCAGCGACGTAATCGCCTGGCGTCGCGGCCGGCACGGCAGACGGCAGCAGCCACGCCAGCGCGGCGAGCGCGCACCAGTCAGTGATTCGAGCCACGGTAGTTCTTCTCCCCGGCAGTCACCCGCAGGTCGAGCCGGTTTTCCGGCGGTGCCAGCGGACAGGTGGCGAACGGCGTGAATGCGCAGGGCGGGTTGTAGGCACGATTGAAGTCCAGCACGACCTTGCCGTCCTTCGGCGGATCGACATACAGGAAGCGCGCGGCACCATAGGTTTCCCTGCCGCTGGTGCGGTCGGCAAACACGATGAAGTACTGCTCGTCACCCGGAACCTCGATGACCGGCAGCAGCTCGAACGACTGGCCGTCACGACTGAAAAGCAGCTTGCCCGGCACCGGGTACTTGTCGATGGTGCCGATCACCGTGCCCATTTCCAGGGTTTCTCCCGGCTCTGCCGGCACCCAGGTCGCCTCGATCCGCCAGGACGGATCGACCGGAAACGCATCGATGCCAAGGAAATCCTTGCGTGTCGGTGCCTCCGTGTCCCGCACCCGCAATCCCTTGCGGCCATCACGATCGATCACGTGAAAGCTGGCGCTGCCGAAACTCACCCGGGTCGGTGCGGCATCCCCCTCCACATGCATGTCATCCACCAGTGCGGCTTCCGCCACCGCTTCGCCATCGACGACGGCACCGCTGTCGGGATCCAGCACGATGTGCATGCCGCCGTCAGCATCAAGAGTCAGCACGCCGAGCCGGGCCGGCCCCACGCCAAGCACGATGTCGTTGTCATCGCCACTACCGATGCGGTTGGCACCGGGCTTCAGCCACTCCAGGCCGATCAGGCTTAGCCAGCCATCGGCTGCGGTCAGCCGCTCGATGCGGCCCTCGCGCCATTGCTCGACACCACGCCGGTAATCCTCGGGATCGGCAGCATGCACGGTGGCAACTCCCAGGAAAGCGGCGGCAAACAGACCGGTACGGATCATCGGTATCTCCAGCGAAACGGGCTATCGGACGGCATCAGCGGCCGCGCATGAACAGCTTGTCGAGTTCAGCCAGGCTCAGTTGCACCCAGGTCGGTCGCCCATGATTGCACTGTCCGGAGCGCTCGGTCGCCTCCATCTCGCGCAGCAGGGCGTTCATCTCGGGAATCGTCAGTCGACGGCCCGCCCGCACCGAGCCGTGGCAGGCCATGGTGGAGAGCAATTCGTTCTCCAGCTCCTGCAGGCGGCGCGAGCTGCCGTGCTGGGCCAGTTCGGCCAGCACGTCGCGGCTGAGCTGGCCCACGTCGGCACCTTCCAGCAAGGCCGGTATGCGCCGTACCACGATGGTCGACGGGCCACTGCGCGACAATTCCAGCCCCCACTCGGCCAGCGCCTCGGCATGCTCCTCGGCAGCAGCGGCCTCCTTCGCACTGACCGCGACCGACAGCGGCACCAGCAGAACCTGCGAACGCAGGCCGCTGCTGGCGCGACCGGCCTTCAGCCGTTCATAGGTGATCCGCTCATGCGCGGCATGCATGTCGACCAGCACCATGCCGTGTGCATTCTCGGCCAGCACGTAGATGCTCTTGAGCTGGGCAATCGCATAACCCAATGGCGGCGCCTCACCCTCTTCCGCTTCCGGCAACGGCGTGGCGACGGCAGCAGCCGTCGCGGGATCGCCGAGCAAGGCCGCGTAATCGGCCATCGGCGACTCGCGCGTGCCCAGGCTCAGGCGGTGCTGGCTGAACTGGCCGGACCATCCCGATGGCGAACCGTATGACGGGGCAGACGGTGATGCAGCCGGCACCGGGGACGCACCTGCCGCCGACTCCGTCGCAGCCACACCGGACGGCAGGCTGCCCAGGCCTGCGCGGGTCTGCGCCAGCGCTTCATGCAAGGTACGGAACAGGAAATCGTGGACCAGCCGCTGCTCGCGGAAACGCACCTCGTGCTTGGCCGGATGCACGTTCACGTCGACCCCGACCGGATCAAGCTCCAGATACAGCACGAAGGCGGCGTGGCGCCCGTGGAACAGCACATCGGCATAGGCCTGGCGCACTGCGTGGGCGACGATGCGGTCACGCACCAGCCGGCCATTGACGTAGAAATACTGCGAATCCGCCTGGGCCCGCGACGCCGTCGGCAGGCCCACCCAGCCGGACAGATGCAGGCCCGCACCGGCATGATCGACGCGCAGGCTCTGCCCCGGGAAGTCGTCGCCCAGCACTTCGGCAACCCGCTGCAATGCGGCCTGCTCGTCGCGCGCAGCCTTCCAGACCCGTACCGGCTTGCCGTTGTGGCTGAGCCGGAATTCGACGCTGCCACGAGCCAGCGCCAGCGACTTCAGCAGGTCGTCGATATGCGCGAACTCGGTGCGCTCGGCGCGCATGAATTTCTTGCGTGCCGGCACGTTGTAGAACAGGTCACGCACCTCGACACTGGTGCCCTGCGGGTGCTGGGCAGGCCGCGCCGCCTGCAGCTTGCCGCCATCCACTTCGACGCGGAAGGCCGCCTCCTGGCCACGTGCCCGCGAGGTCAGCGCGAAGCGCGACACCGATGACACCGAGGCCAGTGCCTCGCCGCGAAAGCCCATGCTGGCGACATGCTCCAGATCATCGAAACTGCCGATCTTGCTGGTGGCATGGGAAGCCACCGCCAGCGGCAACTCGTCGACAGGGATGCCATCGCCGTCATCACGCACGCGGATCAATCGCGCGCCACCGGCCTCGATATCCACCTCGATGCGCGTGGCGCCGGCATCAAGGCTGTTTTCAACCAGTTCCTTGACGACCGAGGACGGCCGCTCGATCACCTCACCGGCGGCGATCTGGTTGATGAGTTCGGGGGGAAGCAGGCGGATCAGAGTCATCCGCGAACTTTAGCAGCCATGCCGCCGACATACGCCGGAATGGAGAGTCTCAGCCGGCGGGAATGGTCAACGTGGCGCCGGCACGCACCGTGTCGCTGCTCATCCGGTTGGCGCTCTTCAACGCACCGACACTGACGCCGTACTGCCGCGCAATGCTGCTCAGGCTCTCGCCACGACCGACCCTGTGCACGTCGGCGGCACTGCCGCGATGGCCATTGTCCGCCGCCAGTTGCACGCCATTGCGGCGGGCCGCCTCGGCTGCGAACCAAGTGCCCTGGGGCGGCGCGGCCTCGAAGTAGTTCTTCACGCCGCCCATCACCGCTTCGGCGAGCTTGTCCTGATGCTTCGGATCGCGCAGCTTGCGCTCTTCAGTCGGATTGCTGATGAACGCCGTCTCGACCAGGATCGACGGCACGTCCGGCGAACGCAGCACCACGAAGTTGGCGCGTTCAACATAGCCGCGATGGGTCGGCCCCAACTTGGCCAGGGCTTTCAGCACGTTGCCGGCAACCACATCGCTGGCCTGCATCGCCCAGCCCTGCTGCAGGTCGAGCAGCACCTTGGCCAGGCTGTCGTCCTTGTCGTCCAGCGAGGTGCCGCCGATCAGGTCGGCACGGTTTTCGCGATCGGCCAGCCAGCGCGCGGCCTCACTGGTCTTGCCTCGCGGCGACAGCACCCATACCGACGAGCCCTTGGCATCGCCGCTGGTGAACGCGTCGGCGTGGATCGAGACGAACAGGTCGGCATCGTTCTCGCGGGCGATCTGGTAGCGCCGCTTGAGCGGGATGAAGAAATCACTGTCACGGGTCAGCACCGCCTTCATGCCGGGCTGGCGGTTGATCTGCGCGGCCAGCTTGCGCGCGACCCCCAGCGTGACGTTCTTTTCCAGCGTGCCGGAAGGGCCGTGCGAACCGGGATCCTTGCCGCCATGGCCAGCATCGATCGCCACCACCACTTCGCGGTGCCCGTTGAGCATGGCGGCCGCGTGCTCGGCAGCCACCCGGCTGCTGTGGGTGGGATTGCTGTAGGTGGTGTCGTCCACCGGCGATGCGGAGGCAGGAGCCGGCTTGTCGGCCACGGCATCACTGCCCGGGTACAGGTCCATCACCAGGCGGTAATTCTTTTCACCGCCACTGGGCTTGAGCACGAAGCTTTTCAGGCTGCTGTCCGGATCAACCTTCGCGGTCAGGCGCAGGCTGTCGCCGACGCGGGCGTGGCTCATGCCCCGGAACAGGCCCTGCGCGGAAGGGTCGGCAAAACCGCCGCCCAGCCTGATACCGGAAAGATCGACCACGATCTGGCCCTTTTCCCGGGAAATCTCGTACTTCAACGGCCCGGACGCGTCCAGCACCACGCGGGTGTGATCCGGGCCAGCCCATACGCGAGCGCCCTTCAGATCCGCCGCCGTTGCCGCGCACAGCGGCGCGACCGTCAGCAACGCGGCGGCAAACCATCCACCCAGACTGTTCAGGCGACCATGCATGCGCCGCATTGAAACCCAGCTTCAAACCGATTGCAAGAGGGTTTTTTCCTTGAATATCCGCAACCTGCGAACCATTCATCAGGCAGTATCAAGTTGTTGCCCGCAAACGCCACACCGATGACAGATCGAAGCCTGATCCGTCCTTTCGGAATTTTTCATGAAAAAACCGGCACTTGAAGAACACGCAGCTCTGGAAAACGCACGTTTGCACCGGGTGTACCGGGATGTGATCAGGCGTCCAGTTGCTGCAGCAACCGCTCGCCGCGTCCGCTGACAGCCCGCAGCACGGCCTTGCGACCCGGACCGGCATAATCCAGCCACAGCTCGACATCCGCGGGAGGCAAGGCGCCAGCGCCCCGCTCGGGCCACTCCACCAGCACCAGAGCGGATGGATCGGCCAGTGCATCCAGCCCCAGCCACTCCAGTTCACCAGGATCGGCGATGCGGTACAGATCCAGATGCCAGGCAGGCCGGCCATGCGCCGAATACCCTTCCACCAGGCTGTAGGTCGGACTCTTGATTCGTTCGCCCACGCCCAGCGCGGTCAGCAGGGCCCGCGCAAAGCTGGTCTTGCCCGCACCCAATGGCCCATGCAGATAGACCACCAGCCCGCCGTCCAGCGCACCGGCCCAGCGGCGGGCCCAGACCGTGGTCGTTGTCTCGTCCGGCAACGGCCATTTCCGTTCGATTGCGACAGGCTGTCCGGTCATGCCCTGCACTCCTTTCCATTGCCCAACGCACGCAGCGGCTCCAGCAAGTCACTGGCCAGCAGGCCACGTTCACCATGTCGTGCCGCATGATCGCCGGCACGGGCATGCAGGCCCATGCCGAGGCAGGCGGCCTGCCAGGCATTGCAACCTTGTGCCAGCAGTGCCGCGATGACACCAGTGAGCAGATCGCCCATGCCCCCCGAGGCCATCCCGGGATTGCCCCATGGACAGACCTCCAGGCAGCCGTCCGGATCAGCCACCAGGCTGCCGGCCCCTTTCAGCACGACGACAGCCGCATGGCGCCGGGCCAATACGCGAGCGGCGGCAAAACGATCCTGCTCGATCTCCGAGGTGGATACGCCGAGCAATCGCGCCGCCTCGCCCGGATGTGGCGTCAACACCGTCGGAGCGGTGAACCGGCGTGGCTCGTGTGCCAGCAGATTCAGCCCGTCGGCATCAAGCACCAGCGGCATCGCCGCATCCAGCGCGGTCAGCCACAAGGCATGTCCCCAGGCTGTCTGCCCCAGACCAGGGCCCAGCGCCAACACGCTGGCTCGCTGCAACAGTGGCTGCAGGGTCTGTGGGCCATCGACGGCATGCACCATCCACTCCGGTCGCGCGGCATGCAGAGCGGTGACGTTATCCGCACGCGTCGCCACGCTGACCAGTCCGGCACCGGACCGCAGAGCCGCACCGCCAGCCAACTGCACGGCACCGGCCATGCCATGCCCGCCGCCGATCACCAGCACGTGGCCGTTGTCGCCCTTGTGCGCGTGACGCTTGCGTGGCGGCAAAGCCGCTGCAAGCAGCAGGCGGGCATCGGGCTGGACCGCCGCACGCACGCTGTCGGGCGCGCCCAGGGTCGCCAGTTCGATCACGCCGACGTGCTCCGCCGCACGCCCGGTATGCAGGCCGCGCTTGCCGGCAATGAAGGTGACGGTCACATCGGCACGTATCGCCACACCGGGGCATTGCCCGGTATCGGCATCCAGCCCGGAGGGCACATCCAGCGCCAGCACCGGCCGGTCGGAAAGGTTGATCGCCCCGATCAGCGAAGCAGTCGCTTTGTCCAGCGCACGATTGAGGCCGATACCGTACAGCGCATCGACATGCACATCAGCCTCCGGCAAGACGTCACCATCCTGCCACGACCGGACATGTCCGCCACCGGACTCCCAGGCCTCGCGCGCCTGCACCGCATCACCACGCGCCGCGCCGGCCAGCGCCAGCACCTGCACTTGCAACCCGGCTTCACGCGCCAGCACGGCGAGCAGAAAACCGTCGCCGCCGTTGTTGCCGGGGCCGCAGTGGATGCAGACATGCCGCGCCAGCGGCCAGTGCCGACGCAGGCAGTTCAACGCCGCATTGGCGGCACGACGCATCAGTTCGTGGCCGGAAACGTCCAGCGCCGCAAGCGCCGAGCGCTCCATCACACGCAACTGTTCGACGGTATGCAGATCGCGACTGTAAGGGTGGGCAGGCATCCATCGATTATAGGCGGGCCTACAATAGCCGGATGCCAGATGCCGACACCCACCCTGCGCCCGACTACATTGCCCTCGCCCGCGACATCAAGCGCTGGGCGACCGAGCTGGGTTTCGCCGACGCCGGCATCAGCGGCACCGATCTGGGCGAGGACGAAAAACACCTGCAGCGCTGGCTCGACGATGGCCATCACGGTGAAATGGAGTACATGGCCCGCCACGGCAGCAAGCGATCCCGCCCGGCCGAGCTGGAACCGGGCACGCAGCGGGTGATCTCGGTGCGCATGGACTACATCCCGCCCGGCACCGCCAACGCCTGGGGCGTGCTGGAGGATCCGGAAGCCGGCTACGTCTCGCGCTACGCGCTGGGTCGCGACTATCACAAACTGATGCGCAATCGCCTGCAGAAGCTGGCCGAACGCATCCATGGCGTGGTCGGCGATTTCGGCTATCGCGCCTACGTCGACTCGGCGCCGGTGCTGGAAAAGGCACTGGCTCGCAATGCAGGCCTGGGCTGGATCGGCAAGCACACCGTGCTGATCAACCGCCGCGCCGGCTCGTACTTCTTCCTCGGCGAGCTGTACACCGACCTGCCGCTGCCGGTCGATCCGCCGGCCAGCGCGCACTGCGGCAGTTGCAGCCGCTGCATCGAGATCTGCCCGACCCGGGCGATCCTCGGCCCGTACCGGCTGGACGCCACGCGCTGCATCTCCTACCTGACCATCGAACTGAAAGGCAGCATCCCCGAGGACCTGCGCGCGCCGATCGGCAACCGCATCTTCGGCTGCGACGACTGCCAGTTGATCTGTCCCTGGAACAAGTTCGCCCAGGATACCCGCGAACCGGATTTCACGCCGCGCCACCAGCTCGACGGCGCACGCCTGGTCGAGCTGTTCGGCTGGAGCGAGGAGGAGTTCCTCAAGCGCACCGAAGGCATGGCGATCCGCCGCACCGGCTACGAGGGCTGGCTGCGCAACATCGCGGTAGCACTGGGCAATGCGCCGAAGTCAGCCGAAGTGCTGGCCGCCTTGCAGGCCCGCGCCGATCACCCGTCGGCGCTGGTGCGCGAGCATGTGGCGTGGGCGCTGGAGCGGCAGCAGGCCTGAACTCAGGCTGCCGCCATCTGCTTCGGGATCGAATGGTTGGTGTGGCTGATCCGGTTGCCCTCGCCGGCGGCGATGTAGACGCAGGTGGGCTGGAACTGTTCCAGTTCGGCCGCGTCAAGCTGGGCGAAGGCGGCGATGATGATCAGGTCGCCCTTCTGCACGCTGCGCGCGGCACTGCCGTTCACCGAGATGATGCCCGAGCCTTCCTCGGCACGCAGTGCATAGGTGACGAAACGGTTGCCGTTGTCGATGTCCCAGGCATGGATCTGCTCGTATTCGCGGATGCCGGCGGCATCCAGCAGCAAGCCGTCGATCGCGATCGAACCTTCGTAATGAAGCTCGGCATGGGTCACCGTGGCACGGTGGATCTTGGCTTTGAGCATGTTCAGATGCATGGCGTCACTTTCCCGCAGGATTACTGCAAAGTCGTCGATTATCGAACCGTCGACGCTGCATCGCAACATCGACGACCAGACACAAGACGCGGACGACTCAGTCGAACAGCAAGTTGTCGATCAGGCGGGTACCGCCCAGGCGTGCCGCGATCAGCGCGACCAGGCCTTCGCGTTCACCGTCGGCCGGCTCAGCCAGATCCGCAGCGCAGCGGATCGCCACGTAGTCGGGCACGAAACCGGCACCGGCCAGACGTGCCGCAGCAACCTGCTCCACTTCGCGCCAGGCCTGCCCGCTGCCGACCAGTTCACGCATCGCCAGCAGCGTCTGATGAATCTGCGGCGCAAGCGCCCGCTCATCGGAGTCCAGATACTGGTTGCGTGAGCTCAGCGCCAGGCCATCGTCGGCACGCAGGGTCGGTGCGGCCAGCACCTTCACCGGCAAGGCCAGGTCACGCACCATCCGCTCGATCACCTTCAGTTGCTGGAAATCCTTCTGGCCGAACACCGCCACGTCCGGCTGCACCAGATTGAACAGCCGGCACACCACCGCGGCGACCCCGTCGAAATGCCCCGGACGGTGCGCGCCCTCAAGCGTGTCGGTGATCTGCGGCACGTGCACGCTGACACTGTGCCCGGCGCCATAGGGATACATCGTCTCCACGCCGGGAGCGAACAGCAGGTCGCAGTCAAGCTCGGCCAGTGCCGCCCGATCCTGCGCCAGGGTGCGCGGATAGCGTTCGAAATCCTCGCCGGGACCGAACTGGGTCGGGTTGACGAATACGCTGGCAACCACCCGGTCGGTACGTTCCTGGGCCAGCCGCACCAGCGACTGGTGGCCAGCGTGCAGATTGCCCATGGTCGGCACGAAACCCACGGTCTGTCCCTGCGCACGCCAGCCGCGAATCGCGGCACGCAACGAAGGTGCGTCCTGTACGGTCTGCATGATGTCGCATCCAGCCCTGGTCAGTTGAAGCAGTGCTCGGGAGCCGGAAATGCTCCGCTGCGCACATCTTCGGCGTAGGCACCAATGGCCTCGGCGACCGAGCCGCGCCCGGCCAGGAAATCCTTGCTGAATTTCGGCCGCTTGCCCGGGGTGATGCCCAACATGTCGTGGATCACCAGCACCTGGCCGTCGCAGTGCGGGCCCGCGCCAATGCCGATCACCGGGATGTCCAGTGCCTCGGTGATCCTGCGACCCAGCTCCACCGGCACACCCTCGACCACCAGCAGTGCGGCACCGGCCTGCTGCACCGCCAGCGCATCGGCCAGCACCCGTTCGGCGGCTTCCTGCTCGCGGCCCTGGATGCGGAAACCGCCGAATTTGTGCACCGACTGCGGGGTAAGCCCGATGTGGGCGCAGACCGGAATGACCCGCGCGTTCAGCGCGGCAATCGCTTCGAGGATGTGCGGTTCGGCGCCCTCGATCTTGACCATCGCCGCACCGGCCTCGCCAACCAGCCGGGCACCAGCCTCCAGCGCGTGAGCCACGTCGCGGTCGGCCATGAACGGCAAGTCGGCCACCAGCAAGGTGGCCGACAGGCCGCGAGCCACGGCGGCGGTGTGATAGACCATGTGATCCAGCGTTACCGGCAAGGTGCTTGGATGTCCTTGCACCACCATACCCAGCGAGTCACCGACCAGGGCGACATCGACGCCAGCCGCCTCCAGTTGCCAGGCGAAGCTGGCGTCATAGGCGGTGAGCATCACGATGCGCCGTCCCTGCGCTTTCATGGCACGCAGGCCCGGCACGGTAACCGGCTTGCGATCGGGGACACTGGCGTTCTGCACGTACACGGCAATTCCTGGAATGAAGGTGGCCGCCGATTATCCGACGTGCCACGGCGAGTTCAAGCACGGGAAGCTCAAGACAGTTTTTCGCAGCCGGCAAGATCCAGCCGTGCAAGCTGCTGCTCCACCGTGCCCACGCCAGGCAGCGACAAGGCCGGTGCGATATCACGCAAAGGCAGCAGCACGAAGGCCCGCTCCGCCATGCGCGGATGCGGCAGGGTCAGCTGCGGTTCGTCGAGCACCACCTCATCGACGTGGAGCAGGTCCAGATCCAGCGTGCGCGGCCCGTTGCGCTCGGCACGCACCCGCCCTGCCTGCTGTTCGATCGCCAGCAATGCATCCAGCAGATCATGCGGCGACAGACCGGTATCCAGCTCCACGGCGGCATTGATGAAGGGCGGCTGCTCCTTCACGCCCCAAGGCGGCGTCCGGTACAACGCCGAACGTCGCCGCAAGGTGGTCTGCGGCAGGCGCGCCAGTTCCTCCATGGCATCGTGCACCCGCTGCCGCGAGTCACCGAGATTGCTGCCCAGCGCAACGTAGGCCCGGGTCACGCCCCACCCGGCTTGTCGCCTGACCTGCGTCGACGCCGGCGCGGGCGCGGTGGCTTGCGGACCGCCGGCGCCGCCGCATCACCGGCACCACCAGTCGGCAGCGCGGCAGCCAGGACATCCGGCGGCAATTTCTGTGCATGCGACCACCACTGACCCAGTTCGCGCATCGCCGGCGACTCGTCTCCGCGCAGCAGCAGAAAATCGAAGGCCGCGCGAAAACGCGGATGGGACATCAGGCGGAATACCCGCTTGCGCTGGACCTGTTCAAAACGCGGCTGCAATGACCAGATCTCCTCCATGGTGAAGGTGAACCGGCGCGGGATCGCCACCCGCTGGCACTGCTCGCCAACCACCTGGGTCGCGGCGCGCGCCCAGGCATCGGCGCCATCCTGCCCCCGCGCCATCGCCTGATGCGCCACATCGCGCACCTCGCCCCAGAGCAGCACGGCGAACAGGAATGCGGGGGTCACCGACTTGCCATCGGCAATCCGTGCATCGGTGTTGGCCAGGCCTTTCTCCACCAGCGAACGCAGCGCATCATCGCCCCGCTCGAGCGCCCGCGCGGTTGCCGGGAACATGAACTTCAGCAGGCCGCAATGCTCCAGCAGGCGGAAACTCTTCAGGCCATTGCCGCTCAGGAACATCTTCAGCGACTCGTCGAACAACCGCGCCGGCGCCGCATCGGCAAGCAATGGCCCCAGCGTCTTGAACGGCGCCATCGCCGCGGCATCGATGCTCATGTCGAGCTTGGCCGCCAACCGCACCGCGCGCAGCATGCGCACCGGGTCTTCGTGGTAACGGGTATCCGGGTCGCCGATCAGGCGCAGCACGCGATCGGCCAGATCCTGCATGCCGCCGACATAGTCGCGCACCGAAAAATCGCTGATGTCGTAGTACATGGCATTGACACGGAAATCGCGCCGTATCGCGTCCTCTTCGATCGTGCCCCAGATGTTGTCGCGCACGATCAGCCCGTCGACGATATGCCGGTCTCCCTCGCCGCCGTCCTCACCGGTACCGCGGAAAGTCGCGACCTCGATGATCTCCGGGCCGAATACCACATGCGCCAGCCGGAAACGTCGGCCGATCAGGCGGCAGTTGCGGAACAGCTTCTTCACCTCGTCCGGCGTGGCGCTGGTGGCCACGTCGAAATCCTTCGGTTGCAGGCCCAGCAACAGGTCGCGTACCGCGCCACCGACCAGATAGGCCTGGTAGCCGGCATCATTCAACCGGTACAGCACGCGCAGCGCGGCCTTGCTGATGTTCTTGCGGGAAATGATGTGCTGGTCGCGCGGGATGATCCGCAGCGACGATGTGGGGGCGGTTCCTGATTGACGATTCAAGCGGTCAGAATCCTTGCGGGGCATGCCGCCCCTGGGTTGCAAGATGTCACGATGCCGGGCATCGCGAATGGCCGCCCGGACAGATGCGGCAAACGCATTCCGTCCGGACATGTCCAGCGCGACGCAAGCCCGTGCAAATCCGGCATTGCCGCGCAAAACAATTCCGTTATACTAGCGCGCCTCGCAGCATAACGCTCCCTTCGTCTAGTGGCCTAGGACACCGCCCTCTCAAGGCGGGAACACGAGTTCGAGTCTCGTAGGGAGCGCCATTTACTTGTGCAATCGTCCCTGATTGCCATTGTCTGGAAGGGTCCCGGCGAGCCACAATAGGCAGGCCACCTGCCAGATCAGAAGCGCTGTTTGACCTGTGCAATCATCCTTGATTGCCATTGTCTGGAAGGGTCCCGGCGGGCCACAATAGGCGGCCACCTGCCAGATCAGAAGCGGCCATCCATGGCCGCACTCTTCAGAAGAGCATTCACTTCCGTGGCTTTTGGAGCGGCCTTTGGCTGGCTTCTGGTTGGTGCATTTCTTTTCTCGGTTGCTGAGGGACGTTCATGACATTTGTCGTTGTCGACAACTGCATCAAATGCAAGTACACCGATTGCGTCGAGGTTTGCCCGGTGGATGCGTTCCACGAGGGGCCCAACTTCCTGGCAATCGATCCGGACGAGTGCATCGACTGCACGCTGTGCGAGCCGGAGTGTCCGATCAACGCGATCTACCCTGAAGACGATGTCCCCGCCGGCCAGGAGATCTTCATCGGACTCAACGCCGAGCTGGCCAAGAGCTGGCCGGTGATCACCGAGCGCAAGGACAGCCCCGCCGATGCCAAGGAATGGGAAGGCAAGCCGGACAAGCTGAAACTGCTGCAACGCTGAGCTCCATTCAAAAACTGAGCGCCATTCCCAAAAAAACGCCGCCTGCAAGGGCGGCGTTTTTCCATGGCCGGGAACCTGGAAGGATCAGCCGCCCAGACGCGACTTCAAGGTGTCGATCACCTTGCTGACAGCAGCGGCATTGCCTTCGGCCCGCACTTCGCTGGTATCGCCATTGCCACCGACGCTGATCTGCACCTGATGCGTGGCGGCGCCCGGCGCGGCGGCGGAGTCACTGTTGCCACGACCGAACATGCGCTTGAAGAAGCCCGGCTTCTTCTGCTGGGCCACGGCCGCGGACACGTTCAGAACGTAGCTGTGTGCCGCATCGTCGTGCCCCACCAGTTCACCAAGGTTGCCACCTTCCAGCACCTGGCCAACCCGCTGATAGGCGCTGTCGACCGTATCGGCCAGCACGAAACCATCGGCGATCTGCCCGGCGCTGGCGGTACCGACGCTGGCGGTTGCCCCGTTGGCCGTGGGCTGGTTCGCACCCGGCGGGGGAATGATCAGCGCCTCGCTGGTCGATGGACGGTCAAGGCCTGGCGGGATCTCCAGCGGCGATTCCTGCTGGGCCCTCTTCCACGCCTTTTCCGAGCGGAATGCGCCGCAACCGGTGAGCAGCAGACCACAGAGGGCCAGTGCAGGCAGGGTGACGAGGAGCGAGGTTTTCTTCATGTAATCGGATTCCGTGAGGTAAATCGGGCAGGCATCAGCCAACCACAGTCGCCAAGGATGCCAGACTGGAGAGCGCTTGGTGCAAACGAGCGCGATCCGGGCCGTCATTCAGTTCCAGCAAAGGCAGTCGCGGCGCGGCCCGCCCAAGCCCCAGCAGCGGCAAACCGGCCTTGACCGCAATCGGATTCGGCGCACAACCGAGCGCCTCAACCAGTGGATCCAGAGCGGCATGGTATCGCTGCGCCGCTGCTTGGTCGCCACCCACCGCCGCATCACACAGGGCGCGAAACACCTGCGGCACCAGGTTGGCCACCACCGAAACGGTACCGGCCGCACCGGCCAGCATCGCTTCGGCCGCACTGGCGTCATCGCCGGACAGATAGACGAAATCCTCACCCGCAAGTTCCGCCAGAGCCAGGATCCGCTCGCGATCGCCACGCGCCTCCTTGATGCCGAGGATGGCCGGGTGTCCGCTCAGGCGGGCAACAGTTTCCGGCAGCAGGTCGCACCCGGTGCGTACCGGCACGTTGTACAGCAGCAGCGGCAAGTCGCCATGCTCGGCAGCCTCGAGGAAATGCCGGTACAGGCCCTCCTGGGTCGGACGCACGTAATAAGGTGCCACCACCAGCGCCGCATCGGCACCCGACTGCCTGGCCCGGCGGGTCATCGCCACCGTCTTCGCGGTACCTGCCTCGCCGGTACCCGCAATGACCGGCACGCGCCCGGCGACATGCTCCACCGCGAAGGCCAGCAGACGATCGAACTCGTCGTGCTCCAGCATGTGCGCCTCACCGGTGGACCCGGCCACCACCAGCGCCTGCGTGCCACCGGCCAGCTGCTGGTCGAGCAACCGGGCAAACGCCGCCAGATCAAGCCCGCCATCAGCCGCAAACGGGGTGACCAGTGCGCAGATGCTTCCGCGAATGTCCAAGACTCGATTCCGCTGCCAGGCAAGCCGTGCATGTTACTTGCCGCCTCGCGAGACGGGCAAGTAAGCTTGCCCGGAGCAGTTTCAAGACACCCGTACACCTCGGGGCGACCTCCACAGGCAGACCCTTTTGAAACCTTCTTCCGGCTCCTCCCTCGTTTCCGCCCGCCCCGGAAACGACAACCAGCTGCTGATCCAGGCCCTCACCTCGGCAAGCGATTCGCCCCTGCTGGCACTGGCAAGGCGTGTCGCCGATGCCGGCTGCAATCTTTCCGAATCACGCGTATCCACGATCGGCACGGAAATCTCGCTGATGCTGCTGGCCAGCGGCACATGGGATGCCCTGGCCAAGCTGGAAACCGCGCTGGACAAGATGGGCAGGGACGAAAGCCTGCGTCTGATCCACTACCGCACCGGCTCCCGCGAGAACAGCTCCCACCTGCTGCCTTACCTGGTGGAGGTGATCGCCGCCGACCGCCCCGGCATCGTGGCGCATGTGGTGGAGTTCTTCACCCAGCACGGGATCAGCGTGGAACAGCTGACCTCGACCCGCTACCAGGCGATGCAGACGCGCGCGGAAATGTTCCAGGCCCAGTTCACCATCGGCATACCGGCGGAAATCCACATCGCCGCGCTGCGCGACGATTTCCTCGAGCTGTGTGACAGCCTGAACCTCGACGCGATCATGGATCCGGTCAAGTTCTGAGCATCACGCAGTGACAGCTCCTCGCAGGGGCTGTCATCGTCGCCCCCGCACGCGTTAGTCTTGGCCCCGGGACCTCCGAGGAAATGGCATTGCAGTCCGTGTGTCGATCCAACCCGATCGCTTTGCGTGCACCTCCCGCCGCATCCGGCGTCAGCAGGTCCCCGAACTTTCCCTTCCACCCAGATGCGCAGCGCCCGTCCGCCGCGCAGGAGCAGTCATGCCTGAGATCGGCAAGAAAGTCCCCTCGCTCAATGGCGTCACCGGCGACGGCAGCGAGATCAAGCTCGCCCAGCTGAAAGGCCAGTGGGTCGTCGTCTACTTCTACCCGAAGGACAGCACCCCCGGTTGCACCACCGAGGCGAAGGATTTCCGCGACCTCTACCCGGCATTCCGCCAGCGCCATGCCGAGATCATCGGCGTCTCGCGCGACTCGCAGAAATCGCACGCCAACTTCGCCGCCAAACAGGAACTGCCGTTTCCGCTGGTCTCCGATCCCGACGAGACCTGGTGCCGCGCGTTCGACGTGATCCACGAAAAAGTGCTGTACGGAAAACGCCACATGGGCATCGTGCGCAGCACTTTCCTGATCAATCCCGACGGCAAGCTGGAGCAGGAATGGCGCGGCGTGAAAGTGGCCGGCCATGCCCAGGCCGTGCTCGACGCCATCCCTGCCGGCTGACCTCACCGATGTCAGCCCCCCGGAAATCCCTTCCCACCACCAGCGAGGACACTTCCGCATGACCGGAAGCAAGCGCATCTACGCTCTCGACACCAACGTCCTGCTGCATGACCCGACGTCACTGTTCCGTTTCGAGGAACACGACGTTTTCATCCCGATGACCGTGCTGGAGGAGCTGGACGAAAAAAAGAAGGGCGCATCCGAAGTTTCACGCAACGGCCGCCAGGCCAGCCGCTTCATCAACGAACTGATCGAACTGGGCAAGCACGGCAACCTGGCTGATGGCCTCGAGCTGAGCAACCCCCAGGGCATCAAGCTCAAGCGGGCCAACTCGGCTGGCCGGTTGTATTTCCAGCACCGCACCAGCAGCAATGGCAACGGCAAGGCCGACAACCAGATCCTGGCCGCCGTGATCGAACTGCGCGACCAGAACCCCGACCGCGAAGTGATCCTGGTCACCAAGGACATCAACCTGCGGATCAAGGCCAGCATCAATGGCCTGATTGCCGAGGATTACGAGAACGACCGGGCACTGGACGACTTCGCCCTGCTCTACACCGGTTCCGCCGAACTGCCGGAAAACTTCTGGGACCTGCACCCCGAAGTGAAGTCATGGAGTGAGCGCGGGCGCACCTACTACACCGTGAGCCGGCGCGAGGAAGAAGCCTGGTATCCGAACGAATGCCTGTTCCTGCCCGGCGAGAACGCCGTCGAACTGCGCGTGCTCCACCTGGACGAAGAAAGCGCCACTCTGGTGCTGCTGGACGACCATACCCACGCCAACCACCACGTCTGGGGCATCGCCGCACGCAACCGTGAACAGAACTTCGCGCTCAACGCACTGATGGACCCGGACATCGACTTCGTCACCCTGCTCGGCAATGCCGGCACCGGCAAGACCCTGCTGGCGCTGGCCGCCGGACTGGCCCAGGTGATGGACCAGCAGCGCTACCGCGAGATCATCATGACCCGTGCCACCGTGTCGGTGGGCGAGGACATCGGCTTTCTGCCCGGTACCGAAGAAGAAAAGATGACGCCGTGGATGGGGGCGCTCACCGACAACCTCGAAGTGCTGGCAAACCCCGAGGACGGTGGCAGCTGGGGCCGCCAGGCCACCAATGACCTGCTCGCTTCACGCATCAAGATCCGCTCGCTCAATTTCATGCGCGGTCGCACCTTCCTCAGCCGCTACCTGATCATCGACGAGGCGCAGAACCTCACTCCGAAACAGATGAAAACCCTGATCACCCGTGCCGGCCCCGGCACCAAGATCGTCTGCCTGGGCAACGTCGAGCAGATCGACACGCCCTATCTCACCGAAACCACCTCCGGCCTCACCTACGCGGTGGACCGCTTCAAGAACTGGGAGCATTCGGCGCACATCACGCTGCGGCGCGGTGAACGCTCGCGGCTGGCGGATTTCGCCGCAGAAACGCTCTGATCCGTAGGGCGGGCACTACCCGCCGCTGCATGTGCCCCATGGCGGGCAGTGCCCGCCCTACGCGATGCCATACCTTGCACGCGGTAGAATAGTCAGACGTTCACGTCTGCCCCATCGAATGCCGCCATGACCACCGCCCGTCTCGTCCTGCTCGCCCTGTTCGCGTTCTTCGCGTTGTGCGTGCTGCTGGTTCATCTGCGCGGCCGTGTGCGGCTGCGCTTCGACCGCCAACTGGTCGACCATTCGGCGGTGTTCGCTCCATACAACCTGATGATGTACGCGTTCTCGGCGGTACCGGCCCGTCCGATCCTGGACCGCCACGGGTTTCCGCAGCTGGACCTGCTGCAGGCGAACTGGGAAACCATCCGCGACGAGGCTTCGCGCCTGTTCGACGAGGGCCATATCCGCGCCGCGGCGAAAAACGACGACGCCAGTTTCAACAGCTTCTTCAAGCAGGGCTGGAAGCGTTTCTACCTGAAGTGGTACGGCGAACCGCTGGCCTCGGCCGAGGCACTGTGCCCGAAGACGGTCGAACTGCTGAACTCCATCCCCGGCATCAAGGCGGCGATGTTCGCCACGCTGGCACCGAACAGCAAGCTCAACCCCCACCGCGACCCGTTTGCCGGCTCGCTGCGCTACCACCTGGGCCTGATCACGCCGAACTCGCGCGACTGCCGCATCTTCGTCGACGGCGAGGAACACGCCTGGGGCGACGGCAAGGACGTGGTGTTCGACGAAACCTACGTGCACTGGGTGGAAAACAAGACCGACCAGACCCGGGTGATCCTGTTCGCCGACGTCGAGCGTCCGCTCAGCACCCGCTGGATGAGCGCGATCAACCATCGCGTCGGTGCCTTCATGGGCAAGATCACCGCCTCGCCCAACAGCGACAGCGGCAAGGAAAAAACCGGCTTCATCAACCGCCTTTACGCCATGGGCCAGAACAAAGGTGCCTTCCACCACTGGAAAACCGAGTTCAAGCGCCGTCACCGCAAGCTCTACAGGGCCTTCAAGTATGTCGGTATCCTGTTGCTGATCTGGCTGATTTTCCTCGCGCCCTGGCCGTTCTTCCGCTGAGCTGTCACATGGCGTGATGCCCGGGCGTCCTTGTGGATCACCTCGCCGGAGAACGCCATGGACCCGCATACCGCCTGCTTCCAGCAACACCGCCCGCGCCTGTTCGGCTTGGCCTATCGCATGCTGGGCACGCCCGGCGATGCCGAGGATGCGGTGCACGATGCCTGGCTGCGCTGGCATGCGCAGGACATGGAAACACTCGACGACCCGGAGGCCTGGCTGGTCACCGTCACCACCCGCATCGCGCTGGACCGCCTGCGCCGGGCGAAGACCGAACGCGAGCACTACACCGGGCCATGGCTGCCCGAACCGCTGGTGGAAACCAGCCCGCCCGTTGACAACAGCGGCACTGACACGCCGGAAGCGGTACTGGAGCGCGACCAGACCCTCACGCTCTCCTTCCTCACCCTGCTCGAACGACTGGGGCCGGACGAGCGCGCCGCCTTCTTGCTCAACGAGGTGTTCGACTACAGCCACGCCGAGACTGCAGCCATCCTCGGCATCACCGAAGCGGCCTGCCGCCAACGCGTGCACCGCGCCAGGACACGGCTGCGCGAAGATCGCCCGCGCTTCAACGTGGACACCCAGGCACAGCAACGGCTGCTGCAGCGCTTCGCCGCTGCCATGGAACGGCCCACGCTGGATTCACTGCGGGCACTGTTCGCCGAGGACGCCGTGCACATCTCCGATGGTGGTGGCGTGGTCACCGCCGCCCTCCGCCCGCTGCATGGCGCCGAACGGCTGGCCCGGCTGTACCTGCAAATCGCGCTGAATCAGGGAAAACAGCACGTGTACCACCGGATTTCCCAGCTCAACGGCACACCGGCCCTGCTCAGCTGGCACGGCGAAACGCTGATCGCGGCCAGCTGGATCGACCATGACGACACCAGCCCTGACGGCGAGCGGATTGCTGCCGTGCATGTCCTGCGCCACCCCGCCAAACTCGCCCGGCTGGCCGCTGTCACGAAAACAGCCGCTCCCGCGTCCTTGCATTGAACGGCCCGTCCGGGCCGCCCATTGCAAGGAGAACCCGATGCCCCGTTTCAATGCCTACAAGCGCCCCGACGCAGTCAAGCCGCTGATCACTCTGTCGGACTACGTGCACCACTGCGGCCTGGAGCCTGAACTGATCGAGCTGGTGCTGATGCGTGCGTCACAGCTCAATGGCTGCGCCTACTGCCTCGACATGCACAGCAAGGACGCCCGCGCCGCCGGCGAGACCGAACAGCGCCTGTATCTGCTGCAGGCCTGGCGCGAGGCACCGTTCTACAACGCACGCGAGCGCGCCGCACTGGCCTGGTGCGAAGCGGTGACCCGGCTCGACCCGATCCACGGCGTGCCCGATGAGGTCTACGAAGAAGCCCGCGCGCAGTTCAGCGAGAACGAGCTGATCGACCTCAACATGGCAGTCATCCTGATCAACAGCTGGAACCGCATCGCGATTCCGGCCCAAACCACGCCGGGCACGTACCAGCCACCCAAGCGTTGATCCCGTTGCGACAGCCAGCCGGGCGAAACAAAAAAGGCGGGCCGTCAGTGACGGCCCGCCTTCTCATTCCCACCAACATGAAGCCCCGGCAATCAGCCCTTGACGTGCTTCACCAGTGCATCGGCGAAGCTGTCGGTACTGCCCTTGCCGCCGACATCGGGAGTGATGCTGTCGCGGTCGTGGGTCATGGTGTCGCGGATCGCCTGACGCAGGCGGTTGCCCTTCTCGACCATGTCGAGGTAATCGAGCATGTCGGCGGCAGCCAGCAGCAACGCGCACGGATTGGCGATGCCCTTGCCGGCAATGTCGGGGGCGGAGCCGTGCACCGCCTCGAAGATCGCCGCGCTTTCACCGATGTTGTCGCCCGGAGCCAGGCCCAGGCCACCGACCAGGCCGGCACACAGGTCGGACAGGATGTCGCCGAACAGGTTGGTGGTGACGATCACGTCGAACTGCTCGGGACGCATCACCAGCTGCATGCAGGTGTTGTCCACGATCATCTCGTTGAACTCGATCTGCGGGTACTCCTTGGCCACCTCGCGCGCCACGTCGAGGAACAGCCCCGAGGCAGTCTTGATGATGTTGGCCTTGTGCACCGCAGTGACCTTCTTGCGGCCCTTCTTCACCGCCAGCTCGAAGGCATGACGCACGATGCGCTCGCTGCCCTTGCGCGTGTTGCGGATCAGCGACAGCGCGGTCTGGCCGTCCTCGGACAGCGACTGGCCCTCGGCCAGATAGGCGCCCTCGGTGTTCTCGCGCACGGTGATGATGTCGATGTTCTCGTAGCGCGACTTCGTGCCCGGGAAGCTCACCGCCGGACGCACGTTCGCGTACAGATCGAAGTGTCGGCGCAAGGTCACGTTGATCGAAGTGAAGCCGCCGCCGATCGGCGTGGTCAGCGGGCCTTTCAGCGCGACCTTGTGCTCGGCGATCTTGTCCAGCGTGGCTTTGGGCAGCAGGTCGCCATGCTTGTCCAGCGCAACCATGCCGGCATCGACGAAGTCGTAGCTCAGCCCGCAGTCCAGCGCATCGAGCACGCGCAGCGTGGCGGTCATGATCTCCGGGCCGATCCCGTCTCCCGGGATCACGGCAATGGTTCTGTTCATGGGGATACTCCTTGGGGAAGGTCGCATGCGCGAAGGCTATCGGCGCATTTCAGGACCGCCCATTATCGCCCATGCCGGCTATCCGCGCATTGCAAATCCTCGTACGGAGCATTGCGGAAAGTTGCATGCTTGCGCAGGGAATCGGGAATGGGGAATAGGGAATGGGAAAGGCAGAAGCCAAAGCCCCGCACCTGGCGACGCTTTGGCCTCCTATTCCCTATTCCCTACTCCCTATTCCCCACTCCCGGTTCTTCACCCGTGATCGTCGCAGCCGGGGGTGACGGACTCGCCGGATTCGAGCTTGTCGAGGAAATCGACGGCGCGGCGCAGGTGGGGGATGACGATCGAGCCGCCAACCACCAGGCCGACGCTGAATACCTCGAAGAACTCGTCGCGGGTCACGCCGGCGTCTTTGCATTGCGCCACGTGGTAGCTGATGCAGTCATCGCAGCGCAGCACCATCGAGGCGACCAGACCCAGCATCTCCTTGGTCTTCACGTCGAGCGCACCGGGCTTGTAGGTCTGGGTATCCAGCGCGAAGAAGCGCCGCACGACCTGGTTGTCCTCGGCCAGAATGCGCTCGTTCATGCGCTGGCGGAACGCGGTGAATTCGGCAAGCCTGTCGCTCATGCGGCCGATTCCAGCAGTTGCGCCAGCTTGCCGCTGCGGTCGGCGGCCACCAGATCGTCGTAACCACCCACGAACTGGTCATTGATGAAAATCTGCGGCACCGTGCGATGGCCGCCGCTTCGCGCCAGCATCGCCTCCCGCTGCGCCATGTCGGCGTCAATGCGGATTTCGGTCCACTCCAGCCCCTTGGACTTGAGCAGATTCTTGGCCGCCACGCAGTAAGGGCAGACCGCCGTGGAATAAACCTCGATCTTGGACATCGCGACACGCTCCGTTAAGGACAGACAGATACCGGGGTGAAGTGGGGCCGTACCGGGGACAGCTCAAGCCACTCCCGTGGTGAACCGACGCAACGAGGCACGGTCAGAATGCTATTGTCTCGCATACCCATGACCATGGCATCCGAACACTTCGTCCCCCGCCTGCTGGCGGCACTGCTCGCCACGGCACTGACCTGCTCCGCCAGTGCGCAGGACAACGTGCGCCTGCCGGATCTCGGCAGCTCCGCCAACGCCCTGATCTCGCCGCAGGAAGCCCAGTACTACGGCGCCTCGATGCTGCGCGAGATGCGGGCACTGGACATGGTGGTGGACGACCCGCTGCTGGACGACTACATCAACAGCCTCGGCTACCGGCTGGCCGCCAGCAGTGACAAGCCGAAGGATCACTTCACCTTTTTCATCGTCAAGGACTCGCAGATCAACGCGTTCGCCGCACCCGGTGGCTACATCGCGGTGAACTCCGGGCTGATGGAGATCACCCGCGACGAAAGCGAACTGGCCGGCGTGATCGCGCACGAAATCGGCCACATCACGCAAAACCACATGCAGCGCGCCTTCGAGGACTCGAAGAAGAACGCGCCCCTGATGGCTCTGGTACTGCTGGGTGCGATCGCCGCCGGCACTTCCGGTGGCGGCGGCGACGCTCCGATGGCCATTCTGGCTGGCGGACAGGGCCTGCTGGCGCAAAGATCGATCAACTTCACCCGCAAGGATGAAATCGAGGCCGATCGGGTCGGCATCCAGACCCTGGCCAGAGCCGACTTCGACCCGAACGCCATGGCCGGTTTTTTCCAGCGCATGCAGGACGCCATGAGTGCCGGAGCCGGTGGCTATGACGTACCGGCGCTGCTGCAAACCCACCCCGTGACGACCATGCGCATCAGCGATGCCAAGGCCCGCGCAGGGGCCCTGATCGACGCCCGCAAACTGCGCCCATCCGGCGACATCATGGACAAACAGCAATGGGAGCAGAACACCGCGCCCATCGCGTTCGTGAAAGATCCGACATCACTGATGGCCAGCGCGCCGGGCGACAAGGAGGAAGTCGCCTCGCTGATGCGCGAACGTGTACGGGTACTGGCCGGCGACGCCCCCCGACTGGCCACTTACTACAGTTCCAACCTGAGCAACCAGCGCGGCTTCGACACTCCCGCGAACCGCTACGGCTATGCCCTCGCCCTCACCCGCAGCGGGCGCGGCAATGATGCGATCGAACAGTTGCAACCCCTGCTGCAGTCGCGCCCGGACAGCCTGATCCTGAAACTGGCACTGGCCGACGCACGCTGGCAGGCCGGCCAGCACGACCAGGCGCTGACGATCTACAACGCGCTCAACACGCAATCGCCACGCAACCGAGCCGTGGCACTCGCCTACGCCAAGGCCCTCACCGCCAGCGGTGACGGGGAGCAGGCACGACTCGCCGCGAACCTGCTCCGCCCCATGCTGGACAACACCAGCGAGCCGGAAATCTACAGTGCCTACGGCCGGGCCAGCGACAAGGCTGGCGACAACGTGCGCGCCGGCGAAGCCTTTGCCGACGCCAGCTACTATGCCGGCCGGCCGTTCGACGCGATGGAGCAGCTCAAGCGGCTGCTCAAGCGTGATGATCTGGACTACTACGCACGAGTGCGCATCCAGGCGCGCATCGCCGAGCTGACGCCACTGGTATTGGAACTGCAGAAGCGCAACATCCTCACTGAGGACAGCCCGGGCAACAACAGGCGATGAAACCGGCAAACCCGCGACTCCGTTGTCATCGACGCGTAACATTGATCCGCTGCAATATCCCCGTCACAAGCCACCGGCGGATCCCGTGCACAAACGCATCCTGATCGTTGAAGACGAAACATCCATTCGCGAAATGATCGCCTTCGCCCTGCGCAAGGCCGGCATGGACGCAATGCTGGCTGCCGATGCCAGGGCTGCCCAGTTGGCCTTGGCCGAACAGGTCCCCGACCTGATCCTGCTCGACTGGATGCTTCCCGGCATGAGTGGGCTGGAACTGGCCCGGCGTCTGCGCAAGGAAGAACTCAGCCGCGAGATCCCGATCATCATGCTCACCGCGCGCGGCGAGGAGATGGATCGCGTCAACGGCCTCGAAGCCGGCGTCGACGACTATGTGGTCAAGCCTTTTTCCACCCGCGAGTTGGTCGCACGCATCAAGGCGGTGCTGCGGCGCAGCCAGGGTGATGACGGCACCGGCATCGTCGAACTGGGCGGCCTGCGCATCGACGGTCCGGCCCACCGGGTGTTCGCCGGCGATGACCCGGTAACGATCGGGCCGACCGAATACCGCCTTCTGTACTTCTTCATGACCCACGCCGAGCGTGTCTACTCGCGCACGCAGTTGCTCGACCACGTCTGGGGCGGCAGCGTGTACGTGGAAGAGCGCACCGTCGACGTGCATATCCGCCGCCTGCGCAAGACGCTGGAGCCATGGAAACTCGACGGCCTGGTACAGACCGTTCGTGGCGCCGGCTACCGCTTCTCGACCAGCGTCTGACGGCTTGCGGCGCCCCCGGCTTTTGCCGATGCTGGGCGCCCTGCCCAGCCACTGCCGCGCCGCCTGCTGAATGACATCACCCGCCACATTCTCCTGGAAACTGCCTGCCGCCCTCGCCGGAGCCCTGCTCATCGGCGCCGTGTCGGGGTGGCTCGCCGGCGGCCACGCCATCACCGGCATCGCACTCGTCGCGCTGGCCGAAGTTGTCTTGCTGCTGACTCGAATCCGTCATCAACCGCATCCCATGATGACGGCTCCGGCTGTATCCAGCCCTGTCAAGCATGACCGTTTCATGATGCGTTCCCGTCGTCTCGCCGCCAGCCTGCGCGACCTGCGCAACGTCGCCAGCCAGTTGCCGGATGCGGTAGTGCTGCTGGACGAACAGCAGAACATCCGCTGGTTCAACCACGCTGCCGAGAACCTGCTCGGCCTGCGCCGGCCAACCGACCGCGGCGCATCGCTGTCGCAACGGCTGGCCGGTTCCGATCTGGCCGACTGGCTGCGTGACGGCCCCCGTGAACCGCTCAACGACGCCGTCGCGCCGGGACTAGCCGGCAGCCAGATCAATGTCAGCATGTTGCCGATTGGTGACCACGAGCAACTACTGATGGCGCAGGACGTCAGCCACCTGACCCGCCTCGAACAGGTGCGACGTGATTTCGTCGCCAATGTCTCGCACGAGCTGCGCACGCCATTGACCGTGATCCACGGTTACCTCGAACTGCTCGACCCCGAAGATGCCCCCGGTCTGGCGCCGGTACTGAACGAGATGCGTCTCCAGTCAAAGCGGATGGGGCAGATCGTCGAGGATCTGCTGACACTGTCGCGACTGGAAACCCAGCATGAGGTCGTCGACGAACGGGTGACGATGGCGGCACTGCTGGCCACGGTACGCAAAGAAGCCGAGGCACTCAGTCAGGGGCGCCACACCATCACACTGGAATCCACCGCCGAGGCAGACCTGCTCGGTTCGCCCAAGGATCTGCACAGCGCGCTGTCGAACCTTGCCAGCAATGCCGTGCGCTACACCCCGGCCGGCGGCAGCATCACCATCCGCTGGCAGCGGGTACCCGAGGGTGCGGTGTATTCGGTCAGCGACACCGGCTTCGGCATCTCCGCCGCCCACCTGGCCCGGCTCACCGAACGCTTCTACCGGGTGTCTTCCAGTCGCTCGCGCGACAGCGGCGGCACCGGGCTGGGCCTGTCGATCGTCAAGCACGTGCTGAGCCTGCACCAGGCCCAGTTGCGGATCGACAGCGAAACCGGTGCCGGATCCACTTTCGCCTGCCATTTCGGCCATGCGCGTCTGCTCGCCCCCGGCTGCGATGATGAACACTGAGCGGGGCATCTTCCCCGCATCCCGTGTATCCGGCCCGCGTCATGGGCCAGAATGAGGCATGCAGCAGTTTTCTCCCGACCCCGGCAGCCCTCCCGACCTGGCCGACCCCGGCCTCTATCTCAGCCGTGAGCTGGCTGCACTGGAATTCAACTTCCGCGTGCTGGCGATGGCCTGCGACGCCGATGTGCCGTTGCTGGAGCGTGTGCGCTACCTGAGCATCGTGGCGAACAACCTCGACGAATTCTTCGAGGTGAGAGTGGCCATGCTCAAGCACCACCATGCCTACGGTTCGGCCGCACCCGGCCCCGACGGCGTTCCCTCTGGCGAGCTGCTCGCCCGCATCCGCAGCCGCGTGCTCGACCTCGTCGCCGCGCTGTATGCCGCCTGGCAGGAGCAGATCAGGCCACAACTCGATGCCGCCCGGATCCACATCCTCACCCGCAAGCAATGGAGCCAGCGCCAGCACCGCTGGCTGCAGGGCTACTTCGAGCATGAAGTGCTGCCGGTGCTGTCGCCGCTGGGGCTGGATCCGGCGCATCCGTTTCCGCGCATCCTCAACAAGTCGCTGAACATCGCGGTGGTACTGGAGGGCCGTGACGCGTTCGGCCACGAAGGCCACATGGCACTGGTCCGCGCGCCGCGCTCGCTGCCGCGGATCATCCGCATACCGACCGAGGTCAGCGGACCGGGCGAGCACTTCGTGTTTCTGGCCGAACTGCTGCAGGCCTTCGTCGACCTGATGTTCCCGGGCCTGAACGTGGTCGGCTCGTACCAGTTCCGGGTTACCCGCAACAGCGAGCTGATCGTCGAGGAGGTCGAGGTGGAAAACCTCGCGCTGGCGCTCAGCGAGGAACTGGTCGGACGCGGCTACGCGCGCCCGGTACGGCTGGAAATCGCCGATGATTGCCCGAAATCGATCGCCACGATGCTGATCGAGAATTTCGAACTCGAAGAGGCCGACGTGTACCGCTGCGACGGCCCGGTCAACATCATCCGCGCCGGGCTGATCTACGACTGGCTGGACCGTCCGGACCTGAAATTCCCGCGTTTCAACCCGCAGATGCCAGCCGCGCTGGAAAGCAACCGCAACAAATTCGAACTGATCGCCCAGCGCGACGTGCTGCTGCACCACCCTTACCAGAGCTTTGCCGCCGTGGTCGACCTGCTGCGCCAGGCCGCCGCCGACCCGCAGGTGCTGGCAATCAAGCAGACACTGTACCGCGCCGGCGAGGACACGCCGCTGCTCGACCTGCTGGTGGAGGCCGCACGCCACGGCAAGGACGTCACCGTGGTGATCGAGCTGCGCGCACGCTTCGACGAGGCGGCCAACATCCGCCTGGCGACAAGGCTGCAGGAAGCCGGCGTGCAGGTGGTGTACGGCGTGGTCGGCTACAAGACCCACGCCAAGGTCATGCTGATCGTGCGCCGCGAAGGCGACTCGCTGCGCCGCTACGTCCACCTCTCCACCGGCAACTACCACCAGGCCAACAGCCGCATGTACACCGACATCGGCCTGATGACGGCGAACGAGGAGATCGGCGAGGACGTGCACAAGGTGTTCCAGCAGCTCTCCGGGCTGGGGCCGATGATCGAGCTGAAACGCCTGCTGCACTCGCCTTTCACGCTGTACCCCGCGGTGCTGGCGAAAATCGAGCGCGAAACCGCGCACGCCCGCGCCGGCCGGCCCGCGCGGATCATGGCAAAGCTCAACGCATTGAACGAAGCACGCGTGATCGAGGCGATGTATCGCGCCTCGCAGGCCGGCGTGGAAATCGACCTGATCGTGCGCGGTGCCTGCACGCTGCGCCCCGGCCTGCCCGGGGTTTCCGAACGCATCCGGGTACGTTCGATCGTGGGGCGCTTCCTCGAGCACAGCCGCGTGTACTGGTTCGCCAACGATGGCGAGCCGGAGCTTTACTGCGCCAGCGCCGACTGGATGGAACGCAACCTCGTCCGGCGCATCGAAATCGCCTTCCCCATCCTCGACGCCGAGCTGGCTGCACGGGTCTTCGAGGAAACCCTCGCCAACGGCCTGGCCGACAACACCCAGGCCTGGCTGCTCGGCAGCGACGGCCGCTACGTGCGCGCCACGCCCGACGGTGATCCGCCATACAGCGCGCAGAAAGGCCTGCTCGAGCGCTTCCGCTCATCATGAAAGCACCAGAACAGTTCATCCACATGCCATACCCGTGCAAAAATTCCCGCTTTGCCGTCGCGGGAACCAGGCCATGAGCCCAGCCGAACAGATACCGATCCGCGACGGCGAGTTGATCGCCGCCATCGACATGGGTTCCAACAGTTTCCACATGGTGGTGGCTCGCGTGGAGCACGGCGAGCCGCGGGTGATCGACCGTTTGCGCGATACCGTGCGCATGGCTGCCGGCCTGCGTACCGACGGCACGCTCGACGCCGACCGCCGTGCCCGGGCCATGGCCTGTCTGGCCCGTTTCGGCCAGCGCATCGGCGGCCTGCCGTCGATGCGGGTGCGTGCGGTGGCCACCAACACGGTACGCCGGCTGGCTTCCCCGCAGACCTTCCTCACCGCAGCCGAAGCTGCGCTCGGCCATCCGATCGAAGTGGTCGCCGGCCGCGAAGAAGGCCGCCTGATCTTCCTCGGTGCCGCACACGACCTGCCTGCCTCGCGCGAACCGCGCCTGGTGATCGACGTCGGCGGCGGTAGCACCGAATTCATCATTGGTCGCGGCCTGGCACCGCTGCACACCGAAAGCGTGCAGGCCGGCTGCATCGCCTCGACCCTGCGTTTCTTCCCCGGCGGCAAGATCACCCGCAAGCGCTGGCAGCGCGCGACAGGTGAAATCGGCGTGCTGCTGCAGCAGTTCGCCGAGGACTACCGCGAATCAGGCTGGCAGGACGCCTATGGATCATCCGGCACCGCCAAGTCGATCGGTTCAGTGGTGCAGGCGATGAAATTCTCCGACGACGGCATCACCACGGCTTCACTCGCCTCGTTGCGCGAAACACTGATCGAACACGGCCAGGTCGGCACGCTGAAACTGCCGGGGCTGTCCGAGGATCGCGCCCCGGTGATTGCCGGTGGCGTGGTGATCTTCGAAGCCGCCTTTGCCGCACTGGGCATCGAGCGCATGCGTGTATGCGAAAGCTCGATGCGCGAAGGCCTGCTGTGGGATCTGCTCGGCCGTGCCGGCGGCAGCGATCCACGTACCGCCAGCATCGACGCGCTGGCCAGCCGCTACGGCGTCGATCGCGCCCAGGCCCGCCGCGTCGAATCCACCGCTCTGGTGCTGTTCGATCAGGTCGCACATTCGTGGAAGATGGATGCCGACGCCCGCGAATGGCTGTCGTGGGCCGCCCGCGTGCATGAAATCGGCCTGGCCATCGCGCACAGCCAGCACCACCACCACGGTGCCTACATCCTGCGCCACGCCGACCTCGCCGGCTTTTCCCGACAGGAACAGCAATTGCTCGCCGCCGTGGTCGAAACGCATCGGCGCAAGCCGGACAAGTCGATCATCTCCGCCCTGCCGCTGCGCTACCGCGTGCTGGCCCGACACATCACCGCCCTGCTGCGCCTCGCCGTGCTGCTCCGCCGTGCCCGCCGCGCCGAATCACTGCCGCAGATGCAGCTTTCCGCCAACAGCAAGTCGCTGCGCCTGAAGCTCCCGCAGGTCTGGTTCGAGCAACACCCGCTCAGCGAGGCTGACCTGCACCAGGAACAGACGCCGATGGCCGAACTTGGCGTGAAGCTCGAAATCACCCGTACCTGATCCATGCGGCCGAACAGACCGCATTCCGGCGCAGCCGCGTATCATGGCCATTCGCCCGGACAACCATGACGCCCATGCTGAAACCACTGCTCGCCACCCTGCTCCTGATCCTGCCGTTGTCCCTGCCGGCACAATCCGCCAAGCCGGTGCCGGCCGCCAGCGCCGACGAACAACCTGCTCCGCAGGTCCTGCTGCACACCTCGCAGGGCGACATCACGCTGGAGCTGTATCCCGACAAAGCTCCCAAGAGCGTGGCCAACTTCCTGCAATACGTTCGCGATGGCTTCTATGACGGCACCCTGCTGCACCGGGCCATCAGCGGCTATCTGGTGCAGGGTGGCCTGTACACGCGCGACCTGCAGCCCAAACGCACCCGACCGGCCATATCCAGCGAAGCCGACAACGAGCTGTCCAACCTGCGCGGCACCATCGCCGTTGCCCGCGGTGCCGATCCGAACTCCGGCACCGCGCAATTCTTCTTCAATCTGGTCGACAACCGCCGGCTCGATTTCGTCGGCAACCAGAGTGGCCTCACCTGGGGTTACGCCGTGTTCGGCAAGGTGATCAAAGGCATGGACGTGGTCGACAAGATCGCCGCCCTGCCCACCCGGGCACTCGGCCCGTTCGCCGGCGACGTACCCGATCCATTGGTGCTGATCGAAACCGCCAGCGTCCTCGGCGAGGAAGCCCCGACCAGTGCCGGCAGCACGGCGGCTCCGGCCAACGCCGCATCGGCACCGGCAAAGCCCGGCACCGACAACAAACCCGCCGCAAAAACCACCGGCAAGAGCTGATTCCCACGATGACCACCCTGTTCATCGCCGACCTGCACCTCGACCCCGCCCGCCCACGCATCACCGAACTGTTCGAACACTACCTTGCCAGCGACGAAGTCCGTCAGGCCGATGCGCTGTACATCCTCGGCGATCTGGTCGAGGCCTGGATCGGCGACGACGACGACGCCGAACTGCCGCAGCGCATCGCCAACGCCACCCGCGCCGTGCGCGACGCCGGCGTGCCGGTCTACTTCATCGTCGGCAACCGCGACTTCCTGCTTGGCCAGGCCTTTGCCGACCGCGCCGGCATGACCCTGCTCGACGACGGCACCACCCACGGGATCGAAGGCCACCCCACACTGCTGATGCACGGCGACGTGCTGTGCACCGACGACGTCGCCTACCAGGCCGTGCGCCAGCAAGTCCGCACCCCCGAGTGGCAGGCCCAGATCCTCGCCATGCCACTTGAGGCCCGCCGCGCCTTCGCCGCCAAAGCCCGCGAAGACAGCAAAGCCCACACCGGCAGCACCATGGAAAGCATCATGGACGTCAACGCCGACGCCGTGGCCGACGCCATGCGCAAGGCCGGGGTGACACGACTGATCCACGGCCACACGCACCGCCCGGCGATCCATCGCTTCGAACTGGACGGGAAAGCGGCGGAGCGGATCGTGCTGGGGGACTGGTACGAGCAGGGCTCGGTGTTGCGGGTACAACCCGATCAACTCGAACTCCGCGGGCTCACACCGGGCTGAGGCAACCGCCGATCCATCGCACCTGCCGCTGCGGCACGCCGATCCCCGGGGTGTCAGCCCCGCCTGTCGTCCGGAATGACCACCACGGCAATGCATCGACGTCATCCGTTCCGCGGCCCATGCCTGGACACGGGCGCCCCTCGTTCACCGATCGACGTGACGAAGCGGCGCGAGGAAACAGACATGCAAAGACTTCCCAGCACCGGCGAGGTCATGGCACGACAACGGCGTTTCACTCCCTCGCTTGCCCGGGCGCAGGGCCATCGATGCCGCCACGATGCCCATCCAGTTGCGCCCTTACCTTTTGCAGATACGCCGCCACACTGGGCGCCGGATGGTCAACCGTAGCCAGCAAGGCATCGGCACGCTGCAGCGCCGTGGCAGCACCGGAGGCATCGTCATTGGCCAGGCGCGCCGCGGCCAGCGTGGCCCACGTTGAAGCGTGACGATCACTGGGAGCATCTGCATAGACACGATCGGACATCGCCGCCGCCTGACCAGCCAGCACCAGCGCCTGTCGTACGTCGCCCACGATCACCGACAGGCGTGCCACATGGGTCAACGCGGTCAAGGTCATCGGGTGCTCGCTGCTGAACACCTTTTGCCGCATCGCCAACGATTGCCTGTGCAGCTCCAGCGCCGCCACCGGGGCCTCGCGCTCTTCGGCAAGCAAGGCCCGGTTGTTGAGCAGAATCGCCAGATCGGGGTTGCCGTCGGGGTACAGGACCTCCATCGCCTGCTGCGCCTGCGCGTACAGCCGCTCGGCATCATCCAGATCCTCACGCCCGTGAGCAAGGTGCGCAAGGTTGGACAGCAGGTTGGCGCGCTCATTGGCAGGAGCGTCCGGATGCGCGTCGTACCAGGCCTTGCAGCGTTGCAGCCACGAACCGGCCTGCAGGTAATCCTCGCGGATCAGATACAGGTTGCCGAGGTTGCCCAGCACATTGCCGTACAACGGGTCGTCGGTCAGGTGCAGGCGTTCGAGATCGGCGGCCAGCTCGCGAAAACCTGCTTCCGCCTCATCGCCGCGATTTTGCTCCTGACGCAGATAGGCGATGCCGTCGCGCACGCGCAAAGTGCGGATGTCGTCATCACCGAAGGCTGCGCGGCTTTCCGCCAGCGCCAGTCCGAGCTGCCGGTCCGCCTGCTCCAGCCGGTAGCGGCTGAGCATGCTGTAGCCGATGCCGAAACGCAGCTCGGCCGATAGCACCGGACGTTGCGCAAAGCGCTCGTCGATACCCGCAGCCGCACTGTCCAGTGCCTCGCTGAGAGTCAGTTCACGATCGGCATCGAACGGATCCGACGTCTGCAACACCTCCAGCAGGAACGCATTCATGCTGCGCAGATCGGTGGCCGCCTGCCGCGCCTGCCGTGCCTGCCACAACGCGATGCCGGAAGCCGCCAGCATCATCGCCAGTGCCGCGCCGGTGGCTGCCACGCCAAATGGATGGCGCCGCACGAATTTGCCGATGCGGTAGCCCGCCGAGTCCGGATGCGCCAGCACCGGCTTGCCACTCAGCCAGCGCGCAATGTCATCAGCCAGAGCTTGTGCCGTGTCATAACGATGCGCCGGATCCTTGTGCATGGCCTTGGCCACCACCCGTTCCAGATCCGGCGTGACCAACGCCATGTGAGCGGCCCGCCGGGGATCGTCGGCATCACGCAGTGCGGTGCGCAGCGCCGCCGGTTCAGAGCCGCAAATCGTGCGCTCGACCTCACCCGGGCTCAGTCCATCGAGTTGATAGGGGCGGATGCCGGCCAGCAACTGATACAGCAGCACGCCCAGCGAATAGACATCCGAAGCCGTGGTCAACGGTTGCCGGCGCACGTGTTCAGGGCTGGCGTAGGCTGGCGTCATTGCCGTGAAACGGGTGATGCCGGCAGTGTCGTCGACTTCGTCATCGAGCAATCGGGCAATGCCGAAATCCAGCAATTTCGGCTCACCATCGGCACCGACCAGGATGTTGTCCGGCTTCAGGTCCCGATGGACGATCAGATGGCGGTGCGCCTCCTGCACGCCGGCACAAACCCTGATGAAAAGTCGCAGGCGCGAACGCATGTCCAGCGATCCGCGCTCACAGTGCTCAATCAGCGCAACGCCATCGACGTACTCCATCGCCAGCCACGGAATACCCGAGGCCGTGGCACCTCCATCGAGGATCCGAGCGACATTGGGATGCTGCAACCGCGCCAGCAGACGCCTTTCGTTCTCGAAACGTTCGATCCATTGCGTGCGGAACCCGGCATGGACCACCAGATGCAACGGCCGGATCAGTTTGAGTGCGACCTCCTGCTCGAAACTGCCATCATCACGGCGAGCCAGATAGACAACCCCCATGCCACCGGCATCGATCCGCCGCACCAGCCGGAACGGGCCGACCTTCTCGCCAATCCGGGGAAAGTCATCCGGCTCCTGCTGCACTGCCGGCTGATCGAGAAAGCCGTCGTCCTCGGCCCTTGCCTGGGCATCCAGCAACCTCAGCACACGCGCATGCAGCCATTCCGGCAGCGCCTTCTCCTTCAGCCAGGTCAAGCGGTCCTCGTCAGGCACATCAAGTGCACGCTCGAACCACCCGAGAACTTCGCTCTCGTCCACTGCACTCATCGTCATCGCCTCCACCTGCGGCGCCTGTCTGCGGATAATGCCTCCAAATGCCCGCCGTACGCTTTAGACTGACGGACATGAAAGGGGAATTCACCTCGTTGCTGGCGGCCTGGCGCAAGGGTGATGCGCTCGCGCGCGATCGCCTGGTCGCCGTGGCCTATCCAGAGCTGCGCGCACTGGCCCGTCGGCAACTGGCCGGTGAGCGCCGCGACCACACCCTGCAACCGACGGCACTGGTCAACGAGGCATACACGCGCCTGAGCGGCCTGAACAGGATCGACTGGACCGACCGCGTGCACTTCGTGCGGGTAGCGGCACAGATCATGCGCGAGATCCTGGTGGACCATGCGCGGCGCCATCGTGCCGCCAAGCGCGATGGCGGCGAACGCATCGCACTGACCGATATCGACCTGGCCACACCCGGCACCGACATCGACATCACGGCTCTCGATATCGCTCTGACCCGCCTCGAAAGCGTCGACCCGCTGCGTGCGCAACTGGTCGAACTGCGCTACTTCGGCGGTCTGACCATCGAGGAAACCGCCGACGCACTGGGCATTTCCCCCGCTACCACCAAGCGCCACTGGCAGGTGGCACGCGCCTGGTTGTACGAGGAACTGGCCGGGCAGGACTGAGCCTGCTTTCTCCGACCAGCCCGTCATCATCACCGTTTCGTACACCACGCTCTCCCCGCAGCGAAGGCCGATTCCTCCGTATCACGCATCCTTGAAGGCGCAACTCGCGCCGAAACCGGCTCACCCGCCCAGAAGAAAGTGAGCCGGTTTCCCGGGTTTTCGCGCCTTTGGCTGAAGACACCCGGGCGGTTGGCCCGGCGGAGGCCGAACGATGAATCCAACGTACACGCTCAAACTGCTGTCCCTGACAGCCGTACTGGCGGCACTTTCCGCCTGCTCCCATCCCACCTCCACGGATGACACCGGACTTGCCGGATACGCTCCGACGGCAATGGAAGCCGCCTTCACTGGCCCCGGCGCGACCACCACGGCCCCGATTGCCGCACCACGGAGCGAGGGCGACAGGCAAGCCCCCGCCAGGACTCCGGTCGCCACCCTGCCGCCGATGCCGCCCACGCTGGACACCCGGCATATGCGGACCGTGGAGATCAGGGACACGAACGGCATGGTCGCCTCGCAGGTACGGATTCCCGCCGACTGGCAGACAGCGGGAGGCGTGACGCTGGACACCTCCACACCGTGTGCATCGAACATGGTCAAGACAAGCTGGGCCACCATCGGCCCCGACAGCCTGACCGTCGTGGAACTGATGCCCGGTTTCAACTGGCAAGTGCAAGGCACGCAGAACCCGATGAGTCCCTGCCCGGTCGCGCCATTCCGCAGCGTGCGCGAGTTCATCACGGCCACCGTGCAGGAGACCCGGCCCGGCGCGCGCATCCTCGATTTCCAGAAGCAGCCGCAACTGGAGCAGCAGGCCGCGCAGGCAGCAAATGGCCAAGGCGCAGGCCAAGTGCAATACGACGGTGGGCGCATGCTCATCGGCTACGCCAAGGACGGCGTGGAAATGCGCGAAGTGCTGATCGCCGTGCTCAGCCTGACCAACGCCGGCGGCAGCACGATGGGCAGCGTCGGCAGCATGTATTCGATCCGTGCGCCGGAAGGCCGATTGGACATGGAGTTGCCCATGCGCATCGCGCAAAGCATGCAGCCCAATCCCGAATGGATGCGGATGCTGCAGCAGCGGATGATGGAGGCCATGCGCGGCTACCACGACGACCAGTCGCGGCAGATCAGCGACTGGCACAACCGCCGGATGGCAATGATCAATGCCAAGGGCATGGCCGACCGGCAGGCGATCCGCATGCGCGCCAACCAGGATGTCGCCAATACCTACAACGCCATCGCCGCCAACACCAGCGCCACCAATGACCGCATGCATGCAACTTCGATGAGCGGCGTGCGCGAAGTCGACAACTACCGCGGGGTCGATGGCGGCGTGGTCGAGAACAGCATCCACGGCGGCGCGCGCGTGTTCCAGAACACCGGCACCCCCGGCAATGCCGTCAGCACCGACGATCCCTATGCGCAGCCAGCCAGTGGCTATGCCGAGCTGGAGCGGATCCCGTGAGCGCGCGCGGCAAGTTCCCGCATCAGCGCATGGCCCTGTTCGCCGCCGCACTGCTGGCCGTCGGCGGTGTGCAGGCCCAAGACAGCTTCGGTGAGGCATCCGCACCGCCGCAGCCATACCAGTCGCCGCCGCAGCCTTATCCGCAACAGCAGCCGTCGCAGCCATACGTGCAAACAACGGCGCAACCGGGCGATGCGGCTGAGGCCGCCGATTTCGGCGTGATGCCGACCGACCAGCTGCGCCCCACCGAGCAGTTGCACGCGCCGACACCGACCTCGATTCCCGGTGGCAGGATCATCGCCACCCGGCAACTGATGCAGTTGCTGCAGGGCGGACAAAGTGGCCTGATGCTGCTGCACGCCTTCCCTTCCCCGCTGCACCTGCCGGGCGCGATCGCGGTGATTCCCGCCGGCCAGGGCGGCAGTTTCGACGATGCGGTACAGCGCGAGTTCGGCCAGTACCTGCAGCAGGCCACCGGCGGCGACACCTCGCGCATGCTGGTGTTCTATTGTCAGGGCGTGCAGTGCTGGGCCTCGTACAACGCCAGCCTGCGCGCGATCCGCCTGGGCTACCGCAACGTGCACTGGTATCGCGGCGGCCTGGACGCCTGGCAGCAGGCCGGCTTGCCGATCCAGGACGGTAGCCAGCCATCGGTCCAGTCGCCTGTTCCACAGCAGCAGGGCCGGCAATGAAGCCAAGCCTCGTCGTGACGGTCGCGCTCGCCTGCCTGCTGGCCGCCTGCGGCGGGCGCGGGGAGCCTGCCCCCGTCACGCAGGCGGTCGCCGTCGAGGCGCGGGCCGAGGCGCCCGCGGAAACGCCGCTGCCCGCCGGCTGGCCGGGGTTCGACACGCTGCGCGCGGACAGTCGCGACCGGCTCTTCGACGAGTGCATGGGCCGGGCCAGCGTGATTTCGATGCAGCAGTACGCGGCGCCAGCGGGGATTACCAGGCGGCGATCGCGGCCTGCCACCGCGAGCAGGCGCTGCGGAACTTTGCGCCGGCGCATGGCGCGGCCACGGATCGCCCGGGCATCGAGCCGCCCTTCAACCGGATGAAATCGGGCAGGTGAACGCCGCCGCGCGCGGCCCGTTCGCCGGATGCCTGCGCGGGTGAGCCGATTTGCCGCCGCTTTGCGCCTGAAGGATTGACGGGGCATTGCGCGCCGTTCCAACCGCCTGGGCCGGCGGATTCCGAGGGGAATGATGATGGGCAAGACGACGGTGGCGCGGACGCGCAAGAACAACGGACAGGCCGGGATGCGGCGGGCAGCACGCCCTGCAAGATCGGGGCTGGCGCTGGCGGTATGCGCGGCGCTGGGCGGCGGGATGGTGCTGGCGCTGCCGCAGGCGGCGCAGGCGCAGCAGTTCTGGGTCGGGGAAAACTCCGCCTGGGAAAACCCCGGCAACTGGAAGTGCGTGCAGGGCGGCGATGTCATCACCTCCGAAGCGGGGCGTGCGAACTGCGTGCCGCCGGGCATGACGCATTTCGGCGTCAGCCCGGTGATCGACATCCCCGCAGGTGGCGATTCGCTGTTCATCCAGTCGCCGGTCATCGACGGCCTGCAGCTGGGAATGGGAACGCTGCACTCGCTGGTGGTGGGCCAGACCACCGCCTCGGAACGCAACGTGCTGACCATCCGCAACGGCGGCCTGCTGTTTGCCGGCAGCAACCCGAGCGCGGGCAGCATCATGGTCGGCAGGGGTCCCGGGAGCTTCGGCCGGGTCGTGGTGCAGGGTGCCGGTTCGCAGCTGGCCACCGGCGAGCACATGGCCATCGGTTATCAGGGAACCGGCGAACTCGTCCTCGAGGATGGCGGCAGCGCGAGCGCAGTCTTCCTGTCCGTGGGCAGGCAGGGCGGCAGCCGCGGCGAGGTCATCCTGGCCGGCG
>Ga0222419_100406_pt1 | contig 46070 bp, 49 predicted proteins | sample 1B20Ametagenome_FD_182474 | JGI IMG/M metagenome (GOLD analysis project Ga0222419, IMG submission 182474) | Enriched microbial communities from leaf-cutter ant dump, University of Wisconsin, Madison, United States - 1B20A (version 2) | ecosystem: Environmental > Terrestrial > Nest > Insects nest...
AGGGTCGCGCTCGCCGATTCGTTGAAGGCTGTGTTCTGGGCCATGGCGAGGATGCGGCCGGTGCTCACCTCGACCGATACGGACGTGCCTCCGAGCGAGATCCCAGGAAGAGTCTGCGGAACGCGCGACTTCACCGCTTCGACGGTCGCATCCTGCAGGCTCAGGGTCAGACTCGTGTAGATCTGCATGCCGCCGCGGCGGAGCTTCGCGCGGCGCTCTTCGTCCGTGTCGCCGAAGGCGGCATCACTCTCGATGACCGACTTCACGTACTGGCAGAAATACGCGCTGTCACCGGCTGCGGCGCAGCCCTGGGTCAGCGGGCTGATGGCCGGCTCGATCGGCGTCGCGTAGGCCTCGTCGTACTGCTCCTGCGTGATCTTGCCGTCGGCGAGCATGCGCTCGAGCACGTAGTTGCGGCGCTCGAGGGTCTTGGCGTAGCCGTCTTCGGCGCTGTTGTGCGCCACTCCGTCCTTGTCGGTGTAGGTCCCCTCGGGCAGATCGATCCGAAGGGTGTTCGGCTGCTGCACCATGCCGGCGATCGTCGCCGCCTGAGCCAGCGTGAGGTTCGCCGCGGAGGTCGAGAAGTAACGGTTGGCTGCAGCCTCGATGCCGTACACCTGGCCGCCGAAGCTCGAGATGTTCAGGTAGCCGAGCAGGATGTCGTTCTTCGAGTAGTCCTTCTCGATCTGCAGCGCATAGCGCATCTCGCGCAGCTTGCGCTCGATGCCCTCGTTGCCGGAGGCGACCGCGTAGGTGTTCCAGCACTGGTCCACCTGCGTCTGATAGTCCTCGGCGGCGGTGTCTACGCTCTGCTCGCACTCCTGGATCTGCACGTTCTTCACATACTGCTGCGTGATGGTCGACGCGCCGCGGTCATCGGTGCCCGCCACATTCTCTAGGAGGGCCTTGACGGTCGCGCCGAGGTTCACGCCGCCGTGGGAGTAGAAGTTCTTGTCCTCGCTGGAGAGGATCGCGTCGTACATCACGGGGGCGATCTGGTCGTAGCTCACCGGGATGCGGTTCTGCTCGTAGAACGATGCGATCGCGACGGGACTGCCGTCCGGTCCGTTCGCGTAGATCGTGGACTGCTCCATCGGGGCAGTGACCTGCAGATTCTCGGGCAGATCCTCGAAGAGCGAGAAGGCCCTGGAACCGGTGATACCCGTCATGGCGAGAACTGGGGTGACGCTGGCCGTGACGAGGAGGCCGGCGACGACGCTGAGGCCGACGAGCCCGGCAAGGCCGCCGAGCACGCTCTTCACCGTGCGATTCTTTTGGGGCATACGCTTGATCGTAGGGGAGTTCCCTGAGTAACCGCTTTTGACGGCCCGACCTCGCATTGGAGTGCCATGACCACGTGGGAATACCTCACGACGCCGCTGCTGATCCACAACACGGCTGCCATCCTCAACAACTGGGGCAAGCAGGGCTGGGAGCTCGTCCAGGTCGTGACCGGGCCCGAGGGCGGGCTGGTCGCCTACTTCAAGCGCCCCGTCACGGGAGACGCCGCGGGCAACTCCGGGCTCGCCGCGGCCGCCGAGGCGGCTCGCCAGTTCGAGGGCGGTGCCGCGTGAGCCTCGCCGACCGCCTCGCCGAGCTCGACATCGAGCTCCCCGCCGTCGCGGCTCCCGTCGCCGCCTACGTGCCCGCCGTCGTGCACGGCGGGCTGGTCTACACCTCCGGTCAGCTGCCCTTCTCGGGCGGCGCGCTGCCCACGACAGGGAAGGTGGGCGCCGAGGTCACCGCCGAGGACGCGAACCGCTACGCCCGCACCTGCGCGCTGAACGCGCTCGCCGCCGCTGCGGAAGCCGCGGGCGGCCTCGACCGCATCGCCGGGGTGCTGCGCGTGGGCGGGTTCGTGGCGTCGACCCCCGACTTCACCGGCCAGCCCGGTGTCATCAACGGAGCCAGCACCGTGCTCGGCGAGATCTTCGGCGACGCCGGCCGTCACGCGCGCGCCGCCGTCGGTGTGCCGGTGCTGCCGCTGGACAGCCCGGTCGAGGTCGAGGTGACCTTCATCCTCGCCTGACGGCATCCGCTCTCACGGGAACGGCCCCCTCGATGAGGGGGCCGTTCCCGTATTCGCCTACTTCACCTGCGCCGAGATGATGCTCATCACGGCGGTGTCTGCCAGGGTCGTGGTGTCGCCGACCTCGCGGCCCTCGGCGACGTCGCGCAGCAGGCGGCGCATGATCTTGCCCGACCGCGTCTTCGGCAGCTCGCCGACGATGTAGACGTCACGCGGACGTGCGATCGCGCCGATCTGCTCGCCGACCCAGAGCCGCAGCTGCTGCGCGAGGCCGGCAGGGTCGTGGGCGGAGAGGTAGCTCTCCTTGATGATCACGAACGCCACGACCGCCTGCCCCGTGGTGTCGTCGGACGCGCCGACCACGGCCGCCTCGGCCGTGGCCTCGTGCGCGACCAGCGCCGACTCGATCTCGGCGGTCGAGAGCCGATGCCCCGAGACGTTCATGACGTCATCCACCCGTCCGAGCAGCCACAGGTCGCCGTCCTCGTCCAGGCGCGCGCCGTCGCCGGCGAAATAGTAGCCCTGGTCCTCGAACTTCTCCCAGTAGGTCTCCTTGTAGCGCTCCGGGTCTCCCCAGATGCCGCGGAGCATGCTCGGCCAGGGCTCGGTGATCACGAGCAGGCCGCCGTTGCCGTTGCCGACCTCGGCGCCCGACTCATCGACCACGTCGATCGAGATGCCCGGCAGCGGGACCTGAGCCGACCCCGGCTTCGTCGCCGTGACGCCGGGCAGCGGCGACACCATGATCGCGCCCGTCTCGGTCTGCCACCAGGTGTCGACGATCGGGGTCTTCCCGGCGCCGATGACCTCGCGGTACCACATCCAGGCCTCGGGGTTGATGGGCTCGCCCACCGATCCGAGCACGCGCAGCGACGACAGGTCGAACCTGTTCGGCACGGCGCGGCCGATCTTCATGAACGAGCGGATGGCGGTGGGGGCGGTGTAGAAGATCGACACCTTGTACTTCTCGATGATCTCCCACCAGCGTCCCGGATGCGGAGAGTCCGGCGTGCCCTCGTACAGCACCTGGGTCGCGCCGTTCGCGAGCGGTCCGTAGGCGACGTAGCTGTGCCCGGTGACCCAGCCGATATCGGCGGTGCACCAGTAGACGTCCGTCTCGGGGTGCAGGTCGAACACGTACTTGTGCGAGTACGCGGCCTGGGTGAGGTAGCCGCCGGAGGTGTGCAGGATCCCCTTGGGCTTCCCGGTCGTGCCCGAGGTGTAGAGGATGTACAGCGGGTTCTCCGAGGGGAACGGCTGTGCCTCGTGGTCGGCGGATGCCGCGGGCACGACGTCGTGCCACCAGATGTCGCGGTCCTCGTCCCAGTCGACCTCGTTGCCGCCGCGCCGTACGACGAGCACGTGCTCCACCGTCTGCTGCTCCCCGTCGCCGCGGTCGGCGAGCGCCTGATCGACGGCGGGCTTGAGCGCCGAGACGCGACCCTTGCGGTAGCCGCCGTCGGCAGTGATGACGAGCTTGGCTCCGGCGTCGTCGATGCGCGAGCGCAGGCTGTCGGCGCTGAAGCCGCCGAAGACGACCGAGTGGATCGCGCCCAGGCGCGCCACGGCGAGCATCGAGACGATCGCCTCGGGGATCATCGGCAGGTAGATCGCGACGCGATCGCCCTCGCCGATGCCGAGTCCCTCGAGGACGTTGGCGGCGCGTCTGACCTCGTCGGTCAGCTCGGCGTAGGTGATGGCACGGGAGTCGCCGGGCTCGCCCTCCCAGTACAGGGCGACCCGGTCGCCGATGCCCGCCTCGACATGACGATCGAGGCAGTTGTAGGCGACGTTGAGCTCGCCGTCGTCGAACCACTTCGCGAACGGCGGGTTCGACCAGTCGAGGACCCGCGTGAACGGCTTGTGCCAGTGCAGCAGCTCGCGGGACTGCTCCGCCCAGAACGTCTCGCGGTCTGCCGCGGCGCTCTCGTAGAGGGCGGGGGAGGAGATGGACTGCGCCGCGAACTCCTCGGAGGGCGGGAACTGGCGGGTCTCATCGAGAAGATGATCGATCTGGCTGCTCATCTGCAGGCGCTCCTTTGCGGCGATGTGGTCGTGCGCGATCGGGCCGCGGACGCACCGCGGTCGATCACCGTGAATCTAGTCTCGGGCATCGACATCGCATACTGCCGAAAGTCGGTACTGCGGGCGGGTTTTGTCAGGATGGTCGCCTTGCGTACACTCGACCACAGCCGAATTCTCATTCCGGCCTTGGCGTGCCCGATTCCCCCGATCGAGAGCCGCCCTGGGCGGCACCTCGTTCCCCCCGCGAGGTGCCGCCCTTCTCTGCGTGGGAGCGGTCCCTCGCCGGCCCTCCACAATCCGGTGATCTCGCGGGTTGTGCACAGACGGCGGTGTTCCGAGCACCCGGCCCGGCGGCGGGTCCGCCGGGCCGCCTAGCGTCGGGGCATGACCGAATCCTTCGTCATCCGCCCGCGAGGGGCGACAGCGGCATCCGACCCGTCGGACGGGCCGATGAGCGTCGATCCCGCGTTCGGGCCGCTCGCCGTGCACTGCGCGGACGACGAGGTCACCGACATCTTCGTGAACGGCGCCGCCGGTCTCTTCGTCGACCGCGGTCACGGCGCGGAGCCGGTGCCCGACTGGGCGGCGTCCGAGCGCGAGGTGCGCGATCTCGCCGTCGCGCTGGTGGGACTCGGCGGGCGGCATCTCGACGATCAGGCGCCGTGCGTCGACGTGCGCCTCGACTCCGGCATCCGCGTGCACGCCGTGCTCTCTCCCGTGTCCATCTCGGGAACGGCCCTGTCGATCCGCATCCCGCGGGTGCGTGCAGCCGATCTCGACGCCCTCGCAGCCCTCGGCGCCTTCGACTCCCGGCAGCAGGCCTGGCTGATGCAGCTCGTCGCCGAGCGTGCGAACATACTGATCACGGGAGGGACGGGCACGGGCAAGACCACGCTGCTGTCCGCGTTGCTCTCCGCGGCGCCCGCCGCCGAGCGGATCGTCACGATCGAGGACGTCGCCGAGCTGCGGCCGCGACATCCCCATCACGTCTCGCTCGAGGCGCGGCAGGCCAACCTCGAGGGGGCCGGAGGCATCAGCCTCGCCCGCCTCGTGCGCGAGTCCCTGCGCATGAGACCCGACCGGCTCGTCGTCGGGGAGTGCCGGGGCGAGGAGGTGCGCGAGCTGCTGACCGCGCTGAACACCGGGCACGACGGCGGAGCGGGCACCCTGCACGCCAGCGGCCTGCGCGACGTCCCGGCTCGTCTGGAGGCGCTCGGCGCGCTGGCGGGCATGGATGCGACGGCGCTCGCACGCCAGGTGGTCAGCGCGTTCACGGTGGTGCTGCACCTGGCTCGCGCGCCCGGCGGCGCCCGCCGCATCGCCCAGGCGGGGCGGTTCGCCCTCGCGGGGGAGCGGCTCGGCATCGAGGAGGTGCGGCCGTGGTGAGTCTGCGCCGCCGCCGGGACGACAGCGGGACGGACGCCGCGACCAGCGTGCAGACCCTGGCCGTGCTGCTGCAGGCCGGGTCCGCGCCCCTCACCGCGTGGAGGCATCTGGCTGGCACCGGCGACGTGCATGCCGCGTCCGTCGTGGCCAGGGTGGAGCGGGGCGCGCCTCTTGCCGCCGCTATCGAGGCGGAAGGAGGAGCGTGGGCCGATCTCGCCGCGGCCTGGGAGATCGCGACCACGGTCGGCGCGCCCCTGGCCGAGGTGCTGCGGATGATCTCCGAGACCCTGCGCGACGCGGCCTCGGCCGCCGACGACGTGCGCATCGCCCTCGCCGAACCCGCCGGGACGGCCCGCCTGCTGCTGATGATGCCGTTCGCAGGCCTGCTGCTCGGATTCGCGCTCGGCTTCGACACGGTCGGCGTGATCGTCGGCAATCCGGTAGGCGCCGCCTGCGTCGTGCTGGGGCTGCTGCTGATGCTCGCCGCCCGGATGTGGACGAAGAGGCTGCTCGAGCGGGCGAAGCCGGCCCCGGGCACCCCGGGCATGCAGGCCGAGCTCGTCGCGGTGGCGCTCGCCGGCGGAGCCTCCGTCGAGAGGGCTCTCCGGCTGGTCGCAGAGAGCCCGGCCTCCCGGCACGGAGGGCGCGAGCGCATCGACACGGTGCTCGAGCTGTCGCGCACCGCCGGAGTGCCCGCGGCCGAACTGCTGCGGGCCTCGGCCGCGCAGGAGCGGCACACGGCGCGGATCGACGGGCGGCTGCGGGCGTCCGACCTGTCCACGCGCCTGCTGATCCCGTTGGGGGTCTGCACGCTGCCGGCCTTCATGCTCCTCGGCGTCGCGCCGCTGCTGCTGAGCGTGCTCGCATCGACACCCCTGACCCTGTGACCGACGTGACCATCACGAGAAGAGAAAGAAAGAAGGAACACCATGAACACCATCCCCCCCTCTCACCCGGCACCGTGCCGCGCAGCTGTTCGGCGACGACTCGGGCGCCGCGACGGCCGAGTACGTGATCACCACGATGGCCACCGTTGCGCATTTCGGGCATACTTGTTTTCATGAAACCCAAGTCACTGCGGGCGGCGCTCTACGTACGGCAGAGCGTACGGGAGGATCAGGGCATCTCCCAGCAGATCGCGGAGTGCGAGCGTCGAGCTGGCGGCGAGGGCTGGACGGTCGTGGACATCTACAACGACAATGCGATCTCGGCGACGAAGCCACGCGGTGAGGGTACGGAGTGGGCGCGCATGCTCGCTGACATCGACGCGGGCAAGGTCGATGTGATCGTGTCCGTCACTGCTGCCCGCCTGCTGCGGCGCATGGTCGATGTCTACGAGATCACCAAGCCGATTCGCGAAGTGCGGATCGTCACGACGCGCGACGGGATCGACACGGGAACCATCGGCGGGCGGATGATGCTCACAATGCTTGTCATGTTCGCCGAAGCCGAGATCGAGGAGAAAGAGGCGCGGGCGATTCCGTACCGAGCTGCACGCCGAGAGGCCGGACACCCGGCCCCCGGTCTAGTGCCATACGGGTATCGATGGGTTCCCAAGGTCGAGCGCGACGAGCACGGCACACGTTACGCCGTCGTGCCGGAAGAGGCGCAGATCGTCAAGCGGATGTCCGGCGAGCTGCTGGCGGGTGCGTCCCTCGGCAAAGCGGTGATCGGGAGTATCGCTGCCAGCCTGAACGCGGACGGGCTGCGCACCCGTCGGGGTTCACTGTGGAGTGCGACGACGGTTCGCCGAATCCTGATCTCGCCGTTCCAAGCTGCGATGCTTCCCCCGGCCATGCCGGAAGGCCAGCCCTACAAGGCTGATTCGTTCACCTGGTCAGAGTGCACACCCGGCGCATGGGACGCGATCTTGACGACGGATGCCGTCATTGCAGCTCGAGCGGCGCTGCTCGATGATGCTCGCCGTACGCACGACGGCGACACGCGCGCTAAGTGGCTGCTGTCCGGCGTCGGCAAGTGCGGGCACTGCCACGGGCCGGTGCGCTCGACCAAGACGAAGACGACGAATCCGGTACGCGGCTACCGCTGCACCAAGGGCTGTTTCCAACGTCCGGCGAGCATGATCGAGGAGTACGTGACGGATGCCGTCGTGCGCGTTCTGAGCGCCCCAGGGCTGCTGTCGTGGGTAGACGGCGACGAGCACGATATCGACGCTCTCAGGACGCGCAGAGCGGCCCTGGGAGCACGTCGAGCTGAGGCCGAAGGGCTGTACCGTACCGGCAAGCTCAGCGGCGGCACATTCTCGGGAATGGTCGATGAGATCGACGCTGAGACAGTCGAGATCGACCGCGATCTAGCCGACGCGCTGCGGGCCGATCCACTTGCGCAGTTCGTCACTGGCGACGACGTACGCGGCACCTGGGACGGGCTAAGCATGCTGCGCCGCCGCGCCGTGCTCGGTGCCCTTGTAGACGATGTTCAGGTGTTCTCCGTCGGCAAGGGCAAGCGGGTGCGCTCCGTCGAGGAGGTCGAGGGAACCGTGACGATGGGTTGGCGACGAGTCGAGCACCGGGTGAGCTGGGAGACAGGCGAGACTGCGCACGTGCCGGTGCCCGGTGTGCTGCCGGACGCGAAGGACGCGATCACGGCGGCTCTCAACTGAGCCTGACAGCTCCACAGCTTGGACATTCCCAGCGCCCGCCGCGTGCTGTCAGCTTGGGTTCCAACGTGTCCAGGCACTCAGAGCACCTAGGACTCATGCCGTCGAGATCGTCACCCGTGGATTCGGGGAGATCATCAGGCAGGGATGGGAGGATCACAGGCTAGTCAAGCTCAGCGGCAATATCTTCAAGGGTCATCCCTAGGTCATTGGCGAATGCCGCTTCCGCCGCCTGAAGCCCTTTGGGATCGGTGCCCTTCCCCTGAAAATCAGGGATTACAAGGGCGTAGAGGTCATCCTGTGGGGACTTGACGATGAGTTTCCCCTGCTTGACTGCGAGCTTGCGAAGTTGAAAGAGATTGGGCGCTGAGTCCATGCCAACAGGGTACGCGCTCAGGCGCTCGCCTTCGCCTTGGTGATCCTGTACACGGTAGCGATGCTGACCCCGAGAACCTTCGCGATGTCCGGCACACTCTCTCCCGCGCTGCGGAGTGCCTGAGCCTGTCGAGCCTGCTTGGAGTCGGTAGCCCTCGGGCGTCCACCTGTGCGCCCCTGAGCCTTCGCGGCGGCGAGTCCTGCTGTCGTGCGCTCTTGGATGAATGAGCGTTCCATCTCAGCGAAGATCGCGAGCATCTGAAGCATGGCGCGCCCTGTCGGCGTCGATGAGTTCAGGCCGTCGCTCACACTCTCGATGTAGATACCGCGCTCGGTCAGGTCTGCGATCAGGGAGGCTACGTGAGCCGTAGAGCGCCCCAAGCGGTCGAGCTTGTAGACAGTGATCGTGTCTCCCGCCTTAGCGTCTGAGAGGAGGTTGGAGAGGCCTTCGCGCTCGGTCTTCGATCCGCTCACACCATGATCGACGTACCGATTCCGCTTGAGCACTCCCGCCTTGTCGAGCGCGTCATGCTGAAGCTGTTCATCCTGCTTGCCGGTCGAGACGCGGAGATAGCCAAGCTTAGTGCCAGTCGTCGTGTTCATGACTCAAGTCTATCAGAAACCCATACCTTTTCGCGACTCAATAAGGGATGCGTTCTGAGGTCCGATTTTCGAGCAAGCTCGCTACGATTTCCGTCGTCGTCGGCTCTCTCATCTGAGCATCGTTTCTGAGAGATACGCAACGGCCCCGTGAGCGACTTAAGGGGAACTCACGGGGCCATCTTGGAGGGCGTATCTCTTTGGGTGTTCTCGCCGGGGGCCTACCGATGAACCGGCGAGAAGTGTGGTTCCATCCCCCGCCCGGACCTTGACGAGTATGAGGCCAGGGGATGGAAGTTGTAGGGGGTTCCCCTCCTCCCAATTGACAGAAGGCTGAGGAGGGGAACCGGGAGGTTGAGAGCGGCATACTCGCTCCCATGATCTGCGCGGAAGAATAAGGAAGACCCGCGCAGAAGTCTGTTAAGGCTGGGATTCCTCGGCGGCGAGCTTGGCCAGGCGGGTAACCTCGGCGCGCTCGGCGGCGCTCAGTGTGGAGTGCTCACCGCGTAGGAGACGGTCGCTCTCATCATTGGAGAGCATCTTTCTCACGTCCTGATCGCTCCAAGTGTCGAATGCGGCCTTCTCGGCGGTCGCGGCCTTCTCCTGCTCGCGCATGATGCTTACCAGGGTGCGAATGTCAGTCATGGTCTCTTCCGTTTCCTGCGAGGGTGCGCACGGTCACGTCGAGGTCGTCAACCTCGGCTTGGGTCAACTCGATCTCGCCACGCGCGTACGCTAGGAGCGCGTCGAGGTTGGCCAGGAATGCAGCGTCCTTCAGGCTCATCACTGCGCCTTCGGCTCGAGGGCTGCACCGTACTTGCGTGCGACCTCTGCGAGTGCTGCGCCACGGTCTGCCGGATTCGAGATCGCGCGGGCCTGCTCACGAGCACGTAGGCCACGCTGATACAGGAATCCTTCGTCGTCGCTACCGATCTCGGCGTCGGCGGGCGGCTCGCCCTCGGCGAACTTGACCATGCCCCAGCGCTTCGTTTGCTCGGCGGCATCCATCTCGAGCCAACTGTTCCCGAGACGGTCGCGGGTTAGCTCGATCAGTTCATCCGTGACTTCGAATGTCTCCCACTGGCGGAGCACGCGCCCGCCGACGGGATCACCGGCAGGGGAGAACTGCGGCACGGTAACGCCGGTCTGGCGTGCGTGGAAAATGCGTGGATTGGTCATCGTGTAACTCCAAGGTGAGTTGCGAGCGCTCGGGCGAACGGCTCGAGGGCGGGGAACTGCTCGACGGCATCGAGGAGGGCTAGGGCCGCCTGCCGGTCGTCGCGGATCATCACCTTGACGGCGGCGACGAACGTCTCTGTCTCAGCCAAGTACTCGGCCACGGAGGTATCGGTTACCCCTAGGGCATCTACGAGTTTCAGGAGCACGTCTGTTTCCGCCTTTAGCATGCGAGCTTGGTGGACCGGAGAGCCGGTGAGTTTGGATTGACGTCGAGCCTGCTGCGCATGGTCGGCGGCCTCAACCAAGCGGGAGACGATGTTAGCCGTCGTCGGCTCCCCATCGAGCACGCGTGCAAGCTCGCCTTTTCTGGCAATAGCCCATCTCCCGACACTCGATGTCTTGAGGCCCATCTCTCGGGCGATGGTTGCATAGGGCACGCCGTCATCGAGCATGGTGTTTATGCGCGTCACCTGTGGGTGAAGTGCCACGGTACTTTTCCTGCTCACCGTCAATATCTCCTAATAATTCTGCGGGAAACGCACAGTACAAGATGATTTTCGGAGCCACGTTGGCGAACTGATTAAAACTCCAGCGTAGCTACGCTGTGCGTTTCCCTCACCTACTACTATCGCACTGAGGCGTGCCAGAATGAGGGGAAATCCCGAATTGTTTTGGGAAATATTTGCGGGCGATATGCGGCATCGGAATTACGACGAGCTGCACATGCCCAGGGTGACAGCGATAGGCGCTCAGGCGGGCGTACAGGGCCGCTCAGAGCTGGTCCAGGGTGAGCCTGCGGGGCTGCTGCTCGCCGGGAGTGAAGTGCTCGGTGACGAGTCCACGAGCTGCACGCATGCGGCTAGTCCTCCCTGCGGCGTCGCGCTCGCCCCAGACGATGAACCGTAGACTCATGATCTCGCTGTTCGCGGTCTTGGTGTCCAAGTTCAAGAAATTGGCCAGGGCTTCGGGAGTCACGTCTCGAGCTGCGCTATTCATCCATCGCTCCCAATCCGAGAGCTGCTTAGCGCTGCTGCGCTTTCCGTCGGGATGATGACGACGAGCATATTCGGCTGCTGTCGCTGCGCGGGTGAGAATATCCTTCGCTCTCAGTGCCTGCTCTTCGTTGAGCGACTTCACGCGGTTCATGATGCTACGGGTAGGTGCGATTCCCACTCTGAGAAGCAGATTCTTGATCTCTGCTTGCTGCTCTCTGGTCGGATACGCTCTGTACCCCTGGTACGTGCTCATTTTCTAGTTCCTGCTCCCTGCCCGTGCTGCGGGCGGAGTCCTGGCTAGATGATGATGATTTGCCCTATCGGGCAGGCTCTCCCACTCCCTCTCAGCGGTAGTACCGCCGACGAGAGGTTGAGATTCACACCCGAGCTGGGACACTCAACCTGAGAGAGTGGGAGTCTGTCCGAAAGCATCGGTCGAGGACTCCACTTACTACCATCGCGCGCCGAGCACGCCGGACGGCCCCAAGTCAAGACTTTTTTCAAACTTTATGGATTCCTACAACAGTTTGGGAGACTTCCTACAAACGGACTGGTATGCTGGATGTAGCCCTCGGCGAGGACTCCACTCACACGCCGGGGGCTTTCTTCGTCTCGGCTCTCTTCATTCGCGCGTAGGCGGCGACGGCATCCCTACAGGGCTGGCATCTGCATCCCCGGCTGTACTGCGTCGTCGTGCCGTGGCATACCTCTCCGTCGGGGCGACGCACTCTCCCCTTCGGCTTCCTGCTGTCTGCCTTCGACTGTTTGCACGCGGTGCAACGGCATCCGAGCTTGTAGGCGCGCAGGCCGTGGCGGATCGGCTTGCCGGTCGTCGGGTTCACGGTCAGCTCTCCTGGCTCGATCTCGACCACGAGCACCGGCTCAACCTCGGGCACCGGCTCGACTACAGGCACCGGCTCGATCTCGAGCACCGGCTCGATCTCGAGCACCGGATCGACCACGGGCACCGGCTCGGGGGCAGGCGCGGCCTTCTTCTTGAAGAGTGGTCGGCGCTCGGGTCTCGGCTTCGCTGTCTTCGTCGGCGTCGTCCATGTCGTGACGACAGGGTGAGCGGCAGGGTACGCACGAGACGGTGCGGGCGTGTGCAGCTCGACAGGATCGGCTTGTTCGTTGCGAGCTGCCCACTCGCGACGAGCTGCAAGTTCAGCTCTCAGCTCGCGTTCTGTCTGCTGCTTGGTGCGGGTGTTCTCGCCGTACGCGCGTAGTACGAGCTGGTGACGCTCTGTAGGGTCGGCGGTCGTCGTGGCCAGCATCGTAAGGTGCCTGCGACGGGCCGGATCGAGGGCGTCTAGGCTGCGGATGACGGCGGCGGCGGTAGAGATGTCCATACTTCTACAGTCGCGCTGACGAGCTACCCCTAAAGGTGCATACGTGCGCTACCCGGCTTGTATGTCATTTCTCTACAACAGACGCTGCGGTCGCCTTCGCCGGCGCGCTCGTCTTCGTCCTGCGCTCGGACGAGGTGCGCGGCATCCTCACCGACATGGTGCGTCGCGCGCTCACGGTGTCGTGATGCGAGGCCGAGTCGGTGGCGACGACCGAGGGGCTGTGGCCGCCGAGCTCGCCCTCGCGCTGCCGGCGGTCGTGCTCACCCTCCTGCTCGGGGCCGGCGCCCTGGGCGCGGCGGCGAGGCAGGTCTCGCTGCAGGATGCCGCGGCCGACGCCGCACGCCTCCTCGCGCGCGGAGAGCAGACCGCGGCGGCGGCCGGACGGGTGACGGCGGCGGTGCCCGGTGCCGGGTTCGCGAGCCGCGCCGACGGCGATCTGGTCTGCGTCACCGCGAGCCTCGACGTCGCGGTCGGCGGCCTCATCTCGCTGCCGCTGCGGGCGTCGAGCTGCGCGCTGGACGGAGGGCTCTGATGGCCGGATCGGCGCTGGCCGCCGGCGTCCTCGTGGTCGCCGGCGTTCTCTCGCTCGGCCTCGCCGCGGTGGGCGGCGCGGCCGTCACGGCGCAGCGCGCGTCCGGCGCGGCGGATGCTGCGGCGCTCGCCGCGGCCGATGCGGCGAGCGGGGCGATCGCGGCGTCCGGGGATCCCTGCGAGCTCGCAGCCCGGGTCGCCGCGGCCTCCGGGGCGGTGCTCACCGGCTGCGTCCTCGACGGCTTCGTGGCGACCGTCCAGGTTCAGGCGGCGTACGCTGGACTCGCTGCCGTCTCCCGAGCCCGAGCAGGGCCACCCGAGGGGAACTGACGGCGGAACGTACGCGAACCGCTGTGCCCAACCCATCACAGTGGTGTGTATGGTGTGCTTCGAAGAAAGGACGCACCCTTGGCTGAAGGCAAGAAGCTCGTCATCGTCGAGTCCCCGACGAAGATGCGGTCGATTCAGGGCTACCTCGGCGACGGCTACGAGGTGCTCAGCTCCGTCGGGCACATCCGCGACCTCGCAGACAAGAAGGACATCCCGGCCGCCGACAAGCAGGCGTACGGGAAGTACTCGATCGACGTCGACAACGACTTCGACCCGTACTACGTTGTGTCCGACCGGAAGACCAAGACGGTCGCAGAGCTCAAGCGCGCTCTCAAGACGGCCGATGAGCTCCTGCTCGCCACTGATGAGGACCGCGAGGGCGAGGCCATCGCCTGGCACCTGCTCGAGACGCTGAAGCCGAAGGTCCCGGTCAAGCGGATGGTCTTCCACGAGATCACCAAGGACGCGATCCAGGCGGCCGTGGGCAACACGCGTGAGCTCGACACCGACCTCGTCGACGCGCAGGAGACCCGCCGCATCCTCGACCGGCTGTACGGCTGGGACGTCTCGCCGGTGCTCTGGTACAAGGTCAAGACGGGCCTGTCGGCCGGACGCGTGCAGTCCGCGGCGACCCGGATGATCGTCGATCGTGAGCGCGAGCGCATGGCGTTCGTCTCCGCCGACTACTGGGACGTGGACGCGCTCGCCTCGTCGTCCTCCGGCTTCAAGGTGCGCCTGGTGCGCGTGGACGGCGGCCAGCTCGCCCGCGGTACCGACTTCGACGACCTCGGAAAGCTGAAGAAGGCCGTCGTCGTCCTCGACGAGAAGAAGGCCACGTCTCTCGCCCACGCCGTCGACGCCGTCGGCGCCGGCACGGTCACCAAGGTCGAGGCGAAGCCCGGAACCCGCAGCCCCTACGCGCCGTTCACGACCTCCACCATGCAGCAGGAGGCCGGGCGCAAGCTCTCGATGAGCGCGAAGCAGGCGATGAGCGTCGCCCAGCGGCTCTATGAGAAGGGGTACATCACCTATATGCGCACCGACTCCGTGGCGCTGAGCACGCAGGCGGTGCAGGCGGCGCGGAGCCAGGCGGTCGCGCTCTACGGCGACAGCGCGGTGCCGCTGAAGCCCCGTGTCTACAAGTCCAAGAGCAAGAACGCGCAGGAGGCGCACGAGGCGATCCGTCCCTCGGGCGAGAACTTCCGCACGCCGGCATCCGTCTCCTCGCAGCTGGACCGCGAGGAGCTGCGCCTCTACGACCTGATCTGGAAGCGCACGGTCGCCAGCCAGATGGCCGACGCGAAGTACGAGACGACCACCGTCACCATCGCGGTGGACACCTCGGCGGAGCCCGGCGCAGGTGCGCAGGGCGTCGAGTTCACGGCCTCCGGCACGGTCTACACCTTCAAGGGCTTCCTCGAGGCCTACGAGGAAGGACGCGACGAGAAGCGCAGCGACAACGACGCGGCGGACGACCAGTCGCTGCCGGCCGTCGCCGTGGGCGACGAACTGCGGATGGCGGATGCCGAGGCCAAGGGCCACCGCACGACGCCGAAGCCGCGCTACACCGAGGCCTCGCTGGTCAAGGCGCTGGAGGAGCACGGCATCGGACGGCCCTCCACCTTCGCCAGCATCATCGGCACCGTGATCGACCGCGGCTATGCGACCAAGCGCGGCCAGGCGCTGGTGCCGACCTGGCTCGCCTTCAGCGTCGTGCGTCTGCTCGAAGAGCACTTCGCCGACCTCATCGACTACGACTTCACCGCGGCGCTCGAGGACGACCTCGACGCGATCGCCCGAGGTGAGCAGAAGCGCGTCGAGTGGCTGCGTTCCTTCTACTACGGCACGGAGAAGCAGGTCGGCCTGCGGCAGGTCGTCGACAACCTGGGGGAGATCGACGCGCGTGCCCTGAACTCCACGCGGATCACCGACACCGCGACCCTGCGCTTCGGCAAGTACGGCCCCTATCTCGAGGTCGCGAACCCCGAAGCGCCGGATGAGAAGCCGCGCATCGTGAACGTGCCGGAGGACCTCGCGCCCGACGAGCTCACCGCTGCCAAAGCGCAGGAGCTCATCGACGCTCCGGTCGCCGGCGACCGCGTCCTCGGCGAGAACCCCGAGAACGGCAAGATCATCGTCGTCAAGGACGGGCGCTTCGGTCCGTACGTGCAGGAGAACGACCCGGTGTCCGTAGACGCGGCCGTCGACGGGGCGACGGGCGAGGTCGTAGAGAAGCCCAAGCGCGGAGCCAAGAAGGAAGCAGCGCCCAAGCCGCGCACCGGTTCGCTGTTCCGCTCGATGTCGGTCGACACGATCGACCTCGACACCGCGCTGCAGCTGCTCAGCCTTCCCCGGGTCGTCGGCGTCGACCCTGAGACGGGCGACGAGATCACCGCGCAGAACGGCCGCTACGGCCCCTACCTGAAGAAGGGCGCCGATTCGCGCTCGCTCGAGAGCGAGTCGCAGATCTTCGACGTCACGCTCGAGCAGGCGCTCGCCATCTACGCTCAGCCGAAGTACGGCGCCGGCGCACGCCGCGCGTCCAGCGCGCTCGCCGAGTTCGAGGCCGACCCCGTGAGCGGCAAGCCGATCCGCATCCGCGACGGGCGCTTCGGCGCGTATGTGACCGACGGCGAGACCAACGTGACGATCCCGCGCGGCCAGCAGGTCGCGGACATCACGTTCGAGATCGCGGTGCAGATGCTCGCCGACAAGCGCGCCAAGGGCCCGGCTCCCAAGCGCGGGGCCAAGAAGGCGGCGCCAGCGAAGAAGGCCCCGGCCAAGACCGCGGCCAAGAAGGCCCCGGCCACGGATGCCGAGAAGGCCGCGGCGCGCTCCGCCGCGGCGAAGAAGGCGGCGGCGACGCGAGCGGCGAACGCGGCGGCCAAGGCGAAAGCAGGCTCGTGACCTCGGAACGGGGAGTGTGGATCACGCTCGAAGGCGGAGACGGCTCGGGCAAGACCACGCAGGCGAACCTGCTCGCGGACTGGCTGACGGAGGCCGGGCGCACCGTCGTCCGCACGAGGGAGCCCGGCGGCTCCGAGGTCGGCCAGCTGATCCGCGACATCGTGCTGCACCATCGCGGGGACATCGCCCCTCGCGCCGAGGCCCTGCTGTACGCGGCCGACCGGGCGCACCACGTCGCCACGGTCGTCCGCCCTGCACTCGGACGCGGTGAGATCGTCCTGCAGGACCGCTACCTCGACTCCTCCGTCGCCTATCAGGGAGCCGGTCGCGTGCTCGACGGCGCCGAGATCCGCGATCTGTCGCTCTGGGCCGCCGAGGGCGCGCTGCCCGACCTCACGCTCCTGCTCGATCTCGACCCGTCGGCGGCTCGCGAGCGGCTGGACTCCGACGACAAGCCCTTCGACCGGCTCGAGGCCGAGAAGGCGGAGTTCCACTGGCGCGTCCGCGACGCGTACCTCGCTCTGGCCGCCGAGGAGCCCGACAGGTTCCTGGTGCTCGATGCCGCGGCATCCGTCGACGACATCGCCGCGCTGATCCGCACGCGCGTCGCGGCTCTGCTCGGCTGATCCGTGCGCGCCTTCGTCCTCCGCGACAGCTCCGTCCGGCCGGACGACGTCGGCGCCGCCGGTTAGGCTGGTGGACATGCCTCAGACCGTCGCCGCCGATCTTCCCTGGGGCGACGTCTGGGGGCAGGACGCTGCGGTCGACACGCTGCGCAACGCCGCATCCGATCCTGCCGCGCTCTCGCACGCCTGGCTGATCACCGGGCCTCCCGGCTCCGGGCGGTCGACCCTCGCCTACGCGTTCGCGGCCGCCCTGATCGCCGAAGGCCCCGACGACGAGCCCACGATGCGGCAGGTGCTCGCGGGCACTCATCCCGACATCACCGCGCTGCGCACCGACAAGGTCATCATCACGATCGCCGAGGCGCGCGCCCTCGTCGAGCGCTCGTACTTCGCCCCCTCCGCCGGCCGGTACCGCGTGATCGTCGTGGAGGACGCCGATCGCATGGTCGAGCGCACCTCGAACGTCCTGCTGAAGGCGCTCGAAGAGCCCCCGGAGCAGACCGTGTGGATCCTGTGCGCGCCGAGCGAGGCCGATCTGCTGCCCACGATCCGCTCGCGCGTCCGCTCGCTGCGGCTGCGCGAGCCGGATGTCGCCGACGTGGCCAGGCTGATCGCGCTGCGGACCGGCGCCGACGAGGCCGTCGCCGAGCAGGCCGCTCGCCACGCGCAGCGCCACATCGGCATGGCCCAGCGGCTGGCGACGGACGACGCGGCCCGCCGGCGCCGCGACCAGACCCTCCGCTCCGTGATCGGGGTCCGCGGCGTCGGCGACGCCGTCGAGGTGGCGGGCCGGATCATCCAGGCGGCGACGGAGGACGCGAAGGCGCTCACGGCCGAACGCGACGCCGCCGAGCGCGCATCGCTGCTGCGCACGGTCGGGGTCGCCGAGGGGCAGCCCGTCCCTCCCGCACTCCGCGCGCAGCTGTCGACCCTCGAGGACGATCAGAAGAAGCGGGCGACGCGCAGCCTGCGCGACGGCATCGATCGTGTGCTCACCGATCTGCAGTCGCTGTTCCGCGACGTCGTGATGCTGCAGTTCGGCCGCGACGGCGATCTGATCAACCGTGAGCTGCACTCCGAGCTGCGCGCTCTCGCCGACGCCTGGCCCGAGACCCGTACCCTTGTCGTACTCGACCATCTTGCTGAGACGCGCCAGTCGCTGGAGCGCAACGTCGCACCGCTGCTCGCCCTGGAGAGCTTGCTCGTGACCGTCACGAGCGGGAGGACACCGTGAACACTCGACCGACTTCCCGTCTGCGCCGTGTCGTGATGGCGATCGCGGGGCTGGCCGCGGCATCCGTCGCCCTCACCGGCTGCCTGTACTCGATGATCCCCGAGCAGAAGCCCTCGGCGACGAGCGCCCCCGACACCGACGGCGTCGCCGCCGATCTGCTGCCCTTCTACAGCCAGACGCTGAGCTGGGAGAGCTGCGGCGGAGGATTCGACTGCACCGAGGTGACCGCCCCGCTCGACTGGGAGAACCCCGGCGACGGCGAGATCACGCTGGCCGTCGTGCGCCACCAGGCCACGGGCACCGCCCAGGGATCCCTGCTGACCAACCCGGGCGGCCCCGGCGCCAGCGGCTACGACCTGATCAAAGACAGCCTCTCCTTCGCCGTGGGGGCGGAGCTCATCGAGAACTTCGACGTGATCGGGTTCGATCCGCGCGGTGTGGGCCGCTCCACGGCGGTGACCTGCTACGACGCCGCCGACATGGACGACTACCTGTACGCGATCCCCTCGGCGCCGCGCGGCTCCGACGACTGGGAGGCCGAGCTGCTCGAACGGCACCGGCAGTTCGCCGAGGCCTGCGATGCCAACAGCGGCGGGATCCTGCCGTACATCACCACGGTCAACGCGGCGCGCGACATGGACCTGATCCGCGGCGTGCTGGGTGACAAGAAGCTGAACTACCTCGGCTACTCCTACGGGACGTTCCTCGGCGCGACGTACGCCGAGCTGTACCCGGAGCGCGTCGGACGCCTGGTGCTCGACGGCGCGATCGATCCCGCGGTGTCCGGACTGGAGGTCGGCGCGACGCAGGCGCTCGGGTTCGAGTCGGCGCTGCGCGCCTACATGCAGAGCTGCCTCGACTCGGGCGACTGCCCGTTCAGCGGAACCGTCGACGAGGCGATGGCCGATCTCGGGGCGCTGCTCGCGAGCGTCGACGCATCGCCGCTGAAGAACGGCGACGGACGGATGCTGGGCGCCGACTCCCTGATGACCGGCATCATCGCCGCCCTCTACTCGGAGGACAGCTGGTCGTACCTCACCCAGGCGCTGGACGAGACGCTCCAGGGCGACCCCTCGACGGCCTTCCTGCTCGCCGACTTCTACAACGGCCGTGAGAACGGCGTCTACACCGACAACTCCAGCGAGGCGTTCCGTGCGTACAACTGCATGGACTACCCCGTCGAAGACGATCCGGCGGCCGAAGCGGCCTCGCAGGCGAAGATCGCCGAGGGAGCGCCGACGATCGCCGCGTACTGGGACGGGCCGGACTCCTGCTCGGTGTGGCCGTACCCGCCGACGGGGACCCGCGGCGAGATCCACGCCGAAGGGTCGGCGCCGATCGTCGTCGTCGGTACCACGAACGACCCCGCGACGCCGTACGAGTGGTCGGAGTCGCTCGCGGATCAGCTCGACGCGGGCGTGCTGATCACCCGTGTGGGCGAGGGGCACACCGGCTACAACAAGGGCAACGTCTGCGTCGACGGCGCCGTCGAGGACTATCTGGTGGATGGCACGGTCCCCGAGGACGGACTGCGCTGCGAGGCGTGAGCATCGGCCCCGTGAGCGCCGTGAACCACGGTCCCTGAGCCTGCCGGAGGGTGGTCCCTGAGCCCGTCGAAGGGTGGTCCCTGAGCCCGTCGAAGGGTGGTCCCTGAGCCCGTCGAAGGGTCGATTCGCGGCGCGGCCCGGAACCATGTAACATCGGAGATCGCGCCCCGATAGCTCAGTGGTAGAGCATCTCACTCGTAATGAGAAGGCCGTCAGTTCGATCCTGACTCGGGGCTCCGGCAGGCCCCGTGATCACGATCACGGGGCCTTTTCGGTTCTCTCCCCAGGACGCGGGACGGCGTACCCTCGGAGCATGAGCAGAGCCCTTCTCATCGTGGACATCCAGAACGACTTCACCGAGGGCGGCACCCTCGCCGTCTCCGGGGGCGACGCCGTGGCATCCGCCGTGTCCGCCTTCCTCGCGGCGCATGCCGCCGACTACGAGGTGATCGTCGCCTCGCGCGACTGGCACGACGCGACCGGCGACAACGGCGGGCACTTCGCCGCCGAGCCCGACTACGTCGACACCTGGCCGCCGCACTGCATCGCCGGCACGACGGGTGCGGAGTACGACCCGCTGCTGGCGACGGATGCCGTGACCCACCATGTCCGCAAGGGCCAGGGGAAGCCCGCCTACTCGATGTTCGAGGGCGTGACCGACTCCGGTGAGACGGTCGGGGCGGTGCTCGCGCAGGCGGGAGTGCTGAGCGCCGACGTGGTGGGAATCGCCACGGACCACTGCGTGCGCGCATCGGCGCTGGATGCGCTCGCGCACGGGGTGCGGGTGCGCATCCTCATCGACCTCGTCGCGGGGGTCGCTCCCGAGCCCAGCGCGAACGCGCTCGCCGAGCTCGCGCACGCCGGAGCCGAGCTGGTCGAGAGCGCCAGCGCGTGAGCGTCGGACGCTGTGCGCTGCTGCTGCGGGCCGTAAACGTCAGCGGACGCAACCGTGTGCCCATGGCGGAGCTGCGGCGGCTGCTGAAGGAGCGCACCGGCCTCACAGGGGTGTCGACCTACATCGCGAGCGGCAACATCGTCTGCGACGTCGCAGACGATCTCGACGGGATGAGCGCGGAGGTCCGCGCCCTGATCGCCGCGGAGTTCGCGGTCGACACGCCGGTGATCGTCCGCACGCACGAGGCGCTGCTCTCCGCACTCGCGGAGAACCCGTTCCCCGACGCGGCGCAGGACAGGATGCTGCATGTGGTGTTCCTCGAGGGGCCGGCTCGGGACGGGGCGATCGCGGCGCTCGAGCACCGGCTGACGCCGGGGGAGCGGGTCGCCCTCGTGGGCGACGACCTGTGGATCGACTACGGCGAGGGCGGCGTGCAGGGCACGAAGCTCACGAAGGCGGTGCTCGACCGCGCCCTGGGCGTCGCGGGCACCGCGCGGAACCTGCGGACGGTGCGCACCCTCGCCGAGCTCACTGCGTAGGGCTCAGGCGGCGAGGCGCTGCTTCCCGCTGAGCGCTCAGGGCTTCGCGAGCGGCCGGCTCAGCGCGGACGGAGGCGCCGGCGGGCGCTCCTGCAGGTCGACGCGACGGATGCCGCAGTCGGCGCACCGCACGTAGACCACGGTGCCCTCGCTGGTCGGATGCCGGGACTCGACGAGCCATCCGTGCTCGTGCGGCGCCGCAGTGGGACGGAGGATCGGGATCGTGTGCGTCGAGGTCATGCATCCAGCGTGATGTAATGGCCTTATGCATCTCAACCCTTACGGCGAGTACGCGGTCCTGCTGGCGGCCTCCCTCGCCAACGACTGGCCGGCCGATCGCTCGGGCATCGAGGAGCGCACGCTCGAACTCGGCATGACGATGCGCTTCCCTCCCGCATCCGACGATCATGAGCGGGTGCGCGAGGTCATCGACGACTGGCTGCGCATCGTCGACGAACCGGCCCCGGCCCGGCGCGCCGAGCTGCTCAACGCGCAGATGGCCCGCGCTGCCGCCTATCCGCGCCTCACCGATCACGATGGCGAAGGGTGGCACCTGCACTACCGCGACGACGTGCAATCGCTGCCGTTCGTGCTTCGGGCGATCATCAACGTCGGCACCTCGCTGCACCTGGTGACGCGCGGCATGAGCAGGCTGAGCCGCTGCGAGGCCTCGCCGTGCACGAACGTCGTCGTCGACGTCACCCGCAACGGGAGACAGCGCTTCTGCTCCGTGCGATGCGCGAACCGCGCCGCCGTGCGCCGTCACCGGGCCCGCGGCGCGTGAGCTCAGGGCCGGCCGTCGAGGTCAGGCCGTCTGGCCCGCGTGCGGACCCTCTGCGATCTCCTCGACCACCTTGGCGTTGAACGCGGGGAGGTCGTCGGGGGTCCTGCTCGAGACGAGTCCCTCGTCGACGACGACCTCTTCGTCGACCCAGGTCGCCCCGGCGTTGCGGAGATCGGTCCTCAGACTCGGATAGCTGGTGAGAGTGCGCCCCTCGACGACACCCGCCTCGATGAGGATCCATGCCCCGTGGCAGATCACGCCCACCGGCTTGTGCTGTTCGAAGAACGATCGGACCAGCTCGATCGACGGTCCGTCGAGACGCAGGTGGTCGGCGTTCACCACGCCGCCCGGGAGCACGAGCGCGTCGAAGCCGTCGGCCTTCGCGGCCGCCGATTCGACGTCGACCTTCTGGACGTGCCCGTTCTTGCCCGTGATGTCGCGGCCGCCCGGAGCGACCAGCGTCGCGCTCGCGCCCTCGGTCAGCACGGCGTCCCAGGGGCTGGTGAGCTCGCTGTCCTCGAATCCGTCGGTCGCCAGGAATGCCACGTGCTTGCTGATGAGAGTAGCCATGTTCCGTCCTTTCGTGGAGGTCGTTCGGATGCTCTCAGGCTCGCTCATCCGGCTGGCGCTGTGAAGAGGGTGGCAGGGAGCGACGACGGCTGATAGAGGGCGTACCTGCGGTCTGTCATGTTTCGTGTTCTTCGCAGGAAGGGGATCCCGAGGGCTCAGGCAGCCGCGCGTTCATGGCGGTTGATCTCCAGTTCGGGCCCATTCGTGCGTAGGTGATGATCGCGTGACAGTTCCGGCAGCGGACATCGCACTTCTCGATCTCGGCGGTGACTACCGCGATGCTGTGGCCGTCGTGAACGAGACGCACGACCTCCTTTCGCTTCGTCGAACCTTGACGGTGATCGAAGTCGAGGACTCTGAGGTCGGTTTCGCCGCAGTCCACCTTCCTGGTGTCCGTCCTGTCGCGACTTCTTCCGATCGAACTCAGAAAGCGGTTTGTCTACGCCGCATGTCCCGCAACGCTTCATGACCAGAAGCTAGCGCCGACTACCAACATGCTGCTTTTCACGGTGGGCCCCGAGGGGCTCGAACCCTCGACCCGCGGATTAACTTGCCACTTCGGCTTTCGCCGCCGCCCGGTGGGCGTTCGTGGTCTGGACTGTCCCTTCACCATGGCTTTCGCTGTAGGTGCCACCCGTCCAGTCTCTACACCTTCCGGACTCGCGTCCGGCTTGGCTCGGGATTGCCAACTGGTCTCCCAGTAAGGGTTCCCCGACTTTGAGTGGTGTCATCCCCGGAGTTTCCCCCGAGGCGCTCCTATTCTGTTGAAGTCCGATGCTCTGCCAACTGAGCTAGAGGCCCGTGTGCTCCCCAGTCTAGTGCGCGCGGAAAGGGCCGCCGGTGACGCGATGGTCACCGGCGGCCCTCTCCGCCCTCCGGCCGTCCTCCCCCGACAGGCGGCAAGCGGCGCCGGGATTCCCCACCCGGCATCCCTGCCCTTACTGGGCCGGCGGCATCAGGACGGTGTCGATCAGGTACACCGTGGCGTTCGCGGTCTGCACCCCGCCGCAGATCACCGTGGCGTCGTTGACCATCCAGTCGTCTCCGCTGCCGGTGACCTCGAGGTCGGCTCCCTGCACGGTCTTGTGCGTTCCGGCGATGTCGGACGGCTCGATCTGACCCGCGACGACGTGGTAGGTGAGAATCGACGTCAGCGTGGCGCTGTCGGTCTTGAGCGCCTCGATGGTGGCGGGGTCGATCTTCGCGAAGGCGTCGTCCACCGGGGCGAACACCGTGAACTCGCCGCCGTTGAGCGTGTCGACGAGGTTCACGTCGGGGTTGAGCTGGCCGCTGACCGCGGCGACGAGGGTCTTCAGCATCGGGTTGTTGGATGCCGCCACCGCGACCGGGTCCTGCGACATGCCCTGGATGGAGCCCGCTCCGTCGGGAACGGCCTCCGCGTAGGCCGCGCAGCCGGGACCCACGAGGTTCGCGGCCGGGTCCATGGCGTCGGTCGTCGGCTCCGAGGTCTCCGGGGTCGTCGGCTCCGACGACTCCTCGGCGGGCGTCGTCCCCATCGAACAGGCGGACAGCAGGAACGCGCTCGCCAGAGTGAGGGCGAGTGCCGTGGTGATCTTCTTCTTGGTGCTGGACATCTCGAGCTCCTTCAGAACTGGGCCACGGCCTCTCCGTGGCGTCGACAGGTGTTCGGAGCCTCTCCGGAATCGGATGGGAAGAAGTTCGAGAACGGTCGGATCCAATCCGTTCCGCGGGTCGGCGGCGAACAGAGCGCGACAGAAGCGAGGACCTCATGGACCTGATCATCATCGGCCTGCTCGGCGGGCTCGTCACCGGCATCTCGCCGTGCATCCTGCCCGTGCTCCCGGTGATCTTCCTGACGGGCGGGGCGCAGTCGGCGAGGTTCGAGGGCGAACCGGTGCCGGCGAGACGCAGCCGTCCGTATCTCGTCATCGCCGGCCTCATCCTCAGCTTCACGCTCGTGACCCTGGTCGGCTCGCTGGTCCTGGGGCTGCTCAACCTGCCGCAGGACGTCATCCGCTGGGCGGGGATCGTCGTCCTCGTGGTCATCGGGGTGAGCCTGATCATCCCGAGGATCGCGCACCTCCTCGAGCGGCCTTTCCAGCGTTTCGGGCAGCGCGAGGTGAAGAACAGAGGGAGCGGGTTCGGCGTCGGACTGGCGCTCGGCGCCGTCTTCGTGCCCTGCGCGGGTCCCGTGCTCGCCGCGATCATCGTCGCCGGCTCCACCGGGCGCATCGGCGTCGGGACGATCCTGCTCACGGCCTCCTTCGCGATCGGGGTCGCCGTGCCGCTGCTGATCTTCGCCCTGGCAGGCAGGGGCGTCATCGAGCGCATCCGGGCCTTCCGCACCCGCGAACGCGCCCTGCGCATCGCCGCGGGCGTCGCGATGATCGCGCTCGCCGTCGGGCTCGTCTTCAACGTCCCGCAGGCGCTGCAGCGACTGCTGCCCGACTACACCTCGCCCCTGCAGCAGGAGCTGGCCGACTCCGACGAGGTCGCGGACGCGCTCGACCTCGGCGGCCTCGTGACCGAGGAGAACAAGGACCTCGACAAGTGCACCAACGGCGCCGAGGAGCTCGAGTCCTGCGGGACCGCGCCGTCGATCAAGGGCATCCAGCAGTGGCTCAACACCCCCGACGGGCAGGCCGTCGACCTGGAGACCCTGCGCGGCAAGGTCGTGCTGATCGACTTCTGGGCGTACTCCTGCATCAACTGCCAGCGCTCGCTGCCGCACGTCGTCGCCTGGGACCAGACCTATCGGGACCTCGGTCTGCAGGTCATCGGCATCCACTCCCCGGAGTACGCCTTCGAGAAGGACGCCGCCAACGTGACGGCGGGGATCGCCGACTTCGGCATCGAGTACCCGGTCGGTCTCGACAACGACCTCGCGACCTGGACGAACTACCGCAACAGGTACTGGCCGGCGCACTACCTCATCGACGCCGAGGGGATAGTGCGGCACATCTCCTTCGGGGAGGGGAACTACGCCGCGACCGAGAAGCTGATCCGGCAGCTGCTGGAGGACGCCGATCCCGGAGTCGGGCTGCCGCCGGCGACGGAAGTCGTGGACGAGACGCCCGAGGTGGGCTCGACGACCCGCGAGACCTTCCTCGGCTCGTCCAAGGACGTCAACTTCGGCGGTGGCACGGCCTACCGTGCGGGCACGCGGGAGTACGCCTTCCCCGAACGTCAGCCCGCGGACAGCTTCGCGCTCGACGGCGGCTGGACCGTCGAGACCCAGTACGCGACGCCCTCGGGGGAGTCCGGCGGCATCCGCCTGGACTATCACGCGGCCGAGGTGCGCATGGTCGTCGCCGGAACGGGCGAGGTGATCGTGCGCGACGGCGGAGGAGGCGAGCAGCGCATCCGCGTCGACGGGACGCCACGGTCCTATGCCCTGGCGGAAGCGGATGCCGTCGCCGAAGGCTCCTTCACCCTCGAGGTGCCGGCCGGCGTGCAGGTCTATTCCTTCACCTTCGGGTGACGCCTGCACCGGATCGAGAGGGGATGCGGCATGCTGGTGGAGATGGTCATCGACGGGATGGACGTACCCGAGGACGGAACGGCGCGGGATGCCGTCGCCGACCTCCTCGTCGGCATCGCCGACGGCGACCAGGCGTCCTTCGCCGAGCTCTACGACCTGCTGTCCCCTCGCGTGTTCGGTCTCATCCTCCGCGTGCTCGTCAACCGCTCGCAGAGCGAGGAGGTGCTGCAGGAGGTGTTCCTGGAGATCTGGCAATCCGCCGGCCGGTTCGCTCCGAACAAGGGGCAGGGACGGACCTGGGTGATGACGATCGCCCATCGTCGCGCCGTGGACCGGGTGCGCTCATCGCAGTCCAGCACGGATCGGGACGTGCGAGCGGGCCTCAGGGACATCGGGGTGGCGCACGACAGCGTCGCCGAGAGCGTCGAGCTGGGCATCGAGGGGGAGAAGGTCGTCGAGGCCCTCTCCAGGCTCCCCGAGGCGCAGCGCGAGGCCCTCGTCCTCGCCTACTACGGCGGATACAGTCAGAACGAGATATCGGCGCTCGTGGGAGCGCCGCTGGGGACGGTCAAGACACGGATGCGGGACGGGCTGATCCGCCTGCGCAGCCTGATGGGGGTGACGGCATGAACGAGCAGGAGTTCGCGGAGCTCTCCGCGGCGGCGGCGCTGCACGCGCTGTCGCCCGACGACGAGCGCCGCTACAGGGCGGCGCTGACGGTGCACCCGGAGTGGCGCCGCATCGCGCAGGCGGATGCCGAGACCGCCGCCGCGCTCGCGCTGCCCGTCGACCCCGTGACGCCGCCCGCCGGCATCCGCTCCGCGCTCCTCTCCGCCGTCGCGGACATGCCGCAGGCCGACGCGGGTTCGCCCCGCGACCGGACGCTCCCCGAACCGCGAACGCCGTCGGCGGCGGGTGCCGGAGGCGACGACGACGCCAGCCGCCGGGAATCGGGCTCCGTGGGCGGGGCCGGCCGACCGATCGGAGCCGAGCAGGATCCGCAGACCGCGCCCTCGGGGAGGCGCCGCGGTCTGCGGATCCTGTTCGCGCTCGCCGCCTGCATCGTGCTGCTCGTCGGCATCGGCATGGGCGCCGCCGCCCTGGGCGGATACCTCAACCGGCCCGCCGCGGTGGTGGCGCTGGAGCAGATCGACGGGGCCCCCGACGCGCAGCAGGCCTCCGTCCCGCTCGACGACGGCGGGACGGCGACGGCGCACTGGTCGGCGTCGCTGGGCAAGGCGGTGCTGGTGGCCGAGGGCGTGGCGACGCCCGCGGAGGGGCAGACCTACGAGCTCTGGTTCGTGCGCGGAGACACGGCGATCTCGGCGGGCACGTTCGCGGTCGAGGACGGCGACGCCACGGCCGAGCTGCGCGGCGAGATGAGGGCGGGCGATGCGATCGCCGTGACCGTCGAGAAGGAGGGCGGCTCGCCGACGGGAGCGCCGACCTCCGACCCCGTCGTCGTCATCCCCACCGCCTGACGGCCCCGATCGCGCGTACCCTGGAGGGATGCCCGAGCAGCACCACCGCCCCGTGCGTCGTCCCACCAGCGCCTTCGACAACATCGTCGGCTCGCACGATCCCGCCGAGGAGACGCGGATCGCCCATGCCACGGCATCCGCTCTGCTCACCCGCGTGCGCGCGGACGACAGCGGAGCGAGCGCCGAGCGCCTCGTCGCCTTCACCGCCGAGCACGGCATCGACGAGATCGCCGAGCTGTGGTCGAAGGCGCCGTCGCGCACGCTTCCCGGTGCGCTCTGGCGGCTGTACCTGCTGCAGCTGGCGATCCACGCCGACCCGCACACGGCCGCCCTGCTGTACGAGCGCGGACGGGTGGAGCTGCCTTCCGTGGACGTCGTCATCGCCGGCGCCCCTGTCCCCGCGAACCCCGACGAGATCGTCGTGCTCGTCGACACGATCCTGCGCGGCGCGTTCCGCGGCGACTTCGCCGTGGCCCTCGACCGCGCGGCCGCGTTCTGCCGGGTGCAGGCTTCCGGAGCGACGCACACCGCGGACGACTACGAGCCCACGGAGCCTGCGCGCGCGAGCGAGCTGACCACGCGGGCGCTCCGGCTGAGCAGCTACGCGCAGGACCTGTCCGCCTCGGCGGTGCTGTGGCGCATGGGCGCGCTGACCTGAGCGCTGCCCGGATACGAGAAGACCGGGCCGCAAGAACGCCTCTCGGCGGAAGGCCGCTCGCAGCGGCGAAAATTGGAGCCCGGGGTTATGCGGCCCGGCCGATCAAGTGTAACGCGATCTCGCCCGGCGTATTCCCGCCCTCTAGGCTCTTGTCATGACCCGGCGTTTTGCTCTGATGATCGAACCCGTCGCCGCCTCCGAGGAGCGGGCCGACTTCTCCGACACCTTCACCCCGGTGGATGCCGCAGCTCCCGCCCTCAGCGTCGGCGAGCTCAGCACGCAGCGCGGAGACGGGGTCTTCGAGTCGATCGGCGTCGTCGACGCGCACGCGCAGGAGGTCGTGCCGCACCTGGAACGGCTGGTGCACTCCGCCGAGCTGTGCGACCTGCCGGCTCCCCATCAGGAGCAGTGGCGGCAGGCGATCGCCGTCGCGGCCGCGGAGTGCGGCGAGGGGGAGGCCGTCATCAAGCTCATCCTGAGCCGCGGAGTCGAGCACGGGCCTACGCCGACGGCCTGGGTCACGGCGGCTCCGGCGGCCGACTTCAGCGCGGCGCGCACGAACGGCGTCCGCGTCGTCACCCTCGACCGCGGGTACGACCTGCACGTCGCCGAGCGCGCGCCGTGGCTCCTGCTCGGCGCCAAGACGCTCTCGTACGCGGTGAACATGGCGGCTCTGCGCGAGGCTCACCGCAGAGGGGCGGATGACGCGATCTTCCTCTCCAGCGACGGATTCGTGCTCGAGGCGCCGACGGCGTCGCTGATCCTCCGGATCGGCGATCGATTCGTGACCCCGGCGCCGAACGGAGGGATCCTGCACGGGACCACCCAGCTCAGCGTCTACGAGCATCTCGCCGAGCGCGGGTTCGACGTCGGCTACGCCGAGATCCCGGCATCCGATCTGCCCACGGCGGATGCCGCGTGGCTGGTCTCGAGCGTGCGCCTCGCGGCGCCGATCACCGCCGTCGACGGCGCTGCGCTGCCCGTGGACCATGCCCTCACCGCGGAGCTGAACGAGTACCTGCTCTCTCCCCGCGACTGAGGCGGTGGCTCCTCGCACCGCCGCCGCGGGTTGTGCCCGGGCACAGCTTCGGATGCTGTCCGGGCACAGCTTCGGATGCTGTCCGGGCACAGCTTCGGATGCTGTGAGCGACTCGCCGTGAATACGGGCTGAGGTTCGGCGTGTCGCGCCCGCCATCCGAAACTGTGCCCGGCGGCTCGATGTCCTTCTCCGAAACTGTGCGCGGCGGGCGGCAGTCAGGCGCCGAAAGCACGCTCGACGGGGCGAAGCCTCATCGTCGACACGATGGCCCTTTCTGCCAGATCCCAGTCGTGGACGATCAGCGCGTAGTCGAAGCGCAGAGAGACATGACCCCAGGCTGCCGAGTTGGCGTCTCGCACCAGGTCTCGGTGCCGGGGCGAGGAGCCATCGTGGTTCTCCTTGCCGTCGGCCTCGATGATCAGCCAGCCATCGATGAGCAGGTCCACCTGGCCTGTGCCGACGATCGACACCTGGGTTCGCACGTCCCATCCGTATTCGCGCAGTCGCAACCTCACGAGCGACTCGAGTCCGCTGTCGGCATCTGCTCGGGAGAAGTCGATGAGATCCCGCCCGACGCGACCGATGACGGATCTCAGCCAACGCAGGCCCCTCCTGGAGATCAGTCCGAGCCGACGGGCGGATTCGAGCGCCACGAAGAACGCCTCGCCACCGCGGCAACGGAAGATCTGCAGAAGGATGCGCGGCGTGGAGGGCAGGTCGAATGCACGAGTCGACGGTCCGGCATCCCAATGTCGCGTGCAGTCGCAGTCCTCGCACTTCGACGTCCTGTGGTGGCGATCCGAGCGCATCCAGACGTGCAGCCCCGGCTCATCGAGCACCCACAGTCCCAGATGCCGGGCGGCTGTCTCGCAGGCGACGGACCCTCCGTGCTCGGCCGCCGAGATCGCGGGACCACACGCATCCGGCGACGCGTAGACCCCACGGCGGATTCTTCGGAGCTCCCCGGCACGTACGCGCTGCTCGATCGCCCGTCTGCTCTGCGCGGCGCGCAACTCCGGCCAGGTCCAGATCTCCACCGATGTCGTCGTGCACATCGCTACAGCATCCGCTCTCCGTGGCAGCCGTATCGGCCCGAAACCTGCGAACTGTGCAGGACTCGTCAGGAATCCGGTATGTGCAGGAACAGTGCCGCAGGTCGTTCCCGGGCACGGCTTCGGAGCAGAGACGAGAAACGCCGTGCGATCACACGATCACACGGCGTTTCGTCACCGGACTCCGAAACTGTGCTCTCCTACCCGGCGTCCGCCAGGATGATCACCCGAAGCGGCCGGAGACGTAGTCCTCCGTGGCCTGCACGCTCGGGGTCGTGAAGATCGTCGTGGTGTCGTCGTACTCGATGAGCTTCCCGGGCTTGCCGGTGCCGGCGATGTTGAAGAACGCCGTCTTGTCGGAGACACGGCTCGCCTGCTGCATGTTGTGCGTGACGATCACCACGGTGTACTCGTTCTTGAGCTCGCCGATCAGCTCCTCGATCGCGTACGTCGAGATCGGGTCGAGGGCCGAGCAGGGCTCGTCCATCAGGAGCACGTCGGGGGAGACCGCGATCGCGCGGGCGATGCACAGGCGCTGCTGCTGGCCGCCGGACAGACCGGATCCCGGCTTGTCGAGACGGTCCTTGACCTCGTTCCAGAGGTTCGCGCCCTGCAGCGACTTCTCGACCAGAGCATCGGCGTCGGACTTCGCGATGCGCTTGTTGTTGAGCTTCACTCCGGCGAGCACGTTCTCCCGGATCGACATCGTCGGGAAGGGGTTCGGACGCTGGAACACCATGCCGACCTGCCGGCGGACGTTCACCGGGTCGACCGACGGGCCGTACAGGTCGTCTCCGTCGAGCAGCACCTGACCCTCGACGCGGGCGCCGGGGATCACCTCGTGCATGCGGTTCAGGGTGCGCAGGAACGTGGACTTGCCGCAGCCGGACGGGCCGATGAACGCGGTGACGCTGCGCGGCTCGATGTCGAGCGAGACCCCTTCGACGGCGAGGAAGTCGCTGTAGTAGACGTTGAGGTCGTTGACTTCGATGCTCTTGGACACGTGGATTCCTATTCTGAGTGGTCGGGCGCTCAGCGGCCGGTCTGGGGGGCGAACACCTTGGCGACGATGCGCGCGACGAGGTTCAGCACCATGACGATGACGATGAGGGTGAGGGCGGCGGCCCAGGCGCGGTCGACGTACGCCTCGGCCGGGATGCCCTGGTACGCGTACTGCGAGTAGATGAACACCGGCAGCGTCTGCATGCGGCCGCCGAAGAGGTTGTAGTTCATGGCGTCGGTGAAGCCCGCCGTGAGCAGCAGCGGTGCGGTCTCGCCGATCACGCGCGAGATGGCGAGCATGACGCCGGTGGTGATGCCCGCGATCGAGGTGGGCAGGACGACCTTGACGATCGTCAGCCACTTCGGCACGCCCAGGGCGTACGACGCCTCGCGGAGGTCGTTCGGCACCAGGCGGAGCATCTCCTCGGTGGAGCGCACCACGACCGGGATCATCAGCACGGAGAGGGCCACGGATCCCATGATGCCCATTCGCACGCCCGGACCGAAGATCAGGGCGAACACGGCATAGGCGAACAGACCGGCGACGATGGACGGGATGCCGGTCATCACGTCGACGAGGAAGGTGATGACTCGGGCCATCCGCGTGCCGGGGCCGTACTCGACCAGGTACACGGCCGTCATGAGGCCGATCGGCACCGAGATGATCGTCGCGGCGAGCGTGACCAGCAGCGTGCCCATGATCGCGTGCAGTGCGCCGCCGCCCTCGCCGAGCACACCGCGCATCGACGAGTTGAAGAACAGCGGGTCCAGGCGCGCGATGCCGTTGGCGACAACGGTCCAGCCGACCGAGATCAGGGGCACCATCGCGATGAGGAACGCCGAGGCGACGATGCCGGTGACGAAACGGTCGAGCGCCTTGCGCGACCCCTCGACGATGCGCGAGGTGACGTAGATGATGATCAGGTAGAGGATGGCGCCGACGATGAGGCTGCCGGCGATGTTGAACTCGGAGCCGGATGCCGCGGCCGACAGCCCGAACGGGGCGGCCGCGACGACCAGGGCCACGCCGAGCAGCGCCCAGGGGGCCCAGCGCGGAAGGTGGCCGGAGGAGAGGGAGACGCGCGACGGGGCCACCGTGCGCGGCGTCTGAGGGGCGATGGCGGTCATGTCAGTTCGCTCCCGAGAATTCCTTGCGGCGGTTCACGAACCAGCGCGCGATCGCGTTCACGGCGAAGGTCACGATGAAGAGGATGAGACCGGTCGCGATGAGGACGTTGATGTTCGTCTTGTAGGCCTCGGCGAAGGTCAGCGCGATGTTCGCGGCGATCGTCGAGGGGTTGGTCGAGGTGAGCAGCTCGATCGTGACGGCCTTGCTCACCGAGAGGACCATGGCCACGGCCATGGTCTCGCCGAGGGCGCGGCCGAGGCCGAGCATGGAGCCCGACACGATGCCGGAGCGGCCGAAGGGCAGCACGGCCATCCGGATCATCTCCCAGCGGGTGGCTCCGAGCGCGAGCGCGGCCTCCTCGTGCAGGCGCGGCGTCTGCAGGAAGATCTCGCGGCAGATCGCGGTGATGATCGGGACGACCATGACGGCGAGCACGATGGCGGCGGTGAGGATCGTGCGGCCGGTCGGCGAGACGATGCCGCCGAAGAAGGGGATCCAGCCGAGGTTGGAGTTCAGCCATGCGTAGACGGGCTGCACGGCGGGCGCCAGGACGAAGATGCCCCAGAGGCCGAAGACCACCGACGGCACCGCGGCCAGCAGGTCGACGACGTAGCCGATCGTCTGCGCGAGCCGGCGCGGCGCGTAGTGGGTGATGAAGAGGGCGACGCCGAGCGACAGCGGCACGGCGATGAGCAGGGCGAGGAATGCGGCCCACAGGGTTCCGAACAGCAGCGGGCCGACGTACTCCCAGAAGTTCGTCTGCAGGAGGGAGGCGGACTCGCCGTTCGCGCCGAAGGCGGGGATGGACTGCACGATGAGGAAGATCGCGACCGCGGCGAGCGTGATCATGATCATGGAGCCGGCGGCGACCGCCGTGCCGGAGAACCAGATGTCTCCAGCGCGCTTCTTCGCGACGATCGGCGGCCGGACCGCCGTTGTCGTGGCTGTCATGGGAGCTGCTTCCTGCTCGGGGATTCGGGTGTCGAGTGCGGACAGACGGTGTCCGGGGTGCGAGCCGCGCCCCGGACACCGTCCACGGGAGTTACTTGATCAGGTCGATCGCGGCCTGCGCCTTGGTGCGCAGGTCGTCCGAGATCGGGGCGCTGCCGGCGTTGGTGGCCGCCGCGTCCTGGCCCTCGGCGCTGATCGCGGTGGAGAAGAACGCCTTGGTGAGCGCGGCGACGTTCTCGTCCTCGTACTCGGTGCAGGCGATGAGGTAGCTGACCAGGAGGACCGGGTAGGCGCCGGCGGCATCCGTGGTGCGGTCGATCGCGATGGCGAGGTCCCCCTCGGTGCGGCCGTCCTCGACGGCGGAGGCGTCGAGCGTGGCGGCGGCTCCCTCGGGCGAGTGCGCGACGAACTCGTCGCCGACCTTGACGCTCACGGAGGCGAAGTCGGCGGCCTGCGAGGAGTCGATGTAGCCGATCAGGCCCTGTCCGCCCTTGACGGCGTTCGCGACGCCCGAGGTCTTCTCCGCGGACTCGCCGCCGAGCTCGGTCGGCCACTCCTCGACGCTGCCCCAGGTCCAGGCGTCGGGTGCGGTCTGTGCGAGGTAGTCGGTGAAGTTGGCGGTGGTGCCCGACTTGTCGGAGCGGTGCACCGGCGAGATCGCCAGGTCGGGGAGGTCGACGCCGTCGTTGGTCGCGGCGATCGCCGGGTCGTTCCACTTGGTGATCTTGCCCGCGAAGATGCCGGCGATGGTCTCGGGGTCGAGGTCGAGCGAGTCGATGCCGTCGAGCGTGAAGACGATCGCGATCGGCGACACGTAGGCGGGGATCTCGACGATGTCGGAGCCGTCCACGCAGGCGCCGAAGCCGCCGGCCGAGATCTCGTCGGTCTTGAACGCGCGGTCGGAGCCGGCGAAGTTGACGGCGCCCTGCTGGAAGGACTCGCGTCCGGCGCCGGAGCCGGCCGGGTCGTACTCGACGACCGCGTCGGGGTTGGTCTTCTGGAACTCGGCCGTCCACGACTGGATGGCGACCTGCTGCGCCGACGAGCCGGAGCCCACGAGCGAGCCCGACAGGGCGGCCTCGGAGGCGGGGGCGTCGGTGGAGTCGCCGGTGCCGGCCTCGTTCGCGGCGCAGCCGGCGAGTGCGAGAGCGGCGACGGCGCCGATGGCGCCGATTCGGGCGATGCGGGAGATCTTCACTGTGGATCCGTTCGATCGGGAATGGGAATGGGCCCGGTGCAGGGCACACAGTGACGCTAAACGCGGCGGTTAACGAGATTCTCCCGCTCAGGTGAACGGGAGGTGAACGAGCGGCGACTCTCTGGATTCGGCCGCCGGGGGTCTCTCGACGGGCTCAGGGCCCCAAGACGGATGCTCAGGGGGTTGGTCCGGCCGCGCCTCAGACCTTCGGGACGTGCGTCTCGATCGCGATGATCCCGGAGCCGGGATTGGACGCCGACAGGTGGACGACCGAGAAGGCGGCGGGTTCGAGGTCGGCCGCGCTGCTCACATAGGAGCCCTGGATGGTCGCGGTGGCGAGGGCGATCTCGGAGAGGATGCCGGGGAGCACCGGGTTGTGGCTGCAGATCACCGCCGGCTTGCCGCTGCGCACGCGGCGGCCGATCACCGAGCGCAGATCCGCCGTGCCGTCCTCCCAGGCGTCCTGGCTGATCTTCGCGGTCTGCACGGCCCTGCGGCCGAGCGAGCGCGACAGGGGCGCCACCGTGTCCACGCAGCGCACCGCGTCGCTCGTGACGATCCGCCGCACCCCGAAGGCTCGCAGCGGCCCGACGATCGACTTCGCCTGGCGGCGTCCGCGGTCGGTGAGCGGGCGCGCGGCATCCGCTCCGTTCCATTCCGAGCGGGGGAGCGCCTTGCCGTGCCGGAGCGCGATCACGGGGAAGGTGCGCAGCACGCCGTCGTCGACGAGACGCGCGAAGAAGTCGAGGATCTCGAGGTCTACCGGATAGCTCAGGCGGGCCCGCGCCTTCTTGAGGCCGACCCATTCGATCGCGGCGATCTCGCGGTTGGGCACGAACGTCGACTCGCGGATCGCGTCGTCGGTGGCCTCGGCGGCCCAGTAGTGCACGACCTTCTGCTTGTTCGACGCCATGTGGTAGCGGCTGACCCCCACGGGCACGCCGAGCACCACGCGGATGCCCGTCTCCTCGTGCACCTCGCGCACCGCCGTCTCCGCCAGCATCTCGCCGGGGTCGACCTTGCCCTTGGGGAGGGTGACGTCGCGGTACTTCGTGCGGTGGATCAGCAGGATCCGCAGCTTGCCGTCGACGATCCGCCACACCACGGCGCCGGCCGCGTAGACCGCCTTGTCCGTCCACTTGGCGCGCGTGGGGCTCCCGTCCCGCTTCGCCCGCTCAGGAGCCACACCGGTCCGCGAAGAGGTCATCGGACCGCCCGTGCACGCCGTCGCCGCTGGATCAGCCCCATGGTCTTATCCTGCAGGTCCACGAGCGGGTTGCCCTCGGCATCCTCGGCGTGGCGCAGCCATACGCCGTCCGCCCCGAGGTGCCACGAGCTCGTCCCGGGATCCATCGCCAGGTCGAAGAACGACAGCAGCTCGTGCAGGTGGTGCGGGTCGGTCACCCGCACCAGCGCCTCGACGCGGCGGTCGAGATTGCGGTGCATCATGTCGGCGCTGCCGATGTACACCTGCGGGTCGCCGTCGTTCTCGAAGGCGAAGATCCGCGAGTGCTCGAGGTAGCGGCCCAGGATGCTGCGCACGGTGATGTTGTCGCTGATGCCCGCGAGATCGGTGCGCAGGCTGCAGATGCCGCGCACCCACACCTCGATCTTCACTCCGGCCTCGCTCGCCCGGTACAGCGCGTCGATGATCTCCTCGTCGACCATCGAGTTGACCTTGATGCGGATGCGGGCGGGCTTGCCCGCCTCGGCGTTCTTGCGCTCCGCGTCGATCAGCCGCAGCAGCCCCTTGCGCAGGTGCAGCGGGGCCACGAGCAGGCGCTTGAACTTCTTCTCGATCGCGTAGCCGCTGAGTTCGTTGAACAGGCGCGTGAGGTCCTTGCCGACCTGGGGGTCGGCGGTGAACAGGCCGAAGTCCTCGTAGATGCGGCTGGTCTTCGGGTTGTAGTTGCCGGTGCCGACGTGCGAGTAGTGGCGCAGCACGCCCTCCTCCTCGCGGATCACGAGGGCGAGCTTGCAGTGCGTCTTCAGCCCGACGAGGCCGTAGACGACGTGCACGCCGGCCTTCTCGAGCTTGCGGGCCCAGACGATGTTGTTCGCCTCGTCGAACCGCGCCTTCACCTCGACCAGCACGAGGACCTGCTTGCCCGCCTCGGCGGCGTCGATCAGCGCCTCCACGATCGGGCTGTCTCCCGAGGTGCGGTAGAGGGTCTGCTTGATCGCGAGCACGTGCGGGTCGCGGGCGGCCTGCTCCAGGAAGGCGACGACGCTGGTCGTGAACGACTCGTAGGGGTGGTGCACGAGCACGTCGGACTTGCGGATCGCCTTGAAGATGTCGGCGCGCTCGTTGCTGTCTCCCGGCTGGAAGGCGAGCGCGGTGGTCGGCAGGTGCGGCGGATAGCGCAGATCGGGCCGGTCGACGCGCGACAGGTCGAACAGGCCGCGCAGGTCGAGCGGGCCGGGGAGGCGGTAGACCTCCTGGTCGGTGATGTCGAGCTCGCGCACGAGGAGGTCGAGGGTGACCTCGTCCATGTCGTCGGTGATCTCGAGGCGGATGGGCGGACCGAACCGGCGCCGCATGAGCTCCGCCTCGAGGGCCTGGATGAGGTTCTCGCTCTCGTCCTCCTCGATGACCATGTCCTCGTTGCGGGTGAGGCGGAAGGCGTGGTGGTCGAGCAGCTCCATGCCGGGGAACAGGTCGCCGAGATGGTTGGCGATGAGCTCCTCGAGGCGGATGAACCGCAGGATCTCGCTCGAGCCGGGCACCTCCACGAAGCGGGGGAGCATGGGCGGCACCTTGAGCCGCGCGAACTCCTGACGTCCGGTGCGGGCGTTGCGGATGCGGATCGCCAGGTTCAGCGACAGGCCGGAGATGTAGGGGAACGGGTGGGCGGGATCGACCGCGAGCGGCATGAGCACGGGGAAGACCTGCGCCTGGAAGTACTCGGTCAGCGCCGCGCGCTCCGCGTCGCGCAGGTCGTCCCAGTCGGCGATCTCGATGCCGGCGTCGGCGAGTGCGGGGCGCACCAGCGTCTTCCACGCCTCGGCGTGGCGCACCTGGAGGGCGTGCGCCTCCCGGGAGATGTCCGCGAGCGCGTCGACGGGGGAGCGGCCGATGTTGGTGGGCACGGCGAGGCCGGTCACGATGCGGCGCTTGAGTCCGGCGACCCGGACCATGAAGAACTCATCGAGGTTGCTCGCGAAGATCGCCAGGAAGTTCGCCCGCTCCAGCTCCGGCAGGCTCGGGTCCTCGGCCAGCTCCAGCACGCGCTGGTTGAACGCGAGCCAGCTCAGCTCGCGATCGAGGTAGCGGTGGTCGGGGAGCAGCGAGTCGGGGGACTCGATGGCATCGAAGTCGTCGTCTTCGGCGTCACCGAGACCTGCGTCGGCGAGTGCGGGATCGATCATGGGGTACATCTAAGCACCGCAAGGTGTCGCACGTGTGAACGGATCTGCTCCGTTACCGGGACGCGACCGCCTCGTCCTCGTAGACGTTGAAGCGGTAGCCGACGTTGCGCACGGTCCCGATGATCTGCTCCTGGTCGCCGAGCTTGGCGCGCAGCCGCCGCACGTGCACGTCGACCGTGCGGGTGCCGCCGAAGTAGTCGTAGCCCCACACCTCGCTGAGCAGCTGCTCCCTGGTGAACACGCGGGAGGGGTGGGTGGCGAGGAAGTGCAGCAGCTGGAACTCCTTGTACGTGAGGTCCAGCGGCTTGCCGTGCAGCTTCGCGGAGTAGGACTGCTCGTCGATCGTGACGCCGGACGCCTGCACCCTGGTGGGCTCGGCGACCTCCTCGTGGCGGGCCAGGGCGAGCCGCAGGCGGGCGTCGATCTCCGCCGGTCCCGCGGTCGCGAGCAGGACGTCGTCGATGCCCCACTCGCCGGTCACCGCGCTCATGCCGCCCTCGGTGACCACCAGCAGCAGCGGCGCGTCCTGCCCCGCGGCCCTGAGCAGGCGGCACAGCGACTTCGCCCCGACGAGGTCGGTGCGCCCGTCGACGATCACGATGTCGTACTCGGGCGCGTTCACGAGCTGGGCGGGCTCCGCCGGGATCTGGCGGACCCCGTGGCTCAGCAGTTCGAGCGCGGGAAGGACCAGCTCCGCGATCGGAGCGTTGGTCAACGCCAGAACCTGGGCCACACGCTCTCCTCTCGGCCGACGGAAGTCGCCGTGCCGCCATGATACCGGCAGCGGATGGGTGACAATGGAGACATGTCGGAACCTTCACTCGCCCCGCGCAACGCCTTCGTCGGCGTGTTCGTCGTGTGGGGGATCGCGTTCCTGGCCTCGATCGCGGTCGGCGTCTTCGTGCCGGAGGAGTGGCGCGTCTCCTGGCTGCTGGTCGTGTTCGGCGGGCTCGTGCTGCTGTCCTTCGCCGTGCAGCTCTGGTACGGCAGCACGCAGGGATTCATCTTCCGGGTGGCGTGCAGCGCGACCGGCGCGCTCGTGCTGACCGGGCTCATCGCGGTCGGTTTCGGCCTGGCCGCGCTCGTGCCTGCCTGAGATCGCCCGTCGAGGGGTAGGCTGGGTGCATGGATCTCGTCGCCCTCGAATTCTTCTTCATCGGCCTGCTGGGCCTCGCGAGCCTCTCGATCGCCTTCGTCTCGGTCGTGGTGCTGCGCAACCTCTTCCGCGGCCAGCGCTGAGCGCATGCTCGAACTGCCCGCCGACCTCCCCGCAGACCTCGCCCCGCTCTCCTGGCTCCTCGGCGTGTGGGAGGGCACGGGCGTCATCGACTACCCGGTCGGCGATGAACGGCTGCAGGGCGAGTTCACCCATCGGGTGAGCTTCAGCCACGACGGCGGACCCTTCCTCAACTACGCGGCCACGGCCACGTACACCGGCGCCGACGGCGTCACTGCGCCCCTGGTCGCCGAGAGCGGATTCTGGCGCCTGTCCCGGCCGGCCGGCGGATCGGATGCCGGTCCCGCGCTGCTCCCGCCGACGGCCCCGGCCACGACGCGGGACGTGCACGACGTCGAGGCGCTGCGGGCGGCATCCGGCGGTTTCCCCCTCGAGGTCTCGATCGCCCATTCCGACGGCACCCTCGAGCTGTACCTGGGCGAGATCAACGGCCCGCGCATCGACATCGCCACCGATGCGATCGTGCGCGATGCCGGAGGCAAGGAGTACGGCGCCGCCTCGCGCATGTACGGCCTGGTCGACTCGCATCTGCTCTGGGCCTGGGACATCGCGGCCCTGGGCACGCCGCTGCGATCGCACGCCTCGGCCCGGCTGGCGAGGGTCTGATGACGGGCTTCACGGAGGTCGAGGGCGCCGTCGCGGTCGAGCACGGAGGGGTCGCGCACTTCGGCGACGCCTTCCGCGAGCAGCGCCGGCTCGCCGCGGGAGACGCCTTCGCCCCCCTCGGCGACCGCGCGGTGATCGAGGTCGCCGGGCCCGAGAGGCTCGGCTGGCTCGACTCGATCACCTCGCAGGCGCTCGGCCGGCTGGCCCCGGGGGAGAGCACCGAGCTGCTCGTGCTCGATCCGCAGGGGCGCGTCGAGCACGCCGCCGGCGTCCTCGAAGACGGAGCCTCCACCTGGCTGATCGCGGACGCCGCGGATGCCGAGCCGCTCGCGACCTGGCTCACGCGCATGAAGTTCCGCACCCAGGCGACCGTCGCCGTGCGCGACGACCTGCGCCTGATCGGGTTCGTCGACGGCGGAGCTGCGGCGCGCACCGTGAGCGCGGCGGCATCCGCTCCGAACGGCGTGGCGCTGGTCTGGAGCGACCCCTGGCAGGGGGTGAGCGCGGGCGGACACCAGTACGCGCTGGTCGCCGAGCACCCGGGGTCGGAGCTCGCCTGGCGCGTGGCCGTGGTGACCGCCGAGGCGGACGACGCCCTCGCCGCATCGACGCCCGGCGATGCGCTCGCCGGGCTGCTCGCCGCCGAGGCCCTGCGGATCGCCGCCTGGCGTCCGCGCTGGGCCGCGGAGGTCGACGAGCGGTCGCTGCCGCACGAGTCCGACTGGATCCGCACCGCCGTGCACCTGAACAAGGGCTGCTACCGCGGCCAGGAGACCGTCGCCAAGGTGCACAACCTCGGGCACCCGCCGCGCCGGCTCGCGGCGCTGCATCTCGACGGCAGCGACGCGGTGCTCCCGGCACCCGGCGATGTCGTGCTGGCGGGAGGCGACGAGGTCGGGCACGTCACCTCGGTCGCCCGCCATCATGAGGAGGGGCCGATCGCGCTGGCGATCCTGTCGCGCAGGGCGCCGGAGGGCGATCTCGTGGTGCGCACGGCGGACGGCGACGTCGCGGCGGCGCAGCAGGTGATCGTGCCGTCGGATGCCGGCGCCACGGCGGACGTGCCGCGGCTCACCCGCCTGTCGCGCCGTCCGAGCGCACCGGATCCCCGCGGCTAGGACCCCGGGGCGACGGCCGACCAGGGCAGGGTCAGCTCGCCGAGCCTCCAGCGCGACCGGCCGCCCTGCACGGGCCACCCCTGCGCCTTGAGCGCGGTGACGGCGGCGAGGAACCGCTGGGTCGCGCCGAACGTCGACAGCGGCGCCGCCCGCTCCCATTCCCGGTCGAGCCCGGTGAGCAGATCGTGGATGCGCTCGCCGGGGACGTTCCGGTGGATCAGCGCCTTGGGCAGGCGCTCGGCGACGATGCCCGGGTGCTCGAGCCCGGCCAGGCGCAGCGAGATCGTGAACCGCACCGGAGCGCCGTCTGCGGCGACGTCGGCCCAGCTGGCGACGCGGCCGATCTCGTCGCAGGTCCCCTCCACGAGCAGTCCAGCGGGCGCCAGCCGGGCGGCCATCGTGCGCCAGGCGTCGGCGACGTCGGCCTCGTCGTACTGCCGGAGCACGTTCATGGCGCGGATGACCGCCGCGCGCCGCCCGTCCGGCAGCGGCACCTCGAACCCGCCGCGGGCGAAGGAGACGGCCAGGTCCGCGGGGAAGGGGGTGCGTCCGGCGCGCACCTCGGCGAGCTGCTCCTCGGCGAGGGCGACCCGGGCGGGGTCGATCTCGAGACCGCGCACCTCGGCATCCGCCCGCACCCGGCGCAGTCGCGCCGCGAGCTCGAAGGCGGTCACCCCGCTGGCGCCGTAGCCGAGGTCGACGACCAGCGGATCCGCGGCCGTCCGCACGGCGGCGGATGCGGCGATCCAGCGGTCGTTGCGGCGCAGCCGGTTGGTGCCGGTGGTGCCGCGCGTTGGCCTGCCGAGGGGAGATGACGCCATGAGTCCATCCTCCCAGCCCCCCGACAGGCTCAGGGACCCCGGCATCCGTCGCCCGCGGGCCTGCCGATAAGCTGGAGACATGACCCGCACGCTGATCCTGCTCCGCCACGGCCGGAGCGAGTGGAACGAACTGAACCTCTTCACCGGCTGGGTGGACGTCCGCCTGAACGAGCAGGGCAAGGCCGAGGCCCAGCGCGGCGGCGAGCTGCTCGCCGAGGCCGGCATCCTGCCCGACGTGCTGCACACCTCGCTGCTCAGCCGCGCGATCCAGACCGCGAACATCGCGCTCGACGCGGCCGACCGCCTGTGGATCCCCGTGACGCGGTCGTGGCGTCTCAACGAGCGCCACTACGGCGCGCTGCAGGGCAAGGACAAGGCCGAGACCCTCGAGCAGTTCGGACCCGAGCAGTTCCAGCTGTGGCGCCGCTCCTTCGACGTGCCGCCGCCGCCCCTCGACGACGACAGCGAGTTCAGCCAGGTGAACGACCCGCGCTACGCAGGCATCGACGGCGAGGTGCCGCGCACCGAGTCGCTCAAGCTCGTCATCGACCGTCTGCTGCCCTACTGGGAGAGCGCGATCGTCCCCGACCTCGAGGCCGGCAAGACGGTGCTCGTCACCGCGCACGGCAACTCGTTGCGCGGTCTCGTGAAGCACCTCGAGGGCATCAGCGACGAGGACATCGCCGAGCTGAACATCCCCACCGGCATCCCGCTGGTCTACGAGCTCGACGAGGACAACGTGCCCACCGGGCCCGGCCGCTACCTCGACCCCGAGGCCGCAGCAGCCGGCGCCGCAGCGGTGGCCGCGCAGGGCAAGAAGTAGCAGCACACGACGAAGGCCGGATGCCCGCGGGCATCCGGCCTTCGTCGTGCCGGCTCAGGCGTGGCCGAGGTCCTGCTGCTCCTGCTCCTGCTGCTCGATGGCGGTGGCGATGTCCTCCTCGTCGACGTGCCAGTCGCCCGTCGCGAGGTAGACGACCTTCTTCGCCACGGCCACCGCGTGGTCGGCGAAGCGCTCGTGGTAGCGGCTGGCCAGGGTGGCGTCGACCGTCGCGGTCGCCTCGCCCTTCCAGTTGTCGCTGAGCACCTTCTCGAAGACGCTGGCGTGCAGCTCGTCGATGTCGTCGTCGGTGTTGCGGATGGTGTCCGCGAGCCGCAGGTCCTGCGTGCGCAGCAGCTCGGAGAGCGTGCGCGAGATCTGCACGTCGAGCTCGCCCATCTTGGTGAAGGTGCCCTTCAGGCCCTTCGGCACCGCGCGCTCGGGGAAGCGCAGGCGGGCGAGCTGGGCGATGTGCTCGGACATGTCGCCCATGCGCTCGAGGGAGGCGCTGACGCGCAGGGCGCTGACGACGATGCGCAGGTCGCGGGCGACCGGCTGCTGACGGGCGAGGATCTCGATCGCCTGCTCGTCGAGTGCCACGGCCAGCTCGTCGATCTTGGCGTCGTCGGCGATGACCTCCTCCGCCAGGGCCACGTCGCTCGTGGCGAAGGCGCGGGTCGCCTTGTCGATCGAGACCGTGACGAGGTCGGCGATCTCCACGAGGCGGTTCTGCAGGTCCTCGAGGGACTGGTGGAAGACTTCGCGCATGTCGGGCGCAACCTTTCATTCGGATCTCTACGGCCGTGTCCGCGAGAGGGTAGGGCCGCGCCTCCGCACAGGCCCGATGCGATTGTGTGCGCCGAAGGTTAACGAACGGTGCCCAGCACGTGAATAGTACTTCTCCGGATGCCGCCGAGGCCCGGGAACCCGCCGAAGACGAGGTGAACGCACTCTACGCTGGAGGCATGACCCTGCCCCAGATCGCGCTGATCTCGCTCGCCATCGGGCTGCTGATCGGCGTCGCGCTCTCGCTGGTGGTGGTCTGGGCGTACCGCGCGCGGGCGCGGATGGACGAGGAGACCTCGACGGCGGTGCCCGAGGGCGTGACCGACGTGCTCGGCAGCATGGACGACGCGGCCTGCGTCGTCGACACCTCCGGCATCGTGCTCGCGGCCTCCCTCGCGGCCGCCCGCTTCGGCATCGAGGTGGGGGCGACCCTCGACAACACCGAGCTGCGTCAGCTGATGCGGCGGGTGCGCGCCAGCGGCGGCACGGTCACCGAGTCGCTGCGCATCACGCGAGGCGGGCTCAGCCTCGATCCGCGACTGGTGTCGGCCCGCGCCAGCGTGATCAGCCCGCGCATGGCGCTGCTGATCATCCGCGACGTCACCGAGCAGGAGCGTCTCGACCAGATGCGCCGGGACTTCGTCGCCAACACCAGCCACGAGCTGAAGACGCCGGTGGGAGCGGTCACCCTGCTCGCCGAGGCGATCGAGTCCGCCGCCGACGACCCGGCCCAGGTGCGCATCTTCGCCGCCCGCATCTCGGCCGAGGCCTCCCGGCTCGGCCAGCTCACCGGCCGCATCATGAGCCTCTCCCGGCTGCAGGCCGACGACGGGCTCGGCGACGCCCGGCCCGTCTCCATCGACGAGGTGATCGCGGCGTCCATCGAGGCGCATGCGGTGCAGGCGGACTCCGCCGGCGTGGACCTCGCCCGCGGCGGCGATCGCGGCGCGTGGGTGCGCGGCGACGCGCAGATCCTCATCGAGGCGATCGGAAACCTCATCGCGAACGCGATCGTGTACTCGCCCAAGGGCTCCCGCGTGGGCATCGGGGTGCGCACCGACGGAGACGTCGTCGAGATCGCCGTCTCCGACCAGGGCATCGGGATCGCCGAGGCGGACCGCGAGCGCATCTTCGAGCGCTTCTACCGTGCCGACGACGCACGCTCGCGGCGCACCGGGGGCACCGGCCTCGGCCTCTCGATCGTCAAGCACGCGACGCAGCGGCACGGCGGCGAGGTGCTGCTGTGGTCACGGCCCGGCCGAGGATCCACCTTCACCCTCCGTCTTCCCCGCATCGACTCCCCGGTCGACGGCGAGCGCAAGAAGGAGAAGAAGCGCAAGAAGAAGCGCGAGAAGAAGTCGGCCACGGCCGCCGTCACCGCTCGCGTCCGAAACGGAGAGACAGCATGACCCGCATCCTTCTCGTCGAAGACGAGCCCGACCTCGCCGACCCGCTGGCCTATCTGCTGCGCCGTGAGGGCTACGAGGTGGAGATCGCCGAGGACGGACCCGGGGCCCTCGCAGCCTTCCGGGAGCGCGGCGCCGACATCGTGCTGCTCGACCTGATGCTGCCCGGCATGCCGGGTACGGAGGTCTGCCGGCAGATCCGCTCGACCTCCGCGGTGCCGATCATCATGCTCACCGCGAAGGACTCCGAGGTCGACATCGTGGTGGGGCTCGAGCTCGGCGCCGACGACTACATCACGAAGCCGTACTCCTCGCGCGAGCTGCTCGCGCGCATGCGCGCCGTGCTGCGCCGCGTGGTGCAGGCCGACAGCGAGCTCGACGAGCGCGTGCTCGAGGGCGGGCGGGTGTCGCTGGACATCGACCGCCACACCGTGTCGGTCGACGGGGAGCAGATCAACATGCCGCTCAAGGAGTTCGAGCTGCTCGAGGTGCTGATGCGCAACTCCGGCCGCGTCCTCACCCGCGGGCAGCTCATCGACCGGGTCTGGGGCAGCGATTACTTCGGCGACACGAAGACGCTCGACGTGCACATCAAGCGCATCCGCTCGCGCATCGAGCGGCAGCCGGGCGAGCCCGTGATGCTCGTGACCGTGCGCGGGCTCGGCTATCGGTTCGAGGGCTGACCCGGCGCCCGGACGCGAAGAAGGCCGGCACCCGATCGGGTGCCGGCCTTCTTCGCGAGCGGTCTCAGCTCGACGGCGCGGGGGCCGCGGTGTCGGTCGGGACGGGCTCCGGCTTCGTCGTCGGCTTCGGCTGCTCGGCCGAGGGGACCAGATCGGCGTAGTAGGGCAGCGAGCCGTCGAGCACAGGGATCTCGCTCTTGACGCCGGTGCTGTCGCCGGACTGGAAATGCACCTCGATGGTGGCTCCGGGGAGGGTGTCGAGGTCGACGATGCGCAGCGGGTCCTCGTCGGCGCCCAGGCTCACGCGGCCGCCCGCGGGGACCGTGACGGCCATGGGGTCGGATCCCTGGACGGTGATCGTGAGAGTGGCCTTCTCGCCGGTCGGGTTGACGATCGCGGCGACCAGGTTGCCCACCGAGCCGTCCTCGTTCGCGACGATGAACACGTTGCGGACGTCGAGGGGACCGGAGTCCGAGGAGATGTTCACGCCGTCGGATGCCGGATACTCGATCGTGGTCGACTGCGGCGTGATGAACGTGCACCCGGTCGCGCCGAGCAGAACGAGGGCGCTGATGGCGGCAGACGCGACAAGGCGCGATTTCACGGGTCCTCCTGAGGTCCGGCGGGATATCCGCAATCCATTCTATGGGTAAGTCGAGAGCGCCCCGTGGACCCGGGGGCGCGAACCTTAGCGCATATCCCCTGTGGTATCCTTGAGGTTGCCGAAAGG
>Ga0222419_100407_pt1 | contig 46025 bp, 37 predicted proteins | sample 1B20Ametagenome_FD_182474 | JGI IMG/M metagenome (GOLD analysis project Ga0222419, IMG submission 182474) | Enriched microbial communities from leaf-cutter ant dump, University of Wisconsin, Madison, United States - 1B20A (version 2) | ecosystem: Environmental > Terrestrial > Nest > Insects nest...
CGCGCGCCAGCTTGATCTGGTTGACGTCGTGCTGGTACTGGCCCACGCCGATCGCCTTGGGCTCGATCTTCACCAGCTCGGCCAGCGGATCCTGCAGGCGGCGGGCGATCGACACCGCGCCGCGCAGGCTCACGTCCAGATCGGGGAATTCCTTTGCCGCGGTTTCCGAGGCGGAGTACACCGAGGCGCCGGCCTCGCTGACCACGATCTTGGACAGCTTGTGCTCGGGGTTGGTTTTGGCCAGGCCCTTGATCAGCTCGCCGGCCAGCTTGTCGGTCTCGCGCGAGGCGGTGCCGTTGCCGATCGCGATCAGGTCCACGCCGTGCTGCCTGCACAGGCGCGCCAGCGACGCCAGCGATTCGTTCCACTGCCGACGCGGCTCGTGCGGGTAGATGGTGTCGGTGGCCAGCAGCTTGCCGGTGGGATCGACCACGGCCACCTTGCAGCCGGTGCGGATGCCCGGATCCAGCCCCATCACCGTCTTCGCGCCGGCCGGTGCGGCCAGCATCAGGTCCTTCAGGTTGTCGCCGAACACGCGGATCGCCTCGTCCTCGGCGCCTTCGCGCACGCGGCCGAACAGGTCGAGCGTGAGATGCAGGTGCAGCTTCACCCGCCAGGTCAGGCGCACGGTTTCGCGCAGCCAGGCGTCGGCCGGGCGGCCGCGATCGTGGATGCCGGCGTGCGCGGCCACGCGGCCCTCGCCTTCGGCATGACCCTGCTCGGCGTCGCTGCCGGGCACCAGTTCCAGCTCGATCACGCCCTCGTTGCGCGCGCGCATCAGCGCCAGCAGGCGGTGCGAGGGAATCTTGCCGATCGCCTCGACGTGGTCGAAGTAGTCGCGGAACTTGGCTCCCTCGTTCTCCTTGCCTTCCACCACCCTGGCGCGGATCTGGCCCTGCGCCCACAACCAGTCGCGCAGCTCGCCGACCAGATGCGCGTCTTCGGCGATGGATTCCATCAGGATCGCGCGGGCGCCATCGAGCGCGGCACGCACGTCGGCCACGCCCTTGTCGGTGTCGACGAACTGCTCGGCGAAGGCTTCCGGCGATTGCGTGGGGTCTTCGCGCAGTCCCGTCGCCAGTGGTTCCAGCCCGGCCTCGCGGGCAATCTGCGCCTTGGTGCGGCGCTTGGGCTTGTACGGCAGGTACAGGTCCTCCAGCCGCGCCTTGGTGTCGGCGGCGAGCAGGTCGGCCTTCAGCGCATCGGTCAGCTTGCCCTGTTCCTCGACGCTGGCGAGGATCGTGGCGCGGCGGTCTTCCAGCTCGCGCAGGTAGTGCAGGCGCTCTTCCAGCAGGCGCAGCTGGGTATCGTCCAGCCCGCCGGTGACCTCCTTGCGGTAGCGTGCGATGAACGGCACGGTGGCACCACCGTCGAGCAGTTCCACGGCGGCGCGTACCTGTTCGGTCTTGGCGGCAATGTCGTTGGCGATGCGTTGTTCGATGCTGGACATGGGGAAGAATCGTTTCCTGGCGTTGGCGCGGCGCGCCGGGTGAAAAAGACAAGCCGCCGATGGTAACAAGCGATGGTGGGGCCGGCGCACAAAAAAGAGCGGCGCCGCGACCGGGTCGCGACGCCGCAGGGCAAACGCCGGATCAGGCGTTGATCGATTTGCTCTTGTCGGACGAGGCCGGGTTGGACTTGAACTCGCTGGCGCGGCCATTCAGCACCAGGGTGCTGCAGATGAGGTCGTGCAGGCCCTGCTTGCGCTGGGTGAAGGCAACCATGATGAAGCCGATGAACAGGATCATGCCGCTGAGGATCTTCGCCGGGTAACGGCCCAGTGCGCGCGGGAAGCTGATCCGGCGCCCGTTCATGTCGGTGACGCGGATGCCCAGCGCCAGCTTGCCCAGCGTGCCCTGCCAGGCGGAGCTTTCGCAGATCGCGAAATACGCCCAGGCCATCGCGAAGGTGATCACCATGGCCGGCCACATCGCGCCGTAGAACTGGCTTTGCGCGGCCATCACCAGGTTCATGTCGGTGCCGGCGTTCGTCAGGGCCTGCTCCATGGCCTGCTTGGCCGCATCCACACCGAATGCCTTTTCGATCAGGAGTTGGGGTATGTACAGGACGATTGCGTCGATGATGTAGGCCGCCACGCGTTTCCAGAAGCCGGCATGGTCTTCCAGTGAGGCCGTGGTGACCTGCGGCATCAGCGGTGAGCCGGGTGCGGCGTAGGGGTTGTCCGATGCCGGCGCTTCCGCGGCTTTCACGTCGGGAAACAGCACCGACAGCGGCTGCCAGTCGGCAAGGCCTTCGTACCATGCGAGGTCATCAGGGCTGACCTGGCCGCTGCGCAGCCATTCGCGTACATCATCTTCCTTGTACGGGCCATGCCGTTCGCCGTCGCGACCGATCCAGATTTCCATCCGTTTGCTCCCACTGGCTGTGAAGGGGAGCATGATGCCATGACTGTGTGACTTGTCGCTGTGCCATCGGTCGTGGACTGGCCACGGCAGGTTTTCAGGCGGCGTCGCGGCGTTTCAGATGCACCAGCAGCAGCGAGATCGCGGCCGGGGTGACGCCGCTGACGCGGGCGGCCTGGCCCAGCGTGGCCGGCTGGGCGCGCTTGAGTTTCGCCAGCACTTCGGCAGACAGGCCGCGCACCTGGTCGTAGTCGAAACCGGCCGGGATCGCGGTGTGCTCGTGGCGGCGCTGGCGCTCGATCTCCTCGCGCTGCCGTTCCAGATAGCCGGCGTATTTCACCTGCACTTCGACCTGGGCGGCGATATCGTCGCGCTCCACGGCCGGGGCGATGCCTTCGACCGTGGTCAGGTGGGCGTAGTCGATTTCGGGGCGGCGCAGCAGGTCCCGCGCGCTGGTTTCGCGGCTGACCGCGACGCCGAGCTGGCGTTCCAACGCGGCACCCAGCGCGTTGGTTGGCGCAGCCCAGATCCCGGCCAGCCGCTGCATTTCGTGTTCCACCGCGTCGCGCTTGGCGCGCAGCGCATCGAAGCGGGCCGGCGGTACCACGCCGAGCGCGTGGCCCTGTTCGGTCAGGCGCAGGTCGGCGTTGTCCTCGCGCAGGTGCAGCCGGTATTCGGCGCGCGAGGTGAACATGCGATAGGGCTCGATGGTGCCGTTGCTGGTCAGGTCGTCGATCAGCACGCCGATGTAGGCCTCGTCGCGGCGCGGATACCAGGGCGCCTTGCCCTGCACCGACAGCGCCGCGTTGAGGCCGGCGATCAGGCCTTGCGCGCCGGCTTCTTCGTAGCCGGTGGTGCCGTTGATCTGGCCGGCGAAATACAGGCCGGGAATCGTTTTGGTTTCCAGCCACGGATTCAGCCCGCGCGGGTCGAAGTAGTCATATTCGATGGCGTAGCCGGGGCGGGTGATGTGGGCGTTCTCGAAGCCCTTGATCGAACGCACCAGCGCCAGTTGCACGTCGAACGGCAGCGAGGTGGAGATGCCGTTGGGGTAGATCTCGAAGGTGTCCAGCCCTTCCGGCTCAATGAAGATCTGGTGCGAGGACTTCTCCGCGAAGCGCACCACCTTGTCCTCGATCGACGGGCAGTAACGCGGGCCGACGCCCTCGATCTGGCCGGTGTACAGCGGCGAGCGGTCCAGCGCGCCACGGATCAGTTCGTGGGTCTGTTCGCTGGTATGGGTAATCCAGCAGCTGACCTGGCGCGGGTGTTCGGCGCGCTGGCCGAGGTAGGAGAACACCGGTGCCGGATCGTCACCGGGTTGCTCCTGCAGATCGCTGAAGTCGATGCTGCGCTGGTCGATGCGCGGCGGCGTGCCGGTTTTCAGGCGGTCGGCCGCCACCGGCAGCTCGCGCAGCTTTTGTGCCAGCGTGCTGGCCGGAGGATCACCGGCGCGACCGCCGGCGTATTGCGCCTGGCCAATGTGGATCTTGCCGGCGAGGAAGGTGCCGGCAGTCAGCACCACCGCGCGGGCGCGGAACGACAGGCCCATCTGGGTGACCACGCCGACGGCACGGCCGCCTTCGATGATCAGGTCGTCCACCGCCTGCTGGAACAGCTCCAGATTGGGCTGGGTTTCCACGATGTGGCGGATCGCCGCCTTGTACAGCGTGCGGTCGGCCTGACAGCGGGTGGCGCGCACGGCCGGGCCCTTGGAGGCATTCAATGTGCGCCACTGGATGCCGGCCAGGTCCGCCGCGTGGGCCATCGCGCCACCCAGTGCGTCGATCTCCTTCACCAGATGGCCTTTGCCGATGCCGCCGATGGCCGGGTTGCAACTCATCTGCCCGATCGTCTCGATGCTGTGGCTGAGCAACAGCGTGCGCGCACCGGTGCGCGCGGCAGCCAGTGCGGCTTCGGTGCCGGCGTGGCCGCCACCGATCACGATGACGTCGTAGTGGGTCGGGTGCAGCATCTCGGGTGGCCTGAAGGTGCGGAAAGTGGCAAACGGGGCGTCATGGTAGCGCCATCGACAGTGGATCGATCCGGTCAGGAGAAGGTGGCACGCTTCCTGCTTGTAAAAACCCGCACTTTCCAGGGCAGACGCTGCGCGATCACGCGCGCCGAGATCGAACGGACAGGGGTTCGATTGCGTACCGGGAAAGGAAGCAAGGCGGCACCCTTCGGGGTGCCGTCGTCATGTGAGGCGTCCGCTTCCGTGCGAAGCACCAAAGACAAGGCCCCGCAGCGGGTAGCTGCGGGGCCTTGTCTGTATAGATCTGGCGTCCGGCGGTCTCAGGAACAGGGGGAATCCAGGATGACCGTGTTGCCGGACGCCAGAAACCGGAATCTGTCGGCTTTGACAGCCATCTGCTGTCGGGTGGCGTTGGGTAAGCATACTCACTGTAGGCGCGTGAACAAGGGGTGACTGAAAAGGTGCTTTCTGTCCGGTTGCGGCAGCAGCTGACGTTCAGCGTCAGTCGAAAGCGGCATTCTCCGACAGAATGTGATGCGTATCACTGATTGGCATGGCCGTTGCTTCCTGCAGGCCATCAACATTGTCAGGGGGCGTCATGGACCTGGATATCGATTTCCAACCCGTGTATCCGCATCACGACCTGCTGGTCGAGCTTGGTGAAGTGGAAATGGCCATCGAAGGGCTGGATGATTGCGCGAATGACGAGCGTGATTCGCGGCAGCCGGTGCTGGAGTCGCGGATGCAGAGTCTGCAGGAAGCCTTGAGGCGCCTCGCCGCCTGAACCGGGCAGGTTTCACGCGCGGCCGCATCATGCATGCGGCCGCGCGTGGTCGTTTCCGGGGCTAGCGGTTCAGCATGCTGCCGGTGATTTCGGCGAGGTTGCGGGAAAGTCCCTCACGCCCGGCCAGTTCGGCAATGGCCGCCCGCGCCGCCTCGCGGCGACGGGGCTCAAGGCGCTGCCAGCCATTGAGGGCAGTGGCCAGGCGCGCAGCCACTTGCGGGTTCAGCGCGTCCAGCGCCGCCAGTCGTTCGGTCAGCATCCGGTAGCCCGCGCCATCGACGCGGTGGAAGCCGCTGGGATTGCCGCGCACGAAGGCGCCCAGCAGGGCCTGTACCCGGTTCGGGTTCTTCAGCGTGAACGACGGGTCGGCTTCCAGATCCAGCACGCGTTGCAGCGCGTCGTCACCGGGCAGCTGGGCCTGCACGGCAAACCACTTGTCCAGCGCCAGTGCGTTGCCGGCGTGGCGCTGGCGGAAAGCGGCCAGTGCCGTGGCCGCCTGCGGGGCGTTGTTGCGCAGCAGGACTGCCAGCGCGGCCAGCCGGTCGGTCATGCCGGGGGCGTCGCGGAACTGCGCGGCGGCCAGTTCGCTGGCGCCGGCTTCGTCGAGCAGGCTCAACAATTCCAGTACGCGGCGCTTCAGTCGTCGTTGCGCCTGGCTGGGTGCATCCAGATCGATGGTGGTGCCGGTGGCCAGTGCCTGATGGCGCTGGCGCAGGTTTTCGGCACCCAAACGTTCCGCCAGATGGCGCTGCAACCGCTGGCGCAGTTCGTGGATGCGCTGCGGGTCGACGACGGTCTCGCGCTCGGCCAGTTCGATCTCGCCCGGTGGCGTCAGCAGGTCGGCCAGCAGGGCGTCGTCGACGGCATCGCCGTCGAACAGCCGGGCCAGCGCGTCGCACCAGGCCTGTACGGCGTCGTTCGGACCATTGTCGCGCAGGGCTTCGAAGGCACGCGTGGCCAGTTGCTGCCCCGCTTCCCAGCGGTTGAAGCCGTCAATGTCGTGGCCCAGCAACAGGGCCAGTTCGTCGGGGGTGTAGTCGTATTGCAGGATCACCGGGGCGGAGAAGCCGCGCAGCAGTGATGGCACCGGTCTGGCGGTGATGCCGGTGAAGACGAAATCCTGCCGGGCCTCGCTCAGCACCACGACCCGCTCGTTGTCCTGTCCGGACGTCTGGCCGTCCATATGCAGCGGCAGCATGCTGCCATCGGGTGCGAACAGGGCCAGCTTCACGGGAATGGGCAGGGGCGCCCAGGTTGCCGCGTCGGCGATGCCGGGAGCTTGCTGGGACAACGTGAGGGTGTATTCGCGCCGCGCCGCGTCGTACTTTCCGCTGGCTTTCAACCGTGGCGTGCCGGCTTGCCCGTACCAGGCGAGATAGGGCGTGAGGTCGGTGTCGTTGGCCTCGCCCAGTGCGGCGAGGAAGTCTTCCAGCGTGGCGGCACGGCCGTCGTTGCGTTCGAAGTAGCGGTCCATGCCGCGGCGGAAGCCCTCCTTGCCCAACGCGCCGGCCAGCATGCGCACCAGTTCGGCGCCCTTCTCGTACACGGTGGCGGTATAGAAATTGTTGATCTCGCTGTACTGCGCCGGGCGTACCGGATGGGCCAGCGGGCCGGCGTCCTCGGGAAACTGGGCGCGACGCAGCAGGGCGACGTCCTCGATCCGCTTCAGCGGTGCCGAGTTCATGTCGGCCGAGAAGCTCTGCTCGCGGAATACGGTCAGCCCTTCTTTCAGCGACAGCTGGAACCAGTCGCGGCAGGTGACCCGGTTGCCGCTCCAGTTGTGGAAGTACTCGTGTGCGACCACCGCCTCGACATGGCGGTATTCCTCGTCGGTGGTGGTGTCGGGATCGGCCAGCAGGTATTTCGCGTTGAAGATGTTGAGGCCCTTGTTCTCCATCGCGCCCATGTTGAAGTCATGGGTGGCCACCACGTGGAACACGTCCAGGTCGTAGTTGCGGCCATAGGTCTGCTCATCCCAGCGCATCGAACGCTCCAGCGCGTCCATCGCGTAGTGGCAGCGGTCGATCGCGTCGGCCTCGGCCCAGATCTTCAGCTGTACCGGGCGGCCGTCGGCGGTGACGTAGTCGTGCTCGATCACTTCCAGCCGGCCGGCGACCAGGGCGAACAGGTAGCTGGGCTTCGGATACGGGTCGACGAAGCGCGCCCAGTGCCGGCCGTCTTCCAGCTCGCCGCTGCCATCGGGATTGCCGCCGGCCAGCAGCACCGGAAAGCGTGCCCGATCGGCACGCAGGGTGACGGTGTAACGCGACTGCACGTCGGGGCGGTCGGGGAAGAAGGTGATGTGGCGGAAGCCTTCGGCCTCGCACTGGGTCAGCAGGAAGCCGGCCTCGCGCGAGCCGGACAGGTACAGCCCTTCCAGCGCGGTGTTCTCCGCCGGGTGCAGGCGCACCCGGGTTTCCAGCACGCTGCCGTCGCGTGCGCCATCGACTTCCAGCAGGTTGTCGGCATGGCGGTATTCGTGTGCGTCCAGCTGGCGGCCGTCGAGCGTGACCGACAGCAACTGCAGGTTCTCACCGTCCAGCCTCAGCGGTGAATCCTGCGCGGGGTCGCGACGCAACAGCAGACGGGCGGATACCTCGGTGGTGTCGATGCCGAGGTCGAAATCGAGTTCCACGGTGTCGACCCGCCAGGCAGGGGTGCGATAGTCGCTGAGGCGGATCAGGGGAGAGGCTTGCTGCGGGTCTGCGTGCATGGCGGGGGCGATGGATCAGGGGACTGCTCAGGGTACCATGCGCGGTTTCGGCCTCAGGAGTTGTCCGATGGCGGCTGCGGGTGCAACGCGCTACGGCGCGGGTCGTGCTTGGCTGGGCGACCAGCCGACAGTGGAACTGGTGGACCATGACACGCGGCGGCGCCTGCGCATTGCGCTGCACGGCGCGGTGGTGCTCGGTTTCGAGGTGCCGTTTGCCGGGGCGGTGCGCGATCTGGCCGATGGCCATCGCGATGCCGCCGGGATTGCCGCGCGGCCAGGCTCGCGCTTCGCGATCATGGCGCCGTTTGCCGGTCGCGTTGCCGATGCGGGGTATCACTTTGATGGCGAGGCGTATGACCTGCAGCCCGGTGTCACGGGCTCTGCGCGGGCGGCCCGGCATGGCTTCGTGCGCGACGAGGATTTCCGCGTCGTGTCGCTGGAGGCTGATGGACAGGCTGCCCGCGTGGTGCTGGGCACGACGATCGACCCGCAGCCGGGCTATCCGCATGTCATCGAGTTGTGCGTGACTTACCGGCTTGATGCCGGGGGCTTCACCCTTGAGGCAGTCATGCGCAATGCCGGCGACCGTGTCGCACCGTGTTTCTTCGGCTGGCATCCGTATTTCCGGGTGGCCGATGGACTGGTCGATGGCTGGGAGTTGCAGGTTCCCGCCGACACCCTGATCCGCACCGGCGCCGACCTGATTGCCCTGCCTGGCGTTGAAGCCTTCGTGGCGCTGGGCGACGTCCCGGCGCTGGATTTCCGCGAACCGGGGCTGATCGGCGACCGCATCCTCGACCAGGGTTATGCCGATCTGCAGGCGGATGCCGATGGCCGCATCCGTACCCGCCTGCGTGACCCGGCCAGCGGCTTCGGCATGGCGGTGTGGCAGGAGCGTGGCGTGATGCACGTGTTCACCGCCGATACCCTCGACCATGGCGCGCGCCGTTCGGTGGCGCTGGAGCCGATGGAGTGCATGGCCGATGCCTTCAATCGCCCCGACTGTGCCGCGGCGATCCGGCTTGAACCGGGTGCTGAACGAATCTTCCGTTGTGGTGTGGAAACCGACTCATGACCAACGCATTGCCCCATCTCGATGACATTCGTGCCGCTGCTGCGCGGATTGCCCCCCATGCCCGGATGACTCCGGTGCTGCGCAGTGCCCGGCTGGACGAGCTGGCTGGTGCCGAGCTGCATTTCAAATGCGAGAACCTGCAGGTCGGCGGGGCGTTCAAGTTCCGCGGCGCCTGCAACGCGGTGTGGTCGCTGGACGAAGGGCAGGCGGCACACGGCGTGGTCACCCATTCCTCGGGCAACCATGGGAATGCCCTGGCGTTGGCTGCCGCGACCCGTGGCATCGCTGCGCATGTGGTGGTGCCCGATGGCGCGGTGCGCGCCAAGCTCGAGGCAATCGAGCGCGCCGGTGCCACCCTGCATCGCTGTGCGGCCAACCAGGCGGCACGCGAGGCGGCCTGTGCCGAGGTGCAGCAAGCCACGGGTGCCGAACTGGTGCACCCGTATGCCGATGCCCGGGTGATGGCCGGGCAGGGCACCATCGCGCTGGAGCTGCTGCAGCAGGTGCCGGGGCTGGATGCGCTGATCACTCCTGTCGGCGGTGGTGGCCTGGCCAGCGGCGTGGCGATCGCCGCCCACGGCATCGACCCGTCGCTGGCACTTTTCGGTGCCGAACCGCTTGGCGCTGACGACGCCGCGCGATCGCTGGCTCTCGGCCAGCGTGTTGCCAGCGTGGTGCCGGACACCGTTTGCGACGGCCTGCGTGCACTGGTCGGCGAGCCCAACCTCGATGCACTGCGCGATCACCGTGTCGAGGTGATCACCGTGGCCGATGCCGAGGTCGTTGCCGCGATGCGGTTGCTGTGGTCCGAGTTGAAGCAGGTGGTGGAGGTGTCCAGTGCCACCGTGCTGGCTGCCATCCTCAAGCAGCCCGCCCGTTTCGCCGGTCGCCGCGTCGGGGTGGTGCTGACCGGCGGCAATGTCGATCTTGATGCCTTGCCCTGGTGACGCCGCTCTCCTGGCACCGGGAGGGCGTGATTCCGGTCACGACTCCCCGGTACGCCGGCGTGCTCCCACGCCGCTGACCGCCAGCAGCCCCAGCAGCACGAACACGATGCCGGCCATCTCCATCATCGACGGCTGTTCGTGGAGGATCATCCATGCCAGCAGGACGCTGACGATCGGCACGCCGAGGCTGGAGACACTGGCTACCGTGGTCGGCAGCCGCTGCAGCACGATCGACCACAGCCACCACGCCAGGCTTGATGCCAGCACCACGCTGTAGGCCAGGCCGGCGACGAAGGCCAGGTTCCACTCGATCGCACGTTCCGGCACGGCCAGGGCGAGCAGGCCGAGCGTCATGCCGCCGAGCAGCATCTGCCAGGCGGTGAGGTTGAGTACTGATGGCGAGTGTCGGCGGAACATCCGCTTGCTGAGCACGGTGCCGGCGGCCCAGGCAAAGCCGCCGGAGATCGCCAGCGTGGTGCTCAACGTGCTACCCAGGTCGTGCCATGGTTCGATGATGCAGGTCAGCCCGATCGCCGCCAGCCCGATGCCGGCCCAATGCCGCGCGGTAGGCCGGTCGCCCAGCATCAGCCACGCCAGCGGCACGGCCCAGAACGGCATGGTGTAGGCCAGCAGGGCTACGTGGCCGGCGCCGCCGTCCAGCAGCGCCCATTGTTCCAATCCCTGGAAGGCGGCGGTCTGGCACAGCCCGATCAGCAGGGTGGGCAGGAACGGTGGCGGTTGCAGTGACTGCCGGGTCAGCAGCAGCGCGGCAAACAGCACGGCGGCACCCAGCAGATAGCGCAGTGCGGCGAAATGGAACGGGCCGGCGTAAGCCAGTACCTGCTTCATCACCACCCAGCTGTAGGCCCAGATCAGGATGGTGACGGTCAGGGCGGCCAAGGCGCCGCGGCGATGGGAGAGCGTCATGGAATTCCGCTGTTTATTGTGAGGTCGGGCACCGTAATGCCTGCGGTTTCACATTATCTTCTATCGTCGGCCCGGTATTGCGGGTTTTGCGTGATCAAGGCCTTTGCAAATGGCTTGCCTCACACGCAGGGTTCGGTTTAACTGGACGGGGGCTTACAGGGCAGTTGGTCGGCTCGGCAAGTTTTCCGGTTTGTTGGCGGATCCGGCAGTCGACAAGGTACAGGGGGCAACATGATTCATCTGGAAGTGCAGGTTGTATCGCACCAGCGCGAAGGCCTGCTTGTTGAACTGGGACGGGTAGTACATGCCCATGGATACACCGTCCTGCGGCAAAGGCTCACCACCGGCTCAGCGGGTGAAGCCAATCTCATCCTGATCATGCGCGGCCCGGCCGAGCGCCAGATGGCGCTGGAAGAGGCCTTGGCCACGCATCCACGCGTGCAGAGTTTCGAGGCACTGCTGCAGGATGGCTCCACCTCGAATGCGACGCCGTCCATGCTGGCTCCGACATCGGGCAGTGCACCGGCGCCAGCTGCCGCAGCACCCGCGGCGGCAGCGGCAGCGGCAGCGGACTCGCGCAAGGTGGAGTCGGTGCTGCCACAGATCGCGAAGGACTACCCGAAGATCTTCCCGTGGCTGCTCGAGCTGGAGCGCGGCGTGTCTGCCGATGCGCGTCTGGCATCGCTGCACCTGGCCGGTCGCCGTACCGGTGCATGGGTGTACAAGCGCGATTTCGCCCTCGGAGCAAAGCTGCACCTGCACGACGCGATCAAGCGCATCGCCCTGCCGGCGGTGCGCGCGTTGACCACAGTCGAGCTGCAGGGCGATCAACTGCGCCTGCCCAACCATCCGCTGGCCCAGTCCGGCGGACAGCCCGGCTGCCGGTTCTTCTGCGGTTATCTGGAAGGCTTGCTCGGCGAGTCGGTGCAGGGGCAGTCGGTTTTCGTCCGCGAAACCTTCTGCCGCTGCTCGGGCGCCGACGCCTGCACTTTCGAAATATCGCACTGACGACCGTCGTCACTGCAGCCAAGGCCGGCACGACCGGCACACGCAACGTTGTCCAACGATGATCCAGGGGGGTTCGGATATGCACGACGTACATCAGAGTTACAACATGCTGCTGGTCGTATTGTCTTACGTGGTCGCGGTGCTGGGTTCGTTCACTGCCCTGCAGCTGGCCGTGGCCATTCCCGTTGCACGCACGGCATCGCAACGCTGGGGTGCCGTGTTGGCGGCCGGTGCGGCGGTTGGCATTGGCGCGATCTGGGCCATGCACTTCATCGCGATGCTGGCTTGCGACACGGGCATGGAGGTGGCTTACGACATGCCGTTGACCGTGTTGTCGGCACTGCTGGCCTTTGCCGCATGCTCGCTCGGGCTGGTCGTGGCTGGGACCGGCGTGTTCAGCTGGCCCAAGCTGGTCAGCGGCGGCATCTACATGGGCCTGGGCGTGGCGGGCATGCACTACCTCGGCATGTCGGCGATGCTGATGCCGGCTACTCTCGACTACAACGGTGGCCTGGTCGTCGCCTCGGTGGCGATCGCCGTGGTCGCATCGATCGCGGCGCTGTGGCTGGCCTTCAATCTGCGCGGTCCGTTGCAGATGGTCGGCAGCGCGCTGGTGATGGGCGTGGCCGTGTGCGGCATGCATTACACCGGCATGGCCGCGGTGGATTTCCTTCCCGATGCCAGCCGGCTTCCGGCCGGTTTCGAGCAGGGCATGCGCGGTGATTATCTCGGCATGACGATCTTTGCCGTGGTGGCGGTCCTGCTGGTCGCCACGCTGTCCGTCAACTTCATCCGTCAGCAGCGCCGGGCTGACGTCAGCATCTGATTCCGTGGGTGCATGCGGGGTACCCACCCCGCATGCACTAATATCCTCCACCTTCATGGCGCGATGGCGAGGGTGGCGATGGTGACGACACGTTGTGGGTGGGCGACTGGCGGCGACGAACTGATGCTCGCCTACCACGACACCGAATGGGGTGTGCCGCTTCACGATGACCGCGCCCTGTTCGAGTTTCTTTGCCTGGAGGGCGCCCAGGCCGGCCTGTCCTGGCGCACCGTGCTGACCAAGCGCGAAAACTACCGTCGGGCTTTCCATGATTTCGACATCAAGCGGGTCGCCGGCATGTCGGATCGCGAGCTGGAAAAGCGCTTGCTCGACCCCGGCATCATCCGCAATCGCCTGAAAGTCTGGTCCGTGCGCAGCAATGCCGTGGCTGCACTCGATGTGATCGGGGAGTTCGGCAGCCTGGATGCCTGGCTGTGGTCTTTCGTCGACGGCAAGTCGCTGCAGAACCGCTGGCGCAGCCAGTCCGAGGTGCCGGCCAGTACCGGGGTGTCCGACCGCATGAGCAAGGCGATGAAGCAGCGTGGCTTCCGTTTCGTCGGTACCACCATCTGCTACTCGCTGCTGCAGGCGACCGGGATGGTCAACGATCATCTGGTGGACTGCTTTCGTCACCGGGAGTGCGCCGGAAGGCGCTGATCAGGCAACAGCCGGTGCTTTGCGTGGTTCAAATGGCTGCTGCATGGCGCCGGTCGTGCCAATAGACTTGAGCGTCTGGCCCCCGGAGTCTCCGCATGCGCAACCTGGATTTCAGTTCATGGCATACGTTGCTGTCGACGTTGCTCGGGCTGGCGGTGATCACCTTGATCGGCGTCGGCATCCGTCTGCTGGCGATGCAGGCCATACAGCGGCGGCGCGAGCGCGAGAACCGGCAGATCAATGAACGCCTGCGCACGCTGATCGCGGCGTACAAGACACTGGGCGGGTCGTTCACCGGGGTGCTGACAGTCGATCCCACGCATCTGCGCGACTTGCGGCAGCGCGAGGGGGCGGGAGGCGTTGATCCGGCAGGCAGTGATCGCTCGCGCCGGATGCGTGATGCGGTGGAGGCCGCGCTGTCGGACATCATCCTGCTCGGTACCGAGGAACAGGTGCGGCTGGCTGCCAAGGCGGCTGACGACCTGGTTGCCGGTCATCCCACGCATACCGCTGAACTGGTCGCATCGCTGCGTGACTCCATTCGCAGCGTGCTGAGGCTGGAGCCGATACCCGGACATCTGGTCATTCCGCCGCAGGGCCCCACCCGCATTGCCGCCTCGAAAGGCGGTGGCGGGAAAGATGGTGGCAAGGGTGGTGGTGGCGGAGGCGGCGGCATGGGAGGAGGCATGGGCGGTGGCGGCATGGGTGGCGGCTTCGGCACCGGTGGCGAGGGGCACGATCCCCACCGCTGAGCGTTGGCCGGCGCCTCAGCGCCGGCGTGAACCGCGCAGGCTGTCGATCGAGAAAGTAGCCACCTCACCCCCGCCTCCGGGGATGCGACGTGGCTGGCCGATCGGCGGCCCCCAGGCATGGGCGCTGACCACTTCCCAGGTTGCCGGGATGCGGCCGTCCACGCGCATGGTTTCGTAGGCCGCCAGCATGCGCCGGTAGCGTGCCTTGCCGGTGAGGCCGCGGGGGCGGTCACGGTCGGCATTGGTGGCCCCCAGGCCCTGCAGTTCCTCCAGCAGCTTGCGCGGCTCGCTGTAGGTGAGGGTATAGCGGAACACGTCCAGTACCGGGTCACGCAGGCCGGCGTTGAGCATGGCGTCGCCGACGTCGTGCATGTCGAGGAAGCGCCCCACGTGCGGCTGCTGGTCGGCCTCGGCCCAGGCTGCGCGCAATTCCATCAACGTGTCGGGGCCGAAGCTGGAGAAGGTCATGAAACCGCCCGGCTTGAGCACACGCATGCATTCGCCGAACAGGGTGGCCAGATCGTCCACCCACTGGAAACACAGGTTGGAATACAGCAGGTCGACGCTGTGGTCGGGGAACGGCAGCCGGGTCGCTTCGGCGCAGACGCGCTGGAATGGCCGGAGCCAGCCGCTGTGACGGCGCGCGGCGCGCAGCATGGGCAGGGCGAGGTCGACGGCAATCACCTCGGCCTTCGGATAGCGCTGTTTCAGCAGGGCACTGCCACGGCCGGTGCCGGCACCGATGTCGAGCACGCGCTGCGGCATTTCCAGGTAGAACTCCAGTCGTTCGAGCAGGGCCGACTGAACTTCCTGCTGCAGGACGTCGTGCTGTTCGTAGGTGTCGGCGGCGCCGCCGAAATGGCGCCGGACCTGTTGCCGGTCGAGTTGGAAATCGCTCATGGGGTTTGCCCGGTCGGGAAGGGTGCCAGCAATGGCTGCAGGGCCTGGGTCACGGCATCGACGTGGCCGAAGAATGGTGCATGGCCGGCATGCGCGATGTCGGTATGGCTGCCATGGCTCTGGTTGGCCGACCACTGCATGGCCTGCGGCGGTACCAGCCGGTCGCGGCGGCCGCTGATCCAGGCGCTGGGCATGTCCAGCGTGGGCAGGGCCGCGCGCTGGTCGGTGGATTCCAGAATGCGGATGCCTTCCTGCAGCACGCGCAGATCCGGCTCGCCGCGGGTGAAAACCAGTTGGCGCAGTTGGCGCAGCTCGGCGCGTGGGTCGGGGCTGCCCATGGCCTCCAGCGCCAGGAAGCGTTCCAGCGTGCCGTGGTAGTCGGTTTCCAGATCGGTAGCCAGTTGGCGCACCAGATGGGCGTCGGAGCCATGCGGCCAGTCGGCATCGCGCACGAATTTCGGGGTGGCGCACAGCATCGCCAGGCCCAGTACTTGCCGGGGCAGATCCAGCGCGGCGGTCAGCGCCACCGCCCCGCCCAGCGACCAGCCCAGCCAGATCGCCGGCGGCGTGGCGTCGGCGATCGCGGCGGCGCAGGCGTGCGGTTCCAGCGGCAGGCCGCTGCCGCGCGAGTGGCCGTGTCCGGGCAGGTCGACCACGTACATCGTGCACTGCGTCTGCAGCGCCTCGGCCAGCGGTGCCAGCACGCCGCCATGCATTGCCCAGCCGTGCAGGAGTACCAGTGGCACCGGGCCGTGGCCGGTTTTCTCGATGTGCAGGCTCACGCGTCGGCACCTTCGTCCGACGTGGCGGACGGCAGCAGTTGCCGGTCCACGGCGCCACGTCCGTCGAACACGAAGCAGTCGCCCTGCCAGTGGGTGCCGTCGGTCAGTTCCAGGTATTTGAGAATGCCACCATCAAGCTGATAGACGTGCGACATGCCCAGTTCCTGCATGTGCAGTGCGGCCTTTTCGCAGCGGATGCCGCCGGTGCAGTAGGAGACGACGGTCTTGCCGGCGTAGCGGTCCCGGTCGGCGGCAATGGCCGCGGGGAAGTCGGAGAAGCTGGTCAGCTGGTAATCGACGGCGTGGCGGAAATGGCCACGCTCGATTTCGTAGTCGTTGCGCGTGTCCAGCATCAGCAATTCGCGGCCGTCGTCATCGTGTCCCTGATCGAGCCAGCGCTGCACGGTGGCGGCATCCACCGCCGGGGCACGGCCACCTTCGGGATGGATGGCCGGCGTGCGCATGGTGATGATCTCGCGCTTCAGGCGCACCCGCATGCGGCCGAACGGCACTTCGTCGGACACCGATTCCTTCGGCTCGATGTCGGCAAAACGCGGATCCTGGCGCAGGGCCTGCATGAAGCCGTCGATCTGAGCCCGGCTGCCGGCCAGAAACAGGTTGATGCCTTCAGGCGCCAGCAGGATGGTGCCTTTCAGCGCCAACGCCTCGCAGCGTGCAAGCAGGTGTTCGCGCAGCGCCGGGAGATCGTCCAGACGGATGAATTTGTAGGCGGAGATATTGACGATCGACATGCGGGGGAACCGGTGAAGCAGGCGGCGATTATACGTGGCCGCCGCCAACGGTCTGGGCGCTGGCCTGTGGCAGCGTGGCCAGAGCCTCCAGCAGGCGATCGACGTGAGCCTCTTCGTGTGCCGCCGACAAGGTGATGCGCAGGCGAGCCATGCCGGCCGGTACTGTGGGCGGGCGGATCGCGCTGACCAGCAGACCGTGTTCCTCCAGCGTGCGTGCGGCGGTCATGGCCGTATCCGCCGAGCCCAGCAGCAGCGGCTGGATCGCGCTGAAAGAGGGCATCAGTGGCAGGCCAAGCTGGCTGGCGCCGCTGCGGAAACGTGCCACCAGTGTCGCCAGCCTGTCGCGTCGCCAGCTTTCGCTCTGCGCCAGTTGCACGGCGACCCGTGCCGCAGCAGCCAGTGCCGGCGGCATGGCGGTGGTGTAGATGTACGGCCGGGCGGTCTGCACCAGCCCCTCGATCAGCGCGGCCGGCCCTGCAACGAAGGCGCCGGAGCAGCCAAGAGCCTTGCCCAGCGTGGCCATCAGTACCGGCACGTCATGCTGATCCAGCCCGGCCGCGCTGACACTGCCGGCGCCCCGTTCACCGCAGACGCCAAGGCCATGCGCGTCATCGACCATCAGGGTGGCGCCTTCGCGTGCGCACAGCTCGGCCAGTTCGCGCAGGGGCGCCACGTCGCCATCCATGCTGAACACGCCATCGGTGGCGAGCAGGGCGGCGGCGTTGCCGGTGCTGGCCAGTTGCCGGGCGGCCGCACCGATGTCGGCGTGCGGGTAGCGTTTCAGCGTGGCGCCGGACAGCGCGGCGCCATCCAGCAGGCAGGCATGGTTGAGCTTGTCCTGCACGCATACGTCGCCACGTGCCAGCAGTGCTTGCAGTACGCCGAGGTTGGCCATGTAACCGGTGGAAAACAACAGTGCCCGTTCGCGTCCGGTCCACTCCGCCAGCGCTTCTTCGAGCGCCACGTGTTCGGTGCGATGGCCGCAGATCAGGTGTGCCGAGGTACTGCCCACGCCGCTTTCGCCTGCCGCTCGTTGCAGCGCCGCGACCAGCTGCGGATGCCGGGCCAGCCCCAGGTAATCATTGCTGCAGAACGAAAGCAGTCGTCGTCCGCCGCTGTGCAGCCACGGTCCGTCGACTTGTTCCACCGTGCGCAGCGTCCGCCGCAATTGCCGTTGCTCGCGTTCGGCGCAGGCGATTTCCAGCCGCTGCAAAAGATCCGGTCGATTCACCGCATGTACCTCGTGGATGCCATCCTGCCGAACCGCGGACGCGTGGCGCAGGGCGTACTCATGTCCGCTGGCTCTTGCTGTCGGGACTGGCAAGGCGGATTTCCTGTTTCGCCGCGATGATCCGGGCATCACGCATGGCGGGCAGTGCCCGCTCTACGCGGCAGACGGAACGCCTCGCGGTCGCGCGGGGTTTCCGCCCGGCATGGGATACAACGAAAAAGCCGCCCGGAGGCGGCTCTTTCGTTATTTGCTCTGGTCGACGATCCAGTGCACTGCGTTGGTGACCTGCTCGTCGGTGAGGGCGGGGTTGCCACCCTTGGGCGGCATGAAGTTGCCGTCCGGGCCGTGGTAGCCCTCGATCGCATGCTTGACCAGGGTGTCGATGCCTTCAGCCACGCGCGGCGCCCACCCGGCCTTGTCGCCGACTTTGGGTGCGCCGGCCACGCCGGAGGTGTGGCAGCTGGTGCACAACTGGTCGAAGATCTCCTTGCCGTCGGTGGTGCCGCCATAGGCAACCTGCGAGGCAGCGGCCTTGGCGGCGGCATCGGCGGCGGCCTGCATCGCGGCGCGACCGGTGTCGCCGGCATACACGGCGCCGGCCGGGGCGATCCGGGCGGCAGTCGCGGCGGGCTGGTTCGGGTTGGTTTCCTTCGGCTCGTTCTTGTGGATCACCAGCGCCATGACAATCAGCACCACCGTCAGCAATGCCAGCAGGCCGATCATGATCGAGAATTGACGCACGACGCTCTGGTCGGCTTTGCTCATGGGACCGCTCACGCACGTACTCCTGTCAAGTTGGCAAGGCGGAACGCCACCATGGCGGCCCCGACTTGCCCGAATTGCCTGATTCTGTCGTGCCGGCCCGATGGACTCGTGCCGGCACGGGTTGCCGTACAGTAATGAGTGCACGGCGTGGATCGTGTTTGTCGACCGGCCTGCTGTGGAGCCGGACGGACAACCAGTCGGAGATTATAAACGAAGCGTGCGGCAAGTTTCAGGCTTTTGTGGCTACTTGCCGCAGGGGCCGTTCGAGCCCGGATCTGCCGTGCCGTGCCATGACCCTGCCATCGGTCATGGCGGGACCATGTCAACCGGCATTGTTCAAGTTCGTTCAACTGCCCCTATGCTTTCCCCTGTGGAGCAAGGTCGACCGGGCCCGAGCCGCCAGGATCGTCCTGTTCCGTTTGCATTGAAGTTTCCCCATCACGTTGTCGGGCGCAGGCCAGCCGCACTGTTCAGTCCAGGAGTTCTACATGTCGCGTTTTTGGAAAATCGCGTTGATCGTGATTGCCGTGATCCTCGTGGCAGCCGTCGGTTTCCGCCTGCTGCACAAGCCGGCAGCGAACCCGGACGCGGCACAGGCCGCCGGCCAGGATGGCACCGATACGCCAGCCGTGCCGGTCACCGTGGTGCCGGTGGTCAAGCAGAACGTGCCGGTCTACCTGACGGCGCTGGGCACGGTGCAGGCACTCAACACGGTCACCGTTAGCCCCCAGGTCGGCGGCCAGCTGATGAGCCTGGAGTTCACCGAAGGGCAGCGGGTGAAGAAGGGCCAGGTGCTGGCCCGCATCGATCCGCGTTCCTATCAGGCCGCGTATGACCAGGCGGTGGCACGCCAGCGCCAGGACCAGGCGCAGCTCGAGACGGCCAGGAGCAACCTGGCACGCAGCCAGGATCTGGCGGCCCAGGGCTACATCTCGAAGCAGGATCTGGACACCCTGCGCAATACGGCCAGCCAGTTCGAGGCGGCGGTCTCGGCCGATGCGGCGGCCGTGCGCGACAGCCAGGTGCAGCTCGATTACACCAAGGTGATTTCGCCGATCGATGGCCTGGCCGGCATCCGTGGCGTGGATCCGGGCAACGTGGTGACCACGTCCACCGGCATCGTCACGCTGACCCAACTGCAGCCGATCAACATCATGTTCACCCTGCCCGAGCAGAACCTCGACATGGTGCGTACCGCCGCATCGCGGGAGGGTGCGGCGCTGCAGGTCACCGCGCTTGACCGTACCGACGCACACCCGATCGCCACCGGTGGCGTGCTCAAGGTGGTCGACAACCAGATCGACACCAGCACCGGCACTTTCCGCCTGAAGTCCGAATTCCCCAACGACAAGAACGAGTTGTGGCCGGGTCAGTTCGTCAATGTGCAACTGCTGGTCAATACCGTCGACGGCGGCCTGGTGATCCCGGCGCAGGCGGTGCAGCGTGGCCCCGATGGCGATTACGTCTATCAGGTGCAGGGCGATGACACGGTCAAGATGCAGGCGGTGGTGGTTGCCGGTGAGGTGGGCGACAGCCACGTGATGATCGGCAGCGGCCTCAATGCCGGCGACCGCGTGGTCACCGAAGGCCAGTTCCGGCTGAAGCCGGGCAGCAAGGTCAACGCGCTGGCTCCGGGCGAAGTGCCGCCGGCGCCGACGGCGACCGATCTGGAGAAGGCCAAGAACAGCAGCCGGGGTGGTCGCCGTCGTGGGTGATGCGCGCGCCTTCGGGCGCGGCGGCAATGCGATCACGGCAGCGTCCGCGATCGCCAACGATCGCGGCTGACACCGCACTTACACGTTACGGACAGTCATGGGATTCTCGACCCTCTTCATTCGCCGCCCGATTGCCACCTCGTTGTTGATGGTGGCGGTGCTGCTGCTCGGCATCCTCGGCTACCGCCAGCTGCCGGTGTCGGCGTTGCCGGAGATCGAGGCGCCCAGCCTGGTGGTCAGCACGCAGTATCCCGGTGCCAGCGCCAACACCATGGCGGCGCTTATCACCACGCCGCTGGAGCGCAATCTGGGCCAGATCTCCGGGCTCACCATGATGAGCTCGGATTCCTCCGCAGGGCTGTCCACGATCATCCTGCAGTTCACGATGGATCGTGACGTCGACGTTGCCGCGCAGGATGTGCAGGCGGCGATCAACCAGGCCAAGGGCACCCTGCCGGGCAATCTGCCGTACCCGCCGGTGTACAACCGGGTCAATCCGGCCGACGCGCCCATCCTCACCCTCAAGCTCACCTCCGACAGCCGCCAGCTGCGCGAGGTGAACGATCTGGCCGACTCGATCATTGCGCAGAAGCTGTCGCAGGTGCAGGGCGTGGGCCTGGTCTCGATCGCCGGCAACGTGCGCCCGGCCGTGCGCATCCAGGTGAATCCGGCGCAGCTCTCCAACCTCGGCCTGACTCTGGAGGACGTGCGCAGCGCGCTGACCCAGGCCAACGTCAACGCGCCCAAGGGCACGCTGAACGGCAAGACGCAGAGCTACTCGATCGGCACCAACGACCAGCTCAGCGACGCGGCCGAGTACAAGAACACCATCATCAGCTACAAGAACGGTTCGCCGGTGCGCCTGTCCGATGTGGCCAAGGTGGTCGACGGCGTCGAGAACGACCAGCTCGCCGCGTGGGCCAACGGCCAGCCGGCGGTGCTGCTCGACGTGCGCCGCCAGCCTGGAGCCAACATCGTGGAGACGGTGGAGCAGATCCGCCGCGTGCTGCCCGAGTTGCGCAGCGCGCTGCCGGCCGACGTGCATCTGGACGTGTTCGCCGACCGCACGGTAACGATCCGCGCCTCGGTCGAGGAAGTGGAGTTCACCCTGATCCTCACCATCTTCCTGGTGGTGGCGGTGATCTTCGTGTTCCTGCGGCGATTGTGGGCCACCATCATTCCTTCGGTGGCGGTGCCATTGTCCTTGCTGGGCACCTTCGGGGTGATGGCCTTCACCGGCATGTCGCTGGACAACCTGTCGCTGATGGCACTCACCGTGGCCACGGGTTTCGTGGTCGACGATGCGATCGTGATGATCGAGAACATCGTGCGCTACATCGAGCAGGGCAAGGAGGGCAAGGAGGCGGCCGAGATCGGCGCGAAGGAGATCGGCTTCACCGTGCTGTCGCTGACCGTGTCGCTGATCGCGGTGTTCCTGCCGCTACTGTTGATGCCCGGCGTCACCGGCCGCCTGTTCCACGAGTTCGCCTGGGTGCTGACCATCGCGGTGGCCATCTCGATGCTGGTGTCGCTGACGCTGACACCGATGATGTGCGCCTACCTGCTCAAGGCCGACGCCTTGCCCGAAGGCGACGATGCGCACGAGCGCCATGCTGCCGCCGGCAAGAAGACCGCGTGGGCGCGCCTCGTGGGCGTCTACGAGCGTTCGCTGGACTGGGTGCTCGACCATCAGCGCATCACCATGCTGACGGCGGCAGCTGCCGTGGTACTCACCGTGGTCCTGTACGTGGTGATTCCCAAAGGCCTGTTGCCCGAGCAGGACACCGGCCTGATCACCGGCGTGGTACAGGCCGACGACAACATCGCCTTCCCGCAGATGGAAGACCGCACCAAAGCGGTGGCCGAGGCCCTGCGCAAGGATCCGGCCGTGTCCGGCGTGGCTGCCTTCATCGGCGCCGGCACGATCAACCCCACGCTCAACCAGGGCCAGCTCAGCATCGTGCTGAAAGATCGCGGCGACCGCGACGGCCTCGACACACTGCTGCCGCGCCTGCAAAAGGCCGTGTCCGGCATCCCCGGCGTGGCGCTGTACCTGAAGCCGGTACAGGACGTGACCCTGGACAGCCGGGTCGCCGCCACTGAATACCAGTACGCGCTGTCCGACGTGAACTCGGAAGAGCTGGCCGTTTTCGCCAACGAGATGACCCAGGCCATGCGCCAGCGACCGGAACTGGCTGACGTCGACAACAACCTCGCCAACAACGGCAATGCGCTCAAGCTGACCATCGACCGCGAGAAGGCCAGTCGCCTCGGCGTACCGGTGCAGACCATCGACGACACGCTGTACGACGCCTTTGGTCAGCGCCAGATCTCCACCATCTTCACCCAGCTCAACCAGTACCGCGTGGTGCTGGAAGTGGCTCCGGAGTTTCGCACCAGCGATGACCTGCTGACCAAGCTCACCGTGCGCGGCAATGGCAACGGCGCGCTCACCGGCAGCAACGCGACCAGCTTCGGCCAGTTGAAATCGAGCAACTCGGCGACGCCGTCGGGCATCGGCAATACCGGCAACGTCGGCTTCGAGATCGGTGGTGGCGGCAACATCCCGCTGTCTTCGCTGGTGGATGCCAAGGTCACCAGCGCACCACTGGTGGTCAGTCACCAGCAGCAGTTGCCGGCCGTGACGCTGGCATTCAACGTGGCGCCGGGCTATTCGCTGTCCGATGCGGTATCGGCGATCCAGCAGGTTGAGCAGGAGCTGAACTTCCCGCCGCAGGTGCGTGGCGAGTTCGTCGGCAAGGCTGCCGAGTTCGCCTCCTCGCTGGGCGACGAGGTATTGCTGCTGTTGGCCGCGATCATCGTGATCTACATCGTGCTGGGCGTGCTGTACGAGAGCTACATCCACCCGCTGACGATCATCTCCACCCTGCCGCCGGCCGGCGTGGGCGCGTTGCTGGCGCTGATCCTGTGTGGCATGAGCCTGTCGGTGGACGGCATCGTCGGCATCGTGCTGCTGATCGGCATCGTCAAGAAAAACGCGATCATGATGATCGACTTCGCGATCGAGGCCCGCCGCACCGGCCTCAACGCCCACGACGCGATCCGCCGTGCCTGCCTGCTGCGTTTCCGCCCGATCATGATGACCACCGCAGCGGCCATGCTCGGCGCACTGCCGCTGGCGCTGGGCAGTGGCATCGGCTCCGAGTTGCGCCGTCCGCTGGGTGTGTCGATCGTCGGCGGCCTGCTGCTGTCGCAGCTGGTGACGCTGTACACCACGCCGGTGATCTACCTGTACATGGAACGTTTCTCCGAGTGGCTGGCCGCACGCCGCGAGCAGCGTGCACTGGCGCGTGCCCGGATCCACGGCGCAGCGTGACCACCTCCCGCATGCACGACGCAGCGCCTCTCTCCCGCCAGGCGGGAGGGAGGCCGGAAGGGCTGGCGTCCGGCGGCCCGTGCCGGGGAATCAACCTTTTCACGACTCGGGCGTTGATGGTGGGATGATTCGCCCTCGCCCCGCCTGCCGCACCCCCGACCGCCCCCGATCACGCTGAACCCATGAATATCTCCGGCATCTTCATCCGCCGCCCGATCGGCACCTCGTTGCTGGCGATCGGCCTGTTCGTGGTCGGCATGATCAGTTACTACATGCTGGGCGTGGCGGCACTGCCGAACATGCAGTTTCCGGCGATCTTCGTGCAGGCGAGCCAGGCCGGTGCCGATGCCAGCACAATGGCTTCCACCGTGGCCGCTCCGCTGGAGCGCCATCTCGGCCAGGTGCCGGGAATCGAGATGATGCGCTCGTCCAGTTCCGAGGGTCGGACCTTCGTCTTCATGCGGTTCCGCAACGGCACCGACCTCGATGCTTCCGCCCGCGACGTGCAGGCGGCGATCAATGCGGCGGCGCCCGATTTGCCCAGCGGCCTCAACGGCGCGCCGAGCTACCAGAAATCGAACCCCAATGACGACCCGATCATCGCGCTGGCACTGACCTCGGAAACGCAGTCGGCCGCCGACATGTACAACAGCGCCGACGTGCTGCTGGCGCAGCGGTTGCGCCAGTTGCCGGGCGTGTCGTCGGTCGAGATCGCCGGCGCGGCCACGCCGGCGATCCGCGTCGACGTGAACCTGCGTGCGCTGAACGCGATGGGGCTGTCGCCCGACCAACTGCGCAACGCGCTGAGCGCGGCCAACGTGACCTCGCCGGAGGGCTTCCTGTCCAACGGCAAGACCACCATGGCGATCAGCGCCACCACCCAGTTGCACAACGCCGACGACTTCGCCCGGCTGGTGATCGCCAGCAGCAATGGCGTGCCGGTGCGCCTGTCTGATGTCGCCAACGTCTATGCCGGCCAGCAGGATGCCTATCAGGCCGCCTGGTTCCACGGCAAACCCGCGGTGCTGATGTACGTCTACAAGAAGGCCGACGCCAACGTCATCGCCACCGTCGATCTGGTCAAGGAACAGCTCCCGATGCTGCGCGGATACCTGCAGCCCGGCACCGTGCTTACCCCGTTCTTCGACGGCACCCCGACCATCCGCGCATCCCTCCACGAAGTGCAGGCCACCTTGCTGATCTCGCTGGCGATGGTGGTGCTGACCATGGCGCTGTTCCTGCGCCGGCTTGCCCCCACGCTGATCGCCGGCGTGGCGGTGCCGCTGTCGCTGGCCGGAGCGTTCGTGGTGATGTATCTCCTCGACTACACGCTCAACAACCTCACCCTGCTGGCACTGGTGATCGCGATCGGCTTCGTGGTCGATGACGCGATCGTGGTGATCGAGAACATCATCCGCCACATCGACGAAGGCATGCCGCGGCTGCAGGCGACCCTCACCGGTGCCCGCGAAATCGGTTTCACCATCGTCTCGATCACCGCCTCGCTGATCGCCGTGTTCATCCCGCTGCTGTTCGCCGGTGGTTTCACCGGCATGTTCATGCACGAGTTCGCGATGACCCTGGTATCGGCGATTGCCGTGTCCGCGGTGGTCTCGCTGACACTGACCCCGGCATTGTGTGGCCGCTTCCTGCGCGGGCACCACGACAAAGGCAAGGCCGAGCCGTCGCGGCTTGGCGCGGCGCTGGACCGTTTCCATGCCGGCATGCTGCGCATCTACACCCGCGCGCTGAACTTCTCGCTGCGCCATGCACTGCTGTTCTCGCTGACGCCGCTGGTGCTGATCGTGGCCACGTACTTTCTGCTCGGCGCGGTCAAGAGCGGCCTGTTCCCCCCCCAGGACACCGGCCTGATCTGGGGCCGTGCCAGCTCCAGTGCCACCGTTTCGTTCGCCGAAAGCAAGCTGCGCCTGCAGCGGATCACCGACATGCTGATGGCCGACCCCGACGTCGCCACCGTCGGCTCACGCCTGGGTAGCAGCCGGCAGGGCACCAGCGGCTCGTTCAACATCGACCTCAAGACCCGGGCCGAAGGCCGCACCGACGACACCTTCACCGTGCTCGCGCGACTCAGCGCCAAGGCCGCCAACTATCCCGACCTCAACCTGCGCCTGCGTCCCGTGCAGGATCTTCCCAGTGGCGGCGGTGGCACCAGCCAGGGCGCGCAGTATCAGGTGTCGCTGCAGGGCAACGACCTCGCCGGCCTGCAGGAATGGCTGCCCAAACTGCAGGCCGAACTGAAGAAAAACCCCAAGCTCACCGATGTCGGCACCGACATCGACGAGGCCGGCCTGCGCCAGAACATGGTGATCGACCGCGAGAAGGCGGCCCGGCTCGGCGTGTCGATCGGTGCCATCGACGGCGCGCTGTACGACGCCTTCGGCCAGCGCCAGGTCACCACCATCTACTCCGACATCAACCAGTACAAAGTGGTGGTCAACGCGTTGCCCGAACAGACCGCCACGCCGGAAGCGCTCAATCGCATCTACGTGCGCTCCAGCGCCGGCAAGATGATTCCGATCACCGCCTTCACCCGCCAGGAATCGGGGTTGTCGCCAACCCAGATCAGCCACGAAAACCAGTTCACCACGATGGATCTCAGCTTCAACCTCGCCCCCGGCGTCAGCATGGGCGAGGCGATGATGATCATCCAGAACACCGTGCAGAACATGCGCATGCCCGGCGACATCAAGCTGCAGCTGGGCGACAGCTTCCGCCGCTTCCGCGATGCGCAGGCCGGCATGGGCTGGCTGCTCCTTGCCGCCGTGCTTACCGTCTACATCGTGCTCGGCATGCTGTACGAGAACCTGGTCCATCCGGTCACCATCCTGTCCACCCTGCCGGCGGCCGGCGTCGGTGCGCTGATGGCGCTATGGATCACCGGCACCGAACTGTCAGTGGTGGCGCAGATCGCGCTGGTGCTGTTGATAGGCATCGTCAAGAAAAACGCGATCATGATGATCGACTTCGCCCTCGTCGCCGAACGCGAACACGGCAAACCGCCGCTGGAAGCCGCCCGCGAAGCCTGCATCGTGCGTTTCCGCCCGATCATGATGACCACCATGGTCGCCATCCTCGCCGCCCTGCCGATCGCCATCGGCCTCGGCGAAGGCAGTGAACTGCGTCGTCCGCTCGGCATCGCCCTGATCGGCGGCCTGCTGATCTCGCAGAGCCTGACCTTGCTGAGCACCCCGGCGCTGTACGTGATCTTCTCCTGCCTCGCCGCCCGCCGCCGCGCCTGGCGCGACCGCCGGCAGGCACGCCGGCTGGCCCATCGCAAGCGGCAGCTTGCCGGGGTTTGACCCGTCATGAGCGGCGGCAGGGCGCGCCTTGTCGTCGCAGGTCGAAAGTGCTGCGTTTTCCCGGTATCCGGCACCGGTCACGTCCAATGGCCGTGTCCGCCTGCCCGCAGAGGTGCCGCTGGTGTTGGCCGGGTGTAACCGGCAGCGATGTTCAAGCGAATCACCTGCGCAGGGAAGAAAAGCATGGACGCCCGAATCTCTGCATCCTCCACCCCCGTGCCCACTCCCGCTTCGCAGCCACCGGATGCATCATCCGGTGCGTGAGCACGTACCACATCACGATCCCGCCAGGATCGAAGGAGAAACCATGGCCAATTACCGCAAGAACCCCGATGTGATCGCCAGCCTGTCACCCGAGCAGTTCCGCGTCACGCAGGAAAGTGGAACCGAGCGACCGGGAACCGGCGCCTATCTCCACAACACGGAAGCGGGCATCTACGTGGACATTGTCTCCGGCGAGCCGCTGTTCGCCTCGTCCGACAAATTCGAGTCCGGTTGCGGCTGGCCCAGCTTCAGCAAGCCAATCGAGCCCGCCCACGTCAACGAGCTGCGCGACACCTCGCACGGCATGATCCGCACCGAAGTGCGCTCCACCCACGGCGACAGCCACCTCGGTCACGTCTTCCCCGACGGCCCGCGCGAGTTGGGCGGCCTGCGCTACTGCATCAACTCCGCCTCGCTGCGCTTCATCCCCCGTGAGGAGATGGAGGCAGAGGGTTACGGGGCCTATCTCGACCAAGTGGAGGACATCCAGTGAAAACCGAACGCGCCGTACTTGCCGGCGGCTGCTTCTGGGGCATGCAGGACCTGATCCGCAAACTCCCCGGCGTCATCACCACCCGCGTCGGCTACACCGGCGGCGACGTGCCCAACGCCACCTACCGCAACCACGGCACCCACGCCGAGGCGATCGAGATCACCTTCGACCCCGACCAGACCAGCTACCGCAACCTGCTGGAGTTCTTCTTCCAGATCCACGACCCCAGCACCCGCAACCGCCAGGGCAACGACCTGGGCACCAGCTACCGCTCCGCCATCTTCCCCACCAGCGAAGCACAGAAAGCCGTGGCCCTGGACACCATCGCCGACGTCGACGCCTCCGGCCTGTGGCCCGGCAAAGTCGTCACCCAAGTCGAACCCGCCGGCGACTTCTGGGAAGCGGAGCCTGAGCATCAGGATTATCTGGAGCGGATCCCGAATGGCTACACCTGCCACTTCGTGCGGCCGGGGTGGGTGTTGCCGAAGCGGGGGTAGGGAAAGTGTGAAGCCGGGCTGAGTAGTGTGAAGTCCACCGCACAATGTCGTGTGCGGTGGACTTCACTTCTGGGCTGCCTGTGCGGCAGCGAACCGCAGGTCGGCCAGCGGATCGGACTCGAAGTGTTTCTGAGCTGCCTGTGCGGCAGCGAACGAGAAGCCGCGGCAACGCTACGTCACCGATGATTTCTGAGCTGCCTGTGTGGCAGCGAACGTACCCGAGAGCGCCAAGCCCGAGACCCTGGTTTTCTGAGCTGCCTGTGCGGCAGCGAACGGCACGCACCTCGAACTCATAGACCTCAGTGCTTTCTGAGCTGCCTGTGCGGCAGCGAACCACGCTATGCCGGCGGCGGCATGATCGGTGGCTTTCTGAGCTGCCTGTGCGGCAGCGAACCGGCGAGCCGCAGGGGTTTCAATGCGGCGCACTTTCTGAGCTGCCTGTGCGGCAGCGAACACATCAGCGTCAACGACGGGTGTTTCTGGGCTTTTCTGAGCTGCCTGTGCGGCAGCGAACATGACGGTTCTTCGCAGACGACGTGTTGGGCTTTTCTGAGCTGCCTGTGCGGCAGCGAACCTGATGTCCGTTGCCATCGCGCTGTCGGCGTTTTTCTGAGCTGCCTGTGCGGCAGCGAACTTGTTGCTGCGCGTACGCGCCGACCTCAACCATTTCTGAGCTGCCTGTGCGGCAGCGAACCTCCAGCCAGCGACATCATCGACTTTGGTTCCTTTCTGAGCTGCCTGTGCGGCAGCGAACGATGCCTTGCCGTGCTCATTGTCGTGCGCGTGTTTCTGAGCTGCCTGTGCGGCAGCGAACGTGATGTTGTTTCCGGCGACCAGTGCGGCCTTTTTCTGAGCTGCCTGTGCGGCAGCGAACGGAGTTGCAGTGAGCGAGATGAACCGCGAGGATTTCTGAGCTGCCTGTGCGGCAGCGAACAGCAGCGCATCAAAGCCCAGCAGGATCCGGACTTTCTGAGCTGCCTGTGCGGCAGCGAACGGCGTGGAGATGTCGCCGGGCTATTTCGATGTTTTCTGAGCTGCCTGTGCGGCAGCGAACCAGACCGATCTGGACGCGATCACCGCGGGCGATTTCTGAGCTGCCTGTGCGGCAGCGAACCCAGCAACTTGATGCTGGGCCGGGCCAATGCATTTCTGAGCTGCCTGTGCGGCAGCGAACCGGTTGGCTTCGATCGGGGAAAAAAGCGGGTTTTTCTGAGCTGCCTGTGCGGCAGCGAACGATGTATCGATACATCGGCACTGTGGCCAGCATTTCTGAGCTGCCTGTGCGGCAGCGAACTGGATCTCTGGTCGGAGCTCGGTGCTGTATGCTTTCTGAGCTGCCTGTGCGGCAGCGAACTTTAGCCTGACTCCGGCCGTCGGCCGGCCGTACTTTCTGAGCTGCCTGTGCGGCAGCGAACACTGTGAAGGTGGTGCCGTGGATCCGCGGCATTTTCTGAGCTGCCTGTGCGGCAGCGAACGCCGTCGGCGGCCCGTCCGGCGAGCTGATCAATTTCTGAGCTGCCTGTGCGGCAGCGAACACTTTCCCGGCTACTCGCTGAGGATCGCCACCTTTCTGAGCTGCCTGTGCGGCAGCGAACGAGGAAACCATGACCATCATCTACGCCTGCAATTTCTGAGCTGCCTGTGCGGCAGCGAACGCCGGGCACCGCTGACGCTGGTGTGCGTGCATTTTCTGAGCTGCCTGTGCGGCAGCGAACGATAAAATGCAGGTGTTCGACGGTGACACGAATTTCTGAGCTGCCTGTGCGGCAGCGAACATCGCGCATCAGCCTGCGCATTCACCGCCGTATTTCTGAGCTGCCTGTGCGGCAGCGAACGTGGCGCGAGTACTGTCAACGCTCCCGCTGAATTTCTGAGCTGCCTGTGCGGCAGCGAACTAGCGGCCAATCTGCACCGCGATCTGCGTGATTTTCTGAGCTGCCTGTGCGGCAGCGAACGGCGGCCGTTCTGAAGAACTTGTGTGTACGAATTTCTGAGCTGCCTGTGCGGCAGCGAACTGCGCGTCCATCCATCCACTTCGCCGCGAAGTTTTCTGAGCTGCCTGTGCGGCAGCGAACGATAGCCTCGCCGGGCTCCGTCGACGGAGTGTTTTCTGAGCTGCCTGTGCGGCAGCGAACTCACCCATGGCTCACCTCCTTGCCGGTGGCGCTTTCTGAGCTGCCTGTGCGGCAGCGAACGTAATTGGCGGTTGGGCGTAGAGCCCGGAACATTTCTGAGCTGCCTGTGCGGCAGCGAACCCGGAAAATCAGAGTCCTCACGGAGAAGATCATTTCTGAGCTGCCTGTGCGGCAGCGAACATGGTGCGCTGGATTGAAGCCAATCCGGTGAATTTCTGAGCTGCCTGTGCGGCAGCGAACTAGTGCTGGTCATACGCCAGCTTCTTGCCGTCTTTCTGAGCTGCCTGTGCGGCAGCGAACTCGGTGGGCGCCTACGGTATCGGTGCCACGGTTTTCTGAGCTGCCTGTGCGGCAGCGAACCGTGCCGATGATGCGATGGCCGCTTTCGGGCTTTTCTGAGCTGCCTGTGCGGCAGCGAACATGTCGCTGGCCACGGCATCGATCATCAAGGTTTTCTGAGCTGCCTGTGCGGCAGCGAACTCTGGGCGCCGATTCCCCTGGTGGCGTTTATCTTTCTGAGCTGCCTGTGCGGCAGCGAACCCGCAGCGGTGACAGTTTTGGCAATATCGTTTTTTCTGAGCTGCCTGTGCGGCAGCGAACCGGCGCATTTTGGGCGCGCCGGCTTCCATGGATTTCTGAGCTGCCTGTGCGGCAGCGAACACAATGGCATTGCCCGCATCGGCATGGGCGACTTTCTGAGCTGCCTGTGCGGCAGCGAACGCGGCCTCGTGACTATCCGAGGCGTGATCGCTTTTCTGAGCTGCCTGTGCGGCAGCGAACGATGTCCGCCGTGCCCGAGCCGCCATCGCCAATTTCTGAGCTGCCTGTGCGGCAGCGAACCTCGGGAGAGTTGTACTTGATGAAGTTCGGAATTTCTGAGCTGCCTGTGCGGCAGCGAACTGGCGCTTTTCCTTCGGCCATCCGGCCCACATTTTCTGAGCTGCCTGTGCGGCAGCGAACCGCCGCGTGCATCCCGATGGCCCACTCGTCGTTTTCTGAGCTGCCTGTGCGGCAGCGAACGTCGCCTTCATCCAGCGCCGCGCCGCCGAGACTTTCTGAGCTGCCTGTGCGGCAGCGAACCGGTGCCCCCCTTTTCTTCGAGGCTCGCTTCATTTCTGAGCTGCCTGTGCGGCAGCGAACGTTAGCCTGGCTCCGGCCGTCGGCCGGCCGTAGTTTCTGAGCTGCCTGTGCGGCAGCGAACCAGAAACACGATCAGATCGACAGCTTTGTCCGTTTTCTGAGCTGCCTGTGCGGCAGCGAACAGCTGTCGGTACTGGCGCAAGAGGTTGGAGCTTTTCTGAGCTGCCTGTGCGGCAGCGAACGCCTGCTCGCCTTCCTCGATGCTCCGGCGAAATTTCTGAGCTGCCTGTGCGGCAGCGAACACTACGGCGCGGCCAGCAGCACCGGCTACTGCTTTCTGAGCTGCCTGTGCGGCAGCGAACAGCACTTCATCGCTGCCGTCGTGCGCGAGGTTTTTCTGAGCTGCCTGTGCGGCAGCGAACTCTTGGCCGCGCTCACCCTTTCGCGTCACGAATTTCTGAGCTGCCTGTGCGGCAGCGAACGATTCCGGCGAGCGCTCGGGACGCACGAAGCATTTCTGAGCTGCCTGTGCGGCAGCGAACTACACGTTCAGCCGCGCCAAGCCGGAGAACAATTTCTGAGCTGCCTGTGCGGCAGCGAACGGCGCAGAGCGGCGGGAACACGGGTTTGCAGATTTCTGAGCTGCCTGTGCGGCAGCGAACGGTCGGGGTTCCCCAAGTCGCACAACCTGCATTTTCTGAGCTGCCTGTGCGGCAGCGAACCCGAGCCAACCAAGGCCCGGGAGGAACATCATTTTCTGAGCTGCCTGTGCGGCAGCGAACGCCAGCCGGCGCTCAAGGTCGATCTGCAGCTGTTTCTGAGCTGCCTGTGCGGCAGCGAACTCAATAGCACATCGCCAGTATCGTCGGTCGAATTTCTGAGCTGCCTGTGCGGCAGCGAACTCGCCGGTGCTGCTGGCCGCGCCGCAGTAGCCTTTCTGAGCTGCCTGTGCGGCAGCGAACCCCAGTTCCTGGCGGGCGATCTCCGGCGTGTATTTCTGAGCTGCCTGTGCGGCAGCGAACTAGAGTGTGTCGCGGTTAACTATCTGAAATTTAATCGGTAGTGCGATAAAAAGGCCAGCACCCCTTTCGGGGCGCTGGCTTGCAAGTTATTGATAGGAAAAGGATGTCGGTTGCGGTAAAAAAATTAGGGTCAGAACCAGGGGATGGTGGCAGGGTTGCCAAGACCGTGGCTGTTGAAGTTGCCGGAGGTTGCGTTGGGTTGAAGTGGGCCCAGGGCGATGAACAGGCAGAAGGGCTGCCGGGTACTGCGACTGTGCAAGTGAATGTAAGGCAGGTCGGGGCGTCGCTCCACGCTTGAGGGAATGGCTGCTTTTGCCTGTTCCTCAGTCTCGCCTTTGCGCCGCATGCGTCGCCGTCGCATGCGTTCGACGTTGGTTTTGAACTGTTTGCGTTGGACTGTGCGGTGAAGCGCATCGGCGGGTGCGATGGCGATGTCACTGATGCGTACGTGATCGCGAACGCCTTTCATCCAGTCGGTAGCGAGCAGTTGTTGCAGACCGGTGCTGCTTCCATGCAAGCGCAGCGTATGGCCCAAGGTACGTGGGCTCAGGCTGTATTCGGGGAAGCTGATACCGATGCTGTCCAACCGTTGTTGTACCAAGGCAAGGTGCAGACGGTCGTACAGTGCGCCGAGCAGCTGCACGACGGTGGATTCCGGGTCGGGAATCACTTTGAGATCGGTGTAATGCGTGGTCATGGCGTCAACCTGCTTTACCGAACACGCCGCCGCGGATCAATGTGGCGATGAGGAAGTGCTGTTGTTCCGGCTCTGGCACCTTGTCTTCGATGACCCAGTTGTCGAGCAGGTTGAAGAAATCCCTCTTGGTCTTGGGTTGCCGGTAGGCATATCCCTGTGTGGTTACCGAGCCATAGGGCTCGATGGCGATGGGGCCGTTCTTTTCGGCTTCGGGGTACCACGTGTCAATGGTGCGCAACGCGTTGCCGATCTTTTGCGAGTGCATGGCTGCAATTTTGTCGACAGCATAGAGCGTCTTGCTCTTGTCACCGCGTTCACGGTTCATGATCAGCTCTTGCGAGGGAAACACTTCCTGTCCGTCACCGATACGCGCGAAAGCAGTGGTGGACAGGAGTACGTGCGCTTTGCCCGCTAGGCCATCGGCGATTAGCGCGGCCAAGGAATACAGATTGTCGTCGCCTTCTGCAGGCTTCGGCTCCAACAGGGAGCGGGAAAGCGCATCGAACGTCCACGACGTCTTGGGCTTTCCATTCTCGAATTGGCTGACAACCACCTCCACCTGTTCAGCGCCGATCCGGTTGCGCCAGAGGAAGCGGCCATTCGCGAGGTTGGCGGCATAACGCTGTGCCAGTTCGCCGAACCCGTACTCCTGCACATAGTTATTCACCGTCGCGATCAACTTTTTTCGATAGGGCGCGTCGTTGCAAGCGGACGGATGGCCGGTACCAGCGAGCACGCGCAAGGTGAATTTCAACTTCAATGTATCCGTGCCGGCAGGCAGGGTTGCGACATCCACGGTTTGAAGATTGGCGTTCTTTTCATTTCCATCCAATCGAAGTGCATCTACTTCCTGCGCTTGTTTACGGCTGGACATGGTGCCGCGCACGGATTTCTCACGCAGTGTAATTGGCGTCCATTCTTGCGAGTTTTTGCGGTCGTCCCAGTTGCCGCCATACAGCAGCGCATCGGAGGGGTCGAGCTTGCGCTCAAAGGCGAGGACGGAAGCGATCTCGAGTTTATTGGCCATGATGGAATTCCTTGTCGTATCAGAGAGTGGAGCCGATATCGGCGTCGGAGTAATAGTCGTTGCGGCAGCGGTACAAGCCTTCTTCTGGCTTACTGTCTGCGTACCAAAGCAGTTCCTGCGCAGAACGCAGGCGATGTGGGCCGATCCATTCGCCCATGGAGTACAGGCTTTCGACGAAGCGGAACGGCGTGGTGGTGTCGCGTGTGTTGGCGACAGTGCCGGGAGCGTGCAGCTTGCCCAATGCCCCGTAGCCAACCGGGATGGGCACGATCCAACCTGAGCCTTTCCTGTGGTCGCTTTGCCAGGCCCCATTTCCGTTGTTGGCTTTGACGTCGTAGTGCCAGTTGATCCGCGAATGCGATAGCCAGGCATCGAGTGGCGTGGCATCCGGATCGGTCTTCCGAAGCTGTTCAAGGCGCTGTTCGACCAGATCATCCCGGGCAACCAGTGCCGAGCCGGGGAGCAGGCGGGTTTTCAGCTTGTGGAAGTCGTTGTCTTCGTCGTTCGTGAAGTCGGCAATCCACGGTCGATGCTTGTAGTTCTGCGGAAAAATGGGCGGCAACAGCGAACCCCCGGCAATCCGCATGTCCTGCAGAAGCTCGTGGATCAGCTTCAGATCCCGTCGCTGTGCTTCTTCATTCCAATCTTCGGTGTAGACGGCCAGCACGAGGCTCAGGTCGAGGTGAATGCGACCTTCCTCCACGATGGAAGGGGTGCCGGTTGCGCCGTCTTTCTTGATCAATGTCCTTTCGGCAAAACGCTGTATCGGGTTTCGGGTCAGTCGGAAGCTCTTGACGAAGTTGCTTTCGGTGACCTGTTCCTCATGGTCGTGGCAGACCACGCCAACCGCATTGAACGGCAGATCCAATCCAGCCGTTCGAGCCTTGCGTTCCAGCGCCCACATCAGGCCGAGGAAGGCCGTCATCGACGGGAAGCCGTGAGTCAGTGGGCTGGAAATGGCATTGGCGTTGTGCACCTTCAGGTGTGGGAACACCAGCAGATGGGTGAATTCGGGGCAACTCATGCGGCACCTGCCTTGGCTCGACGTCGAAGAGGGATGGGCCAGGCAACGTCAAGGATGGCTTGCCGGGCGAAGTGACGCATTTCCGATTCGCCCAGCATCACCAGCGCGTCACCTCCTCGCGCGCGCAACTGGTGGTTGAGCCAGAGGCCGAAGCGTTCAGCCACCTCGTTGGCCCAGTCGCCATGTTCGTAGGCATTGTTGAATGCGATGTCTTCGTCACGCCAATGCGGATGCTCCGGATCGTTACGCACGGGCAGGGTGGTTCGATCGGGATCCAGCCACAGCTGTTCGCACAGCGGCAGGTTGCAGTCATCGTCGCGCGTCCAGCCGGTCTGCTGTCCGCCACGTACGGCGGTACCGAACCTTGCCAGTTCCCAGCCGATGGCCTGCTCGATGGTTTCCCGATGCTTGCGGGTTTCCCTGGTTGGGTCCGGGTTCTTCTTCAGGAAATCAGCCAGCGCCCGGACCAGTTCACGCATGCCGCCAAATGCCAGCAGTGGACCACCGTTATCACCAAATATTGTTTCCCGTTTGAGCAAGCTGATGCCGCGTGGCTTCCAAGCACCTGGCGGCAACGACGGAAGCAGGTAGTTCACACCTCCGCGAGCCTTATTCTGAGGGCTTACATTCTGCGCATTCGACCCACCTAGCGTTCTTGCTACCAACCCCGGATAGGTTGGATGATCTTCCAAAGTTCCCTTTTGCTTCTTTGTTCCTCTTGCTGAAAAAGCTCCTTCCTTGGTGCGTTTCAAATCTTGATTCACGGCATGTTCCAAACTGCTTGAGAACATGGGTTGAAGAAGCTGGTAGCCACAATCTTCCAGGATTCGCTCTTCATCCGTGAGCCAATAAACCTGCTTGGCGAGCGGGTTCGAAACCATATTTTCATCTGATCGGAATACGGCCCTCAATGATTTCATCAGAGCTGCCGCTTTCTCAGGATCATGGTCAAGAGCAGATTCAAGATCTGCATCTTCATCTCGAAACCAATCCAGCAACCGCTTTCCTTCAAACTCCTCTTTGAACAGCGAATAGATATTCAGATGTTTCGAGTCGGTTATTGCGAAGTCCTCTTCAAGTACGGAAAGACTGTGCGTGCCTATCTCTCGAAAATTTGGGCGCTTTTCCGTACCCGCATGAACACTGCTTGCCCCTTTGATTCCGCTATGAGTGAATTTTATCGGGTGCGTAACCACTTGCAGGTTATGAGCTCGCGCTGCAGCGTCGGCGAGCCAAGTGCCGTACTCGTACTTCGATGCCGCTTCGGCATCGTCCTCCTTGCTTTTCAACTTCGTATCGCGTCGGTCCCTGATGAAGTCGGCGATGACGGCGCGAAACGCTTTCGCCCGGGTAGTCAGTTCAGTCATTTCCCTCCCCCTGTCAGTTGATCTTCCCGTTGCCTCATATATTTGATTCCGGTCTCAAAGGCTGCGACTTGTTTGCATGAGCATCGATGCGCCTCACTGCGCTCTGATACAACCAAGCCACGGATACCAGTTCCAACCCTGGCCGTTCTCGGGAACCTCCGCCGCAGTGAACTTCTCCGCGGTGCGCTGCAATGACATGCCTTGCGCTTCGGCCTGCTCCTGCAACAACTCCATCAGGTCGAATCTCCCCCAGCGGCTGATGCCTGAGGCAGGTTCAAGGGAGCATTCCTTCAGCAGATCTCCGGCGGCAACGTAGAGCTTCTCACCGCGCTTCTCGCTGCGCAGCTTCTCCACGCGATGTGGCTTCAGTGCGTCCTCGTCATCTTCGTCAGGCAGCCACGCCAACGTGGTCGTTCTCTGGTTGTCCTCACGGAATGGCTGCTGCTGGGCGAGCAGGCCGATGAGCATGGCCTGCGGATGCTGCCAGCAGGCCGTGGCCTGCAAGGTCGGCTTGCGACCACCGCGACTGGATGCGCCGCCCGCTGCAGATGTGTTCGGCAGAAGCTCTGCACGCAGCCGCGCATGTTCCAGATCCACCCAGCGCTTGCGCGGTTCAAGCGCTGCCCGCGGCTGGATACGCGGTATTGCCGACAGGTGACGATATTCGTCTTCCGCCAGCAGAATGCCGAGGCTGTGGCTGGCGAGCAGGAAACAGTTGTCTGCAGATGCCTTCTCGAAACCGGGCTTGGTGAACACCGCCTCGCGGCCGTTGCCGTGCTTGATGCCTTTGAGGTTGGTGTCGAACACCAGCACATTGGGTTCCTGTGGTGCCTGGCAGCGGTGACGCTGCACGCGGCCGGCCAGCTGGATCAGCGAGCGCATGGATGAGGGTTCGGCCACGGCCCAGTCCGCGTCCCAGTCGCGTCCGACTTCGCAGACCGGAGACGCCAGCACGACGAACAGGTGGTTCTGCTCTTCGTGACCTTCGATGGCTGCACGTATTTCCGACAGTTGCCAAACGGCATCGGGATCGCGCCGATTGAACGTGGCATCGAGCATTGCTTCGATGGCCGAGCGCTGCAGCAGCGGGAAACGGGAGTGATAGACGCACAGGTGCAACCGCGTATCAGCCGGCATGTCGCCTGCAACCAGCGCACGCGCAACCGCAACAATCGCGCGGATATTGGCCATGCGCGCAATGCCGAAACTGATCCGCTTTCCGCTGACAGGGTCGGTACCCGCGTGGGTGTCATGCAAACGCAGACAGGCATCGCGCAGGAGGCTGGCGAAGGCGGCGTGGATGCGGTCTTCCGGCTGCCGTGGCGAAATGGGCACGGGCAACAGCTCGGCAATGCGCAGGGGATCGGCTTCCTTCAGTTTGCCGACACGGCGCTCGACGAACCGGGCATGCGCGGCGGAGAATCCTTCATCATCGTGGCAGGTCTCGACCTGCGGCTTGCCGAATTCGTCGACCCACAAGCAAGGCACATCAAGCGGCGCATCGTCCTGCACGCGCACCGCCCCGCGATTGGCGCGGTAATGACGACGCCCGGCCCGATAGGCCATGAACAGGCCTTCCACCAAGGCTGGCGGCAGCGTGGCCGACGACAGCAACACGCGGCTGCCAAGCAAACCCGCCCAGTGCACCAGACGGGTCAATGCCGGCAGGTCGTCCAGGTCGTAGTCGTCGACTTCATCGAGCACGAGGTCGCTGCTCATCAGGCGCAGCATCGGCGCGATCTGCCGCCCTGCACGCAATGATTCCGTGGCCGGCGCAAGATGGTCCACCGTGCAGGTCAGAACCGGGGCGGACAGCAGGCGACGGATATTGGCGTCGGCCAGCGCCCGCGACAGCAGCGGATGATCGGCTTCGGTGCCTTCGTAAACCACATGACTGTCTTCTTCGAGCAGGCTCTGCACGGAGGCGGAGCCTGAGGCTTCGGCCTGCTTCTCGTAGTACTCGAACAACGCGCGGTTGGCTGAACCACCGACCAGTACTGCCAGTTCATCGTCACCCAGTCCGAGATCGTGGCGATAGCTGCGGCCGGTCTGCAGGGTGAGCGTGCGCAGGCCCAGCGCATAGCTCATGCGCAAGCCGATTTCCGGTTTCGCCAGGGCATAGAGAATGCGTGCGTTGGCGAGCGTCTTGCCGCAGCCGGTGGAGGCCATGTTGACGATGAAGGCGCCGTTTTCGCCTGCCGCTTCACGCAAGGCCGTGGCTGCATCGAAAGCCTTGTCTTGCCATGTGAAGCGCGGGTTGTTGCTGCGTTTGCGCAGTCCGCGGTGCCGGGCCAGTCGCGGCAGGTGGTGCTCGAAATTCGGCAGTGCATGCGCGACCAGGCCTGCGGTGTAGCCCACGCCGAGCAGGTGCTCGGTGAGGGGCTGGTTCATCACGCCGGGCCCCAGCGTGTTGGCGAACAGGTGCGGGGCCGTCCGAACGAAACGCTGCCGCTCCGGTTTGGGCTTGCCGTCGCTGCCCACGCCCAGACTGGAATAGTGGTGGTCGGCCAGCATCAGACTCAGGCGCGCCAGATGCATGACGTAAGGATTGCCCAACCATGTATCGTCGCGCCGGGCTTTCAGATCCAGTAACGCCTTGGCCACGCGCCGCGCCTGTGACTGCCAGACGGAATCGGCAACAGGCAGTTCGCCGGCCAGCTGCCAGTACGGTGTGGCCTCCCTTGGCGTGCAGCGCGGGTCGATCTCGTTCCAGTCGTGGGCCACTTCGGCCAGAGGTGTTTCCACCCATGCCTGTTGAAATCCTTTTGCTCTTTTCCCCAACCAGTCCTGCTGACCGTCGTCGCGCTTGACCGGCTTCACCGGCAGGCGGTGATGGCTCACGATCAGCCATGCGATGGCGGCAGCCAGAGGCGCACGCGTAGTGAGCTCACGGAAGGGATGGCGCTCTATGCCCGCGTCCACGCCATCGCGCAGATAACGGCTTTCCGCGATCCAGTCCGCTTCGATGTGTCCTTTTTCGCTGGCAAGGCGTTTCAGCCAGTCCTCGTCATCGTCATCGCCGACGAAGGCCAGAAACAGGCGAAGCGAAACCCATTCGTGCCGGTACAGGTTGCGCTCGCTTCGTCTGCCGCGCAGGCGTTCCTGGAACGCCACGCTGGCCTTGCCAAGGTCGTGCAGCAGTGCGCTCAACTGTGCCAGCAGGCGAATGTCCTGCGCGGTGTGCCAGTCGTTTTCGTTTTCGCTGCGCAGCACGTTTCGTGTCGTCGTGTTGGTCGGCACTGCACCTTCAGCGTTGAAGCGTCGTGCGTCACCGACGATCCACATCAGTTCCGAATGGTCTCGTCCGCGAATCCAGTGACAGGCAACGGCGGTGTTCTTGCGTGCGGTCTTGCGCAACAGCTTGCGCAGGGTGTCGAGGCCATCTCGCGTGATTGGTGTCTGCCAGGTGCGGTCGCCACGGCGCTCGGCGAACTGGTCGAGGATGCGTCGGGTTTCGGTGAGGGCGCGTTTGTCGCACTGACTGACCAGAAGAATGTTCATGAGGCCAGTGTCGCCGTGTCCATGGCCACGGCCTTTACCGTGTCGATCATGAAATCCAGCGATTCGTTTCGGGTCAGAGCCTCGATGCAGCCCCGGCGGAAGGTCTGCTCGTCATCGCCACGCATGGCCGAGATGAAGGCTTGCGGCAGGATGTTGGCGTCCTTGATCAGGTCCGCGATATCGAAGACCAACCCGCCGCGGCGGGTTTTGCCGTGCAGGATGGCCAGGCCGTGTGGCAGGCCGAGTACCCAGGCGGCGGTGGCACCCAGACCGTAGGCGAGATAGTTGCCGTGGTCCAGGAATCGGTTGGCCGGATCGCTGCCGCTGCCGCGTTTGGCTCGGCTGAAGTCTCCGTAGCCGACGGTATCGACGGCGAGTTTGAACAAGGCTTTGGTGAGTCTGGCTTCTTCGGTCAGCAGGGATGTGTTGTCCTGCGCCAGATCGATCTGGCGTCGGGTGCGTTGCACCAGTTCATCCAGCCGGGCGGCGTCCACGGTAAAGCCGGCATCCCGTAGTGCTCGATGTTGCCATTGTTCGCGCAGTCGCGTGGCGCGGGCGTGCTGGAAGACTTTGGCGGCTGTCAGGCGCAGGTCGTCACTGAACCAGAACTTCACCCATGCCTGCAGATATTCGGTAGGGCGGTATTCGCTTTGTGGCGAGAACCAGGCGACTTCGATATCCATTTCGTTGACGCTGAACAAGGGCGTCCCGCCACCGCCGCAGAACCCCACGAGTACTCCGGCCCTGGCCAGTTCGCGCATGGCTGCCTGAGTTACCGAGGTGCCGGTGCCCAGCAGGATGGTGGTGGTGTTGGTGATAGGGATGTTCCAGTAAAGCGATTGCTTGCCCTGATCGGTCACGTATTCGACCCGTCCGCCGTTCACCAGTACCCGGCAATGCTGCAAGTAGTAGATGTTGGCGCGCTTCGAATGCAGTATCGACTTGAGATCGGCTGACCCGAACTCGTCCATATCGATTTCCCCCTGACTTTGATCCCTGATGCCGTGCTTGCGAAAGGTTGCGCGCGGCACGTCTCATGAATCAAGACTAGTCCTTTTCGAGAAAGCAGCGCACTTGGAAGCGAATCTGCACGCAACTGCTTTCGGTCGGCCACAACAAACAAAAGGGCCGGACGCTTGCACGTCCGGCCCTTTCACATGATGTACGGCGATGCCTATGCGTCGTCGCTGCGGAAGGCGCGGCGCAGCAGCAGGAATGCTCCGAGGGTGCCGGCCACGATGGCTGCGGTGGCGGCGGGGTGGCGGGTGACTTGGCGGCGCAGGCGGCGGTAGTGGTAGTTCGCTTCGTCGGCGAAGTCCTCGGCGGCGCGGGCCAGTTGTTTGCCGTATCGGGTGCCGCGTTTGTCGAAGTGTTCGTTGATGCGGCGACGGCCACGTTCCAGCATGTCGCGGGCGTTGTTGCCGGCTTCGTCGGCGTAGTGGCGGGCGCGTTCGCCGGCGTGGTCGGCGGTGTCGCGGAGCTGTCGCTTGATGTCGCGGTTGCGCATGGTCTGTCTCCTTGGCATCTGGTGCTGCAGGCTGGCAGCGGAGTCGTGATTGGTGCGTAAACGGCGCGTTGGTGCGTTCAGCGGGGGGTGGGACATGTGCAGGGTTCGTTCTGGTGGCGGCCATCAGGACGGGCGGAGAGGTGCCGGGTTGGCGCGTGGTTGCATGCCGACGGCGGATCGTTCCAAGCTAGCCGTCTGTTCCTGACTGGTGTGTCGCCGATGAAACGCGTCCTGCTCCGTGGTGTTCCGATGGTTTTCTGCAGTGCCCTGCTGCTTGCCGGTTGCTCCGGGGGTGGCGAGCCGGCGCCGTCTCCGGAACAGCAGCAGGCTGCGGCGAAGGCCGCTGATGCGGCGCGCAATCTCGATACCTATCGCCAGCTGTTGCGCATCAACAATGACGAAATGGCGGTGACGATGGGCAAGGAGATCATCAGCCGCTTCCCTGACAGCGATGCCGCGAAGGAAGTGCAGAAGACCCTGCCGGCGATCGAGAAGCGCTATACCGAGGCCAGCGAGAAGAACCGCCTGGCCGGCCTGTGGCTGTACCAGGTGTCGCCGATGGCCGGTGGCACGCAGTCCACCGCCGCGATCGACAACAGCAAGCCGGCCAGCGGTGATCGCGTGAAGCTGGTGCTGCGCCGGCATACCGAGTGGGGCCAGAGCGTATTCCTGTATGGCAGCAAGCCGGGTTTCGTCTGCCGCGGCAATTGCACCATCAATGCCGACGTGGACGGGAAGGTGGTGAAGATCAAGGCGTTTGCGCCGTCCACCGGGGAGCCGGCGCTGATGATCCGCGACGACAAGAGCTTCATCACGATGCTGAAGCGGGCGAAGAAGCTCAGCCTGCCGGTGACCCTGGTTGATGGCGAGAAGAAACTGACGCTGGTTTACGAGGTCGAGGGTTTCGACCCGGCGAAGTGGGCAAGCGTCGACAAAGGCAAGAAATGACGTACGGGTGAACCCTGTCGCCGCATGGTGCGTTGCGGCAGGCGGTTTCCCGAGGAGGCGCTCCCATGTCGTGCATGCGTTACCTTCCGGCGCTGGTGTTGCCGCTGCTGCTTGCCGCGTGTTCCAGCGTGCCTTACGCCGAGCGTGTCAGCAAGCAACAGCATGCCTATGCGGCGGCGGCCGGCGAGCCGGTGAACAGTTTCCGTTTCATTTCCCTGTATTCGTGGGAGGCGCTGGGTGACCGGCAGGTGGTGGTCTACACGCGGCCCACCCAAGCGTGGCTGCTCGATCTGGGCGGTGGCTGCCCCGATCTGGATATCGGCAACAGCCTGGGGCTGACTTCGGATTTCAACCGGGTGCAGGTGGGGTTCGACAAGGTGATCCCCGGGCGCAGTGGCTTCCCGTGCAGGATCTCGCAGATCCGCCCGATCGACATGGCGAAGCTGAAGGCGGCACGGCAGCAACAACGGCAGATCAGCAGCGAGCCGCGCGAGGCGGCCGGGGCTTCCGGGCAGTGATTCCGGTGCTCAGTGCAGGAAAAGCTTCTCGGTGATCTTCGCCAGCGGCTTTTCCAGCGCACCCTGCAGGCGCGGCGGCAGGGCCAGCGGCTTGAGCAGCATCTTCACTGTCATTCCGGCGGGAATGTGCCGGCGCAGCAGGCCCTGGGCCCGGTCGCTGATGCGGCGGAATTCCTTTTCGTTGCCCTGGTGTTGCGGATAGCACTGGTTGAACACGTGGCGCAGTGCGATGTCGCTGTCCTCGCTCTTGATCTCGTTGACCCGGCGCAGGATCGTGCGGAACACCTTGTAGCGCCCGAATCCCTCGCGTTCCCGGTACAGCTGGTAGTGGTGATAGAAGTACTTGTAGTGACGTACTTCGTCGCTCTTGATGTGGGTGGTGAGCTGCTTCAGTACCGGCTCGTCGGTGATTTCGTTGAGTGCGCGGTACAGGCTGGCGGTGCCGGTTTCCACCACGCAGCGCGCAGCCAGTTCCAGCCCGCGGCTGGGTTCGAGCTGCTCGGCGGTGCAGACCGCACCGTACTCTTTCCAGAACGCCTGAAAACCTTTGTTCCAGTCGAATTCGGGCCAGACCTTGCGCACGTAGGCGGCCAGTGCGCGGCCGTGCTGCAGTTCCTCGTGCTCCCAGTGCTGGCTGAGCCAGGTCTGCAGTTCGTCGTCACCGGCGAAATGGTCGATCAGGTTGCGGGTGTAGAGGTCCGAGCCGCTTTCGACGAAGGATGAGCTGCACAGCAGGAAGAACAGATCCTCGTTGTGGCGTATCCGGGCCACGTCGACATGATCGAGGTCGAGGCTTTCCAGCGTCCAGGGCAGGGTGGCGGCGTAGTTCAAGCGGGTTTCCTGTACGGCGCACGCGGCAGGCGGTGCCTGCGTGACAAACGAATGACAGAGCATACGTCCAGACGGCGCCGCGGGATTAACGCGAGCCGACTTGCCGGAGGTTTTTTGCCTCAGCGCACCACGGTCACCGGCACGTGCGCGCGTGCCAGCACGTTGCCGGATACCGAGCCGAGCAGCCAGCGCGCCAGCGCGCCGCGTTCGGTATGGCCGATCACGATGTGATCAATGCCGTGCTGGTCGATCTGGCTCAGCAGCACGTCGCCGGGGCTGCCATGGATCACTTCGACATCGACCAGCGTGGTGGCGTCGGGAGCGATGGTGGTGAGTTCGTCAAGCACTTCCTGCACGCGCTCGGTGCCCGAGTCGGTCATCATCAGGGCACAGGCATCGGCCCCGCCTTCGGTGACCTGCAGTACCGACACCGCACGTACCCGGCCTCCGGAACAACGGGCCAGGTCGACTGCGAACTGGAAGGCGCGACGGGACGCATCGGAGCCGTCATACCCCACGAGCGAATACTTCACCATGCTTCTCCCTTGCCGGGTTCCCGGCGCTGATCCCGTCGCGAGTCTATGCATGGAGCCAGCCCTGCCACAAGCTCCGGTACAGGACGTTTTGCCGCAGAGATGCAGTCTGCGCGGCACTTCGTTACCGGAGCATCAAGAGATGACAAAGCTGAACGCGCGTCGGTGTCGTGCACGCGGCCATCACGGTGCCATGCACACGATTCCGACGGTACGCGGGCATGTCCGTGTCGCGTCTGACGATGCACTTTCCGCATCTGAACCAAGGAGACACCAATGATCAAACGAACTTTTGGAATGGCCGCCCTGATGCTGGCCTGCGCGGGTACCATGACCGCGTTGCCGGCCGGCAATGCGCAGGCTGCCGAGGCTTCGGTGAAGTGCGACCTCGTGTTCAATCTTTCCGGTTGGTCGCTGATCTACAAGCAGGCCGAAGGCACCGGCACGATCACCTGCAACAATGGCCAGCGCGCCAACGTGAACATCGCCGTGGTGGGCGGCGGGCTTACTGCCGGCAAGTACCACATCGACAACGGCAAGGGCGAGATCAGCAACGTGCACAGCATCGAGGATGTGTTCGGTGACTATGCGCAGGCCGGCGCCGAAGCCGGTGTGGTGAAGAGCTCGCAGGCGCAGGTGCTGACCAAGGGCACCACCTCGCTGGCACTGGCCGGTACCGGCGAGGGTATCAACCTTGGTATTTCGGCTGGCAAGTTCACCATCAGCCGTCGTTGATGCCGGTTGTCGGCGCGTTCGCTGGAAGGGCGCCTGCCAGTCAGGCGCCCTTCTTTCGTCGGGCAGCGTAAACTTCAGGGCATCCTTCGCTCTTCCCCCTCGGAGAATCTCCATGCGTCGTCTTTTCCTTCTGCTCGCCTTGACCCTGCTCGGTGGCCTTGCCGCCCCCGCGTTTGCTGCCGGCCCGCAGGTGGGTGAAGCCGCCCCGACGTTCCGGTTGCAGGACCAGAACGGCCATTGGCGCACGCCGGCCGATTTCAGCGGCCAGTGGCTGGTGCTGTACTTCTACCCCAAGGATTTCACCCCCGGCTGCACCACCCAGGTGTGCACGTTCCGCGACGATATCGCCAAGCTGCGCAAGGCCGGCGCCGAGGTGGTGGGCGTGAGCCTTGATGACGTGAAGTCGCACGCCGAGTTCGCCGAGAAATACCATGTGCCGTTTCCGCTGCTGTCCGATGCCGATCAGGCGGTTTCCACCAGCTATGGCGTGCTGGCTTCACGCATGGGCATGAGCTATGCCAAGCGCACCACCTTCCTGATCGATCCCCAGGGCAAGGTGGCCAAGGTCTACGTGGACGTGGATCCGGAGCAGAACTCGGGCCAGGTAATGAGTGATCTGGCGGCACTGAAGGCTGCTCCCTGATGCCGTTGATGACACGCGCCGGCCAAGTGCCGGCGCGGCGTTTTGCGGTGTGGGCGATCGGCCTGTGGGTGCTGTTGCTGCTCGCCGCGATGGGCTTCGTGCAGTACCTGCGGCATGCCGAGTATTTCTATCTGGCGGCGGCGGTGCTGGTCATCGTCGTGTGCGCCGGCTGCATCCTGCGGCAGGCGTGGGCAAGGCCGGCGATGCAGGTGCTGGCCGTGCTGCTGGCAGTGTGGTCGCTGGTCAGCGGCGTGTTGATGCTGCAGCAGGCCGGTGATTTCGAGACCGCCCGCCAGCATGCGTTGGCCCAGCCTCAACTGGGTGATGTGGCGCTGTGGTTGATCGCCCGGGCCGAGCGCACCTGGCAGGTCGGG